>Ga0209212_1009607_pt1 | contig 10049 bp, 6 predicted proteins | sample RifGroC2_FD_183996 | JGI IMG/M metagenome (GOLD analysis project Ga0209212, IMG submission 183996) | Groundwater microbial communities from Rifle, Colorado, USA - Groundwater C2 (SPAdes) (version 2) | ecosystem: Environmental > Aquatic > Deep subsurface > Groundwater | place: Rifle, Colorado... | reverse complement strand
CCAGCCGCTCGAAAGCGAACCCGAGGTAGGAGCCGGCGGCCAGCGCCAGCAGCGAGTTGCGCACGTTGTGCGCGCCGCCGCAGCGCAGCCTGACCGGGCCCTTGAAACGGCCGCGGAACCAGGCCTTGTAAGCCGTCCCCTCCGCGGAGAACCTGACGTCGCGGGCCTGCCAGTCGGCGTCCCGGCCGGTGCCGCAGGTCACCACGGGCGTCTTGACTAGCGGCAGGATCTCGCGGATGACGGGGTCGTCGGAGCAGAGCGCGGCCAGGCCGTAGAAAGGCACCTTGTTGATGTGCCGCACGAAGGCCTCCTTGAGCGCGGCCATGCTGCCGTAATGGTCGAGGTGGTCGGAGTCGATATTGGTGACGCAGGTGACCAGCGGGGAGAAGTAGAGAAAGGAGCCATCCGACTCGTCGGCCTCGGCCACCAGGTAATGGCCCCCGCCCAGCTTGATGTTGGAGCCGGCGCCCTTGATGATGCCGCCCACCACGGCGGTGGCGTCCGCGCCGGCGGCCTCGAGGGCCGCGGCGGTCATGGTGGTGGTGGTGGTCTTGCCGTGCGTGCCGGCGATGGTCACGGTCTTCTTGAGGCGGGCCAGGCTCGAGAGCATCAGGGCGCGGCGGGCCACCGGCAGGCCGCGCCGGAAGGCGGCGGCCAGCTCGGGGTTGTCGGGCTTCACAGCCGAGCTGACCACCACCACGTCGGGCGAGCCCAGGCCGGCGGCGGAATGGCCCTCGGTGAACCTGGCGCCCTCGCGCTGCAGCGCGCGGGTGATCTCGGAGGCCCGGGCGTCGGAGCCGGTGACCTTGTAGCCCAGGCCGAGCATCAGGCGGGCGATGCCGCTCATGCCTATGCCGCCTATGCCTATGAAATGCGCCGTCCTGACGCGCGACAGGTCCAGTTCTTCGGTGTAATTCGTTTTCATGTGTTTCCCATCAGCCGTACTTTTCCGTCCAGCCAGGCGTCGGCGGCCGCCACGGCCTCCGCCCAGCCGGCCTCGCCGAGCTCCATTATAACAGTATCGCCGCCGCGCTCAAAGGCCTGCTCGAAAACCTCCGCCCCGCGCCGGAAGAAGACCAGGCACGGCGAGCCCGAGAACAGCAGCTCCACCGCGCGCGCGCTGAACGCCGCCGACCGCATGGCCATCGGGCCCAGCTCGTCGAAAAGCAGCACCTTGCCGGCCGCGGCCGCCGCCTCCAGCGCGGGCAGGGCCGTGCGCTCCAGCGCCGCGAGGTCCAGCGCGTACTTGTTGAAAGAGACCGGCGAGACGATCTCGCGCGAGGCCAGCACGGCGCGGCCGCCGCCGAGCGCCTCCACCTCGAAGCCGGCGCGCTTGCCGCCGGGGCGCAGCTCCAGCGTGCGGTAGCCGCCCAGCCAGCGGCCGTGCGAGGCGCAGACCCGCCCGCACAGGCGCTCCTTGAGGGCGTAGTCGGAAAAAGCGAAGGCCAGCCGCGGCGCGGCCAGCAGCGCGGGGCCGGGCCTCATTTGGCCTCCAGCCAGGCCTTGTTGGCCAGCGCGTCGGCGTTGCCCGGGTCCAGCCGCAGCGCCTCGCGGCATTCCGCCAGCGCCTTGGCCTCGGAGCCGGCTTCCACCCAGGCGGCGGCGCGCCCGAGCGCGGCCTGCGCCCCGCCGCCGGAGAACTGTTCCAGCGCGGCGTCGGGTTCACCCAGCAGCAGGTGGCCCAGGCCCCTGATAAGCCTGGCCCCGGCGTCGGCCGCGGGCGCGGCCTCCATCTCGTCGAGAGCCTCGGCCGCGTTGTCGAGCCAGTTGTCTCCCATCACCCACAGTCCCATATCGTTGCCCACGTCGCGCGGCTTGTAGAGGGCCTTGTTCTTGCCCGCGCCGTCCTTGCCCCCGGCGGCCGGGGCGGAGGTCTCGATGTTGAAATTCACGCGGGCGTCGCTGTCCGGGGAAACGCCATTGAGCAGCGCGTCCGCCTCGGCGGCGATGGCGGCCGCGCGCTTGAGCCGCTCTTCGGCGGAACCGGCCGCCAGGAAATATTCCCGCTTGGTATAGCCCACCCGGGGCTTCCTGAAAGCGGACTGCAGGCGCCCGGCCATTTTCTCGCCGCGCGGGGCCTCGGCCAACACCGCCTTGGGGGTCTCGAGCAGCTCGATCACCACGCGCGCCTCCTGGTCCGGCGGCACCTTGGCCAGCGCGCCGTAGACCGGCCCCTTGCCCGGGTCCCCGCCGGCGCCGGCGGGCGTCCCGGCGTAGGCGAGCGCCATGGAGATGCCGCCCTTTTCGTTGACCGGGGCCAGCAGGAAGGCGCCGTCGAGCGCCGCCAGCGCCTCCCCGGGGCGGCCCGCCTTGCGCAGCGCCCAGGCCAGGCGGAACCTGGCCACGGAGTCGCGCGGCTTGAGGGCCAGCGCCCGGCGGTAAAGCTTTATGGCGTCGGAGAGCCGCCCGTCGCGCTCGCGCAGCACGGCCAGCTCCAGCACGGCGTCCTCGTAGCCCGGGAACAGCGAGACGGCCCGCCCCAGCTGAACGGCGGCGTCGGCGTAGCGGCCCGAGCGCGAGTAGAAGAGGCCCAGCTGGTAGCGGTAGAGCGGGTTGGAGGGATCGGCCTGCACGGCGGCCCTGAAATAGTCCAGGGCCTTGCCGCGGTTGCCCAGGGCCTGGTAGACGGAGCCCGCGTTCATCTTCACGTCGGGGCGGGACGGGTCCAGGCGCTCGGCCGCGAGGAAATCCTCCAGCGCCGCGGCATAATCGCCGGCGCGGGCCCGCACGATGCCGCGCAGCTGGTGGCCCATCGGGTTCTTGGGGTCAAGGCGCAGCGCCTCTTCGAACTCGTCCAGGGCCTTGGCCGGCTCGCCCAGCCAGTACAGCGCCGAACCGTAGAGCAGGCGCGGCCAGGCGCTGCCGGGGCTCTTCTGCGCCGCCCGGAAGAACTCGTCGGCGGCGGCTGGATATTTCTGCTCCTCCATCAGCGCGTAGCCGCGCTTCAGGTTGATGGCGCTCTGGTCCTCCATGATGCGGTCCCAGACGGTGCGCGAGCCCGCCGGCGCGGGGACGCAGGCCGCCGGGGCGGCCTGCAGCAGGCAGGCGGCCAGGACGGCGGCGATACTCGGTTTAAGTCTCATCGGCGGACGGGAGTTTTACCTCGGGCCGCCCACCTTGACGGGGCGGGGCGCGCTGAACTTGCCCTCGAAGCCCAGCAGGTCGATGAGGGCCACGCGCATGTAGTAGTTGCCCGGCGGGAGGAGGCTGTTGAGGTTGATGTCCTCGAAGGAGTCGTAATTCTTGTCTAGCACGGTGGTAGCGAAGGTCTGCTCGCGCGAGACCTGCAGGTGGTAGCTCTGCACCGGGTTGCCCACCGAGATCAGCTTCACTATCTCGGCGGCGTCGAGCGCCTTGTCGTTGAGGTCCGGCACCTTGGCCCCGCCGGGATCGGCCTTGGGCAGGCCTGCGCCGGCGGGCTGTTTGACCGGTTTGCCCATGTTCAGGGAAACCACGCCGCCGCTGGTGGTGAGCTGCGGGGTCTTGCCGCCGGAGGCCAGCTGGGTGCGGCTGGCGTCGAAATCGGGCAGCTTGGGCAGCTTGACCGGGTTGGAGGGCGGCATGTCCATCCGGACCTCGGAGGCGAAGCCCTCCAGGACCTCGACGGTCTTGCCGCCGGCCTCTACGTCGGCCTTCCCCTTGTACACCTGCACGAGCGTCGTGAGGTCGTCCTTGATCTTGGCGCCGAACTCGGTGTCCTTGGTCTTGGGCGTGATGCGGGCCGAGGCCGTCACCACGCGCGAGCGCAGGCCGCGCATTTCGCCGGCCATCAGCCGCACGTCGGTGTCCTTGTCGCCGGGCGGGCGCAGCACCGCGATGGAATTCGGGTAGAGGTTGAGGATCTCGCCGGTATAGAACTTCACGTCGGCCCTGGCGCCCGCGCGGGTGCGCAGCGTGTCGGCCTTGAACAGGTCCATGCTGGCGCTGACGTTCTTCCAGTCCGAAACGCCGCTGGGGCGCAGCAGCACCTCGTTGAGGAAATAGACCAGCTTGGCGGCGCGGTACTGGGCCTTGAGCAGGCTGACGGGCACCTTCAGCGCCATGCCGGGCAGCGCTATCGACGGGTCGGAGGAGGGCAGGCGGTTGTGCTTGAGCAGCTCGTTCCAGCGTTTCGGGTCCTTGAGATAGGTGTTGGAGATGCTCCAGAGCGTGTCGCCCGGTTTCACGATTATCGTCTGCAGCTCCTCGGCGGCCCCGGCGTAAGCCGGGCCCAGCAGGGCCAGCAGGCCCAGGATCAATCTTTTCATACCGTCCCCCCCGGGTTAACGATCACCTTCCCGCCCTCGTCCTTGGCCAGGCCCTTCGGGAAGGAGAAAAGGAACTTGGCGCCCTGGCCGGGCGCGGACTCGGCCCAGATCCGGCCGAGGTGGGCGGAGGCCACGAACTTGCAGATGGTCAGGCCCAGGCCCGTGCCGCCGGCCTTCTGGCCCTTCACCTGTTCGAACTTCTCGAACACCTTGTCGAGGTACTCGGGAGGGATGCCGTCGCCGGTGTCGCGCACCCAGGCGGTGATATGGTCACCGTCGTCGGAGAGGCCGGTGGTGATGGTGCCGTTCTCGGGCGTGAATTTAATGGAGTTGCCGATGAGATTGGTGAACATGCGCTCGATCAGGCCAGCGTCGCCGTTGACCACCACGTTCTCGGCGCCCTCCAGCTCGAACTTGATATGTTTGCGCTGGCCGAGCGGCTCCAGCAGCGAGTTGACCCTGCCGGCCACTTCGCGCAGGTTGACGGGCGCCAGGCTGATCTCCATCTTGCCCGCCTCCATCTTGGCGGAGTCGAGGATGTTGTTGATCATGCCGAGCAGCCGGAACGCGGCGCGGTCGATGGAGACCAGCATCTTCTTCTGCGCCTCGTTGACGGGGCCGGGGATCTCCTTGAGCATGAACTCGACGAAGCCCTTGATGGCGCCCATGGGGTTGCGCAGGTCGTGCGTGATGGAGTGAAGGAATTCGTCCTTGATGCGGGCCAGCTCCTTGTCGAGCGTGATGTCGTAGAAGCCTATCAGGCGGCCCAGCGCCTCCGCTTTGCCGGGCGCCACGATGGGCGCCGCGAAGCACTTGAAGAAGCGGGTGGAGGTCTCCTGCGAGAGTTCTATCTCCCTGAAATACTTCTCTTCCTCGCTGCCGAACACGTCCAGCACGGCCGTCCGGATGCCCTCCGGGGCTATCAGTTCCTCGAGCATCTTCCCCTCCACGGGGGCGTCCTGGGCGATGCCGAGCACGGAGCGGGCTTTGCGGTTGGCAACCTGCACGCGGCCGGCCATATCCGTCATCATGATGCCGTCCTCGGTGGAGAACAGGATGGCCTCGGTGTTCTTCTGCTCGCGGATGATGCGGTCCACCTGGATGTCGGAATAGGCCTTCAGTTTCGCGGTCATCGTGTTGAAGGTCTCGGCCAGGTCGCGCAGCTCGTCGGAGGTATGCACCTCGGCCTTGCGCGAGAAGTCGCCGCCGGCCACGAATTCGGCCGCGCGGGTAAGCTCGGTGATGGGTTTGGTAAGGCTGCGGCTCATGAACCAGCCGGCCGCGGCGGCGAGCGCCAGGAAGATGAGGACCGCGTATACCGCCTGGCTGCGCATGAACATCGCGTACGCGTAAGCCCCCTCGCTGGGCTGGCTGACCACGACGGCGCCGCGCAGCTCGGAGATGGGCGAGTAGGCGCCCAGCATCTCGCGGCCTTCGGCGTCCGTGAACTCGGAAGAGCCGGCGGAAAGGGATTTGACCGCGTTAGCCGAGATCTCCCAGGCGGCGGCCTCTTCGGCCTTCTCCTGCGTCAGGCCTTCGGGCCAGCCGATCGGCTTGCCGGCGGCGTCGAGGATGACGGGGAAGCCTTCGGTGCCCACGCGCTGCAGGGCCATGGAATTGATGAAGGCGGGCAGGTCGGCCTCGGCGCGCAGCACCATGTCCTTGCCGAAGGGATAATAAAAGACGGCCGCGCGGGTATTGTCGTCTATGGACAGGTGCCTGGCGCCGCCCTTGGCGGCCTTGAAGCCGGGGGCAGCCCCGTACTTTTGCAGTTCGCCGCCGGCGCCGGCGTAGGGCGAGATGATCTTCACCACTTCGGCCCCGTCCTTGGAGAGGGCCGAGAGCTGCCTGATCTCCGGCCTGGTCTCCAGCAGCGCGGTGAGCATGGTCTGCTTGTTCTCCCAGTCCATCTGGCCCATCGCGGCGATGGCGGCGCGCAGCGCCCCGTCGGCGCTCCTGATATAGCCGTTCACGTCCGCGGCTATCCTGTCGGCCTTGGAGAGGTTCAGTTCCATGATGGCGGTGCGCACGCCCAGCTGGCCCAGGCTTATCAGCCGCAGGCCGAGCAGGGCCATGGGCAGCACCGAAACGAGGGCCATAACCGCTATGAATTTGTGCAATAGGCGTATGCGCATAGTTGTATCTTAATTATAGCAGATAAGGCCGCGGGGAAGGCTCAGGGGGCGGGAAAAAGTTCCAGGAGGGCCGGCAGCAGGCCCCGCAGGGCCGCGGCGCGGTGGCTGACGGCGTTCTTTTCGGCCTCGGAAAATTCGGCCAGGGTGCGGAGGCCGGCCCCCACCTCGAACAGCGGGTCGTAGCCGAAACCGTTGGCGCCGCGCGGGGCCGCGGCGATGCGCCCCTCCAGCGTGCCGCGGGAGGTTTTGACCTCTCCGGAGGGCAGTGCCAGCGCGGTCACGCAGGCGAAGCGCGCCAGCCGCCGCTCCGGCGGCAGGCCGGCCAGCGCGAGAAGGAGCAGCGCGTTGTTGTCGGCGTAGGAACAGCCCTCGCCGGCGTAGCGGGCGGAGCGCACCCCGGGCGCGCCGCCGAGCGCGTCCACCTCCAGGCCCGTATCGTCGGCCAGGGCCGGCAGGCCGGTGGCGCGGGCCGCGGCCAGGGCCTTCTTGACGGCGTTCTCCTCCAGCGTGGCCCCGTCCTCCTCGGCCGGGACGGAGCCCGGGAAGGACGACAGCGCGCGCAGCCCGGCGCCCAGGCCGGGCAGGATGGCGCTTATTTCGGTGATTTTATGCGGGTTGAAAGTCGCGATGACCAGGGTCTTGTCCATGTAAAAAAGGTTGAGCAAATATATTAGAATGTATCCGTGGCGGAGAACACGCAAAATCTTAACATTTTTGAAGGCGCGCCCGGACGGTTCGCGGAAGCCCTGCCGCTTTTCTCAGGCTTGACCGGCGCGGCGCTGCCGGTGCGCCCGGAGGCCGCCGGCGCGGCGCAGCTCTACACCCTGGCCGAAACCGCGGCCGACGGGCGGCAGGCGCTGGCCGCCTTCACCAGCCCCGAACTGTTGAATCCGCCGCTGATAAACCGCGGCCTCGCGGAAACCGCGCTGCTCTTCTTCCACGCGCCCCACCACGACCTTTTCCTCTTCAATCCGGAGCATCCCCAGGCGCGCTACGCCTGCGCGGGGCTCAAGGCCGCGCGCCTGGACATGTCGCTGCTGGCGGGCTTCGCCCGGTCGGCCGGCAAGGCCGGCCAGGGAGACCTGGCCAGGGCCGCCGACGGCGAACTGGCGCTGGGCAACCTGCACGGGGCGCATTACCTCTACGCCGCGGCCGCGGCCCGCAACCCGGCTTCCCGCGCGCGTTTTTCCATGTGCTCGGCGCTGATAGAACTGGGGCTGCTGCAGGAGGCCTACGACCTGCTCAAGAGCGACTGGGACCCCGAGGCGAAGCTGCTGCTCGCCGTGATACACCGCAGGACCGGCAACACGGCCGAGGCGCGCGCGCTGCTGGCCGCCCTCGATCAGGTGGCGGCCCTGCAGGAGCGCCGCGCCGTGGAAGCCGCGTGGCTGGACCTGGAAGAGGGCAAGGACGCCGAAGCGGAGAAGGCGTTCCAGAAGCTTTCCTCCGCCGCCTTCGAGAAAACCGAAGCCCTTTCGGGGCTCGGCGCCGCCATAGCCAAGACCGCTTTCAAGACCAAGGACAAGGGCCGGCTGGGCGCGGCCGCCGCGGCCCTGCGCTCGGCGCTGGTCACGCCCTCGCCGGCCTCGGCGCGCATCTTTTTCCAGCTGGGCAACCTGCACTTCCGCTCGGGGGAAATGCCCCAGGCCGAGGCCGCCTACCGCCGCGCGGCGGCGCTGAACCCGTCTGTGCAGGCCCTCGCCAACCTGGCGCTCGCCCTTATCAGGAACGGCAAGCATGAGGAGGCCGCCGCGATAACCTCGCAGGTGGCCCTGACGGACCTGCCTTCCGCCAGGCGCCTGGCCGGCCAGTTCCCGGGGGACAAGCTGGCAGCGCTGTTCCGGGCGCAGCCCGCGCCCGAACCCGCCGCGCCGCGCCCGCAAGCCGCCCCCCCGCCGCCGCAGCCGGCCCCGCAGCCAATTCCGCCGCCGGCGCAGCAGACCGCGCCGCCGCCCGTTTTCGAACCGCCCCCCTCGCCGGCTCCGCAGCCGGCCCCCGGACCAGCCGCCACGCCCGGACTGGAAGCCGCCGGCGCGGGTTTCCAGTTCATAAACCCGGCCGGTCCCATGCAGGAGTCCGCCGCCCAGGGCGAGCAGCTCACCCTGGCCCCCGCCCAGCCCCGCGACGCCTCGGTCTCCGGCCGCCCCAGGCCGGCCCAGCCGGCGCCGCAGCCTGCCGCGCCGCAGATAGAGACCTTCCGCGACATCATGGCCGGCGCCGCCCCCACCGAGGAGGAAAGCCGCAAGGACGATTTCATCTCCCGGGCCTTCCGCCTGGCCTCCGATCTGGAGGATGAGCTGGGCCGCAAGATCTATTTCAACCTCGACGGGCTCAACGAGGTGGAAAAGCGCCTGAGGCTGCAGTTCATCAAAGCCCGGAACAACCAGCAGGGCAACACGGAGATCGTGCGCAGCGGCGCGGCCTTTCTCTGCTATTTCCTGCAGGAACGTTTCAAGGGCCGCCTGCTGAAATTCACCGATTTCGACCCCTGGGGCTGGCCGATGGTCTTCGAGCAGCCCGGCCGGAAATTTTCCACCTACCCGGTGCAGCGCGTCTGGCGCCTGCTCTGGGAGGAGACGGTGCCGGAACCCGGCTGGCTGACGAAATACGCCCAGTGGCTGGCCGACGCGCTCAAAGAGACCGCGGTACCGGTCAACGGCGCGGACGCGGTAAAGTCCAAGGTGCGCAGCCACCCGGAGAAACTGGCCGACGCCCTGACCGAGCATCGGCGAATGCTGGTGCTGCTCTCTTCCCTCAACGAGACCTCTCACATAGAATTCTCGCGCACCGGCCTGGCCAGGCTGGAGGCCGCGATAAAAAACAACTTCAGGCCCAACATCCCCCCCACCGCGGACGGCTGGAAGCTGCTGCGCTGCTACGGCCACCTGCTGGCGGCCATCCTGGCCAAGGATTTCAAGGCCGCCTGGTACAACGTGGACGGCGAGGACGGCGGCTGGTCCATGCAGCTGCCTTGGAAGACCTTCGTCTTCCCGCTGGGCAAAATTTACAAGACGGCTTCCATGCGCGACGACCTGGACGCCTACTACGAGGCGCTGATGAACGACAAGCTGCGCCTGCAGGGGCCCACCGGCTCTTAGGCCTTTCGACCTTGATTCCGCCGCCCCTTTTCGGTAATAATTAATATAGTTATCCAGTCAGAGGAACGGAGCGCAAATGTTATTCTCACTGCTTTCATCGCTGCTGCTGGCCTCCGCCGGCGCCTCCCCCGCAATCAATTCCCTCGCCGCCCAGGCCGGCGCGGCCGAACCGGCCTCCGCCCCCGAGCCCTCCCGCCCCGCCCTGCGCGAATGGACCGTCATGGTCTACATGAACGGCAAGAGCAACATCGAGCCCTTCGCGCTGGCGGACCTGAACCGCTTCGAGACCGTAGGGTCCACCGACAAGGTGGCCATCGTGGCCGAGATAGGCCGCTCCAGGGGCCTCGACAACGACACCACCGCCGACGGCGACTGGGCCGGCGTGCGCCGCTATTTCGTAACGAAGGACGCCGACGCCGAGCGTATCGCCTCCCCGCTGCTCGCGGACCTGGGCGACCCCGACATGGGCGACTGGAAGCAGGCCGCGGCCTTCCTGAAATGGGCCCGAGCCGAATACCCCGCCAAGAAATACCTCTTCGTCATCTGGGACCACGGCTGGGGCTGGCTGG
>Ga0209212_1009605_pt1 | contig 10049 bp, 7 predicted proteins | sample RifGroC2_FD_183996 | JGI IMG/M metagenome (GOLD analysis project Ga0209212, IMG submission 183996) | Groundwater microbial communities from Rifle, Colorado, USA - Groundwater C2 (SPAdes) (version 2) | ecosystem: Environmental > Aquatic > Deep subsurface > Groundwater | place: Rifle, Colorado... | reverse complement strand
CGCGCCGGTACCGACCTTCCGCGAGGGGACAAGTGTTATGGGTAAGAATGTCGTGGTCCTGGGCACCCAGTGGGGTGATGAGGGCAAGGGCAAGATCGTCGATCTGCTGACCGACCAGGCTGCCGCCGTCGTGCGCTACCAGGGTGGCCACAATGCCGGCCACACTCTGGTGATCGATGGCGAGAAGACCGTGCTGCACCTGATTCCGTCCGGCATCCTGCGCGAGAACGTGCAGTGCCTGATCGGCAACGGTGTGGTGGTGGCTCCGGATGCGCTGCTCAAGGAAATCACCAAGCTGGAAGAGAAGGGCGTGCCGGTGCGCGAGCGTCTGCGCATCAGTCCGGCCTGTACCCTGATCCTGCCGTATCACGTGGCGCTGGACCAGGCGCGCGAAGCGGCCCGTTCCGAAGGCAAGATCGGCACCACCGGTCGCGGCATCGGCCCGGCTTACGAGGACAAGGTGGCGCGTCGCGGCCTGCGCATCGCCGACCTGTTCAATCCGGAGCGTTTCGCGGTCAAGCTCAAGGAGCTGCTGACCTACCACAACTTCGTCCTGCAGAACTTCTACAAGGTCGAGCCGGTCGATTTCCAGAAGACCCTGGACGAGGCGCTGGCCTACGCCGAGATTCTCAAGCCGATGGTCACCGACGTGGCGGCCCGTCTGCACGAGCTGCGTAAGGCGGGTGCCTACATCATGTTCGAGGGCGCTCAGGGCTCGCTGCTGGACATCGACCATGGCACCTACCCCTACGTAACCAGCTCCAGCACCACTGCCGGCGGTACTGCCACCGGTTCCGGTTTCGGTCCGCTGTACCTGGATTACATTCTCGGCATCACCAAGGCCTACACCACCCGCGTCGGCTCCGGTCCATTCCCCACCGAACTGTTCGACGACGTCGGTGCGCGCTTGGCGAGCAAGGGCCACGAGTTCGGCTCCACCACCGGTCGCGCCCGTCGCTGCGGCTGGTTCGATGCGGTGATCCTGCGGCGTGCCATCGAGATCAACTCGATCTCCGGCCTGTGCCTGACCAAGCTGGATGTGCTGGATGGTCTGGAGACCGTCAAGCTGTGCGTCGCCTACAAGAACGCCGCCGGCGAGATCATGGGCGAGGCGCCGACCGATGCCGATAGCTATGTCGGTCTCGAGCCGGTCTACGAGGAAATGCCGGGCTGGAGCGAGTCCACCGTGGGTGCCCAGTCCATCGACGAACTGCCGGCCAACGCTCGCGCCTATATCAAGCGCGTGGAAGAGCTGGTTGGTGCGCCGATCGACATCATCTCCACTGGTCCTGACCGCAACGAAACCATCGTCCTGCGTCATCCCTACGCCTGATCGCGGGTTGCATGAAAAAGACCGCCTGCGGGCGGTCTTTTTTTGTTCGCAAGAAAAGCTGGGTGGTGCCCGGCGGGGGCTTTTCTATGGGCGAAAAAAAACCGGATCGTGAGATCCGGTTTTTTTGAATTGGTGCCCAGAAGAAGACTCGAACTTCCACGGTGTTGCCACCACTGATACCTGAAACCAGCGCGTCTACCAATTCCGCCATCTGGGCGTGCCATTTTTGCCGTTACACGGCGAAGCTGACTGCTTCTTGCTGCACATCTGCCGAAGCAGATGTTTAGAATTGGTGCCCAGGAGAAGACTCGAACTTCCACGGTGTTGCCACCACTGATACCTGAAACCAGCGCGTCTACCAATTCCGCCACCTGGGCAATAGTGCGATGATTGCTCATCTGCTCTATCTTTACAGCCTGCAGTGTTCGCTGCTGCTGTGGGCGCAAACTATACGGGGGCTTCGGAAGCTTGTAAACCCCTGATATGAAAAAATTTTATTGTGCCGACAAGGCTGCGCTCGGCGCCGCTTTCGCGCTTCAATATAGGCATGACCACGAGCAAGACAACCACAGGTAAAACCGGACATATGGCCGATGATTGGCAAACCCTCGATCCCGAGGCCGCCCGCGAGGCGGAAAAATACGCAAACCCCATTCCCAGTCGCGAGCTGATCCTGGCGCACTTGGCCGAGCGCGGTGCGCCGGCCTCCCGTGCACAGTTGTTCGAGGAGCTTGGACTGCAGGGCGAGGAGGCCGAAGAGGCCCTGCGCCGCCGACTACGCGCGATGGAGCGCGATGGTCAGCTGATCTACACCCGCCGCGGCGCCTACGCTCCGGTGGACAAGCTGGATCTGATTCGCGGGCGCGTCAGCGGCCACCGCGATGGCTTCGGCTTCCTGATTCCCGACGATGGCAGCGACGACCTGTTCCTGAGTCCGGCGCAGATGCGCCTGGTGTTCGATGGCGACCGCGCGCTGGCGCGGGTCGCCGGTCTCGATCGCCGTGGCCGCCGTGAAGGTGCGCTGGTTGAGGTGCTCGAGCGTGCCCATGAAACGCTGGTCGGGCGGTTCTTCGAGGAAAGCGGCGTCTCGGTCGTGGTGGCCGACAACCCGAAGATCCAGCAGCAGGTGCTGGTGCTGCCGGGCAAGCAGGGCGCTGCGCGCCATGGCCAGTTTGTCCAGGTGCGTATAGAGGTCTGGCCGACGGTCTTCCGCCAGGCTCAGGGCGAAGTGGTCGAAGTGCTCGGCGACTACATGGCGCCGGGCATGGAGATCGAGGTCGCCATGCGCAGCTACGACCTGCCGCACGAGTGGCCGCAGGCGCTGCTCAAGGAGGCGCACAAGCTCAAGCCCGAGGTGGAGGAGAAGGACAAGGAGAAGCGCGTCGACCTGCGCGAACTGCCCTTCGTCACCATCGATGGCGAGGATGCCCGCGACTTCGACGATGCGGTGTATGCCGAGGCGGTCAAGGGGGCCGGCTGGCGCCTGTTCGTCGCCATTGCCGACGTGTCGCATTATGTCAAGGTCGGCTCGGCGCTGGACGAAGAGGCGATCAAGCGCGGCAACTCGGTGTATTTCCCCGAGCGGGTGATTCCGATGCTGCCCGAGGAGTTGTCCAACGGGCTGTGCTCGCTGAATCCGCTGGTCGATCGCCTCGCCATGGTCTGCGAGATGACCGTGTCGAAAGGCGGCGAGCTGACCGGCTACCAGTTCTACGAGGCGGTGATCCACTCCCATGCGCGGCTGACCTATAACAAGGTCAGTCAGCTGCTGGAAAAGCCCAACTCCACCGAAGCCAAGTACCTGCGCCAGCAGATGCCGCATCTGGTGCCGCACCTGCGTCAGATGTATGCGCTGTACAAGGTGTTGCTGGCGGCGCGCCAGGTGCGCGGGGCCATCGATTTCGAGACGCAGGAGACGCGCATCGTCTTCGGCGCCGACCGCAAGATCACCGAGATCCGCCCGACCCAGCGCAATGACGCGCATCGGCTGATCGAGGAATGCATGCTCTGCGCCAACGTCGCCACCGCACGCTTCCTCGAGGAGCATGAGGTTCCGGCCTTGTACCGCGTGCACGACGGTCCTCCGGCGGAAAAGCTGGAAAAGTTGCGCGGCTTCCTGGCCGAGCTGGGTTTGACCCTCTATCGCGGCAAGGGCGAGCCGACGCCCAAGGACTACCTGAATCTGCTCGAGGCGGTGCGCGAGCGCCCGGATCAGCACCTGATCCAGACGGTGATGCTGCGCTCGCTGAGCCAGGCGGTGTACAGCCCGGAAAACGCCGGACACTTCGGTCTCAACTACGAGGCCTACACCCACTTCACTTCGCCGATCCGCCGTTACCCGGACCTGCTGGTGCATCGCGCGATCCGTAGCGTGATCCGCTCCAAGCGCGCCACCGAGAAGGTGCGCCGCGTCGGTGCGGCGAGCATGCCCAAGGCGCGTATCTATCCCTATGACGAGGGGCGGCTGGAGCAGCTTGGCGAGCAGTGCTCGATGACCGAGCGTCGCGCCGACGAAGCGACCCGCGATGTGGTCAACTGGCTCAAGTGCGAGTACATGCGCGAGCGGGTCGGCGAGAGCTTCCCGGGCGTGATTACGGCCGTCACCGGATTCGGGCTGTTCGTCGAGCTGACCGACATCTATGTGGAAGGCCTGGTGCATGTCACTGCGCTGCCGGGGGACTACTACCACTTCGATCCGGTCCATCATCGCTTGAGCGGCGAGCGCTCCGGGCGCAGCTATCGTCTGGGCGACACCGTGGAGGTGCTGGTGGCGCGGGTCGACCTGGACGAGCGCAAGATCGAGTTCGAGCTTGCCGGCAGTCCCCAGGACGCGGCTGCGCCGACGCGCAAGCGCGAAGCCGGCAAGGCGGGCGCAGGCAAGGCGAGAGCGGGCAGGGCGCCGGCCGCTGAGCGCGGCGCGGCGCGGCCAGCCGAGCCGGTTGCCGGTACGGCGCGCAGCTCTCGGACGCGGGCGGGCAAGACCGGTCGGGTGCAGGCGCTGCCGGAGGCGGCGCCGGAGTTGCTGGAGCAGGCCGATGCGTTGCTGGGCAATGTCGATGTACAGAAAAGCCGGGCGCTGAAGAAGAAGCTGCTCGACGAGTCGCGGGCGCCGGCGAAGGCTGCGGGCAAGGCCGGCGGTCGCGGCAAGAGCAAGTCGAAGGCGACTGGGGGCGGCAAGGCGGCGCCGAAGCCGGCCTCTTCCGTCGCCAAGTCGGACGGTGCCAGCAAGAAGGCCGGGGTAGAAGCCCCGGCGCCCAAGGCGGATGTGCCGTTCAGGCGGCCAATACGTAAGCGCAAGGTCAAAGAATGAGTCAGTGGGAACGGGTTTACGGCGTGCATGCCGTAGAGGCATTGCTGCGCCATCACCCCAAGCGGGTCAAGCAGCTGTGGTTGGCCGAGGGGCGCCAGGATCCGCGGGTGCAGGCGCTGGTGCAGCTGGCTGAGGCGGCCCGCGTGCCGGTCGGCCAGCGCGAGCGGCGCGAGCTGGACGAGTGGGCCGAGGGCGTGCACCAGGGCGTGGTCGCCGAGGTCAGTCCGAGCCAGGTGTGGGGCGAGAACTTCCTAGACGAGTTGCTGGCGCGCGGCGAGTCCGTGCCGCTGCTGCTGGTGCTCGACGGGGTGACCGATCCGCACAACCTCGGCGCCTGCCTGCGCACCGCCGATGCGGCCGGAGTGCAGGCGGTGATCGTGCCTAGGGACAAGTCGGCGACCCTCAATGCCACCGTGCGCAAGGTCGCTTGCGGCGCCGCGGAGGTGATTCCTCTGGTGGCGGTGACCAATCTCGCGCGCACCCTGGAGAAGCTGCAGCAGCAGGGGTTGTGGGTGGTCGGCACCGCCGGCGAGGCGACCCAGGAGATCTACGATCTCGACCTGCGCGGGCCTACCGTGCTGGTGATGGGCGCCGAGGGCAAGGGCATGCGCCGCCTGACCCGCGAGCATTGCGACTATCTGGCGCGTCTGCCGATGGGGGGGAGCGTCAGCAGCCTCAATGTGTCGGTGGCCACTGGCGTCTGCCTGTTCGAGGCGGTGCGTCAGCGCCGCCCGGCCGTGCCGGCATGAATCGCTGCCCCGCATTGCTTGCGGGGCAGCGATCCCCTCCGTACAATGCCACCCCTTGTCGTCGCGGCAGGCGTATTTTCGCCCGCGCTCGGCAAGCACACACGAAATATTCACTCCTTGCCTGACCGCTCTGGCGGCAGGCTGCATAACCGTAAGGAGCATTTATGCGTCATTACGAAATCGTCTTCCTGGTTCACCCGGATCAGAGTGAGCAGGTTGGCGGTATGGTCGAGCGTTACACCAAGACCATCGAAGAAGACGGCGGTAAGGTTCACCGTCTGGAAGATTGGGGCCGTCGTCAGCTGGCTTACGCCATCGACAACGTGCACAAGGCTCACTACGTGCTGATGAACGTCGAGTGCAGCGGTGCTGCCCTGGCCGAGCTGGAAGACAACTTCCGCTACAACGACGCCGTGATCCGCAACCTGGTGATCCGTCGCGACGCAGCCGTGACCGAGCAGTCCGAGATGCTCAAGGCCGAAGAAAGCCGCAACGAGCGCCGCGAGCGTCGTGACCGCAGCGACAGCGCCGAAGGCGCCGCTGAAGGCAGCGACGGCGACAGCGCCGACGAGTAATCTTCGTAACCAGTATTGAGGAGCCACTTTCATGGCACGTTTTTTCCGTCGTCGCAAGTTCTGCCGTTTCACCGCTGAAGGCGTCCTGGAGATCGATTACAAGGATCTCAACACCCTGAAGGCCTACGTCTCCGAAACCGGCAAGATCGTTCCGAGCCGTATCACCGGCACCAAAGCCAAATATCAGCGTCAGCTGGCTACCGCGATCAAGCGCGCCCGCTACCTGGCCCTGCTGCCCTACACCGACAGCCACGGTCGTTGAGACCCGGCCGTCGACAGGTCAACGGATGTAATACATGCGGGCACTAGCTGACTTCGTCATGCGCGGGCGCCTGCAGGCCACCTTGGCGGTGGTCGTCGCGGCGGCTTTGCCACTGTTGTTCTGGGTGAGCGCCGCCGCCGGCGCGCTGGTTCTGCTGCGTCGAGGTCTGAACGATGCCTTGGGTATCGTGCTCTGGGCGCTGTTGCCGACCTTGCTGTGGTGGTATTTCGGCGAGCCGCGGCCGCTGCTGGTGCTGTTCGGTACTCTGGCGCTGGCGCTGGTGCTGCGTGTCTGGGTCTCCTGGACGCCGGTGCTGATGGCCAGTGTGCTGCTCGGGGCGCTGTATGGCGCGACCATCGACGCCATGTTCGGCGACGTGGTCGAGCGCAATGCCGGCGAGTTGTCCGAGTTGATGCCGCAGATGCTGGGTGAGAACTACCAGCAGATGACGGCCGACGAGAAGGCGCGTCTCGGTGGGTTGCTGGCGCCGGTGCTGGTCGGTCTGATGGCCGGCCTGCTGCAGTTGCTCAGCCTGCTGTGTCTGCTGCTGGGGCGTTACTGGCAGGCGTTGCTGTACAACCCGGGAGGCTTTGGCCGCGAGTTTCGCGCGGTGCGCCTACCGCCGGCGCTGGCCACCGCCTTGCTGCTCGGCATGTTTCTGCTGCCTGGGCTGGGCGTCGGGCTGGCCATGCTGACGCCGCTGTGCAGTGTGCCGCTGGCATTCGCCGGGGTGGCCCTGCTGCACGGGCTGGTGGCCCAGCAGCGACTGGGGCGCTTCTGGCTGGTGGGCTTGTACGTCTCGCTGCTGTTGTTCATGCAGCTGGTGTATCCGTTGTTGGTCGTGTTGGCCGTGGTCGACAGTCTGTTTGATTTCCGAGGGCGCGCGGCGCGCGATGGTGCGAACGGTCCCTCGGACGGTGAAGGTTAAAAGTTAAGAGGTAAGAGCCAAATGGAAATTATCCTGCTGGAAAAAATCGCCAACCTGGGCAACCTGGGCGACAAGGTGAACGTCAAGGCCGGTTACGGTCGCAACTACCTGCTGCCGCAGGGCAAGGCCACCGTGGCCAGCGCCGAGAACGTCGCGGCGTTCGAACTGCGTCGCGCCGAGCTGGAAAAACTGGCTGCCGAGAAGAAGGCCTATGCCGAATCCCGCGCTGCCCAGTTGGACGAGCTGGAAGTCACCATCACCGCCACCGCTGGCGATGAAGGCAAGCTGTTCGGTTCGATCGGTACCCACGACATCGCCGACGCCCTGACCGCCTCCGGCGTGGAAGTGGCCAAGAGCGAAGTCCGCCTGCCCAACGGTACCATCCGTCAGGTCGGCGAATACGACGTGGCCGTGCACCTGCACACCGACGTCGAAGCCACCGTTCGCGTGGTGGTGGTGGCTGCCTGAGGCAGCCTCCGCGCCCGTGCCTTCGGCATGGGGTAACATCGGGCACGCTCTGCATTAGCAGGCGTGCCCTTTGTCTTTCTGCAGCACAGATCATCGCGAGCCCATGAACGAAATCAGCGTCCCCGAACAGTACGATCTGGAAACCGCCGCCCTCAAGGTGCCGCCGCATTCCATCGAGGCCGAGCAGGCCGTGATCGGTGGCCTGATGCTGGACAACAACGCCTGGGAGCGGGTGCTGGATCTGGTCTCCGACGGCGACTTCTACCGGCACGACCACCGCCTGATCTTCCGTGCCATCTACAAGCTGGCCGAGCGCAACCAGCCGTTCGACGTGGTCACCCTGTCCGAGCAGTTGGACAAGGAAGGCCAACTGGCCCAGATCGGTGGTCTGGCCTATCTCGGCGAGCTGGCCAAGAACACCCCGTCGGTGGCCAACATCAAGGCCTACGCGCAGATCATCCGCGAGCGCGCCACCCTGCGTCAGCTGATCGGCATCAGCAACGAGATCGGCGACAGCGCCTACAACCCGCAGGGGCGTGGTGCCGAGGAGATCCTCGACGAGGCCGAGCGCAAGATCTTCCAGATCGCCGAGGCGCGGCCGAAGAGCGGCGGTCCGGTCGGGCTCAACGAGCTGCTGACCAAGGCCATCGATCGCATCGACACCCTGTTCAACACCCACGAGGCGATCACCGGTATCTCCACCGGTTTCGCCGACCTGGACGACAAGACCAGCGGCCTGCAGCCGGGCGACCTGATCATCGTTGCCGGCCGGCCGTCGATGGGCAAGACCACCTTCGCCATGAACCTGGTGGAGAACGCGGTGCTGCGCAGCGACAAGGCGGTGATGGTGTACTCGCTGGAGATGCCCGGCGAGTCGCTGGTCATGCGTATGCTGTCCTCGCTCGGGCGCATCGACCAGACCAAGGTGCGCTCCGGTCGCCTCGACGACGACGACTGGCCGCGGCTGACCTCGGCGGTCAATCTGCTCAACGAGCGCAAGCTGTTCATCGACGACACCGCCGGCATCACGCCGTCGGAAATGCGCGCGCGCACCCGCCGCCTGGTGCGCGAGCACGGCGATCTGGCGCTGATCATGGTCGACTACCTGCAGCTGATGCAGATCGGCGGTTCGGGCGGCGAGAACCGCACCAACGAGATTTCCGAGATCTCTCGCTCGCTGAAGGGCCTGGCCAAGGAATTCAACTGTCCGGTGATCGCCCTGTCGCAGCTCAACCGCTCGCTCGAGCAGCGGCCGAACAAGCGTCCGATCAACTCCGACCTGCGCGAATCGGGCGCCATCGAGCAGGACGCCGACGTGATCATGTTCGTCTATCGCGACGAGGTCTATCACCCGGAAACCGAGCACAAGGGCGTGGCCGAGATCATCATCGGCAAGCAGCGGAACGGTCCGATCGGCACCGTGCGTCTGGCGTTTCTCGGCAAGTACACCCGCTTCGAGAACCTGGCGCCGGGGATGTACAACTTCGAGGACGAGTGATCGCGAATCCGCTGCGTGATCAAGGAAAACGGGCGCCCTCGGAGTAAGATGGGCGCCCGTTTTCCGTTTCGAGGCCGAACCGTCATGCGCCCGCTGGTTGCCACCATCGATCTGTCCGCCATTCGTCACAACTACGCGCTGGCCAAGGGTTGTGCTCCGGGGCGACAGGCCTTCGCGGTGGTCAAGGCCAACGCCTACGGCCACGGTGCGCGCGAGGTGGTCAGCGCGCTGACGGAGGCCGACGGTTTCGCCGTGGCCTGCCTGGAAGAAGCTGGCGAGGTGCGCGCTCTGCACGGCGCGGCGCGCGTGCTGCTGCTGCAGGGCTGTTTCGAGGCGGCGGAGTACCGGATGGCGGCGCAGCTGGCACTGGATGTGGTGGTGCAGAGCCGCGAGCAGGCCGAGGCGCTGCTCGAGACCTCGTTGGCTCGGCCGCTGAACGTCTGGCTCAAGCTGGATAGCGGCATGCATCGCCTGGGCTTCGGTGCCGCCGAGCTGCGCGCCTGGCATGCGCGGCTGAGCGGCGCCGCACAGGTGGCCGAGCTTAACCTGATCAGCCACTTCGCCTGCGCCGACCTGCCCGAACATCCGCTCAACCGGCTCCAGCTGGACTGCTACCGCAGTCTGGACGACCTACCGTTCGCCCGGCGCTCGCTGGCCAACTCGGCGGCCATCCTCACGCGCCCAGAGGCGCACCTGGACTGGCTGCGGCCGGGGATCATGCTCTACGGTGCCAGCCCGTTCGCCGATCGCCCGGCTGCCGAGCTGGGCCTCAAGACGGCGATGAGCCTCGGCGGCGTGCTGATCGCTGTGCGCGAAGTGCCGGCCGGCGACAGCGTCGGCTACGGCGCCAGCTGGGTGGCGCCGCGTCCGACGCGCATCGGCACCCTCAGCTGTGGCTACGCCGACGGTTACCCGCGCACGGCGCC
>Ga0209212_1009604_pt1 | contig 10050 bp, 13 predicted proteins | sample RifGroC2_FD_183996 | JGI IMG/M metagenome (GOLD analysis project Ga0209212, IMG submission 183996) | Groundwater microbial communities from Rifle, Colorado, USA - Groundwater C2 (SPAdes) (version 2) | ecosystem: Environmental > Aquatic > Deep subsurface > Groundwater | place: Rifle, Colorado... | reverse complement strand
ATTCTCCCTATCCGGAGACGCAGGTGCTGATTGTTACCAGCGACGAACTGAAAAAGAACGCGGCCGCCTCGGAGCACGGCGGTTATGGTGCGGTGCAACGGGTAGCGGTTACCAAGGTGGGTGACGAGGTGCAGGTGAGCTACACCAATCCTGTTTACATGGCCAACGCGTACCGCATGAAGGACGATCTGGGCGGTGTTTCTGCCGGACTGGCGGGCGCATTGGGCAGAGTGGAAGAATTCGGTGCTGCGCAGGGGATGACTGCCGGCCAGGCGCGCAAATATCACTACATGTTTGGCATGGAGTATTTTGACGAACCCAGCGTGCTGGCAGAATACGCGAGCTATGAGGAGGCGGTGCAGGCGGTCGACGCGAAACTGTCCGGCAATGACAACGGCGTGTCCAAGGTCTATCGCGTGGATATTCCCGGCAAGAATGAAAGCGTGTTCGGTGTGGCGATGAAGGGGAGCAGCGACGGCAAATACATGGACGACCGCTTCATCATGTCGGAGATCGATTTTCGCGACGTGAAATCTACCGCCCATTTGCCCTATGAGGTGCTGGTCGCGGACAACAGGGTCTATGCCATGTATGCGCGCTTTCGCATCGCGATCAATTTCCCCGACCTGAGCATGATGGGGCGGAACAGCTTCATGAATATCATGAAAACGCCGGAAGCGATTCGCCTTGCGTTACAGAAAACCGTGCAGAAATAGCAAGCTCCAGCGCATACCTTGTTAAGGAATCGCTGATTTATCCACCTGATCTGTCATTGCGAGCGAAGCGTGGCAATCCAGTATTTTGATATACAACGAATTTCTGGATTGCCGCGTCGCTATGCTCCTCGCAATGACGATTTAATTTGTGTTTTTTAACCATTTCCCATTGAGGTAAATAATGAGTACGACGGTGCAATTGCCGGAAACTGATGCCGAGGGCTATCTGGTGGAGCCATTGAACTGGACTGAGGAGGTGGCAGAGGAGCTTGCCCGCCAGGAGAATATCCAGCTCACGGAAGATCACTGGGATGCGATTCGCTTCATGCGTGAATATTATATGGAGCGCCAGATTGCCGCCGATGTGCGTCATGTCATGAAGCATCTGGCGCAGAAGCACGGGGCAGAGTCACGCAACAAGATATTCGAGCTGTTCCCCTACGGCTACGTAAAGCAGGCTTGCAAGATTGCCGGCATGAAACGGCCACGCGGGTGGAGCACGGGCTGAAAATCAACGCCGGACAATAGCGCGAATTACCAGCTTTTCCTTTTCCCGCTCCAATACTTCAGGGAGCCGGGGCTTTCAAACTGCTGTAAAATCCGCCAGCGTAGCCATCCTCTCATGGCAACGAAGGGAGTAGCTATTCCGCCGCTCCCAGTGGTCTGCACCGCAATTTGAAACTGGAACAAAAACCTGCAATGGACATCATTTTTCTGCGCGAACTCAAGGTCACCACCCTGATCGGCATCTACGAATGGGAGAAGCGCGTGCCGCAGACCCTGCAAATCGACCTCGACATCGCGCTGCCCGACAGTCGCGCCTGCCAGACCGACGACATCAAGGATGCACTGGATTATGCGGACATCGCACAGCACCTCCAGACCGTTCTGAGCGACGGGCATTTCTCGCTGCTGGAAACCCTGGCCGAACACATCGCGCAGATCATCCTCAAGGACTTCAACGCGCCGTGGGTCAAAGTCAGCGTCGCCAAACTGCAGGCAATACGGAACTGCAAGATGGTGGGGATCAGTGTTGAGCGGGGGCGGGCTAAGTAGGCCGTTCGCCCTGAGCTTGTCGAAGGGTATAGCGATACCCAACAATCAAAACCGCCGGGAGCTCCTAGTGTTACTTGAACGTGGGGATGAGAAGGGGGCTAAGTGACTAAGTTAGTTGTGCTCATTGGTTCATATGCGCGTGGTGATTTTAACCAGTATTCGGATTGCGATATTTTTCGTGTTGGCTGCGAAAATACCGATCTTGATTATTCAATGCTCCCAATCACTGACCAATCAATAGTCAGTTGTATTGACTATGACAATGAGACATTCGCTAAACTTTATAATGCTGGAAGCTTATTTCTTTATCATGTCTTACATGAAGGAATATTGATTTCTGGCGACATAGAAATATGGCAAGGCTTACAGGATGGCTTTTCAGTACAAAGAAGCTTTTCGAAAGAACTAGAAGAAATTTCCTTGATTACAGAATTTCTAAGTAATATAGAAATGTTCGGTGGAAAATTCTTAACGCCTCTTGTTAATGCATTTACCGAGTTGAAAAACGCTAGTGTTTTTTATTTGGCACATCAAGGCATTTATACTTTTGAAAAAACGCAATGCCTCCGGCTCGCATTATCGAACTCAACGATGCTTCCAGAGTTGCTATCACTTAAAAAGTTTTATGATTACTCAGTTCGTGGACAGGATGTGGATTTGCCATTCGACCCAAATTCACATGATAAATGTAGAGAAGTGCTTCTCGAGGTACATAAACTTACTTTAGGAATGAGAAATGCTTGTAACGGATAGCCTACTTATTCAAATACACAGTATTTTTTCTGGTTTTGTCACCATTAGAACAAATGAACAAGGTGACTTTCTCCAAAGGAACCGGAAGAAGCTGAAAATATTGATTGAAACTATCACCGAACAACTTGTTGCGTCTTATTTTAAAAAAGGGTTCGTAAATGTGCCTACAGCATTGCTTTTGATAAATACTCGCATACAGGAATTAACTGATCGTGACGACGTCTCTCTTTTTGAATCACTTCAGAGTGTTTTACGGCACTATGAGATTCTTGCTGATAAATCATATATTGACCATAAGCCTAAGCTTGAACCATTGTTCCGGAAAGAAATAAAAATATTGTGTATGAACATTGCTCTTCATAAGGAGTTTGTTAAGAATGCGCATGCGGCTAATTTAAGGAGGCTGCTGAATGATTGCTAATGAATCCCAAATAAAAATTTTAATTAAAGCGTGGGAAACCATGCAGGCCTTAGCCAAAGGAAATGGAGAAACAGCTTGGCGCATTCGAGCTTGGGCTGTTACGCTTTGGTCTGCAACGATGGCGTATGCTTATAAGAATCAAGCACCAGCAATTATATATATTGCTGTTATCGCATTAGTGGTGCTGTTCTTTATTGAAGCAGCAGTCCGGCAAATTCAATACAAATATATCCAAAAATCGATAGAAGTTGAGACCTCGTTGAAATCGATACTTGAAGGCGGTAATTTTGAACTTCCTGACAATGGGATTACAACGAACATCGATACTCCAAACGTGGTCAATTTTCTCAACTTATTTCAATTAAGGCGTTGGATATTCTGGTTTCCTTATTTACTTCTAGTGATTTCCTCTTTGTTGGCAATAAGAATCTTAGGGAATTCCTGAGCTACAAGGCTGTATTAATGGTTTTGGTTTTTTGTTTTTCATCCCCCTGAGCGCCGCCGAGTAGCGCAGGCTGGTCAGGGGATTTCGGCGAGGACTGTCTGAGCGCGTAGCGCGAGTTCCGCAGCCGCCTGACCAGATGACAACACAGGGCACCCCGAAGGGGCGGCAAACCGGGGTCGCCTTTTCTTTGGTTACTTTATTTTGGCGAAGCAAAAGAAAGTGACCAGTTGCCGGTCTGCCCCCGGCGGTTTTGGTTGAGCACCACCCAGCTGTTTCGGCGACGCACCTCGTACTTCTACCCTCTCCCCAGTCCTCTCCCTGCAGAGGAGAAGGGGCACACCGCTACCCCCTTGGATGATGCATCGCATGCAACTGCTTCAGCCTCTCCCTCGCCACATGCGTGTAGATCTGCGTGGTGGAAATATCCGCATGGCCCAATAGCATCTGCACCACGCGCAGGTCGGCGCCGTGGTTCAGCAGGTGCGTGGCGAAGGCGTGGCGCAGCGTGTGCGGCGACAGCGACTTGTTCAACCCGCCCGTTCTTGCATGCTTCTTGATCAGGTACCAGAACATCTGCCGCGTCATGCCTTCGCCTCTGGCGGTGACAAACAGCGCGTCGCTCATCTGTTTGCCGAGCAGCACGCCGCGCCCGTCCGCCAGATAGCGGCGCAGCCAGTCCAGCGCTTCTTCGCCGAGCGGCACCAGACGTTCCTTGCTGCCCTTGCCCATCACGCGCACCACACCCATGTCCATGCTCACCTGCGTGACGCGCAGCGTCACCAGCTCCGACACGCGCAGGCCGGTGGCGTACAGCACCTCGAACATGGTGCGGTCGCGCAGGCCGAGCGGCGTCTGGGTATCCGGCGCGCCGAGCAGTTGCTCGACGTCCTGTTCGGTGAGGCTCTTGGGCAGGTTGCGCGGCAGCTTGGGCGTGTCAATCTGCAGGGTGGGATCGGTAGCGATCTTGCCCTGCCGCAACAGGTAGCGGAACAGCCGCTTCAGGCTGGAGATGGCACGCCCGGTGCTGCTCGGCCTGGCTTTCTGTGCGGCGACCAGATGCGCGAGGAAGCTCTGGATGTCCGCGTGCGTGGCCTGCAGGATGGAGGTGCCGCGCTGCTGTTCCAGCCACGCGGCGAATTTGGCGAGGTCGCGCCGGTAGCTGTCCAGCGTGTTGCGCGACAGGCCGTCTTCCAGCCACAGGTTGTCGCAGAATTCGTCGAGGAGGTCGGCGTTGGTCATACAAAAGGCCGTTCGTGGTGAGCCTGTCGAACCATGAATGGCCCTTCGACACGCTCAGGGCGAACGGATTTCATAACACACCCTCATGCGCCAGCAGCCAGCGCTTGATGTCCAGGTGTGTGCCGCTCGTGTGGTGCGCGAAGCCGCCCAGCCCGGCCTTGCCCACCACGCGGTGGCAGGGGATGATGACGGGGATCGGATTTGCACCGCAGGCCTGGCCGACGGCCTGCGCGCAGGATTTCAGTTCGGCGGCGATCTCGCCGTAGCTGCGCGTCTGTCCGCGCGGGATGGCCCGCATGGCTTGCCAGACTTTTTGCCGGTGCGGAGTGCCACGCAGATCGAGCGGCACGGAGAACTGCGCGTCCGGATCTTCCAGGTAGCGTAGCAATTGTTCGCACACGGTTTCGGCAAGCGCACTGGTTGCGCGCTGCGGTTTTTCCGACGCGGGCAGGAAGTCGATGCCGGTCAGCATATCCTCGCTGCAACGGATGCCGAGCACGCCGAACGGGGTCTTGAGCTTTGCCTGATAGTCCATGGCGCGATGATAGCGCACAAATAAAACGGGAGCCGAAGCTCCCGTTTCATATTGCCGGAAATTCTGTGCGCAATTAAGTGCGTGCAGCCAGCTTCTCTTTGATACGTGCCGACTTGCCGGAACGTTCGCGCAGGTAGTACAGCTTGGCGCGGCGCACCGCACCCTTGCGCTTCACTTCGATGCTGGCGATGCTCGGCGAATAGGTCTGGAAGGTACGCTCTACGCCTTCACCGGCGGAAATCTTGCGCACGATGAACGAGGAATTCAGGCCGCGATTGCGCTTGGCAATCACTATGCCCTCAAAAACCTGCACGCGCTTGCGCTCACCTTCGACCACGTTCACGCCGACCACGACGGTGTCGCCGGGCGCAAAATCAGGAATGGTTTTGCCCAGACGGGCGATTTCTTCTTGTTCCAATGTTTCGATCAAGTTCACTTTACTGCTCCTTTTTATGCGGGTCTTGTTCCTTCTGGAACTGCGCCAGAAGCCGAGACTCCTCTTTTGTCAAATCACGCCCGGCCAACAGATCCGGCCTGCGCAACCACGTCCTGCCCAACGACTGCTGAAGCCGCCAGCGCTGTATCTCGGCATGATTGCCGGACAGCAGCACCGGGGGCACGGCTTCACCATCAAACACTTCCGGGCGGGTGTAGTGCGGGCAATCCAGCAGGCCCTGCACAAACGAATCCTGCTCTGCCGATGCGTCATCGCCCAATACCCCGGGCAACTGCCGCACCAGACTGTCGATCAGCACCATCGCCGCCAACTCGCCACCGGACAACACATAGTCGCCGATGGAAATTTCTTCATCCACCTGCTGTCGCAGCAGGCGCTCGTCCACGCCTTCATAACGTCCTGCCAGCAAAATCAACCCATTATCCTGCTGCGCTACCAACTCCTTGACCACTGTATGGTTGAGCAGCCGTCCTTGTGGCGACAGATACACCACCCGGCTCTTTTTTACGCCGCTGGCCGCCTGCCGCTGTCTGGCTGCGTTGATCGCGCCAACCAGCGGTTCCGCCAGCATCACCATTCCGGGACCGCCGCCGTAGGGACGGTCGTCGATGGAGCGGTAGTTGTCTGTCGTAAAATCGCGCGGATTCCACGTCCTTAATTCATAACTCTCTTGTTCTGCCGCGCGCCGCGTGATGCCGTATTGCGTCAGCGCATCGAACATTTGCGGAAACAGGGTAATAACGTCAAATATCATTACTCAGTAATCCGCAGACCAGTCCACCCGGATGGTCCTGTTTTGCAGATCCACCTGCTTGATGGCCGAGGCCACGAACGGGATCAGGATTTCACCGCTGTCGCCGTGTACGCACAACACGTCGTTGGCGCCGGTTTCAAGCAAATTCGCCACGGTTCCAAATGGCACGCCCGCTTCATTGATCACCGCGAGGCCGATCAGATCCGACCAGTAATATTCACCCTCGTCCCGCTGCGGCAGGCTGCTGCGCGGCACGGCGATCAGCAAGCCCTTCAGTTTCTCCGCCGCATTGCGATCCGGGCAATCCGGCAGTTGCGCTACCAGCGTCTTGCCATGCACCTCGCACTGCTGCGCTTGCACCTCGCGCCACGGGCCTTGCTCGTTGCCCAGCCACCACGACTCATAGTCCAGCAGGCTGTCGGCGTATTCGGTGTAAGACTGAATCTTGACCAAGCCGCGGATGCCGTGGGCGGCTGCTATACGCCCCATGATTACCATGGGAACTGCTCCGTCAGGCTTGTGCGGCGGCACCGGCGCGCTTGACCAGCTTGGCAACGGTGTCGCTCAACTGCGCGCCCTTGCTTTGCCAGTGGCTCACACGCTCCAGTTGCAGGCGCAGCGCTTCCTGGCCTTCCGTCACGAGCGGATTGTAGAAGCCGACGCGCTCGATGAAACGGCCGTCGCGGCGGTTGCGCGAATCGGCCACTACTACGTTGTAGAACGGGCGGTTCTTGGAGCCGCCACGGGAAAGACGAATGATGACCATATAAAATCTACCTAAATTAATTAGCCCAGCGAAAGGGCGCGAATTCTACGCTATTTGGGGCATTTCTTGCAACCTGTAGAAAATCAACAAATTTCATCTGTGTAACAGCACTTCCAGGACAAACCTGCTACCCAGATAAGCCAACAGCAAAAACACAAAACCGCTCACCGTCCAGCGCACTGCGATACGCCCGCGCCAGCCGTAGAAGCGATGCCCCCACAGCAACACGGCGAATACTCCCCATGAAATGAAGCCGAACAGATCCTTGTGATTGAGCTGCCAGACCTTGCCGAATATTTGTTCGGAAAACACCATGCCGGATGCCAGCGTCAGCGTCAGCAATACAAAACCGATGCCGATCATGCGGAACAGCAAAGTCTCCATGGTCATCAGCGGCGGCAAATTTTGCAGAATGCGCGGCAATGCGGCGTGATGCAGGCGTTTTTCCACCTGTGAGATCAGTACTGCGTGCAGCGTGGCGATGGTGAACAGGCTGTATGCCAGCATCGCGGCGGTGATGTGTGCCTTGAAGGCAAACAAACCGGTATTCTCCAATTGATGAGCGGACGGGAAAAACTCCGGCAACACTACCGCCGCTGATGCCAGAGGTAACACCAGCGCCTGTAATCCGCCGATGGGGTAAAAAAAGCGCGCCAGCCAATAGATCAGCAAAGTCAGCCAGATGATCAGCGACAGCGCATTGGCCGTGCTCAGGCTGAATCCGCCGCCGGCAAACATATCCTGAGTGAGCAGGTAACCGTGCAAAACCAGCGGGAGCAGCACCAGATGCCCTATCGTTCCACGGCTCAATGCATCCCCTTCGCCGCGTGCATGTGCACGCCAGAAATAAGCGGCCAGCACGCCATAGGCGGAAAAAGCAATCAGCGCAAGGAGAATGTTAGGCATTTTTGTCGGGATGTTTTAGACTTCGCGAATTCTACACCATATGCAATAACATACCCAATATGCTGGACAATCTGACACAACGCCTTTCCGGCGTTATCAAAACGCTGCGCGGCCAGGCGCGTCTCACCGAAAGCAACATTCAAGACACCCTGCGCGAAGTGCGCATGGCGCTGCTCGAGGCCGACGTCGCGCTGCCGGTGGTCAAGGAATTTATCGCCCAGGTCAAGCAGGCCGCGCTCGGCCAGGAGGTCATCGGCAACCTGAATCCCGGGCAGGCGCTGGTCGGCGTGGTGCATCGCGAGCTGACCAGGCTGATGGGTGAGCACAACGACGCGCTCAACCTCGCCGCTACCCCGCCCGCCGTGATCCTGATGGCGGGTTTGCAGGGCGCAGGCAAGACCACCACCAGCGGCAAGCTGGCCAAGCTGCTGCGCGACCAGCAAAAAAAGAAGGTGCTGCTGGTCAGTTGCGATGTGTATCGACCTGCGGCGATCGAGCAGTTGCGCACGCTGGCGCAGCAACTGGAGATCGATTTCTTCGCCTCGGACATCAGCCAGAAGCCGCAGGACATCGCGCTGGCCGCGCTGGACTATGCGCGCAGGCATTATCACGACGTGCTGATCGTCGATACCGCCGGACGGCTCGCCATCGACGCCGCAATGATGGAGGAGATCCGGCAATTGCACGCCGCACTCAAGCCGATCGAGACGCTGTTCGTGGTCGATGCGATGACCGGCCAGGACGCGGTGAATACCGCCAAGGCATTCGGCGATGCGCTGCCGCTGACCGGCATCATTCTCACCAAGCTGGATGGTGATGCGCGCGGCGGCGCGGCGCTGTCGGTGCGTCATATCACCGGCAAGCCGGTCAAGTTCGTCGGCGTGAGCGAGAAGCCGAATGGTCTCGAAGCATTCCATCCCGAGCGCATGGCGTCGCGCGTGCTCGGCATGGGCGACGTGCTGTCACTGATCGAAGAGGCGCAGCGCGGGGTGGATCACGCCGAAGCAGAGAAGCTTGCGAAGAAGGTCAGGAAAGGCGAAGGCTTCGACCTCAACGATTTCAAGATGCAGATCGTGCAGATGCGCAAGATGGGCGGCGTGTCGGCATTGATGGACAAGCTCCCCGCGCAGCTCAGCCAGGCGGCGGCAAGCTCCAAGGTGGATGACAGGCAGATCACCCGCGTCGAGGGCATCATCAATTCGATGACACCGCTGGAGCGCAGCAAGCCGGAGCTCATCAAGGCCTCACGCAAACGGCGTATTGCAACTGGCGCAGGGGTGCAGGTGATGCATGTCAACCAGTTGCTAAAGCAGTTTGAGCAAACCCAGAAAATGATGAAAATGCTCGGCAAGGGCGGTGGCATGGCAAAGTTGATGCGCGGCATGGCGGGGAAATTTCCCGGAATGCGCTGATAGCCTGTTGCGTGGACGATTTGCCCGCCGCGCCTCTGGCCGGCTAAACACAGGATGTACGAAATGACCATCCAGGCCATTATTTTTGACGTGGACGGTACGCTCGCCGACACCGAGGACGGACATCGCCAATCATTCAACAAGGCCTTTGCGGAAAACGGCCTCGACTGGAATTGGGATGCCGAGCTATATGACAAGCTGCTCAAAGTAACCGGCGGCAAGGAGCGCATCAGATATTTTGTCGAGAGCTTCCTGCACGGCTTCAGCAAGCCTGCCGATTACGACGGCTTCGTGAAGCATCTGCACGCGGTAAAGACCCGTCACTACAACACCATGTTGCGCGAAGGCCATATTCCTTTGCGCTCCGGCATCAAAAAACTGATTGACGCTGCCGGACAGCGCGGCATCCGCCTTGCCATTGCCACCACGACCAGCGCGGAAAATGTGACCACGCTGTTGCAACAGGGGCTTGGACCCGGCGGCGAGCGCATCTTCGAGGTAATCGGTTGCGGCGACATCGTGCCGCACAAAAAACCCGCGCCGGATATTTATTTCTGGGTGCTGGAAAAGATGGGGCTGTCTGCCGCAGA
>Ga0209212_1009603_pt1 | contig 10050 bp, 13 predicted proteins | sample RifGroC2_FD_183996 | JGI IMG/M metagenome (GOLD analysis project Ga0209212, IMG submission 183996) | Groundwater microbial communities from Rifle, Colorado, USA - Groundwater C2 (SPAdes) (version 2) | ecosystem: Environmental > Aquatic > Deep subsurface > Groundwater | place: Rifle, Colorado... | reverse complement strand
CGGCGGGCCGGGGGCCGGTTGCGACGAGGCCAGCCGGCGCTGGTTCGATCCGACCATCTATCGCATCGTCACCTTCGACCAGCGCGGCTGCGGCCGCTCGACCCCGCATGCCAGCCTGGACCGCAACACCACCTGGGATCTGGTGGCGGACATGGAGCGCATCCGCGAACAGCTGGGCATCGAGCAGTGGGTGCTGTTCGGCGGCTCCTGGGGCTCGACCCTGGCGCTGGCCTACGCGCAGACCCATCCCGAACGGGTGCAGGCGCTGATCCTGCGCGGCATCTTCCTGTGCCGGCCGCAGGAGATCCGCTGGTTCTACCAGGAGGGCGCCAGCCGGCTGTTCCCCGACTACTGGGAGGACTATCTGGCGCCGATTCCGCATGAGGAGCGCGACGATCTGGTCGGTGCCTTCTACCGGCGCCTGGCCGGCCCGGACCAGATCGCGCAGATGCACGCGGCCAAGGCCTGGTCGATCTGGGAAGGGCGCACCGCCACCCTGCGCCCCAACGGCCACGTGGTCGAGCGTTTCGCCGAGCCGATGCGGGCGCTGTCGATCGCTCGCATCGAGTGCCACTACTTCATCAACAACGCCTTTCTCGAGGAAGACCAGTTGCTGCGCGACATGCACAAGATCGCCCACATTCCCGGGGTGATCGTGCACGGTCGCTACGACGTGGTCTGCCCGCTGGACAACGCCTGGGCGCTGCACCAGGCCTGGCCGAACAGCGAGCTGTCGATCATCCGCGACGCCGGCCACGCCGCCGGCGAGCCGGGCATCACCGACGCGCTGGTGCGCGCCACCGGACAGATCGCCCGCCAGCTGCTCAACCTGCCGGAAGGCCACGCATGAAGGCGCTGCTGCAGCGGGTGCGCGGCGCGCGGGTCGAGGTGGACGGCGAGGCGGTCGGCGCCATCGACCGGGGCCTGCTGGTGCTGGTCGGCGTCGAGCCGCAGGACGACGTGGCCAGTGCCGACAAACTGCTGCACAAGCTGCTCAACTACCGGGTGTTCGGCGACGAAGACGGCAAGATGAACCTGTCGCTCAAGGACGTCGGCGGCGGCCTGCTGCTGGTCTCGCAGTTCACCCTCGCCGCGGATACCCAAAGCGGCCTGCGCCCGAGCTTCTCCAGCGCCGCAAAGCCGGCGCAGGGCGCGGCGCTGTTCGACTACCTGCTGGCCCGCGCCGCCGCGCAGCACGCCCCGGTCGCCAGCGGCCGCTTCGGCGCCGACATGCAGGTGCATCTGGTCAACGACGGGCCGGTGACCTTTCTGCTCGAGGTGTGAGGGCGAGGGGGACTGGTGGACAAGGCTGCGCCGTTGTCCACCCTACGGAGTCGGCGGCGCGGTGGTTGGCGTAGGGTGGAAAACTCGCGCAGCGATTTGCCACCACCGCGCCGGCCCGCGCGGTGGATGTCTGGTCAGAACAGCCGGGCGAGCAGGGCGGTGACCGCGGTTTCCACGCGCAGGATGCGCTCGCCGAGCTGCACCGGGGCGAGGCCGGCCTGCTGCAGCTTGTCCACCTCGTAGGGAATCCAGCCGCCTTCCGGGCCGATGGCCAGGGTCACCGCCTGCGCGACCGCGCGCGGGCAGGCCGGGTAGGCGCCGGGGTGGCCGACCAGGCCGAGGCTGCCGGCGGCCAGCTCAGGCAGGCGATCCTCGACGAACGGCTTGAAGCGCTTCTCGATGGTCACTTCCGGCAGCACGGTATCGCGCGCCTGCTCGAGGCCGAGGATCAGCTCTTCGCGGATCGCCGCCGCGTCGAGGAACGGTGTCTGCCAGAAACTCTTTTCCACCCGGTAGCTGTTGAGCAGCACCAGCCGCGGCACGCCCATGCTGGCCACGGTCTGCAGCACGCGCTTGAGCATCTTCGGCCGCGGCAGGGCGAGCAGCAGGGTCAGCGGCAGCTTGGCCGGCGGGCTCTGCTCGAGCGACAGCACCTCGAGTTCCGCCGCGTCGGCGTCCAGGCGCAGCAGGCGGCCTTCGCCCATCGTGCCGCCGAGGCGGCCGACGCGCAGGCTGTCGCCGGTCGCGGCGCGGTGCACCTCATGCAGGTGCTTGAGGCGCCGGCCGCGCAGCAGCGCGCGGCCTTCGGCGACGAAGTCGCCGTCTTCCAGCAGCAGCAGGTTCACGGTTGCTGCGCCGGCGGCTGGTCGTCGTCATCGCGGGTGGCTACGGCGCTGCTGTCGCTGGCGGTTTCGTCTTGTTCCGCTGGCGGGCGGCGGACCATGGCGCCGAAGAACAGGCCGATCTCGAACAGCAGCCACATGGGTACGGCCAGCAGGGTCTGCGAGAAGATGTCCGGCGGGGTGAGGATCATGCCGATCACGAAGCAGCCGACGATCACGTAGGGCCGGCTCTTCTTCAGGGTCGCCACGTCGACCAGGCCGATCCACAGGATCAGGAAGGTCGCCACCGGGATCTCGAAGGCCACGCCGAAGGCGAAGAACAGGGTGAGGACGAAGTCGAGGTACTCGTTGATGTCGGTCATCATCGCCACGCCGTCGGGCGTCACGCTGGCGAAGAAATGGAACATCAGCGGGAACACCAGGAAGTAGACGAAGGCCATGCCGGCGTAGAACAGGAAGATGCTGGAGATCAGCAGCGGCACGGCGATGCGCTTTTCCTGCTGGTACAGCCCGGGGGCGATGAAGCCCCAGATCTGCTGCAGGATCACCGGCACGCTGAGAAACAGCGCGACCCAGGCGGTGAGCTTGAACGGGGTGAGGAACGGCGAGGCCACCCCGGTGGCGATCATGGTCGCGCCTTCCGGCAGGTAGGCCCGCAGCGGCGCGGAGACCAGGGTGTAGATGTCCTGGGCGAAGTAGAACAGCCCGGCAAAGATCAGCAGCACCGCGACCACGCAGCGCAGCAGGCGCGTGCGCAGTTCGGTGAGGTGGGCCACCAGGGGCATTTCCTGGTCCGGAGTCGTTTGGTCGGTCATGTCGGGCGTGGCGGCTCACTGGGCGCGGCTGGCGGAGTCGCAGGCTGGGCTGGCTGAATGGGGGCGACGGCGGCTGCGCCTGGCGGCGCATCGGCTGCGGCGAGGGGCGGCGTGGCGCCCGCGGCCGGCGGGACGGTCGGCGTCGGCAGACTGGCGCTCTGCTGCAGGGCCTGCTGCTCGCGCTCCATCTGCAGGATCTGCTCGTTGTGCAGCTGGCGGCGGATCTCGTCGGCGCCGATCTCGCGTTCGACCTCGGTCTTGATCGCGCTGAAGCTGCGCTTCAGGCGGCCGACCCACAGGCCGGCGGTGCGCGCGGCGCCCGGCAGACGCTCGGGGCCGAACACCAGCAGGGCGACCAGACCGACCAGCAACAGCTCGGAAAAACCGATATCGAACATGCGGCAGACTCAGTCCTTGCGCGCCGGGGTGTCGACCTTCTGGGCCTGGCCCTCGATGGTCTGCGGCTTGTTCAGCGCGTCGCCGGCCGGTGCCTGGGCTTGCGGTTCGGCCGGCTTGTTGTCGCCGTCCTCGGTGTTCATCGCCTTGCGGAAGCCCTTGATGGTCTCGCCGAGGTCGGAGCCGAGGGTCTTCAGGCGCTTGGTGCCGAACACCAGCACGACGACGATGAGAATGACCAGCCAGTGTTTCCAGTCGAAGATACCCATGGAGTTCCCCTTGCAGCTAAATGGTTAGGCGGACGGTTGGCGGGCGGCTTTTTCGGCGTGCCCGGAGAGGCCGAAGCGGCGGTCCAGTTCGTCGAGCACCGCCTGCGGGTGCTGGCCGAGGGCGGCGAGCATGACCAGCGAGTGGAACCACAGGTCGGCGGTTTCGTAGATCAGGTCGCTGCAGTCGCCGCTGGTCGCGGCGTCCTTGGCGGCGAGGATGGTTTCCACCGATTCCTCGCCGACCTTTTCCAGAATCTTGTTCAGGCCCTTGTGGTACAGGCTGGCCACGTAGGAGCTGTCCGGCGTGGCGCCCTTGCGCGCTTCCAGCACTTCGGCCAGGCGGGCGAGGGTGTCGTTGCTGCTGTGCTCACTCATGGTTGTGGCCCTTGTGTTCGTAGATGGCGTGCGGATCCTTGAGCACCGGATCGACGGTCTGCCAGGCGCCGTTCTGGTAGACGCGGTAGAAGCAGCTCTGCCGGCCAGTATGGCAGGCGATGCCGCCGAGCTGCTCGACCTGCAGGACGATGACGTCGGCGTCGCAGTCCAGGCGCAGTTCGTGCAGCTTCTGCACGTGGCCGGACTCCTCGCCCTTGCGCCAGAGCTTGCCGCGCGAGCGCGACCAGTAGATGGCGCGGCCCTCGTCGACGGTGAGCTGCAGGGATTCGCGGTTCATCCAGGCCATCATCAGGATGCGCCCGCTCTTGTGGTCCTGGGCAATCGCCGGGACCAGGCCGTCGGCGTTCCAGTGAATTTCGTCCAGCCAGTTGCTCATTGCGTGTTCGCTTGTCCGGGGCGCGCTGGGCGCCGGTTCACAATTCGGTCAGTTTGCCAGTGCCGTCGCGTGCTGGCTATCGGCGCAGGATCAGGTACAGGCCGCCGGCGAGCATGCTCCAGGCCGGCCAGGTCTCGGCGCTCAGGGTCAGGCCGCTGCTGGCGGCGCCGAGCAGCAGCACGGCACCGAGCAGGCGCGGCAGCCAGCGCTCGCCAGCGGCGGGGGCCTTCTTCGCCAGCTGCGGCACCTGCTCGGCCTGGCTCTGCAGGTTGCGCAGCAGGCGCAGCGGGCTCATGCGCTCGCGCATCCAGCGCTCGAGGAACGGCTTGGCGGTGCTCCACAGGTCCAGCTCGGGGTACAGCTGGCGGCCGAGGCCCTCGATGTTGAGCAGGGTCTTCTGCAGCAGCACCAGCTGCGGCTGCACCTGCATGTTGAAGCGCCGCGCGGTCTGGAACAGGCGCAGCAGCACCTGGCCGAAGGAGATGTCCTTCAGCGGCTTCTCGAAGATCGGCTCGCAGACGGTGCGGATCGCCGCCTCGAAGTCGTTGACCTGGGTATCGGCCGGCACCCAGCCGGAGTCGATGTGCAGCTGCGCCACCTTGCGGTAGTCGCGCTTGAAGAAGGCCAGCAGGTTGCGCGCCAGGTAGTCCTGGTCCTCGGCGGTGAGGCTGCCGATGATGCCGCAGTCGATGGCGATGTACTGCGGGTCGTGCGGCGTGCGGGTGCTGACGAAGATGTTGCCGGGGTGCATGTCGGCGTGGAAGAAGCTGTCGCGGAACACCTGGGTGAAGAAGATCTCCACGCCGCGCTCGGCGAGCTTCTTCATGTCGGTGTGCTGGTCGTGCAGGGCGGCCAGGTCGGTGACCGGCACGCCGTAGATGCGCTCCATCACCAGCACCTTGGGCCGGCACCAGTGCCAGTACACCTGCGGCACGTAGAGCAGCGGCGAGCCTTCGAAGTTGCGCCGCAGCTGGCTGCCGTTGGCGGCTTCGCGCAGCAGGTCGAGCTCGTCGAAGATGGTGCCCTCGTAGTCGCTGACCACCTCCACCGGGCGCAGGCGGCGGGCGTCGCTGGAGACGCGCTCGGCCAGCTTGGCGAGCACGAACAGCCAGGCCATATCCTGGCGGATCACCGGCTCGAGGCCCGGGCGCACCACCTTGACCACCACGTCCTCGCCCGTGCGCAGCTGGGCGGCGTGCACCTGGGCCACCGAGGCGGAGGCCAGCGGCTGGCGCTCGAAACGGCTGAACACCTGGTCGATCGGCGCGCCGAGCTGCTGCTCGATCAGCGCCACCGCCTGCTCCGGCGGGAACGGCGGCACCTTGTCCTGCAGGTGCGCCAGCTCGTCGGCGATGTCCGGCGGCAGCAGGTCGCGGCGGGTGGACAGCAGCTGGCCGAACTTGATGAACACCGGGCCGAGGTCTTCCAGGCTGCGGCGCAGGCGCTCGCCGCGCGACATCTCGATGGGTTTGCGCGGCAGCCAGCGCCAGGGCATGGCGCGCAGCAGGCTGCGCAGCCACCAGGGCAGCGGCAGGTCGAGCAGCAGCTCGTCGAGCTGGTAACGCACGGCGGTGCGCTGGATGCGGATCAGGCGGCGCAGGGCGAGCAGCTTCATGCGGTCAGTCGGTTTCCGGAAGGCGGCGGGCGAGGCGCTCGCTGCGCGCCTCGAGACGGTCGAGGGCGAGCTTGAGCTCGTCCAGTTCGGCGAAGCGTGCTTCGGCCTCGCGGCGGCCGAGCAGCGTCCGGGCTTCCTCGGCCAGCCAGTCGGCCAGGTTCAGGCGCAGGCTGGCCAGGCTGTCGCTGCCCCAGGCGCCGGCGCCGTGCAGCGGGCGGGCCGCGGCGACCGCGCCGAGCGGGCCGAGCCAGTCGGCCAGCGCGCCTTCCCAGTCCAGTTCGAGATCCTGGAGGATCGCCGCCAGATCGAGCAGGCAGGCGCTGTTACCCTCCAGCTCGACGTCGGGCGCGTGCAGTACGGCGGTCTTGTCGCGGCGTACGGCCAGTTGCAGCAGGCGGCTGGCCGGGGCGCGCAGGGTGCAGTCGGCCGGCGCCGCCCAGTGGCCGGCCAGGCGCAGGCCGTCGGCGCCGGGCAGCAGGTACAGGCGCAGGGCCGGCGCGGCGCAGTCGATGGCGAGCACCCGGCCTTCCAGCGCCGCCAGGCGCGGCAGGGCGCTGGCGTCCAGCGCCAGCACGCGGTTGAGGCCGGCCTCGACGCCGGCGAGCAGCGCGGTGGTCAGCATCAGGGCTTGATGCCGCGGTGCAGGGCGACGATGCCGCCGGTCATGTTGTGGTAGGTGACCAGGTCGAAGCCGGCGTCGACCATCATGCCCTTGAGGGTTTCCTGGTCGGGGTGCATGCGGATCGACTCGGCCAGGTAGCGGTAGCTTTCGGCGTCGTTGGTGATCAGCTTGCCGGCCAGCGGCATGAAGGCGAACGAGTAGGCGTCGTAGGCCTTGCCCAGCAGGCTGCTGGACGGCTTGGAGAACTCCAGCACCAGCAGGCGGCCGCCCGGCTTGAGCACGCGCAGCATCGAGCGCAGGGCGTCTTCCTTGTGGGTGACGTTGCGCAGGCCGAAGGCGATGGTGACCACGTCGAAGTGGTTGTCGGGGAACGGCAGCTTCTCGGCGTCGGCCTGGACGAACTTGACGTTGCCGGCCACGCCCTTGTCGAGCAGGCGGTCGCGGCCGACCTTGAGCATCGAGGCGTTAATGTCGGCCAGCACCACTTCGCCGCTCGGGCCGACCAGACGCGAGAACTGGCGGGCCAGGTCGCCGGTGCCGCCGGCGATGTCGAGCACGCGGTTGCCCGGGCGCACGCCGGACAGTTCGATGGTGAAGCGCTTCCACAGGCGGTGCATGCCGCCGGAGAGCACGTCGTTCATCAGGTCGTACTTGGCCGCCACCGAGTGGAACACCTCGGCGACCTTCTGCGCCTTCTGGCTTTCCGGCACGCTCTGGTAACCGAAATGGGTGGAGGGCTCGGCGGAGTCGGGCTTGCGCGGATCGCTCATGTCGCAGTCACCTGGAAAAATGTGGCGACCATTCTAATCCCGGCGCCGGGCTTTGTCTTGACGCGAGACGGGCGCCGACGTCGCATGTCGGCGCGTAGGGTGCGCCGTGCGCACCGCACCCTACGGCTCAGAGCATCAGCTTGACCACCGACTCGTCGGGGTCGCGCGACTTGCCGGCGGCGGCCAGCGCGGCGAGGTAGTCGGCCCACAGCTGTTCCTGGCGGGTGGCCAGCTGGTACAGGTAGTCCCAGGTGAACAGGCCGCTGTCGTGGCCGTCGTCGAACACCAGCTTGAGGGCGTACTGCCCGGCCGGCTCGGCGCCCTTGAAGCCGACGTTCTGCTTGCCGTATTGCAGCACGGGGTTGCCGTGGCCCTGCACCTCGGCCGAGGGCGAGTGCACGCGCAGGAATTCGGCGCTCAGGCTGTAGCGCTGGTCGCCGAAGTGCAGCTCGAGGGTCTTCGACGCCTTGTGCAGCTTGATGGCGGTGGGGATGTGCATTGCAGCAGGTCTCTGCGGGGTGGTCGTAGGGTGCGCCATGCGCACCGCGGCACGGCATGGTGCGCATGGCGCAGCCTACGCCGAGCGGTGGGCACGCGCGCAGCGTTGCCCACCCGGTGTCGGCTTACAGGATATAGCGCGACAGATCCTCGTTCTGCGCCAGCTCGCCGAGATGGCCGTTGACGTAGACGGCGTCGATCACGATCGCCCGGCCGCTGTGGTCGGCCGCCAGGTCGGCGGCGCTGAAGGAGACTTCTTCCAGCAGGCGCTCGAGCAGGGTATGCAGGCGGCGGGCACCGATGTTCTCGGTCTTCTCGTTGACCTGCCAGGCGATCTCGGCCAGGCGCTGGATGCCGTCGGCGGTGAACTCGATCTCCAGGCCCTCGGTCTTCATCAGCGCGCAGTACTGCTCGGTCAGCGAGGCATGCGGCTCGGTGAGGATGCGCTCGAAGTCCTGCGGGGTCAGCGCCTTGAGCTCGACGCGGATCGGCAGGCGGCCCTGCAGCTCGGGTACCAGATCGCTGGGCTTGCTCAGGTGGAAGGCGCCGGAGGCGATGAACAGGATGTGGTCGGTCTTGACCATGCCCAGCTTGGTGTTGACCGTGCAGCCCTCGATCAGCGGCAGCAGGTCGCGCTGCACGCCCTCGCGGGACACGTCGGCGCCGCCGACGTTGCCGCGCTTGGCGATCTTGTCGATCTCGTCGATGAACACGATGCCGTGCTGCTCCACCGCTTCGAGGGCGCGGGTCTTGAGCTCTTCCTCGTTGACCAGGCGCGCGGCTTCCTCGTCGCGGACCAGCTTGAGGGCGTCGGCGACCTTGAGCTTGCGGCTCTTCTTCTGGCCCTTGTTCAGCCCGGAGAACAGGTTCTGCAGCTGGCTGGTCATCTCCTCCATGCCCGGTGGGGTCATGATCTCGACGCCGGCCGGCGTTTCGGTCACCTCGATGTCGATTTCCTTGTCGTCCAGCTGGCCTTCGCGCAGGCGCTTGCGGAACAGCTGGCGGGTGTTGGAGTCCTCGCGGGCGGCCGGCTCGTCGCCGAAGCCGGTGCGTGCCGGCGGCAGCAGGGCGTCGAGGATGCGCTCCTCGGCGGCGTCCTCGGCGCGGAAGCGCATCTTCTGCACTTCCTGCTCGCGCAGCATCTTCAGCGCGGCATCGGCGAGGTCGCGGATGATCGACTCGACGTCGCGGCCGACGTAGCCGACCTCGGTGAACTTGGTCGCCTCGACCTTGATGAACGGCGCGTTGGCCAGCTTGGCCAGGCGGCGGGCGATCTCGGTCTTGCCGACGCCGGTCGGACCGATCATCAGGATGTTCTTCGGGGTTACTTCCTGGCGCAGCTCGACCGGCAGCTGCATGCGCCGCCAGCGGTTGCGCAGGGCGATGGCGACGGCGCGCTTGGCGTCTTCCTGGCCGACGATGTGGCGGTTGAGTTCGTGGACGATCTCGCGGGGCGTCATGGACATGGGTGGGGCTCCGGAAGACGCGCTCATTCGGCGCAGTCTTCTTCCTCGATGGTCAGATTCTGGTTGGTGAACACGCAGATGGAGCCGGCGATGTTCAGCGCGGTCTCGGTGATCTCGCGGGCCGACAGTTCGGTCTTCTGCAGCAGGGCCATGGCCGCGGCCTGGGCAAAGCCGCCGCCGGAACCCATGGCGATCAGGCCGTGCTCCGGCTCGACCACGTCGCCGTTGCCGGTGATGATCAGGGAGGCGTCCTTGTTGGCCACCGCCAGCATGGCTTCCAGGCGGCTCAGCGAGCGGTCGGTGCGCCAGTCCTTGGCCAGCTCGACGGCGGCGCGCACCAGATGGCCCTGGTGTTTCTCCAGCTGGCCTTCGAAGCGCTCGAACAGGGTGAAGGCGTCGGCAGTGGCGCCGGCGAAGCCGGCCAGCACCTGGCCGTGGTACAGGCGGCGGACCTTCTTGGCGTTGCCTTTCATCACGGTGTTGCCGAGGGACACCTGGCCGTCGCCGCCCATGACGACTTTGCCGTTGCGGCGGACTGAAACGATGGTGGTCAAGGGAACGATCTCCTGCAGCGGGACGCGGGGTGTCCGGGATGCGGGGAGATATGGGGGAGGACGCCGGGCTTTTCAACTCGACCGCCCGCTCGACCTTGGTCGAGCGGGCGTTGCGAGGCGTCAGCGGCGCTGCTGGACCACGCTGTT
>Ga0209212_1009602_pt1 | contig 10051 bp, 12 predicted proteins | sample RifGroC2_FD_183996 | JGI IMG/M metagenome (GOLD analysis project Ga0209212, IMG submission 183996) | Groundwater microbial communities from Rifle, Colorado, USA - Groundwater C2 (SPAdes) (version 2) | ecosystem: Environmental > Aquatic > Deep subsurface > Groundwater | place: Rifle, Colorado... | reverse complement strand
ATGCGCAGATTCGCGAAGGCGGCTTCGCCATGATCCACGGCGATCCGGGCAGCGGCAAGAGCATCGTGTTGCGCCTGCTGGCCGAACGGCTCAAGAAACTCCCAGACGTCACTGTCGGCGCGATCAATCACCCGCAAAGCAATCTGGCGGATTTCTATCGCGAGTTGGGTGACATCTTCGCGGTGCCGCTGAAACCTTCCAATCGCTGGGGCGGCTTCAAGGCGTTGCGCGAGCGCTGGTTCAGCCATCTCGAATCCAGCCGCTGTCGTCCGGTGCTGCTCATCGATGAAGCACAGGAAATGACACCGCAAGTACTCTCCGAATTGCGCCTGCTGGCCAGTGCCCGTTTCGATTCACAGCCGCTGCTGTGCATCGTCATGGCGGGTGATGCAAGACTGGTCGAGAAGCTGCGCCGCGAGGAACTTATTCCCTTGGGTAGCCGTATCCGTACCCGGCTTGCCACCGAGTTCGCCAGCCGCGACGAACTGATTGCCTGCCTCGATCATTTGACCGCCGGGGCCGGCAACGCCAGCCTGATGACGCAGCAACTGCGCCATACCCTGTGCGATCACGCCGCCGGCAATTACCGCATCCTGACCACGCTGGCCGCAGAATTGCTCGCCGCCGCCGCACAACGAGACCTGCCGCTGCTCGACGAAAAGCTTTACATGGATGTCTTTGCGCAACCCAATTTGCCCACCCAGCGCCGCGCTACGCCGGGTCGTTGATCATTCATCGAGGAAACCTATGTGTTCCGATCCAGACTATCTATGTGTCCCACTGCGACCGCTCTCAGACGAAGCAGCAGTCGAAATCCTCGACTTCCTGCAAGTGTTTACGAACGACTTCGAAAATAGATACAGCAACCAGATTCGCCGCTATTACGACAGTCGTTCCCGTCACAATATCCTTCAAACCAACCCCGCCGGTAATGCGCATGATCCACCATTCTAACCATCGGCATCACTGAATGACAAACGGCGTCAGAAATAAACTGACGCCGTTTTACTTGAAATTCTTTGCCGCAAGAACCATCACCGAATGTGAATATCAGGCCATCAAGTTAGCTGATCACACTCATGCTTCGAGTTCCGCCTTAAGCGCAGGCGAGATTTTCACGGCTTCAGGCACTGCGGCAACGCTGTCCCAGATAAGCTCAACGAGACAAATGCGCTCCTGTACAGGAAGCTCAAGAATGTCGGCAATAGAGATATTGTTCATGCTGGACATTGTACCCTTTTTCGGAAAACGCGCTAACACGGTAACCGCTAAAAAGTGGCCATCCCATTTGACGCAAAACATTGCATGAAGGCGAAGGGTAAATTCTTTTCATTCATACATAATCCGATCCAGGTCAATCTGTTGCATTTTTTAGGGCATCCTAAAAATGGTTGGAAATCCATCATCGGTTTCATCTCCCAAGCTGCTCGACCAGGTGCACGGCAAAATTCGCCTGAAGCACTACAGTATTCGCACTGAACAAACCTACATGGACTGGATAAACGCTTCATTTTATTCCAGGACAAGCGACACGGCACGTTACGCCGGCCATGACAGCAGCCGCCTATTCAGGCAGGACTTGGCCCGCGCCGGCCGGATCAGCGCAGTCAGCCTTTTGCAAGCCGCCACAACGATGTGGTTTCTGCCGCGCGTGCAGTGTGCAGCGGGTCTGCCGCATCGCTGGCGCGCGGGTGGCGCGGCCGCACGTCCATGCGGTCAAGCACCTGCAATCCGGCGGCAGCAATCATCCCGAGCAGTTCCTCGCGCGTGCGCAAACCGAGATGCTCGGCCAGATCGGACAGGATCAGCCAGCCTTCGCCGCCGTGTGTGAGGTGATCCGTCAGCCCGTTGAGGAAGCCGAGCAGCATGCGGCTGTCCGGGTCGTACACCGCGTGTTCTATGGTCGAACTCGGTCGTGCCGGTATCCATGGCGGGTTGCAGACTACCAGCGGCGCTCTGCCTTGCGGAAAGAGATCGGCCTGCACCACCTCCACTTGCCCTGCCAGTCCAAGCTGTGCCAGATTGGCGCGGGCACAAGCGAGGGCGCGCACATCCTGATCGGTCGCTACCACGTGCGCGATACCCCGGCGCGCCAGCACTGCCGCGAGCACGCCGCTGCCCGTGCCGATGTCGAAAGCAAGCTCGACTGCAGGTAGCGGCGCTTGCGCCACCAACTCCACATATTCACCGCGCACTGGGGAGAACACGCCATAGTGCGGGTGAATGCGCGCGCCCAAGGCAGGAACCTCGACTCCTTTTTTGCGCCATTCGTGCGCGCCGACCAGTCCCAGCAATTCGCGCAGTGAGACCACCGAAGATTCCCCGCCGGCGCCATAGGCCTCAAAGCAGGCCTGGCGCAGATCGGGCGCACGACGCAGCGGAATGCTGTAATCCGCTTCCAGCGGGATGAGCAACATCGCCAATGTGCGTGCGCGCTGTGATTGCGCCTGTCGATGCAGATGAAAGGACTCTGCCGGCGAAATGAAAGAAGCCGGGTTTGGCTTTTTACGCGGCTTGCGTTCGACTCGCCGCGCCAGCGCCTGCAACAACTGCCGCGCATTCTGAAAGTCGCCGCGCCACAATAGCGCGGTACCCTCGCAAGCTAGGCGATATGCGGCATCTGCCGTCATGGTGTCATCGGCGATGGACACCCGTTTGGGGGGCGGCATCCCGCTCTCGGAACGCCAGCGTGCCGAGCAAGACTCGCTGGCTTCCGTCCAGTGGATGATCGGATAGCCGTTCACAGTACCAGCACATTATTAAGACAGGTTTTTGCCTGTGCCAGCCGCACCAGTGTCGGCAGCAGGTTCAGTCCGGTGGCCTCCTTCAAGGCCAGCGCGTTTTCCTTCAGGTCGTCGAACGAAACTGCGATCTGATAGCCTGCTGCGGCCAGCACCAATGCGTTGCCGCTTTCGCAGGAAGGGAACACCAGCGCACGGTCATCGAAAGCCTCGGCAATTTGAGCGGAAACCCTTTTGAAATTGCGGCCGCGCGTCAGCATGTTCACCGCCATGATTCCGTTATTGCTCAATCTTGATCGGCAGGCCTGATAGAAAGGCAATGTCTCCAGCGCTCCCGCACGCGCCTTATCGTCGAAGCCATCCACCAGGATCAGGTCGAATTTTTTGCCTTTGTTGTTCAGCACGTATTCCGCGCCGTCGCCAATGACCAGATGGATGCGCTTCGGGTCTTCCGGCAGCTTGAAAAACTGCCGTGCGGCGGCAACCACGGCGGGCTCGATCTCTACCACGGTGAGATGCGCAAGCGGATAATGGCGATACAGAAACTTGACCAGCGAAGCCGTGCCGAGGCCAATCAGCAAAACCTTGCGCGGTGCGTCGCGCAGCAACAGCCCCGCCATCATTTCGCGCGTATATTCCAGCTCGAGATTCCATGGTCGCGCAATGCGCATCGCGCCCTGTACCCATTCCGAGCCGAAGTGCAGGGTGCGCACGCCGGCGGCTTCACGGATGTCGATGGGTATGGTCATATCTTTGCGATTTTCCCGATGGTGGGCGGCGGTTGCTGCCCTGATTGCTGCTGCTGATTTCTCGTCATTGCCGATTCCTCCTGCGCCAATTCTACATCCTGCCTGCGGGAAAAGACGCCGGAGTGATGTGACAGGCAGACATTACATGGCCGATGGTAGAATCCGTCCCATGCTCAACGAACGCGCGCAAATCCTGCTCAAGACTCTGGTGGAACGCTACATCGGCGACGGCCAGCCGGTCGGTTCTCGCACCCTGCAACAGTATTCCGGCCTGGACGTCAGCTCGGCAACCATCCGCAATGTAATGGCTGACCTTGAAGATATCGGCCTGGTCAGCAGCCCGCATATTTCGGCGGGCCGCGTCCCGACCGGTATGGCGTATCGTCTGTTTATCGACACCATGCTGGTAACCAAGCCACTGGACAGTGCGCGCGTGCAGCAAATGGAGCACCAATTGCAGCCTGACAACCCGTCACGGCTGATCGCGCAAGCCTCCAATATGCTTTCCGAATTGACCCATTTCGCCGGGGTGGTCGCCACGGCAAGGCGCAGCGCGATCACCGTGCGCCAGATCGAATTCCTGCGCCTCGGCGAAAAGCGCGTGCTGCTCATCATCGTCATGCCCGACGGTGAAGTGGAGAATCGCGTGCTGTCGATGGAAAGGGACTATACCCAGTCACAGCTTACCGAGGCGGGCAACTTCCTCAACCAGCATTACATCGGCTGCAGCTTCTCGCAAATCCGCGAAAACCTGCGCGGCGAGTTGCGCCAACTGCATCAGGATATGAGCGCGCTGATGGCTGCGGCACTGGCGGCAGGCGACGAAGCGTCGGCGAAACAATCCGGCGATTACGTCATCAGCGGCGAGCATCATCTGCTGCATGTGGATGACCTCTCCGCCGACATGGGCTGCCTGCGCAAATTATTCAACCTGTTCGAGCAGAAGACCGAGCTGCTGCAACTGCTGGAAGCAAGCCGCAAAGGCCAAGGCATCCACATCTTTGTCGGCAGCGAATCCGGCCTCGCCTCGCTGGAGGAATGCAGCGTCATCACCGCGCCCTACTCCGCCGACGGCCAGGTGGTCGGCACGCTCGCCGTGGTCGGCCCCAAGCGTATGGACTATCAGCGCATCATTCCGATTGTGGACATTACCGCGCGCCTGCTGGGCAACGCGCTGTCCCATAATTGAGAAAACTCATGGCCTATCAAACCGAACCTGGTTTCACCCATGGCACACCGGAAAAAACCGGCATCCTGCTGGTCAATCTCGGCACGCCGGATGCGCCGACGCCGGGCGCGGTGCGCACCTATCTGAAAGAGTTTCTGAGTGACCCGCGCGTGGTGGAAATGCCACGCGCGATCTGGTGGCTGATTCTCAATGGCATCATTCTTAATACGCGCCCGAAAAAATCCGCCGCAAAATATGCCTCGGTATGGATGCAGGAAGGTTCGCCGCTGCGTGTCCATACCGAAAAGCAAACTGCACTGCTGCAAGGCTATCTCAGTCAGCGCACCAACGCACCATACGAGGTGGACTACGCGATGCGCTACGGCAACCCGTCCATTCCGAGTGTGCTGCGCAAGCTCAGGGAGCAGAACTGCCAGCGCATCCTGGTCGTGCCGATGTATCCGCAATACGCCGCCAGCACCACCGCCACGGTATGCGATATCGTGTTCGGCGAGCTGCAAAAAATGCGCAACGTGCCCGCGCTGCGCACCATCAGGAATTTCCACGACCACCCCGGCTACATCAAGGCACTGGCCAGCAACATCAGCGATTACTGGATAAAGAACGGCCGCCCGGAAAAACTGCTGATGAGCTTCCACGGGCTGCCGCGTTACACGCTGGACAAGGGTGATCCCTACCACTGCGAATGCCACAAGACCGGTCGCCTGCTGGCGCAGGAACTCGGCCTGAAACCGGAGCAATACGCCATCAGCTTCCAATCACGCCTCGGTAATGCCGAATGGCTCAAGCCCTACACCAGCGACACGCTCAAGGAACTCGGCCAACAAAAGATTAAACGCCTGGACGTAGTCTGCCCCGGTTTCGTCGCCGATTGCCTGGAGACGCTGGAAGAAATTGCACAGGAAGGCAGGGAGGATTTTCAGCACGCGGGCGGCGGCGAATACCACTACATTCCCTGCCTCAATGACCGTAATGACTGGATACATGCGCTGACCGACCTGGTGATGGATAACCTGCAAGGCTGGCTGGTCGAACCGAATGCGGCGGAGCTGGAGCAGAGCAGGCTGCGCGCGCTGGCGCTGGGCGCGGAAAAATAGATGTAGCACGCACACTTGCTGGAGAGACACCCATGAACGAGACCTTACGCATTCAGCAATCCCATCGCAGCATCCGCAGCTACAAGACCGACCCGGTCAGCGACGCCATGCTCGACCAGATCGTCGCCGCCGCGCATCGTGCGCCAACCTCGATGAACGCGCAGGAAATTTCGCTGATCGTGGTGCGCGACGCGGAAAAACGCGCGCGCATCGCCGAGCTTTCCGGCGGGCAGCCGTGGATCGCGCAGGCGCCGATATTCATCGTCATCGCCATCGACTTCAACAAGACCGACCTCGGCGTGCGCAAGGCCGGGCAGGCACAGATCGTCCACGAAAGTATGGAAGGCTTTGGCGTCGCCGCCGTCGATGCGGGCATCGTGCTCGGCACGCTGATCACCGCCGCCGAATCGCTCGGGCTGGGCATCGTCCCGATCGGCAGCATCCGCCGCAACCCGCAAGGCATGATCGACCTGCTCGGCCTGCCGCCGCTGACCTTCCCGCTGGTCGGCCTGTGTGTCGGCCACATCGCAAACAACGTGCCGCTGAAACCGCGCATGGACATCCGAACCTTCCGCCACAACGAACGCTATGACGCCTCCGGCTACGCTGCGGCCATCGACACTTACGATGCGGCCATCATGAACTATTGGCAAGAACTCGGGCGCAGCGACGGCATGTCGTGGTCGGCCAACCTCGGCAACTTTTACAAGCAGGTGTATTTCACGCAGGTCAAGCCGGTGGCTGCGATGCAGGGGCTGCTGAACGACAAGTGATGGGGCGAGATGCCGCTTTCGACTCTTGCAACATATCGATGTTCGGGCCTATCCTGAATTTTGTGTGTAGAGGTCATATCATGCTAACGAAAGAGCGATGAATGACCGAAGCAGCGAAGAAGGCGCTCGCGGCATCTCCTTCGGCCGGTTAGTTTGTATTGCCTATGCATTTTGGCATATCCAAACTTCCGCCACGCTGTGATACCCTCCCGCCCCATGCAATCCACCAACGAAGCCATCTCGCGCGTCATTATCGACAGCCAGCTCACCGCGCAGGGCTGGAGCCTTGCCGATGGTTTCAGCGTTCGTTACGAGGTGGTGCTGGAAGATGGAACGCGCGCTGATTATGTGCTGTGCGACCGGCATGGCCGCTCGCTGGCAGTGATCGAAGCCAAACGGTTTTCGATCAGTCCCGGTGATGCCGCCGAGCAAGCGAAAAATTACGCCAGGCAGCTCAAGGTCCCTTATATCTTTCTCGCCAACGGCAACGAGATATATGGCCGCACACAAAATTCGTGCAGCCCAACCGCACCTGAACTCAACCCAGCTAGGCAGTATCGTCGTCCCAATCCCGCCATTGAATATTCAGTCCAAGTTCGTGGAAAATGTTAATTCAGTTCGCTCGATCCAAACCCAACAAGCCGTCGCTACCGCGACTGCACAAGCCACTTTTGACGTGCTGCTGGCGCAGGCGTTTCAAGGCTGAGCGTGTATATCTTTCTGGATGAATCCGGCGATCTGGGTTTTGATTTTGCCAAGGGCAAAACCTCGCGGCATTTCGTGATCAGCTTGCTGGTTTGCCAGGGCAAACAGGCACAGGATGGCTTTTGTCGCGCGGTAGAGCGGACGCTGAAAAACAAACTCAACCACAGGAAAAACCGTTCGCGCACGGTCGCCGAGTTGAAGGGCACGGGGACGACCTTGGCGATCAAGCAGTATTTCTTTCGCCAGCTTCCGGCGGATGGATGGGGGATTTACAGCGTGACGCTGAACAAGCAGCGTGTGGATGAGCATCTGCGCACACGCGCTGGCAAGAAAAAACTCTACAATTTTCTGGCACGATTCATCCTGGAAAAAGTGCATTTCCCCGAGGAATTGCGGCAAGTCAGCCTGGTGGTAGATCGCTGCAAGAATAAGGAAGAGATCAAGGATTTCAACCAGTATGTAGTCAGTCAACTGGAAGCCCTGTTGCCGCTGAATGCGCGGCTGAACATCGACCACCTCGGTTCGCACGAAAGTGCGGGGCTTCAGGCGGTGGATTTGTTCTGCTGGGGGATCGCCCGCAAGGATAGTCAGGGCGATGAAAAGTGGTACGCGGTGTATCAGGACAAGGTCAGTTTTACGACGGTCTATCTGCCTGACAACGGGGAATAAAAAATGACGGACCCTGTAATGCTCAATGTCCCAAGGCTCATAGCCAACCGATGGAAGGAAGCACCCCGGGAACACTACAGGACTTACCCGTCATGATTAACAAGATAAACATCCTTGTTGATTCTGTCAACACGGCTTGATTTTCAAGGTAAATTTGGCGTGCGCTTGCTGCGCGTCTGGAGAAAGGGTGGACATCCGAACCTTCCGCCACAACGAACGCTATGACGCCTCCGGCTACGCTGTTGCCATCGACACTTACGACGCGGCCATCATGAGCTATTGGCAAGAACTCGGGCGCAGCGACAGCATGTCGTGGTCGGCCAACCTCGGCAACTTTTACAAGCAGGTGTATTTCCCGCAGGTCAAGCCGGTGGCGGCGATGCAGGGGTTGTTGAACGACAAGTGATGGGGTGAGATGCCCGTTCCAGAATATGAGACTTCTTCAAAGCTGACGCTCAACATTGGCTGGGCACCGACCTTCGTCGGTGTAACGAATTTTTAGAGGTTCTCGGAATTAAGTATTGAACCCCTCCATCAGAGATCTGCGCAGCAACATTCCGTCTAAATAATTCGCTTTTGACAAAATCCCCTATTAGGGGAATAATTGCCGCATGGAAAAACACAAGCCGCATTACTTGCTCAAAGCAATTCAGGCACAAATGACCACGCCAGAAGCGATGAGCCTGACGCTCTCGGCACTTGCGGGGATTCGTGCAGCAGGTATGGCACAGGCGGATGCTTTGGCTGTAGTGCAGGGATTAACTGCTGTGGATTTTTATAAAAGCATGACGACCAGTGCGGATCATCGGGTATGGCAGGATGTGTATCACGCCGAATGGCAGGGAGTTTCGCTGTATATCAAGTTTCAACAGGCTGGTGAATATTTTGTAATTTCATTCAAGGAGCAATGAGATGAAGAAAAGCAAATGGAATGGGCAAGCTTGCCCTGTCTGCGCGGCAGGTGTGCTGCATGATGGCCGTAAAACTGTGGCGCAAGACTATAAAGGACATCCCTACCAGGCGCGGGTACGTGGGGCGTTTTGCGACAAATGCGACGAAGCAATTCTAGTTTACGACGCTGCCGAAGAGGCGGCATGGCTGGCATTCCGGGATCTGGTAGATCGTCAAGCGGCCAGTGAATTGGAGTCCATTCGCAAGCGATTGAAACTCACCCAGGCGCAAGCCGCAAAATTGGCTGGCGGCGGGAAAAATGCTTTTTCTCGCTATGAGCGCGGACATGCCAAGCCTGTGGCGGCGGTTATCAATTTGTTCAAGCTGCTGGACAAACATCCTGATCTGATCAAAGAGCTGGCGTAACTTGAGGGCACCTAAAAATTCGTCGCACCGGCGAAGGCCTGTGCCCAGCTCATTGAGTTGGGGTTCGCAGGGATGGGCGGTTTCTTGCCCAACTCGCAAAATACCGGGTTCCGGCCTTCGCCGGATTGCATCTAAATGCATCAATAAGACTGGCAGTGCGTGTTGTTATTCGAACACCAGAAGCTGGCGCGCCAGACCATCCTGCGCGAAATAACGGTATCTTATGGTCACCGGCGGCAGCCACCATTTTCTATGATGCAGAATCAATGTTAGAATGTGCCCATGTAGTAGTAAGGCAAGGTTATTGCCTGATTTGATGGTTTTCTGGCTTGGCCTGAGAACCCTTGTGCCGGTGGCCAGATTCTGCCCCGATCATCAAATTTACCCGGGTTGCAGCAATGCAACCCTTTTGCTTTTCCGGCTTGCTAAACCCTTATGTCTGATCAAGTGAACAACAGTGCCGCGCTGGATATGCCAGCATCCGCAGCGGACGGAAATCTTGCGCGCGAAGTCAGGCGCCGCCGCACCTTTGCGATCATCTCGCACCCGGACGCGGGCAAGACCACGCTCACCGAAAAGCTGCTGCTGTTCGGCGGCGCGATCCAGATGGCGGGCACGGTCAAGGCGCGCAAGAGCGGCCGCCATGCGACTTCCGATTGGCTGGAAATCGAGAAGCAGCGCGGCATTTCGGTAGCCAGCTCGGTGATGCAATTCACCTACGACGATTGCGTCATCAACCTGCTCGACACACCCGGCCACCAGGATTTTTCCGAGGATACCTATCGCGTGCTGACTGCGGTTGATGCGGCGG
>Ga0209212_1009600_pt1 | contig 10052 bp, 10 predicted proteins | sample RifGroC2_FD_183996 | JGI IMG/M metagenome (GOLD analysis project Ga0209212, IMG submission 183996) | Groundwater microbial communities from Rifle, Colorado, USA - Groundwater C2 (SPAdes) (version 2) | ecosystem: Environmental > Aquatic > Deep subsurface > Groundwater | place: Rifle, Colorado... | reverse complement strand
ACTATGCGGGTCAAAGTAATTGACATCAATGAAAACGATAGTAAGCTCATCGTTTCAGAAAAAGCCGCATGGGAAGAAGAGCAACAGGGCGTCCTATCACAATACAAGGTTGGGGATGCTGTTGAAGGAAAAATTACCGGTGTCGTTGACTTCGGGGCATTTGTAGAATTTGGCCCACACCTCGAGGGACTAGTTCACATCTCGGAGCTTGCCTGGCAACGCATCGACAACCCCCGCGATATAGTTAAAGTGGGAGATGAGGTAAAGGCAAAAATTATTGCGATAGAAGGTTCAAAAATCTCTCTATCTATGAAATCGTTGAAAGAAGACCCCTGGAAAGATGCGGTGAAGCGCTATACAGTAGGGCAGGTAGTCTCCGGGAAGATTTTAAAAGTAAATCCATACGGCCTTTTCGTTGAGCTCGATGACGATATTCATGGGTTAGCGCATATCTCTGAACTTGCAAATAAGCACATTTTATCACCATCGGATATTGCAAAGATCGGTGATACGAAAAAATTCAAAATCATATCGATCGAACCTGAATACCACCGGCTTGGCCTGTCGCTTAAAGCACTCGAAAAACCTGAAACTGCGCCCGATCAAAATCAACCCGTCCCCCCTGTTGTCGACGAGCCAACGGCTATTAAGGAGTAAAAAAAGCGCGACTTGCATTTTTCCCCATTTTTCGGGATACTAGAGTCATCGTGCAAATCGTCATAAACGCTTTTTTAAGCCGCCCCTATTATCATGCGCTCACTCGCCCGTAACTTTCTCATATTCTTCCTGGTGATCGTTGTCATCATGGGCGTTTTAAGTTTGTTCAATTCATCATTGAATAAGCCTGAAATAGTCGGCATTGCGACTATTGTTGAAAAAATCACCCAGAAGGAAGTACAAACTATCGACGTGCAAGGGGATAAACTGACCGTCACTCTTAAGGAAGGTAACCAATTGGAATCCCGCAAAGAACCTACCGATTCATTGAGTGCACTGCTAAAAAACTACGGTGTAGACCCTGCCATTTATAAGGACGTTGCGATTAACGTCAAAGATGTTTCTGGAACAGCTTTCTGGCTGGGTTCGATACTGCCTTTCTTAATTCCTTTCATACTTATCGGGTTGTTCCTTTGGTTTATGATGCGACAGGCCCAGGGAGCCAACACTCGAGCGCTATCTTTCGGCCAAAGCCAGGCGAGGGAGGTGCGCGCTGAAGACAAGAAGAAACGCACCACCTTCAAAGATGTCGCTGGAGCGAAAGAGGCAAAGGAGGAGCTCATGGAAGTTGTGGAATTTCTTCGTTCACCTGACAAATTTCTTGCTCTCGGTGCGCGCATACCAAAGGGAGCCCTTCTCGTCGGTGCTCCTGGCACAGGCAAAACGCTACTGGCGCGAGCAGTAGCCGGGGAAGCGAATGTGCCGTTCTTCAATATTTCCGGGTCTGAATTTGTAGAGATGTTCGTCGGTGTCGGTGCAGCTCGAGTCCGGGATCTCTTTAAACGCGCAAAGCGTTCAGCCCCCTGTATTGTGTTTATAGATGAAATTGATGCCGTTGGCCGCCAACGCGGCGCTGGCTTAGGTGGATCACACGATGAGCGCGAGCAAACATTGAATCAAATCCTCGTAGAAATGGACGGTTTTGACACGCATACGAATGTTATCATCCTGGCTGCTACGAACCGGCCCGATGTATTGGATCCAGCACTTTTACGTCCTGGCCGCTTCGACAGAAGAATCTTTATTGATATGCCGGATATTGGTGATCGGGAGGCGATTCTGAAGGTCCATGCGGCTAATAAACCGCTTGCTAAAGATGTTGATCTCCGAGCCGTCGCCCAACGTACACCTGGGTTCACAGGCGCTGACCTCGCCAACCTGCTTAATGAGGCGGCGATCCTTACTGCTCGTAGGAATAAGAAACAAATTACGATTGATGAATGCTTCGAAGGCGTCGAAAAGGTACTCTTGGGGCCCGAGCGGAAGAGCCATATGTTATCAAAAAAAGAAAAACGCATCACCGCCTATCATGAAGCGGGACATGCTCTGGTCGCTCATGAACTTCCGCATGCCGATCCGGTTCGAAAAGTATCTATTGTGTCGCGTGGGCGCGCTGGCGGCTTTACGCTGAAACTCCCCTCGGAGGACCGACACTTGCATTCGCGACTTGAATTCCTCGATGATCTTTCCGTAATGCTCGCAGGCCATGCTGCCGAGAAAATCGTTTTCGATGATATCACCACGGGGGCATCCAATGACCTAAAAGAGGCCACAAAACTTGCTCGGCAAATCGTTACAGAGTTTGGGATGAGTGAAAAACTTGGTCCTCGGACATATGGGCAACGGGAAGAAATGATCTTCCTGGGCAAAGAAATCCACGAGCGACGTGATTACAGCGAGCACGTAGCGAAACTTATTGATGCAGAAGTCTCGGAAATCATTCACAACGCATATATAGTAGCTAAAGACGTCATTACAAAGGTACGTCCAAGGCTTGAAGACATAGTCAATAAACTTTTGGAGAAAGAAACACTCGAACAGGCCGAGTTCGAGGCGATCTTTACTCCGGCATCTTCATAATTATTATACGCTTACATAAGGAGGAACCGCGTATGGAACCAACACTTTTCCGGGATATCATCCGTCAGTCATGGCAGATCATGTGGAAGTATAAGTTTCTCTGGCTCTTTGGTTTTTTCGCCGCACTGTTGGGCAATGGGGGCGAATTACAAGTATTACTAAATAATCTGACATCAGTTGGGGATTCTCCTGCGACACTTCTGAGCCTGAAAAATTTGTACTCAACCGGATTGCTTGGGGTACTTTTTGTCAACTTTCGAGACTTTCTCGATCGATCGGCCATTGAAGCCATACTTTTTTTCCTCATTTTCGTCACTGTCGGCGTAGTCGCGCTGTGGCTCATTATTACTTCCCAGGGGGCCCTGTATGATGGAATTACGCGTATTCTGAAACAGAAAAAAACTGATATGGCGCAGGGATATCGCTCTGGGGCGAAGTACTTCGGAAGAATCCTCAGCATTTCGGTTATTTCTGGAATTGTGACATACGGGCTTCTGGTGATTGTCAGCGCACCTATCGTACTGATACTCCTTTTAAAAAGCACTGAAACGGGTATTCTCTTGTATGTGCTTTTTTCCTTTTTGATCCTCGTGCCTCTCGCACTCATTATTGCGTTTGTGAGCAAATACGCATCCCTCTATATCGTCGTGAACGACTACGAACTCTCCCAGGCAGTGCGAGCAGGTTGGCGCCTTTTCACCGCCAACATGCTGAGTACAGTAGAAATGGCGTTTATAATTTTCTTGATAGGCATCGTCGGATCACTAGGATTATTTGTGGTGTTGGCGTTTGCGAGTGTTCCTTTCATCCTCCTTGGATTCCTTACACTACTCTTTTACACTCCCGTAGGCCTTACACTCGTTATTGTCGCAGGTGTTTCCGTAATCGCCGCCGCCATCATTCTCTTTGGAGCTATGTTCTCTACGTTCCGTTACGCAGCTTGGACTATTTTCTTCCATAGGCTGGTAGAGAACAAGGGTTCGAGTAAAATACTACGAATCATTGGGCAAGCAGCGGAGTACCTCGGCAAAAAGCCTGCGTAGCTCTTACTGTTGACAGGCATAATGTGGGGCTGTATCACTAAAAAGCGCTAATGGGCGTCTCCCTTGCATAAGGGGCATGTAGCTCAGCGGTTAGAGCACCACTCTTATAAAGTGGGGGTCGATGGTTCGATCCCATCCATGCCCACCAAAGAAATTTTTTGGGCGGTTAGCTCAGTTGGTTAGAGCGTCACATTGACATTGTGAAGGTCAGAGGTTCGAGTCCTCTACCGCCCACCACCATACCCGCCCGCGGTAATGTGTGTTCCATCGGAGCAAAGTCAACACCTATGTTTTTTTGATGCAAAAAAGCAGAGCCACCCGTTGGATGGCTCCCATGTCTTTGCTGTGTTTCAAGCTGTTGCACGTTGGCGTCTTTCCCTCATATAACCGAGAATCTGTTGACGGGCCTTCGAGAGTCCCTGAAACTGAACCTCAATGTAGCCGAGGATGATATTCAGAGTCTCACCGTCCACACCCTCCAACTCCAGCCATGTTCTGGCGTCTTTCAGCATCTCCGCGTTTTTGCGGTCAGCTGCTTCCGTCAGGGCTTGAAATGCGATTTCGCACTTCATTGCCTCTTGCACCATAGCATCCATTGACTCGCCTCCTTTGGCTAGAATTGCACTATTTCAAGATCATGTTTTTTATTTGACCCAGGACTTTATCACGGATCAGCCATACTGTCAAGGTGTCGGGGGTCGCTGCGTACCCGCCTCCGGCCATTGACGAAGCAATTCTCCCCGATGTACCCTCCCCTATGGCATGGTGGGTTGGTACTGTGATCGGACATAGGTTCGAATATCGTCTACCACTCCCCACCACCTAGATTGGATGACAACCGGCCGTTTTTAGGATAGTCTACAGTATATGAAGGCAAAAAGAATCGACGCACTCTCTGCTTCTCTCAGGCGGAAAAAGGATTTTGCATTTATCTCTGCTTTACGGCAGAAATACCCATCTGTGGAAGTGTATCTCGTGGGTGGAATTATCCGCGATACACTCTTAAAGCGTAATTCAAAAGATTACGATTTTGTTGTAAGGAATACACCACTTCGGGCTTTGCAGCGAGTATTGAAGCCTTTGGGAACGGTAAATCTTGTCGGTCGAACCTTTGGGGTACTTAAGTTTTTACCTAAAAGATCATTACTCAATGAGCCGATTGATATTGCCCTCCCGCGTACTGACCATTCTTTCGGGACAGGTGGTTATCGGGACGTGAAAACGCAGTCGAACCCTCAGTTGCCCATTGAAGATGATTTGCTCCGTCGCGATTTCACAGTCAACGCACTTGCACTCAATCTGGGAACGGGAAAGCTTATTGACCCTTCTGGCGGACTTATTGACCTCGCAAAGAAAACGCTGAAAACCGTCGGCGACCCAATCGAGCGCTTTCATGAGGATTTTACCCGCATACTCCGCTGTATTCGTTTTGCCTGCCAACTTAATTTCGCCATAGACCCAAAAACTTTAAAAGCAATCCCGAAACTGGTACACCACCTCAAAGAGCGACGGGACGGAAAATTTATCGTACCGCGGGAGATGATCGCTCATGAGATTATTAAAGCGTTTGTCGCTGATCCCGTTCGGGCGTTCGACCTCGTAGCTGATATGGGCATAGTGCATCAACTCATGCCCGAACTTGAAAAAATGAAGAAGTGTCCACAGCCTGCTAATTTTCACCGGGAAGGCGACGTCTGGGTACATACGCGCTTGGCACTCAGTATTCTTTCTTCGCCTGTCTACCGGCGGCAATTTGGAATGGGAGGAGTAAACGCTGAAATTGTATTCCGCACTCTATTTCACGACCTTGGCAAACCCTATACTATTCAAACTCCTAAAAAGGATGGAACTGATCGCATTAGGTTTAATAACCATGATACGGTGGGCGCAGAACTGGCACTAACAATTATGAAGCGTTTGTCATTTTCAGTTTTCCCGAAAACAAATGATTTTCTACACATTGATCCGGAAAGAATTGCCTGGATTATACGATACCATCTCGTAGGATATCGAAATGATATTGACGTTATGCGGGAAACTACCGTCGAAAAGTATTTTGTAAACCCGCTCTTCCCGTCAGAAAGTCTCATAAAAGTGCAATATGCTGATACCGCAGCGACTATACATCAAAACGGTAAGGCTGATTTTACGAGTTTCCGTAAAATACTGAAGCGTGTAGGTAAAATCAAAAAGACAGGAAAAAAAGCTGCTGTTCCACCATTACTGGATGGGAATGATGTCATGCATACACTACACATGCCGCCAGGACCTACTATTGGAGCAATCCTCGAAGAAATCCGCGAGCAGCAGTTACGGAATATACTCGAGACTAAAGCGCAAGCACGGGAGTACTTAAGAAAACATTTCCGGAAATGACACAATCACTGCCGCCATCTATCCAAGTTACGGTTGACCAGGGGAAAAAACGTCTCGATGTTTTTCTTTCAGAGTATTTTGCCGATCGATCTCGTGCTTCTATACAAAAGGACATTAAAAATGGGCTTATTATTCTGAATAACCGGCCGGCTATAGCTCACCAGCCAGTGCGGGCAGGGGATACTATTTCGTTTATTGCAAAGAAGCCGCCGGCAAAGAAGCGGCAGCAGAACACAGTACCGCAAGCCAGTATCATATCGGAAGAGCGGGACTTGGTCGTAGTCAACAAGCCCGCAGGACTCCTCGTGCATCCAACCGAGACATCAGAAGAAGAAACACTAGTCGATCAGCTTATTGTTAAGTATTCTGAGTTGGCATCACTTGGTGAAGACCCGGCGCGACCAGCAATCGTGCACCGACTCGATAGAGATGTCGGGGGGATCATCTTGGTGCCACGTACGTGGGAAATGTATGAACACCTTAAAGATCTCTTTAAAACGCGTAACATTGAGAAAAAGTACACAGCACTCGTTCATGGGCACCCAAACAGCGAAGAAGGTGACATTACATTTTCAATAAGTCGATCCAAGCGTCGCCCCAGACGCATGGCCGCCCTGCCAGATGCCACTGGAAAAGCTGCAGTAACATCATACGAGGTTATCGAAACTTTCCCTCAAAACACACTGCTCCTTATCAAGCCCAAGACTGGCCGCATGCACCAAATACGGGTCCACTTACATGCCTTTGGGCTGCCAATCGTCGGCGATCCGCTCTATCACGCTCGCAAGCGAAGAAATGAACTGGGAGCCGCTCATCCCCTCCTCACTGCGACGTCTATCTCTTTCCAGGACATCACCGGCAAGCTAAGGTCATATTCTGCCCCGCTTCCAGATGAGTTTTCGCGAATTCTAGGTTCTCTACGGAAAATCCGTATGGGTCAACCCCGCTAGAAAATTTTCTCTAGTCTATCATACTCCCTAATGTATCTAGGTAGAGAAGCGTTTAATCGTAATCGAGAGCTTCGGTAAATTTTCTAACGGGGTTGACACCGCGCTGTATTTCGTTATACTTCGATATACTTATCTTACTATAAACAATAGGTATGGCAGAAAAATCCAAGAAAAAAGCCGTAGGTGATGCATCAAAAGAGGCCTCCCAAAAGCCTGATGCGCAAGCAATAGCTCGTGAACCGATACCAGCGCTTCGCGCAGGAATGGTTGTGCGTGTACATCAGTTGGTCCCAGCTGGTGATAAAATGCGCATACAAATATACGAGGGTACGGTCATTGCCTTATCCGGTGGAACCTCACAGGGTGCTACATTTACAGTTCGGAAGATTTCCAACGGAATAGGCGTCGAACGCATTTTCCCACTGCATTCCCCGATCATTAAAAAGGTTGAGATACTCAAGCAGATAAAAGTACGCCGCGCAAAACTCTACTACCTGCGTGATTACGGAAAACGCTTGAAAGAGGTAGCAGCAAAGTAACCTAGGACTCAATAGCATTATTGGGCCCGTATCAAGTATACGGGAATCTTTGCGTCAGCTACCTTGAATGCAGAGAATGTGTCCAGTATACTAAGACATACTATATAAAGTTTCTTGCTCTCGTGGTGGAATTGGTATACACACTAGGTTGAGGGCCTAGGCTCGTAAGGGCGTGTGGGTTCGAGTCCCACCGAGAGCATATCCAACTAAGGCAGTAAATCAGTAAGAGGGATACTTTATCATCAAGTGACTTAGTAACGCCGTGGGACTCGAAGGGCGCGAATACATGGAGCGCCCCGGCCTCGCAGCCGGCGGGGAAGTCCCACCGAGAGCACCAGCAACTCAGGCAGTAAACAAGCAATATCCTTGCTGTGCTAGTAAAGCTAATTAACAACCTGTGGGACGAGAACGGCGCGAGTATGCGCAGCGCCCGGAACTCGAGTCCCACCAACTCTGACAGCAAGCCGACCGTGTGGGCCTTTAGCTCAGTTGGGTTCGAGCGGCACCCCGCTGAGCGGGGTAGCCCCGCCGATGGCGGGGCGGCCGTGAGAACGAGCAGTCGATGTGAGTCGAGCTCAGCTCGACGAACCGACTGCCCAGGGTAGAGCGTCATTATTCTGGGCAATTAGCTCAGTTGGTTAGAGCGTGCGGTTTACATCCGCAAGGTCGGAGGTTCGACCCCTCCATTGCCCACCATTCAGCTTATAACAACCTTAGAAGATTGCAGAAGCAACAAGCGGCATATGACGTAGGGTCGAAGGGCGCAAGCGTGCGTAGCGCCCCGGACTCGACCCCTCCATTGCCCACCATCAAACTTCAAATGACCGTCTAATTCTATGCGTTACTTTCTCGGCATCATTATTATCGGTATTGGCTATGTCTTTGTCTGGAAGTCAGACTGGTTCGTCGAGAATTTTGGCCGGATTGATTTTGCCGAACGGCATTTAGCCTCCGGTTTAGGCGGTACGAGACTGTTTTATAAGTTACTCGGCATCGTCATCATTATCGGTGCGTTCCTGTATATGAGTGGAGCTGTTGAGTCGATGCTTGGATCAATCTTCGGCGCAAGTCGGGAAGTATTTAGTAACTAAGGGCCGTTAGCTCAGCGGTAGAGCACTGCATTTGTCCCGATTCCTAGAAATGTTTTACTGTTATATATTACAATCTCATAAAACTGGATCTTACTACGTCGGGTCATGCGATCAGTTAACTGCTCGTCTACAAAGGCATAACAACGGAGAAGTAAGGTCAACTAAACTTGGGGTTCCTTGGAAGCTTATATATCATGAAACTTTCGTAACGCGGGGTGAAGCTCGAAAGCGTGAAAAACAGATAAAGTCCTGGAAGAAGCGATTAGCTGTTAAACGACTCTTTAAAAAAACATTTCTAGGAATCGAGGATCCTCGATAGCATTTCTTGGGCCCATAGCTCAGCTGGCTAGAGCGCCTCATTTGCAATGAGGAGGTCAGCGGTTCGAATCCGCTTGGGTCCACTGAGCCCAAGAAATGCTATCGGGACAATGAGGAGGTCAGGGGTTCGAGTCCCCTCTGGTCCACCAAATTTGATTTGCCGAAGAAGTTGCCTCGGGGCTTCGCCGCTTGGCAGGGGCGCGCCCAGTAAGGCGAGACGTAGCAAAATCCCACGACTCGCCCAGACGCTTGATGTTTCCGTTGATGAGCCTTTTAAAATAAATTTAAGCGATTATACGCTTAACACATCTATTCAACAGTGATAGCAAAAAAGTATGAACAACATTAATAACAACAAAAAGAAGTTGCCACCAGAACAACGTGAAGAACTACTCAGAGCATTGAAGGCCCGTTTTGAGAAAAACATGAACCGCCATAAAGGTCTTGAATGGGCTAAAGTACGAGCAAAGTTGGAAACTAATCCTGAAAAACTGCTGTCACTCGATGAAATGGAAAGAACTGGTGGTGAGCCGGATGTTGTCGGTCATGACAAAAAGACGGGCGAATACATTTTTTATGACTGTTCAGCGGAAAGTCCTAAAGGCCGCAGAAGTGTTTGTTACGACCGTGAAGGGCAGGAGGCAAGGAAGGCATTTAAACCAGAAGATAACGCTATTGATATGGCAGCTGCCATGGGCATTGAGCTTTTAACGGAAGAACAATATCGAGAGTTGCAGAAACTTGGAAATTTCGATATGAAAACGTCGAGCTGGGTGAAAACACCTTCTGATATTAGAAAACTCGGCGGCGCCCTCTTTGCTGATCGCCGCTACGGCAATGTCTTCGTGTATCACAACAGTGCACCCTCTTACTATGGCGCTAGGGCGTTTCGTGGCTCGCTGAGAGTCTAAATTTTGTGCAAAGTTTGGGATTTACCACCAAAAAAACAGGCTATGCCGGCCTGCTTTTTGTTTTATTAATTAATCTACGCGGGTAATCGCGTTAAACGTCCCACCTTTAATCGGGCGGCCATCTTTGAATACGCGCATAATATTGAGATAGAGGCCGGAGTTTTGTGGCGGATATAATCTTAAGGTAAACGTCCCAAATTCCCCTGGATTGACCTGGGCCTCATTTAAATGAGTAGCAATACGGATG
>Ga0209212_1009599_pt1 | contig 10052 bp, 10 predicted proteins | sample RifGroC2_FD_183996 | JGI IMG/M metagenome (GOLD analysis project Ga0209212, IMG submission 183996) | Groundwater microbial communities from Rifle, Colorado, USA - Groundwater C2 (SPAdes) (version 2) | ecosystem: Environmental > Aquatic > Deep subsurface > Groundwater | place: Rifle, Colorado... | reverse complement strand
AAGATTACGATGTGGAGAAGCTGTATGTCGAGAAGGAGGCGTTGGAAGCGCGGGGCTTGAGCGAAGACGACCTGCTGGTGCCGGTGACCGTCCTGAGCCGTGCCGAGATGGGCGCGCTGATGGATCAGCAAGACATTGTCCTGAGTTTCTAGGGGGAATCACATGCTGCATATCGTCAACAAATCACCCTTGACCAACACTGCGCTGGAAAACTGTCTGAACGTTGCCGCATCGGGCGAGGTCTTGCTGATCGAGGATGCCGTGTATGCGGCGACCGCCGGCAACGCATTCGAGGTCAAGCTGCGCGAAGCGATGGGACGGCTCAAGGTCTATGTGCTGCAACCCGATCTGGAGGCGCGCGGCATGGGCGACCGGCTCATCGCGGGGGTCACCGCCGTGGATTACGGCGGTTTCGTCAATCTCACCATTAGCAACAACACTTGCCAATCCTGGCTGTAACGCCGCATCAACATAAGGAGAACTAGCATGGCCAATATCGAAGTCGCCGGCAATACATACGAAACGGATGAAGAGGGTTATCTCGTCAACCTGGCAGACTGGAACGCCGATGTCGCGAACTTCATCGCCCAGGTTGAAAACATCCAGATGAGCGATCAGCACTGGGAAGTGGTCAACTTTTTGCGCGAGTATTTCGAGGAGTATCAGATCGCGCCGGCAGTGCGTGTGCTGACCAAGGCGATCGGCAAAAAGCTGGGCGCGGAGAAGGGCAACAGCGAGTATCTGTACAGCCTGTTCCCTTACGGCCCGGGCAAGCAGGCGTGCAAAATCGCCGGCCTGCCGAAACCGACCGGCTGCGTTTAAGCACAGCCACCGCCAGCGCATGGACATGACCAGTATCCTGTTTGCGATCCTGTTTTATTTCGCCACACTGCTGTTCGTCGTGGGGCTGCTCTACCGCATCAACACCTATGCCCGCACTCCGGCGCCGCTGAAGATTCCCACTACTCCGGCACCGACCAGCAAAGCCGGCGTGGCGCTGCGCATGGCGCGCGAGGTGGTGCTGTTCGAGAGCCTGTTCAAGGCGAATCTGTGGACCTGGAGCATGGGCTGGCTGTTTCATGCCAGCTTGGCACTGGTGCTGCTGCGTCACCTGCGTTATTTCACCGAGCCGGTGTGGGGCTGGGTCGCATTCATCCAGCCGTTCGGCGTGTATGCCGGACTGACCATGCTGCTGGGGCTGTGCGGACTGTGGGTGCGCCGTTTATTCGTCGAGCGCATCCGCTATATCTCCACGCCGTCCGATCACCTGATGCTGGTGTTGCTCATCGGCATCGCCGCTTCCGGACTGTCGATGAAATTCGTCGCGCATACCGACGTGATCGCCGTCAAAAACTTTTTTCTCGGATGGATGCAATTCGGCATTCAGCCCTTGCCTGCGGATGTTCCCCTCTATCTGCATTTGATCATGGTTGCCTCGCTCCTGGTGATCTTCCCGATCAGCAAGCTGTTGCACGCGCCGGGAGTCTTCTTTTCACCCTCCCGCAACCAGGCCGACAATCCGCGCGAAAAGCGCCACATCGCTGCCTGGGCGCAACAACTGGAATCGGAGAGCTAGCATGGCGGATATCGCTGCGCCGGCCTACCGTATCATTCCCATCATTCCGGTGTTGAAGCCGGGAGCGATGGAAGGCGTCAAGTCGTTCGTCGCTAGCGACAAGATCAACGAAGCTCTCGGCTTTCCCGGTCACCTGGTGGACGATTGGCATGATCGCGCCATCGCCAGGATGGGTGAGCTGCTGTCCAAATACCGCTCGCTCAGGGTCTATATGGATGCTTGTGTGCACTGCGGCGCGTGCTCCGACAAATGCCATTATTTCATCGGCACGCAAGACCCGAAGAACATGCCGGTGGCGCGCCAGGACTTGATGCGCAGCGTGTATCGCCGCTACTTCACCCTGCCGGGCAAACTGTTTCCGAAACTGGTCGGTGCGCGCGACCTGACGCGCGAGGTGCTGGACGAGTGGTACAACTATTACCACCAGTGTTCGGAATGCCGCCGTTGTTCGGTGTTCTGCCCCTATGGCATCGATACCGCCGAAGTCACCATGGCGGCGCGCGAGATCCTTGATTCTGTCGGCTACGGCCAGAAGTATTCCAACGAGATCATCGGCAAGGTGCACAAGATCGGCAACAACCTCGGTTTGCCCGGTCCCGCGCTGCAGGATACGCTGCAAGGGCTGGAAGAGGATGTGAAGGAAGATACCGGCACCGATGTGCGTTTCCCGATGGATGTGAAGGGCGCGGAAGTGCTGCTGATCACGCCGTCCGCCGACTTCTTTGCCGAGCCGCATATCGACAGCCTGATCGGCTACGCCAAGGTGTTCCACGCCACCGGCACCAGCTGGACATTGTCGTCGATGGCCTCCGAGGCGGCCAACTTCGGCATATTCATCGGCAATTACGATCAGCTGCGCAAGATCGCGTTGCGCATCCGCCAGGCTGCTCTGGAACTCGGTGTGAAGCGCATCGTGGTGGGCGAGTGCGGCCATGCCTGGCGCGTCGCCTACAGTTTCTGGAACACGCTGAGCGGCGTGGGCGAAGGTGCCGACCCGAACGACAGATTTGCCCAGATGCTGCAGAAGCAGCTCGACCATCGCTACAAGCAGCCGATGCATATCTGCGAATTCACCTGGGACATGATCGGGCGCAATGCGCTGTCGTTCGACAAGGAGGCCAACGACAAGCACATCATCACCTTCCATGATTCCTGCAACGTGGCGCGCGGCTCGCGCATGGGTGATTTCGCCGGCGGACAGTTCGAAATCCCGCGCAACATCATCAAGGCGGTCGCCAATAATTTCGTCGAAATGTCGCCGGAAACTATCCGCGAACAGACCTTCTGTTGCGGCGGCGGCGGTGGCCTGTTGACCGACGATCTGATCGACCTGCGCGTCAAGGGCGCATTGCCGCGCATGGAAGTATTGCAGCAAGTGGTGGACGAGCACGGTGTCAATTTCATGGCGACCATCTGCGCCATCTGCAAGGCACAGTTCACCAAGGTCATGCCCATCTACGGTTTTGACCGCAGGATGGTGGGCGGTGTGCACCAGTTGGTCAGCAATGCAATCATCCTGGGCGACAAGTAACAACTCATTGGAGACAAGCGATGTCAGCGATAATCGAAACCCCGCAAAAAATCAGCTTTCGCCGCTACCGGGACGGCGACGACAAGGTGCGCCGCTGGAACCAGAAGATCTTCCAGGCCGGACATTCCTACAAATGCCCGACCTATATCCAGTCTGCACCGCCGTGCCAGGGCAGCTGTCCCGCAGGTGAAGACATCCGGGGTTATCTGGCCATCGTGCGTGGCACCGAGAAGCCGCCGCTCGGTGCGGACGGCAAACCCCTCATGCCGTGGCAGGAATATGCCTGGCGTCGTCTGACCGAAGCCAACCCGTTTCCGTCGGTGATGGGGCGCGTATGTCCGGCACCGTGCGAAAGCGGCTGCAACCGCAATGAAGTGGAAGACCACGTCGGCATCAACTCGGTGGAACATTTTCTCGGCGAATATGCCATCGCCAACAAATTGAAGTTCAACAAGCCGGCGGTTGCTTCTTCCGGCAAGAAGGTCGCCATTCTCGGCGGCGGCCCGGCTGGCCTGTCATGCGCCTATCAGCTCGTGCTGAAGGGTCATGAAGTGACGATTTTCGATGAGCACGAATTCCTCGGAGGCATGATGCGCTACGGCATCCCGGGTTTCCGTACCCCGCGCGACGTGCTGGACGCGGAGATTCAGCGCATCCTCGACCTGGGGGTGAAGACGCGCATGAACTGTCATGTGGGTAAGGACATCACGCTGGAACAGATCCGCAAGGACTTTGATGCGGTGTTTCTCGGCATGGGTGCGCAAGCCGGACGCGCGCTGCCGATCGCCGATGCCGAAGCGCCGAACGTGGTGACCGCGACCGCTTTCCTGAAAGCCTTCAACGACGGGCGTTTGCAGCATGTCGGCCGGCGTGTGGTGGTGGTCGGCGGCGGTGACACCTCCATCGACGTTGCCACCGTGGCGCGCCGCCTCGGCCATATTTCACACGCCAAGCCGACCGATGCCGAACATGCCATCGCCGGACGCATGGCGCAGGATGTCGCCGATATATCAGCCAAACAAGGCGCGGACGTGACGCTGACTTCGGTGTTCAACATCGACAAGATGCAGGCCAACAAGCACGAGATCGCGCAGGCGCTGGCCGAAGGCATCCACATTCGCGGCGGCCTGACGCCGATCGGCATCGTGCGCGGCGCGGATGGCCGTGCTGCGGCGCTGCGCGTGGCGCAGTGTGAAGCCAAAATGGCGGGCGGCAAACTGGAGATCAAGACCATCGCAGGCAGCGAGGAGGATATCGAGGCCGACCTGATTGTTTCGGCGATCGGCCAGGCGGTGGATTTCACCGGGCTGGAAGAATTCAACAATGGCAAGGGAGCGATCAGCGCCGACCGCAACTACATGGTCGCGGGACAGCAGGGCGTGTTCGCCGCCGGCGACGTGATCCGCCCGCACCTGCTGACGACTGCAATCGGCCACGGTGCCATCGCTGCCGACGGCCTTCACAACTTTTTGCTGGGCCGCAACCTGGAAAAGCGTCCCAAGATCGACGCGCATCATTTCGACCTGATGCGCAAGCTGACCGAGAAGGGCATCAAGATCGAGGAGACGCACGAGCCGATGCGCGGCACCAACAACGCCAACGTCGCGCTGCACAACTTCGATAACCGCTCCGACCGCTACGTGATCCCGCATGACAAGCTGTTTCTCGGGCATTTTTCCTATGTGCCGCGCAACCAGCGCGAGGTGGTCACCCTCGACAGGGAAAGAGCGCTGGGTAATTTCCAGGAACGCCTGGGCGTATTGAATGAAAAGCAGGTCATTGCCGAGGCCAAGCGCTGCATGAGCTGCGGCATGTGTTTCGAGTGCGACAATTGCGTGGTGTATTGCCCGCAGACCGCGGTGTATCGCGTCAAGAAGACCGAAGCGACCACCGGGCGCTATGTCGCCACCGACTACGACAAGTGCATCGGCTGCCATATCTGCGCCGACGTATGCCCGACCGGGTATATTCAAATGGGTCTGGGTGAGTGATGAAGCTGTGGTTCGCATCCCTGCTGCTTTGCCTGTGGGCCCCTGCGGCCGGTGCTGCCGGGGCGGACCTGCCCAGGCTGGACATCGGCAAAGGCGGTCAGTGCGTGGAAGATACGCAGTGGATGCGCAAGAACCACATGCACCTGCTCAGGCATCAGCGCGACGAGGCGGTGCGCAAGGGTATACGGGATGAGAAGTTCAGCCTGAAGAATTGCATCGAATGCCATGCCAGCACCAAAGATGACAGCGTGATCGCGCGGGATGACAGTTTTTGCGTCGCCTGTCATCGTTATGAGGCGGTGAAGATCGACTGCTTCGAATGCCATTCCGGGACGCGCAAGAGCGCGTGGTTGCAGAGGAATGCGAAATGAGCGACATCGATAGCGCGCGCAGGGGTTTTCTGAAGACTACGCTTGGTGCGGCGGCGATTGCCATTGCGCCCGGTCTGCTGCTGTTCGAAGCGGCGCACGGCAAGTCCGGTCCGGCGAGCAGCAAGGTGCGCTGGGGCATGCTGATCGACACCAGCCGGTGCAAAACGGGCTGCAATGACTGTGTCGCCGCCTGCAACAAGGAGAACGGCTTGTCCGGAGGCACCGGCGCAACCGACTCGCAATGGATCCGCAAGATCGAGATCAAGGACATCGGCAGCGGACGCGAACTGTCGCTGCCGATGATGTGCCAGCATTGCGAGCACCCGCCGTGCGTGGAGGTGTGCCCGACCACGGCTTCGTTCAAGCGCGCCGACGGCATCGTGCTGGTCGACAAACATCGCTGCATCGGCTGCCGTTACTGCATGATGGCCTGCCCGTACAAGGCGCGTTCCTTCGTGCATGAACCATTGCACGATCAGAATCCGGATGTGCCGCGCGGCAAGGGGACGGTGGAGAGCTGCACCTTCTGTGTGCATCGCGTGGATCAGGGCATGCAGCCGGCCTGCGCCGAGGCCTGCCCGAACCAGGCCATCCTGTTCGGCGACCTCAACGATGCAAACAGCGAGATCGCCAGGAAGGTGCGCAGCGTGGCCTCCGTGCAACTGCGCGCCGACCTGCGGCTGAATCCCGGCATCCGTTATCAGGGGCTATAAATGTCCATCCAGCCTGCCGTGCAATTCTTCGATCAGTCCCGGGCGCGGCTCAGGAACCGGCTCTTCCATGCGCTGCTTGCCGCGGGCGGATTGGTCGTTCTGGCCGGCCTGTATGCCGTTTACCTGATGGAGCATCACGGCCATATCATCACCGGCATGAACAATCAGATCGTCTGGGGCATCCCGCATGTGTTTGCCATCTTCCTGATCGTCGCCGCATCGGGCGTGCTGAACGTGGCCTCCATCGGCTCGGTGTTCGGCAAGGCCGCCTACAAGGCGCGCGCGCCGCTGGCCGGCCTGCTGTCCATCGCCATGCTGGCGGGCGGCCTGACCGTGCTGATGCTGGACCTGGGCAGGCCGGACCGCATCATCGTCGCCGCGACCAATTACAACATCACCTCGGTGTTCGCCTGGAATGTGCTGCTGTATTCCGGCATGTTCGCGCTGGTGTTCGTCTATCTGTGGACGATGATGGAGCGGCGCATGAATCCCTTGTCGAAAGCGGCAGGCTTCGCGGTGTTCGCCTGGCGCTTCATCCTCACCACCGGCACCGGCCTGATCTTCGCCTTTCTGGTGGCAAGGCAGGCTTATGCTTCCGCAGTGTTGCCGCCGTTGTTCATCGTCATTTCCTTCGCGTGGGGGATGGCGGTTTTCCTGATTGCCCAGGCGATCATTTACGCATGGAACGGCAAGGCGCTCGCCCCCGAGATCATGCAGCGCATGAAAAATCTGCTGGGCGTGTTTGTCATGGGCACCTTGTATCTGGTCGCGGCTTACCATTTGACCAACCTGTATTTCGCGCATCAATCCGGCTTCGAGCGCTTCATTCTTGCCGAAGGCGGCATCTACCCGCAGCTTTTCTGGTGGGGCTATGTGCTGCTCGGCAATATCCTGCCGCTGCTGCTGATCTATCTGCCGGGACAAGGCAAGACAAAAAGCGTCATCGCGGCTTCGCTGCTGGTCATCTTCGGCGGCTTCGCGCTGTTGTACGTGTTCATCATCGGCGGGCAAGCCTATCCGCTGAATATCTTCCCGGGGTATCAGGTCAGCAGCAGCTTCGGCGATGGCCAGGTTGCCGCATACCATCCTTCGCTGTATGAATTCCTGCTGGGCTTCGGCGGACTCGGAATCGCATTCCTGATTGCCGCTGTCAGCGCACGTGCGCTGGATTTCATGCCGCATGACCAGCCGCATTCCGCCGACTGATCTGCCATGAACCGGATGTTGATCTCGGCAGCGCACAAATCGTCCGGAAAAACCATGGTCAGTATCGGCCTGTGCGCCGCTTTGAAGGCGCGCGGCCATGTCGTGCAACCGTTCAAGAAAGGCCCCGATTACATCGACCCGATGTGGCTCAGCCTGGCGTCGGGAAATGGGGCCGCCGGGCGCCCCTGCCGCAACCTCGACCTGTACCTGATGGAGCGCGACGATGTCGTCGCCACCTTCGCGCGCCACAGTGCGGAGGTGAACCTGGTCGAGGGCAACAAGGGGCTGTACGACGGGCTCGCGCTGGACGGCAGCAACAGCAACGCCGCGCTCGCGAAGCTGCTCGACCTGCCGGTGTTCCTGGTGATCGATGCGCGCGGCATGACGCGCGGCATCGCGCCGCTGATCCTTGGCTATCAGGCGTTCGACCGCGACATCGATATCGCCGGGGTGATCCTCAACAACCTCGGCGGCAGCCGGCATGAGGCCAAGCTGCGCGAGGTCATCGAACATTACACCGACGTGCCGGTGATCGGCGCGATCCATCACGACGAACGGCTTGGCATCGTCGAGCGCCATCTCGGCCTGATGCCCAGCAACGAGTCGCATGTCGCCACGGCCAGGATCAGGCAGATCGGCGAGGCCATCGCGGAGCAGGTCGATCTCGACAGGCTGCTCGCGCTGTCGCAAAAGGCGCCGCTGGATGCGCCGCACAAGGCCGAGGTGAGCCCGCTGCCCTGCGGCGACAAGGTGCGCATCGGCATCGCGCGCGACCGCGCCTTCGGCTTTTATTACGCCGACGATCTCGACGCGCTGGAAGCGGCGGGAGCCGAGCTGGTACCGTTCGATGCGCTGCGCGATGCACGCCTGCCGGAAGTGGATGCGCTGTATATCGGCGGCGGTTTTCCGGAGACCTGCGCCGCCGAGCTGGAGGCCAACAGTACGTTGCGTGCGCAGATCAGGCAGGCCATCGAAAACGGCATGCCGGCCTATGCCGAATGCGGCGGGCTGATGTATCTGTCGCGCAGCATCGCCTATCAGGGGCGCACTTATCAGATGGTCGGTGCGATTCCCGGCGACGTGCGCATGCACGACAAGCCCATCGGCCGCGGCTACGTGCATCTGAAAGAAGACGAGGCGCATCCGTGGCCACGCCCGAATGCGCCGGCGAAGCAAATAAAGGCACACGAGTTCCATTACTCCAGCCTGGAGAATCTTCCGGACGATACGCGCTTTGCTTACCATGTCGAGCGCGGTTACGGCATAGACGGGGAATGCGATGGACTGGTGCTGCATAACCTGCTCGCCTCCTATACCCACCTGCGCACCATCGGCAGTTGCTACTGGGCCACCCGCTTCGTTGCTTTCATTCGGCGCCAACGGGAACAGCGGCATGCCAAACTCACTCGCTCCAACCAACAGGCAAGATGACGCAGCAACGTTACCAGGCCGCCATCGCCGCCTTCGACCGCGCTAACGCAGAAGACCCGAACCGGGAAATGGCTGAGGGCAAGAAATACCCCAGGGAGCTGCTCTACGCACAGCGCATGAGCGAGATGCAGGAACGTTACGCCCCAGCGGCAGCAGAAGCCGTAAAGCTCGCGGTGCGCGCCCAGCACATTCAGCGCTGGAAGATCCCGCGCGGCGACTACTCCATGGACAAGCCGGGCTACATGTTGTGGCGCACCACGCTCTACAAATTCCATGCTGAAACTGCGGGGAACCTGATGAAAGAAGTGGGCTGCGGTGAAGAGATGATCGCGCGCGTCAAAGACATCGTCAGCAAGAAGGAGCTCAAGACCGATCCTGAAACGCAGCTGATGGAAGACGTGGCAGACCTGGTGTTCCTCGAACATTACCTGACCGGATTTGCCGCGCAGCATCCGGAGTATGACGAGGAAAAGTGGGTGCGGATCATCCGCAAGACTTGGCAGAAGATGTCGCCACACGCGCGGGAGTTTGTTCTCGCCGGCAAGATCAAACTGCCGGAAGCGTTGGCACCACTGATCCTGAAGGCCGTCCGATAGCATGGATTTCATGCCAATTTTCCGCAGTTCAACACAACCCGAGGAGAAGCAGAATGAGATTCAGGAATGTATTGCTGTCCGCATTATTGGTGTTCGCCACGGTCAGCGCGCAGGCTGCCGATGTCAAACTCAAACCATTCGTGCTGGCATCCAAGGGGGAGGGCATGATCGCAGAGAAAGCCGAGCAGGCCAGGGTTGCCCTGACTGGCGCCGGATTCAGCATCGTCGGCGATTATTCTCCCTATCCGGAGACGCAGGTGCTGATTGTCACCAGCGACGAACTGAAAAAGAACGCGGCTGCCTCGGAGCACGGCGGTTATGGCGCGGTGCAACGGGTAGCGGTTACCAGGGTGAATAACGAGGTGCAGGTGGTCTACACCAATCCTGTTTACATGGCCAACGTGTACCGCATGAAGGACGATCTGGGCGGTGTTTCTGCCAGACTGGAGGGCGCATTGGGCAGAGTGGAAGAATTCGGTGCTGCGCAGGGGATGACTGCCGGCCAGGCGCGCAAATATCACTACATGTTTGGTATGGAGTATTTTGACGAACCCAGCATGCTGGCAGAATACGCGAGCTATGAGGAGGCGGTGCAGGCGGTCGACGCGAAACTGTCCAGCAACGAGAACGGCGTGTC
>Ga0209212_1009595_pt1 | contig 10057 bp, 15 predicted proteins | sample RifGroC2_FD_183996 | JGI IMG/M metagenome (GOLD analysis project Ga0209212, IMG submission 183996) | Groundwater microbial communities from Rifle, Colorado, USA - Groundwater C2 (SPAdes) (version 2) | ecosystem: Environmental > Aquatic > Deep subsurface > Groundwater | place: Rifle, Colorado... | reverse complement strand
GTCGGCGATGGGTGCGGCGTCGCCGAACAGCAGATCGGCCTGATTGTTGGTGTTGAGTGCGCTCATGATTACCCTGGACAAAATGTCACAGGGTAATCAGCGGCGGCGGTATCGGGGGAAAGCCAGCTTAGGGGGGACAGTTGATTTGAAATAAAGGAAAAACCGGGAAAAAGATGGGAAGAGCCGCGCCAATACGGGATATGACGGGATAGGTTGCTTATTTTGGGTTTGAAATATTTTGGTAGAAAACGAGCATGGTTCACGCAAAAACGCACGCAGAACGATACCAGTAGACACTTGGTTTGCAACATTTAAAACACCAACGAAGCCGCGCTATTACTGGAAATCATGAAAAATCAAAGGGCAAAAAACGCAAAAATTGCCGCGTTAAACTTTCGCGGCAATGCGGCAATGCTGCGGCAATGGTGCCGCAGCATTGCCGCACCCCTGCAACCCGCGCCGATTATATAGGTTGGGAAATTTATTACACGCAAGACTGAAAAAGTTTAACGCGGCAATGTCACGGCAATCATTCAATGCCTTTTTGCACCTTACGCCTTCTCTCTACACTCTCCGCTGCTATTCTAACGCCGTCCCTGACAGATACACCTGGAACTGATAGGGGTAAAACGTCCAGAATTTCATCATAGAAACGCACTGTCTCAAATATTAGATCGCACCAAAGACGGCAATTGTAGTGATGCTTGAATAGTATCTCTAAAAAATAAAAATCGGTTGCTCTGTATGCCTCGTAAAAAACCTCACTTCGTTCAAAAGCGATTTTGATTAAATCATCTATTTGATTTTCGGTTAAAGCCTCTTCGTTATCGGGTATCTCATCGCAAACATCGCTTGAACTCAACAAGTAAAACAGCGCACCTATCACATTTGACTCAATGCCAATATCGCGCTTTGAAAATACTAATTCTGCGATTTTTCTAGCCCTTGCTGGGGAATCTGAAACCGTCACGCCAGAAACAATATATTGAACATCAAGCCCAAGCTCGGCAAGGGTTTTGCAGTATTCCGCGCTTAATTCCCTTGCGCCATTCTCGTAATTCCTTTGTGTGTTTCTATGCACTCCGGCGCGCGCAGCAAACTCCAACAAGCCAAAGCCCGCTTTTTTGCGCGCGTCCTTTAGTCTTTTCCCGCACTCAATTTGCCGGAGTTCAACGTAATTTATTGAAACTTTACTCATACCCATTGACTTGCACACAAATTAATAATTAAATGCACTTGTTTTGTGTGCATTTTGAAAAGGAGTTGTTCATCATGACCAATGTTACCCCAGAAATAAAAGCGGCTGTAATGGAAAAATTGTCACGGCAAGGGCTTTCCATGCGCGGGTGGGCAATACGCAACGGTTTTTCACCAACCCTTGTACGTCAAGTTATTAGGGGCGAATGCCCTGCACGATTTAACAAGGGGCACAAGATCGCCGTGCTGCTGGGCATCAAAGAAGGCGAAATACTCGAAAGCTGATTCCGTGGACGTGCCAGTTAATACCCTGTTGATCGCTGATGATGCCGCCCGACTTACCGGGCTAAAAGTCCGCTCAGTTCGTCATAATTGCGCAACCGGAAAATACTCTGGCGCAACAAAAGGCGCTGAAGGCTGGCTTATTCCCGTTACATCGCTACCACTGGCCGCGCAGCGTCTTTATTACGATGCCAGCGAACATCAAACCGAAAATATTGCCGCCGCGCCCTTGCCCGTGATCGCAACCGCGCCCGTCACCGCCGCTGTTGACGCGGACACCTTACACCTGGCATACCGCCGCGCCCCAGCAAAATCCAAAGCACGCGCGGACAAGCTCCATGATGCAGTAATCGAATTTGAAGAGTTGCGCGCAGCGGGCGAAAGCAAAGGCAATGCCGCGAAAATCATCAAGGCAACCCGTGAAATTAACCCCGTTACATTGTGGCGCGCCCGTGAAGCGGTAGTAGGTCAACCCCGCGAATTGTGGGCAGCCTTGTTATTGCCCCGCTACAAAGGGCGCGCGAAAGAGGCTGAACTGTCCCCCGATGCCTGGGACTGGATAAAGTCAGCATACAACAACACCTCCGAAACACCTGCAAAAGTAATCATCAACGAGGCCAAAAAACTAGGCCGTGCGCGCGGCTGGGTTTTCCCCTCTGATAAAACATTGCTCCGCAGAATAAACGCCTTGCCGGGGTGGTTATACCTGCTAGGCCGCAAAGGAAAAGAAGCCTTTGACGCGACATATCCGGCAGCGGAGCGCGACTTTTTATCATACGCATTGCATGAAGAATGGGTAACTGATGGAACAGTTGCGGATGTGCATTGCTTATGGCCTGATGGAACAATAGCCCGCCCGTTTATTGTGGCTTGGATGGATATGCGCAGCCGTTTTATTTGTGGCGCGCGCGGCGGACTTCACCCCCGCCAAAGCCTTACGCTCGCATCGCTTTACGCCGCCGTATCGTATGTCAATATCAAGCCACTGTCCGCGCTAATGGATAGCGGGCCGGAATATATAGGGAAGCAAGTTTCTGGCGGGCAAAAAAAACGAACCCATAACCGCCCCGAACCTGATGGAATGCAAGGGGCTTTAGCCCGGCTTGGGATTAAAGCGAATTTTGCGCGCCCTTATCGCGGACAAGCAAAGCCGATAGAAAAATTCTGGGACTATATCAAAAACCACTTGGACAAACTCCCCCAATTCCAGGGCGCATATTGCGGAAAAGACACAGCATCCAAACCCGAAGATTTTAACCGTAACAACGCAATCCCTATTGAAATTTATGCCGCCAAACTGGCAGAAATACTGGCGGAATACAACAGCGAACACGAACACAGCGGGCATGGCATGTTCAATAAATTTCCGGCGCAAGTTTATGGAGAACTAATGCAGTCCGAACCGCATAAGGAATGGCCGCGCCCGACCGCCGAAGATATGCGCCTGCTATGCCGTGTGCAAGCAATGCGAACCCTCAACAACAAGGATGCAAGCATAAGTTTAACGGTCAAAGGTTACGGCGCGCTGCGCTACTGGAGCGAAGCATTAACCGAGTTACCTATGGCCGCGCGCGCCAAAAAATACAGCATATTCCATAACCCGGACGCGCCCGAATTGCCCATTTTAGTTTGTGACGGGGAACGCTTGATATGTGAAGCCGCCTGCATTAGTAAAGTTGGCAATAAAGAGCAGGCCGCGCAACATTGCACCGACAAAGCGAAATTCAAAAAACCGCGCGCCGAAGCCTTTAAAGCGATGAAGCAAGCCGCACCCGCCGCCTTGCCCGCCCCCGTGGACACTGGCGCGCTTTTACCCGCCCCGCCTGTTGTAATTGAAAAACCCGCTGCACCTGTTGCGCTGCCCGAACCGCCCAAGCTGATAGGGCTTTCGCCCGGCATATGGAAAGACAGCGAAACCGGGAAAATTATCGGCAAGGGAAAGCCCGCCAAACAAGGCAACGAAGCGGACGCGGACGCACTCGAAAGATTGCGCCGCACAAAAGAACAGCGCGATGCAGAACGCCTGCAAAAGCGGTTCGGCACGGCATAAACCAGAGAAGGGAACACCATGCAAGAAACACCAACCGTAGATATGGAACGCTATCAACAGCTCACCGCCCGCCTTGCCGATGAACTGGCGAACGGCGCAAGTTTAAGCCGCATCGCCACTGAAGCAGGAATATCCGCGCGAGACGGTAGCGCATTTCGAACCCTTCCGGCTGACCGTATCCGCGCATGGACGTTAAACCCTGATGCCATGCGCGAAACCCGCTATGCTGACCAGATTGCGCCCGCCGATGAAATCGAGCAAAAACTTACCACATACTTTGCAGGCTTGGACACCGAGCGCGCCGATCAAACCGCCGCCGCGCCCTTCGTGGAAACCGCCATATCCCGCAAGGTGTGGGGCGGCTTTGAACAGGCGCGCGAACTGTGCGAACTGGTGGAAATTGCCGCGCCGCCAGGCGCGGGAAAAACTTGCGCGGCAGAGCAGTATTTAGCCCAATGCCGCAAGCTGGAAGGCTTCGGCTGCCCCGTGTGGCGCATCACCTTGAGCGAGTTTTCCTTATCCATAAAAAGCGTGTTATCACTTATCACCAGTGAAATCAGCGCGGGCAGTGCAAACCCACATTGTTTTACTACCATTGAAGATCAAACCGAAGGGCGCGGTGGCCTGCTGATTGTGGATGAAGCGCAGCATATCGGCGATGCCCGTTTAAATCAGGGCATCAACATCTTGAACGGCCTGCGCCATTTCGTAGATCGCAAGCTGTTCGGCATTGCCTTTTTGAGCAACGGTGAAATATACCGCCGCGTATCGGGCGCTAAACACGCCCAGCTATCCAGCCGCATGGAAGCATGGCGCGTAGAAGTGCGCGGCGTGCCTGATGAAGACGTGGATTTAATCATGGCCGTATGGGGAATCAGCGGCAAGCCAGCGCGCGAATGGTGCATCAAAAAAGCCAAAGGGGTAGGGGGCTTGCGTGCCCTGACCAATGCCTTCCGCCAGGCCGCGCGCGAATTCGGCGAAGTTAATCATCAAACATTGACCATGCTGGGGAGAATGTAACCATGAACACCGTGCGCAAAACCACTATTTCAGCCGCTTGTATCCAGCAAGTCAAAATCGCACAGAAACAGCTAAACATGAGCGATGCAGACTATCGCGCACTGTTGCGCCGAGTGGCGGGCGTGCGTAGCTGCACCGAACTTGACGATGCCAAGTTTGCCGCCGTGATGGCAGAATTCGGGCGCATGGGCTTTGAATCCACCGCCAACCGGGAGCGCCGCCTAGAAGCGCAACGCATCGGCACGCATGCCACCTACCAGCAACGCAAGAAGATACAAGCCATGTGGAATAAATGGCGGAGCAGAGAGGATGAAGATGGCTTGAACCGCTGGCTGGAAAAGAAGTTCCATTGCGCGCACCTCAGGTTTCTGGCGCGCGACACGGCGGCAAAGGTAATCTGTGCTCTAGGGCACTTCAAACCGAAAGACGGAACGAACTGAAATGCTGCTAAAAATAGCCACCAAGCTGCACGATCCTGACGCGCGCTGCTGCTGGGAGTGCCTGCACGGCAACGGGGGCAAGCCCTCGAAGCGCAAGGTTATCACCTGCGATGTTGACGGCATGCCAACCATGCGCCTTATCCCTGGTTACTGCCAGCACTTCATGGAAAACGAGCGCGGGGCAAAAGCGCGGCGCGCGGTTGCCATGAAGCGCAAACACCCCCGACCGATTTAAACGCGATTTAAGCCGTTAAACTTTTCCAGTGACACCCAACCATTACCGCGCCGCCGTGCGCGGTTTTTAACGTGGGTCTAACGTAGCACATTTCGATTTGCGGAATAGGGGGAGGGTGGGGGTTTGCAACTTTGCCGCGAAAGTGGCGGGTGGGGTGTGTAGCTGCGGGGTCTGATGCTGCGCTTTCGCGCCCCTCAAACTAGTCGTCCGAAACGAACCGCATCTGCTACACGTGGGTAGTATGGGGTAATGAAATGATTATAGCAATCAAGGCACGTCTCGCAAAAATGGCAGGCGCTTAGCAGCCGGGCTAGGCTCACCGCGCGTCCGCTTGGTTACCGTACCGTCGTCGGCAACATCAATACCCGACAAGGTCAGCCATTCATCGAAACCAATACCGTAGAACACGTCTCCAGCACGCAACCGCTGGCGAAAATGGCCTGAGTTGCAATCTTCATCATCGCGAATGCGCCCAGTCAGCAAGATGCTGCCAGATTCTAGCGATGAAACAAAACAGGTAATCATTATCACGCTCCAGCCTTGATCCGATTGCGATGATACGCGAATTAAGGGGCGCAACGAATTCCGCTTGACGGCAAACAAAGCTTCCGGCACAGTGCGCCTGTCACGCAAAAAACGTGGCCGGGGTTCGAAGCCCGGTGTAAAGGCGGATAAGCCGCCAGCAATGCGGCTATTTTTACGTCCGTCAACACAGCAACCCAATTGGGCGGCGGTGTGGGAAGCCTTCGGGCTTGCCGGTTCCTTTACCCGGTCTTCGAACCCGCATCGCCGCCCTCCCATATTTCGAAGTATGCGAGAGCGGTTTAACTTAAACCGTAAAGGAGTCTCGCCATGCAAACCGCACCCGAACGCCCATACATCGCCGTAGTAAACGGCCATGCAACCACCACCAGCACACAGATTGCCGAGTACTTCGGCAAGCGTCATTCAGACGTTATGCGCGCAGTGCGCAACCTAAAATGCTCGCCGGAATTTCATGCCGAAAACTTTTTGGCGGATGAATATACCGATAAAAAAATGGAAGCGCGCTTAGCCTACACTATCACCCGCGACGGCTTCGTATTTTTGGCAATGGGCTTCACCGGAAAAGAGGCTGCTAAACGGAAAGAGGCTTACATCAAGGCCTTCAACGCGGTGGAAACAGATTTACAAACCCCGCCGCAACTCCCCAAACAAGCCGCACCCACTACCCAGGCCGCCGAGCAATTTCGCGACTTAGCCACCATTGCCGAACGAATCAACTCTCTGGCTATTGCCGCGAATATCATCACGGACGGCAGCGCGTTGCCGGATGGGTATCGGCGAAAATGCGTCGCAGCGGCTATTGTGGACACGCTGGCAGAGCTTGCCGCAAAGCTCTCTGAATCCGCCGACTCATGCGCCGATATGAACGAGAAAACCGCGCTGACAGAAGGGGGGGCAGCATGAAAACCGCCCTCATTCTGCCCCAAACCGCCGCCCCGCAAGACTTGGCAACTCACAACCTCGCGCAATATCGCGCCTTCAGCTTCGTCTCTGCCCGCATCGCGGAAGCGGATGCATCGCAATGGCATGGCGGCTATATCCACGGCTTGATTCAAGCCCTGACAATGGCGGGCGCAATCACCATTGAACAGGCTTGCAAGCTGGAACAGGCGCAAGATCAAGCATCCTGCAACGCCTTGAACCGCCGCGCGGCAGGGGGTGCAGCATGAATGCCCCTCATCATGGTATGCCCGGTGCCTGGTATGACCTCTCATGCCGCGTCAGCGAGGCGCAAGCTGTGGCATCCTGTGCGCTGGAGGCGTTGCCGACGGGTTTGCAGGGCGTGGCCTACGACCGCATGAACCACGCCAGCCACCTGATCGCGGCGGTGCAAGATATTTTGAAGTTGATGCAGCAGGATGTTGACTTGATCGAAGTGCAGTTAAAGACGTAACCGCACCCGCCCGAAAAAAAAGCGCGCAACCCCTGAAGCAACGCCGCTCAGCCCCATTCATACAGCCCCCGCAAGGGGGCTTTTCTTTTAAGGGGTGAAGGGTTTCATTGTCGCACCTCACACCGCAATCCTTCACTATGCCTTTGTGTAAAACAACGGGGTGCGCTGATTATGATTGAAGAGCTTATTGCACTGGTGGGGGAAGACGCTTTTATCAAACTCGCGTGCGTCTTCGGTGGCGGGAAACTGTATATCGGAGCCACGGAACGCACGATGGAAAAGCTGACTATCGTGATGGGCGACGAAGCCGCCCACAAGATGATTAAGGCTTATTCGGGCGGGTGGCTTAGCGTGCCGAAACATACGTCAGCCGCGCTTGCCGCGCGCAACAGGCAAATAATTCAGGACTGCGATGCAGGCTTCACGATGCTGCAACTTGCGCAGAAGTATGAATTATCCGATAGGCAAATTTACCTCATTATGAAAAAACCCTGCAAGCCTTTACAGAAATAGGCATCCACTCTTCTGAAAACCCATAGGACATAGCAAAGGGCAGGCAATTGCGAAACTTTCAGCACAAAGTATTCCAGATTTTCAGGGCGGGCATGCACACCGGAATGAATGGGGCTACGCTTGCCTTCAGCAAACAGGATTTGGAATATATCGCGGCGGGCTACAGCAAAACCAGATTGCGCGCACCGCTGGTGCTGGGACATCCGCCGGATAACATTCCCGACTTCGGCGAAGTCAATGCCTTGTTTGTGACAGGGGATGCGCTCTACGCCGAGGCCACCGTAAACGATGCCTTGATTGAAATGGTAAGGACAGGGAGATATAAGTATGTCTCCCCCAGCTTGATTACCCCGAGTGCGCCGGATAACAAAACCCCTGGCGTGTACTACCTGCGGCATGTCGGCTTTTTGGGCGCGCACCCGCCCGCCGTAAAGGGCATGGCCGCGCCTTCTTTCTCTGAATGTTGCGCCAGCCTGAGCTTTTCCGAAAGCTACGAAATCCGGGATGCGATAACCCATGCCTGCCAGATGCCCGTTATCCCGGCAGGTTTCAGGCTGTCCGAAGAAACCGCGCCGATATTCATGCTGGCGGAAGAGTATCGGCGTGCCTGCCCGCAAATGAATTTTATCGAGGCCGTGCAGCGGGCTGAAACCTCAATTTATCCCATCAAATAGAAAGGATCGCCATGCAATACAAAGTCATATCCCCAATAAACTACAACGGTGTCAGGTTTGTGACGGGCGATTCAATCGACTTGTCGGAGCAAGACGCGGCCAAGTTGCTTGAAGGCGGTGCGATTGAACCGATGCGCAGGCCATTTTCCTGCGGCGAACTTACACTCAAATTAAATCATGGAGCTTAACTATTATGTCCAAACTGACCAATATCGTATCCCAACTCAAAACCGCCGCTAACGAACTGCTGGGGCGTGTTGCCGACATTGACAGGCAGATTGGCGAGTTAGCCAAACGGCGCGATGCGCTGACAATGGGCGTGGTTTCCAAGGATGATTACCTGGAATACCTGCGGATCAATCTCAAACGGCGGGGCGAACGTTTTGGGCGCGCGATTGCGAAGAACCTGAACCAAGGCAGTCGAAATTTCTCGCGGCTCGAAAGGGAATTAGACGCTGGTGAAGGCTTTTTCGGCGCTAACCTCTTAACCGAATTCAACGTTTCGGTGCCAATAACGGAAGAGGCCGTATTTTTCTATTTTGGCGAAACCGTGATTGACCGGCTGGGCGCGGCGCTGGATGCGCTGGAGTGGCCTGCGGACGCTGTTCCAGTTGCGGAACGCCGAACCCTGATAGCAACCATCGAACGCGATAACGCCGAACTGAACAGGCAGCGGGACAAACTGGTTGCAATGCTGGCGGATGCCGGAATTACTGGCGTATAGGAAACGAATCTTTGTGGGGGCAAAGCAACCAGGGCGAGAAGTGCGCCATAGCCCCGGATGCGCCCGCAATATGGCGCACATGGGCATCCTGTTTTAACCACCGCCGACTAGCCCCGGCTGCGCAACAGGTGAAGCAAAGGCCGGGATTTAACCCCCCGGCCTTTGTGTTTTGTGCCAAATGGCGCGCAAATATTACGGCAGGGCACGGACACATGATTTGCAATTTATTTCAAACCAAGTGTCCAAATATTTCAAACCAAGTGTCCAAATATTTCAAACCAAGTGTCCCCCGTCAGAGGGTTGCGAGGAGGAAGAGCAGCGGCCAGTAGTCGCCGAGCGATTTGACATAATATACATTATGCGAATATCGGGGCAAGGCAAGGCGGAACCGTTTGTGGTTCGCGATACGGCTAATACCATGATGACCCCCATGCCCTTTGACCTGTTCGGCGAGATTCCCGTTACCTGGGATGAGGTACATACCTGGTGCGAAAAGGTGGCCGGAATGACCGGCTGGCGCCGCGATTGGTACATCCAGCACTGGAACGTTATCGAAAAAGTGCGCCACGCCAAGGCCGATGGCTCATTTTATGAAGCTATTGCGGCGATTAATTCCCCTCACGCTGCCGCCATCTACCCATAAACAGTCAGCGGTATATTTCGTGACAGTTTCTGATCCTGAAAACGATGGTTGCGCGGCAAGTAATTTTTGCACTTGCAGGCTCCGCCAGAGAATTAAGGCGCGTCGAAGCAACATGAAATAATGCGTGCATCAATATGATTAATAATTAATTATTAATAACGAAAACGGAAAATTCATTCTTACATCCCGCCAAGTGCCTTAAGATGCGCCAGCGCGCTGCGCCCCAGTGCATGCAGTTCATAGCCACCCTCCAGAGCCGATACGATGCGACGTCGCGCATGCTTTTCGGCGACTGATTTCAGCTGTTCCGTAACCCACGCATAATCCGCTTCGATGAGCC
>Ga0209212_1009594_pt1 | contig 10057 bp, 4 predicted proteins | sample RifGroC2_FD_183996 | JGI IMG/M metagenome (GOLD analysis project Ga0209212, IMG submission 183996) | Groundwater microbial communities from Rifle, Colorado, USA - Groundwater C2 (SPAdes) (version 2) | ecosystem: Environmental > Aquatic > Deep subsurface > Groundwater | place: Rifle, Colorado... | reverse complement strand
ACCGAAAGAAACTTCTGGCAGTTATTTTATCATAACGATAATGGATAATATACAGACCTGAAAAGGGGAGAGGACATTATTATGGGAAAGAGTTATAGTGGTTATAAAAATAGGGGATTTCTTCTAGCGTGTCTTGTAACATTGGTATCGTTCTTTGGTGTAATTGCCACAAGCGCCACGTCGTTGGCAACCACGCCGCAGATTGCAGCGGGATATTCTCACACGGTAGCCCTGAAATCGGACGGGACGGTCTGGGCGTGGGGAGATAATAGTTATGGCCAATTGGGGGAAAGCCCATATACGATTATAAAGAGGACAACCCCCGTGCAGGTGAGTAGTAAGATTCTGAACAGTGTTACTGCCGTTGCAGCGGGTTCTGGCCACACGATAGCCTTGAGGTCGGACGGAACAGTCTTGGCGTGGGGATATAATAGTTATGGCCAATTGGGGGATGGAACTACTACATGGAGGGATACCCCCGTGCAGGTGAGCGGTTTGAGTGGGGTTACTGCAATTGCAGGCGGAAGTTTTTATACGGTGGCCCTGAAATCAGACGGGACGGTCTGGGCCTGGGGAGATAATAGTAGTGGCCAATTGGGTGATGGGACTACGACAAACAGTACAACCCCCGTGCAGGTAAGCGGCCTGAGCGGTGTTGCGGCCATTGCGGTGGGAGGTGGGCAATTTGGGTATCACACCGTAGCCCTGAAGTCAGACGGGACGGTCTGGGCGTGGGGATGGAATTATTATGGCCAATTGGGCGACGGGACCACGACAGACAGATACACCCCCGTACAGGTAAGCGACCTGAGCGGGGTTACGACCATTGCGGCAGGGGCGTATCACACGGCAGCCCTGAAGTCGGACGGGACGGCGTGGGCGTGGGGTTTGAATAATTCTGGCCAATTGGGTGACGGGACTACGACAGACAGATACACCCCCGCGCAGATGAGCAGCCTGAGCGGTATTGCAGCCATTGCGGTGGGAGGTGGGGAATATGGGTATCACACGGTAGCCCTGAAATCAGACGGGACGGTCTGGACGTGGGGCAGTAATTTTAATGAGGCTACAAGACAATGGATAACAACCCCCGTGCAGGTGAGCGGTTTGAGTGGGGTTACTGCAATTGCAGGCGGAAGTTTTTATACGGTGGCCCTGAAATCAGACGGGACGGTCTGGGCCTGGGGAGATAATAGTAGTGGCCAATTGGGTGATGGGACTACGACAAACAGTACAACCCCCGTGCAAGTGAGCGGACTGAACCTGTACAGCACAACCACATCAACTCCCACCCCGTCAACGTCACCAACGCCAATATCATCGCCTATTCCGTCATCTACACCAACACCCACATCTTCGGCGTCAACCACACCCAAAATCTCGGCAGGAGACTTTCACACCATGGCCCTGAAGTCGGACGGAACGGTCTGGGCGTGGGGAAACAACGATTATGGCCGATTGGGAGATGGGACTACTCTATATAAAAATACCCCGGTGCAGGTAATCAGCCTCAGCGGCGTCATTGCCATTGCGGGTGGAAACGATCACAGCCTGGCCTTGAAGTCGGATGGAACGGTCTGGGCGTGGGGATACAACGATTATGGCCGATTGGGGGACGGGACTACTATAGATAAGCATACGCCGATACAGGTGAGCGGCATTAGCGGAGTCATTGCCATTGCGGGTGGAACATTCCACAGCCTGGCGCTGAAGTCGAACGGAACAGTCTGGGCGTGGGGAAACAACGGTTTTGGCCAATTGGGGGACGGGACTACCACAGAGAGGCATACACCGGTGAAGGTGGGCGGCCTCAGCGACGTCATTGCCATTTCTGTTGGAAATTACCATAGCCTTGCCCTGAAGTCTGACGGAACGGTCTGGGCGTGGGGATACAACTATTATGGGCAGTTGGGGGATGGGACTAATACAGAGAAGGACTCTGTAGGAAGAAAAACACCGGTGAAGGTGAGCGGCCTCAGCGGCGTCACTGCCATTGCGGGTGGAAGTTACCACAGCCTGGCGCTGAAGTCGAACGAAACAGTCTGGGCGTGGGGAAGGAATAATTATGGACAATTGGGAGATGGGACTAATACAGACAGGAACACCCCCGTACAGGTGAGCAGCCCCAGCGGTGTCACTGCCATTGCGGGTGGAAGTTACCACAGCCTGGCGTTGAAGTCGGACGGAACGGCCTGGGCGTGGGGATACAATGGTTATGGCCAATTGGGGGACGGGACTAATACAGACAGGAACACCCCAGTGCAGGTGAGTGGCCTAAGCGGTATCACCGCTATTGCAGGTGGATACAATCACAGCCTGGCGCTGCAGTCGGACGGAACGGTCTGGGCGTGGGGACGCAACAGTTGGGGACAATTGGGGGACGGGACTGAGAAAGATAGTAATACTCCCGTGCAGGTAAGCGGTATTAATCTTGGTGTCACTACAACACATACACCGACACCCGTGACAACACCGTCACCTACCGCAACATCAACACCCTCTTCAGAAAAGGGCAGTATCTCCGGAGACATTACAGACACGGAAGGGTATCCGATTGAATCTGCAAAAATAAGACTCAAGGGGAAACGGACAAAGGTTTCAAAGAAAACAACCTCTGACGAGTATGGATTCTTTGAATTCACCGATTTAAGCGCAGATACCTATACGATCACCGCAACGAGAAAGGGTTATAAGAAGGGCAAGCAGGTGGTAACGCTCGGACAGGGAGAAGATGCCAATGTGGAGATAGAGATGAAGAAGAGATGAGGTACCAAACATTTTGCAATTTTCTTCATTTTTGTGATAAGGACTCTTCGGTGAGAAAAAGCAATTTCCTATCAACTTTTAAGGAGGGCAGTACCGTGAAAAGGTATAATAAGGTCTTTATGCCGTTTGTATTTATTTTACTGGCAGTATTTTTAGCCAAAAACCTCTATGCGGAGATTGAAGTAAGTAAACCATGCAAGGAAGAGGTTGTTCAAAAGTCAGTAGTCAGTGGTCAGGTTCAGGATACGTCAGAAATTATGCAAAAGATACAAACACTCCGGATGCCTTTTATCGTCAATGTAGGGCAGGTGGATGAACAGGTGGCATTTTACGCCAAAACATTCGGAGGCACGGTGTTTGTCACAAAAGATGGGGAGATTGTGTATTCATTGCCGTCCGGTAGAGACGTCCCCGCCGGGGCGTCTCAGGAATCAGGAAGAGGCGGGGAGCAGGGGGGAAAGGTCGTGTTGGGGTGGCATGGACAAGCTATGCTTGGCCGTGCAGAATCTGAATTTACGGCGAATGGGTATGCCTCTTTTTTACGCCCTGATAATGCCCATTGTCCGCCGGAACGTGTTCTTGCAAATACACTCTTAGCCATACATCTTCCCGGATTACAAGAAAGCGCGGACAATTTTGTAGGGACACGGCGCCCGTGTCCCCCCCAGCTTGCATATCTCTCCGGATTGCAAAAAGGTACGGACAAACAGAATTTGCCCATGCCATCAACCGCAATCCAAAATCCGCAATTCACAATAAAGGGCGTTGTCCTCAAAGAACAACTGGTAGGCGGCAAGATTAATGAAGTCCGGGGCGGGGCGCAATCCGTAACCACCGTGAGCTATTTTAAGGGGAATGACCCATCGAAATGGAAGAGCAACCTATCGACTCATGAAGTAGTGGACATGGGCGAGGTGTATGAGGGGATAGACTTAAAGCTGAGGGCTTATGGGAACAACGTGGAAAAGCTATTTACGGTAACGCCCGAAGCCAACCCTGAAGCAATAAAATTACGGTTAAGCGGCGCTACGGCATTAAGGGTTAATGAAGATGGGCAGCTTGAGGCAGAGACAGAGATTGGTCCCGTTACATTCACAAAACCCGTAGCGTACCAGGAGATTGACGGCAAGAGGATAGAAGTGGCAGTGGAATACCGTATTCAGGGGTGTCGGGGCGAATTCCTTTCGCCCAATGGGTGTGCCGTGGTAAAAGATGCAGGAGCATCTGGCACAGGTACCGTTCCCAAGCTGGAGATTGGGAACGAGATGAGCCTTTCAAATCCAAAATCCGCAATCCAAAATCCCCAATCGGTATACGGATTCACCGTAGCCGCCTACGACAAATCCCACGACCTCATCATTGACCCCCTGCTGGCATCCACGTTCGTGGGCGGGTCTAGTTTGGATTATGGTTATTCTCTCGCCCTCGACACCAGCGGGAACGTATATGTGACTGGGCGTACTGAGTCAACAGACTTTCCGGCGACGAGCGGGGCATATGATACCTCTTATACTTATACAGGTGGTTACGGGTATTGGGGGGTTGTCTTTGTCTCGAAGCTGAACAGTGGATTAACGAGCCTGCTGGCATCCACGTTCCTGGGCGGGTCTAATGGTAGTGGTGAGTATGGTAGTTCTCTCGCCCTCGACACCAGCGGGAACGTATATGTGACTGGGCGTACTGATTCAACAGACTTTCCGACGACGAGCGGGGCTTATGATACCTCTAAAAATGATTCTACTGATGTCTTTATCTCGAAGCTGGACGGTGGATTAACGAGCCTGCTGGCATCCACGTACCTGGGTGGGAGTTATTATGATTTTGGTGAATCTCTCACCCTCGACACAAGCGGGAACGTATATGTGACGGGGGATACTAGGTCACCAGACTTTCCGACGACGAGCGGTGCTTATGATGCCTCTCATAATAGTTATTTTGGTTATGGGGATATCTTTGTCTCGAAGTTGGACAGTGGATTAACGAGCCTGCTGGCATCCACGTTCCTGGGCGGGTCTGATTGGGAACGGTGTTTCTCTCTCACCCTCGACACTAGCGGGAACGTATATGTGACGGGGGAGACCTGGTCATCAAACTTTCCGACGACGAGCGGGGCTTATGACACCTCTTATAATTCGGGTTCTAGCGATGTCTTTGTATCGAAGCTGAACGGTGGATTAACGGGCCTGCTGGCATCCACGTTCCTGGGCGGGTCTGGTGGTGATTATGGTTATTCTCTCACCCTCGACACTAGCGGGAACGTATATGTGACGGGGGATACTTATTCATCAGGCTTTCCGACGACGAGCGGAGCTTATGATACCTCTTGGAATGGTAATACAAATGATGTCTTTGTCTCGAAGTTGAACAGTGGATTGACGAGCCTGCTGGCATCCACGTTCCTGGGCGGGTCTGGTGGTGATTTTGGTTATTTTCTCACCCTCGACACAAGCGGAAACGCCTATGTGACGGGGTTGACTGATACATCAGACTTTCCGACGACGAGCGGGGCATATGATACCTCTTTTAATGGTGGTTATGATGTCTTTGTATCGAAGCTGAACGGTGGATTAACGAGCCTGCTGGCATCCACGTTCCTGGGCGGGTCTGATCGTGACTATGGTTATTCTCTCACCCTCGACACAAGTGGGAACGTATATGTGACTGGGCGGACTGATTCATCAAACTTTCCGATGACGAGCGGGGCTTATGATACCTCTTATAATGGTAATAGTGATGTCTTTGTATCGAAGCTGGACGGTAATCTTTCTGCTGCAGATACAATAACCCCAACGCCAAAACCATCGCCTACCCCATCATCTACCCCTACACCCAACATGGTCTGGAGTCCTGCCACCCTTGTTGAGACAGGCACCGGAACTGCTTCTGCACCTATGATTGCAGTTGAGCCAAACGGAAACGTCATGGCGGTGTGGGTGCAGTGGGATGAGTATGGCACTTCTTACCACATCTATGCAAACCGGTACGTGGTTGGGTCAGGATGGGGTTCTCCCAACCTTTTAGAGACAAGCGATTTAGCTGTATACAAACCCCGGATCGCCGCTGACTCAAACGGAAATGCTATAGCGGTGTGGCAGCAGACATGGACGACGTTTGGCGAGCGTTTTAGCATCTATGCGAATCGCTATGTGGCTGGGACAGGCTGGGGCGCTGCTACCGCTGTTTATGAAGATAAAAAAGATTGGCTAAGCGCTACTGGCGCCCCCCGAATCGCAGTTGATCAAAATGGAAATGCCATGGCGGTCTGGTCCCTGAACGACTCGACCTGGAGTCACACTAGCGTGTGGGCAAGCCGGTACGTGGTTGGAACAGGCTGGAGCAGTGCTACTAATTTATCGGGGGACGTAGTGCAGACCGCATATGGTGCGGACGTTGCATTGGACTCGATTGGAAATGCCATAGTAGTGTGGTATCAAGCTTCCGGCACTTCTAACTCTGTCGCAGGCATGTATGCGGATCGGTATACGGTCGGGACGGGCTGGGGCACTCCTGTACATATCGGGACAAGCGAGGGGAGTTGGGCTGCGCCCGGACCCCGAATTGCAGTTGACCCAAATGGAAATGCCATCGCAGCGTGGTACGCCTCCGGCAAACCAGGCATCTCTGCAAATCGGTATGTGGCCGGGACAGGCTGGGGCACTGCCGAAGCCATTATTGATTCAGGCAGCACGAGCTATTCTGAGGATGTCCAGGTTGCATGTGACAAGAATGGAAATGCCATCGCTGTTTGGAATCATTATGGGGGCAAACTTTACGCAAACCGGTATGTAGCAGGGACAGGCTGGGGCACTACTGACATTGTTGACTCAGAGGGACAAGATTACTATGAACAGATTGCATTTGATCCAAACGGAAATGCCATAGCAGTTTGGGGGAAGTACGCGAGCAATTCCTCTAACGTCTGGGCAAGTCGGTATGTGGTTGGGGCAGGCTGGGGTGCAGGAGCCATTGTCAATACGACATTGGACAAGGCTACTGAGCCGCAGATTGTGATTGATAAAAATGGAAATGCCACAGTAGTGTGGGCGCAGAACGGCAGTATCTATGCAAGCAATGGGTCATTAGCAACTCCTACCCCAACGCCATCACCATCGCCTTCTTCTACGCCATCCCCAACCCCGTCGCCAACCTCCACTCCGTCAGGCACAGGGATAGTGTTTGGGTACGTCAATGACGAAGATGAAAATTATTTAGAGGGTGTTACTGTAACAATAGCCGGAAATGGATATTCAGACAGTGTGAATACTGATGAGGATGGATATTATGAATTTGACGACGTCCCGGCAGGGGACTATACGGTTACGTACACGAAGACGGGGTACGAGACGCAGACCCAGGAGGTGACTGTAGAGGAAGGGGATGAGGCGCAGCTTGCATCGGTTACCATGGTTGCCGTCCAGAAGGGTTCGATATCCGGGTATGTGACTGACATCAGGGGAAATCCGATAGAATCCGTGAGGTTAAAGCTTAGTGGGATTCGCACAAAGATAAAGAAGTCGACCTCGACGGACAGTGATGGTTTTTTTGAGTTTACGGATTTGGATGCGGGTACTTACAGGATTGTGGCAAAGAAGAAGTTTTATAAGGCAGCGCAAAAAACGGTAGTGGTGGAAGAAGGAGAGGACGTGGAGATTGAGATAGAGATGAAGAAGACGAAGAGCCGAAAAATTTTGCCCGGCGAGGAAGAGCCTGATGTGATTGAAAGCGCGTCTCATTAAGAGACAGACCACGAACGGCAGCAGGGAGCGATTCTTGCTGCCGTTTTTTTAAATCATGGCCTAACCAGCTAAAGCGAAACGGCCTGTTACTATGCCGCTGCAAAAAGGGGCATTGCTGGCTTCAACCAGAAAATTGTCTTAAAATTTGTCCTTATTCTCTAACTGAATTGAAAACCTGTTCAGACATAGAAGAAGTAAAAATGAACAATAAATGAATCCTTGGGTAACTATTCTCCAAACCCCTCTCCACTCCACTTATACCGCAGATTATTTACAGCGGATAATCGTTGACTTTGGTATTTAAGATTGTAAAATAACCAAAATATATTCTACAGTTACTGAATAATTCCAAAGGTATACGTGCCATGCCAAAAAGTAAAGTCGTTACCATACAAAGACACATTGTTGAACAGGAAAGACATTTCCCAAAGGCCACTGGAGATTTCACAGGACTCTTATGGGATTTAACTATTGCTGCAAAGACCATCTCACGTGAAGTAAATAAGGCGGGTCTTGCCGATATCCTGGGTCTTACCGGTGAACAAAACGTCAGCGGTGACGTCGTGAAAAAGCTAGATGTCTATGCCAATGAAAGAATTTGCAAAGCAATGGACCACGGCGGTCACCTCTGTATTATGGCTTCTGAAGAAAGCGAAGACACCATCCCAATACCTGACGAATTTCCCAGGGGTAAATATGTACTCCTTTTCGATCCTTTAGACGGGTCGTCTAATATCGATGCAAATGTCAGCGTTGGCACCATATTTTCTATTCACAAAAGAAAAACAACCGGGAAAGAAGCTACCATTGAAGATTGCCTGAGAAAAGGAACGGAGCAGGTTGCGGCAGGATATATTGTCTATGGCTCCAGTACCATGATGGTCTACACGACAGGACAAGGCGTACATGGTTTTACTTTAGACCCAAGTATTGGAGAGTTTTTACTTTCACATGAAAACATTAAAATTCCTTCCAAAGGCAAGATATATAGCATTAACGAAGGAAACGCAAACACGTGGGACGAAGGGACAAAAAAATATATTGCGTATCTGAAAGAAAGCGACTCCACAACAGGGCGACCTTATTCATTGAGGTATATTGGGTCGTTGGTCGCTGATTTTCACAGAAACCTGCTATACGGCGGTATCTTCTTGTATCCTGCCGATTATAAAGACCCCAAAAAAACAAAGGCCAAATTACGACTGCTTTATGAAGCCGCCCCGCTCGCCTTCGTCATTGAGCAGGCTGGCGGTTTGGCATCCACAGGGAAGGAACGTATCATGGATATCCAGGCCACGGAACTCCATCAAAAAGTGCCGCTCATCATTGGCAGTAAAGAAGATGTATTAACGTATGAAAAGTTTTTCAATCAAAAGTAAAAAGGAGTTAACAATTCATGCTTTATAGTACAAAAGAAGACTTATTAAATGATCTTAAGGGTATTGTTGATATCCAAAAAAGTGGGACTATAAAAATAATCGATAAAGATACGTTAAGAAATAAAAAAAACGATACCCTTGTTTACAATGCCGTCTTTAATAAAGAGACTGCATTAAAGAATATGTCTCGATGGTTAATTCGCAGTTGCGGGAATCAACTGGATGTCTTTTCATCATCTATTCAATCACTCTACGAAGCCATTGGCAAAAAACAGTTCAAAGGATTTACCGTACCTGCTATTAACATCCGCGGCCTGACATACGACGTGGCACGCTCCATATTCAGAGCTGCAAAAAAGAATCATGTGGGCGCATTTATCTTCGAGATCGCAAGGTCAGAAATCGGCTATACCGACCAGAGACCTGCAGAATACACATCGGTAATCCTTGCAGCCGCTATCAAGGAAGGGTATGAATGTCCGGTATTTATTCAGGGAGACCATTTCCAGATCAACGCAAGGTATTATGAAAAAGACAAAGACGCAGAAATCAATAAAGTAAGAGGACTAATCAAGGAAGCTATAGAAGCAGGTTTTTATAATATCGATATTGACACCTCAACCCTCGTTGATCTAAACAAACAGACCCTTACAGAACAGCAGCGGCTCAATTTCGAATTCGCAGCCGAATTCACCGCTTACATTCGGACGTTGGAACCGAAAGGAATTACCATATCAATCGGCGGTGAAATAGGGGAAGTGGGTAAGAAGAATAGCACAGTTGAAGAGTTAAGGGCTTTCATGGATGGATATAACAGTGCATTGTCTGCAAAAGGGAAAGGAATGAAAGGTATCAGCAAGATCAGCGTACAGACTGGTACTACGCACGGGGGAGTACCATTGCCGGATGGGACGATCGCTAAAGTGAAGCTGGACTTTGATACCCTCAAAAATTTATCGAGGATCGCCATTGATGAATATGGCCTTAGCGGTGCGGTACAGCACGGCGCTTCCACACTCCCTGCCGATGCCTTTGACAAGTTCCCGGAAACATGCACTTCAGAGGTACATCTCGCCACGGAATTTCAAAACATGATTTACGAAAGCAGTGTTTTCCCAAAAGATTTTAAAAATGAAATCTACGAATCTTTAAGGAAGATTTACGCCGCTGACCGCA
>Ga0209212_1009593_pt1 | contig 10058 bp, 12 predicted proteins | sample RifGroC2_FD_183996 | JGI IMG/M metagenome (GOLD analysis project Ga0209212, IMG submission 183996) | Groundwater microbial communities from Rifle, Colorado, USA - Groundwater C2 (SPAdes) (version 2) | ecosystem: Environmental > Aquatic > Deep subsurface > Groundwater | place: Rifle, Colorado... | reverse complement strand
CGGCCGACATCTTAAGAGTTATGAAGAATACTACACCAAACTTGGTAACTCTTTGTCTACGACCATTAATCACTATAATTCCGGCTATAAAGAACTGGGCAAGGTAGATAAGGATGTGTTGCGAATCACCGGCACCGGGGCGGGACTTGAGCCGTTGACTTTAGACAAACCTTCAGTAGAATAGGGCATCTATGAAGCCCATTTATGCCGTCTTTGCCACCGGAGGCAAACAATATCGCGTCGCAGTGGGGGATAAAGTTAAAATTGAAAAACTAGACGACGACCATAAGGAAGGAGATAAACTCATTTTCGATAAAGTACTTTTAGTAGATGATGGGGCAACTGAAGCCACCATCGGCACACCTTTTATCAAAGGCGCTGAGGTAAAAGCCACTTTAAGTAAAATTGCGCGGTATAAAACTATTGATGTTATTAAATACAAGCAAAAATCTCGTTATTTTAAAAAATATGGTCATCGCCAACCATACTTCGAGATTCAAATAGATTCAATCAAGTAAGATATTCGTTTGATCTTCTCGTGCCAACTAGGAATAATTTTTGTTTCTTTCTTTACGTTCATATAAACTCCATAAATGATATTAGAAATATGACGTTCGATGATCCGCTGTTCGACTAGTTCGGGAAATTCGGGGATGAATTTTTGCTGAAGGTAAGAATCGATCATTGTCTTTTTAATTTCTTCAAAATCTGGTTTTTCGTGTATTGATGTCAAAAAAACAGCCAGTGTGTAACTCGGGTCTCCATAACTAACTTGCTCCCAATTGAAGAAACGGAGGCTCGAGGGAGTTTTGAGACAATGACCAAAATGTGCGCTTTCAAAAACAAAAGAATTGCCAACTTGTTTGAGCACTCTCTGTAAACGATCTTCAAATTTATTAAGAATCGATTCAATTCCCGGAAGAAATGCTAACAACTCCTGCCCACAAGTTTTTGTTTCCTTACAATCTAAAATAAATTCTATTCTAGTCTTCCATGCTTTTTTACTTTTGGTATAACTTGTAACCGGTTCTTGAAATGGAAAATCTTCTTTCTGGAAAGGGATAGAGTTTATTTTATAAATGAATTTTGCGACTTCAGGAAAATATTTTCTCTGTTCGTTTTCAGAAAAATCTCCCAATAATTTTCCTTCCAAATATTCTTCTAAAATCATCGGCTCACTAAAGAAGTTTTCGGTTAGGTAATAAACTTTGGGCCCGACTTCATAACTCTTAATCTTTTTAAGAGTGTTGTATTCATCAGTAACACCTTTTGTTTCTCCCCATTCCGGACCCTTGAAACGCAGGACAAATTTTTTCTCCGGTGTTTCTATTAAATAATCAAAGTGACCCGACCATGTTTTAGGATCAATATCCCTAACAGAAAAATTGCTCTCAAAAAGATTTAACGGATTTTCTTTGATGAGCCATTTCTTTATTTCTCTAATTGGTGGGGAAGTTTGCATAAGCTCATTATAACTTTTTATAAGATTTCATAAAGGAAAAACCGACTGCCTCCTCAACGAGGAAACAGTCGGTGAACTTCACGGTGTGTTCATCGGTTATACTGATGATGCATCACAAAACCGAAAGCCAAAAGAACAAGCGCGAGTGCGAACTTCCACCAGACGATCACTTCCATGATCGACTCTCGGAGGAAAAACGCGCCTACCGGCAAGCTTACAAAAATCGTGATAACCCACACCAGCCGGAAAAACGCACTTATCCACGAAACACGATCAACTAGATCGTGCATTTCTCCGAGCACTCGTGCTAGTTCTGGGTCGTCCCCTCTCAACTCCTGAAGGGACGGCCGATTATTTAAGTTCCATCCCGGGGGCGTGTCCTTGTCCACGAGCGACATCATCAGTGCAATAAAATTGCACCACACCATGTAGAAACCGACTGTGACCGCACACGCCAGATACCACCAGAACAGAACGGTAGTCGCTTGGTTGAAGGAAAAACTGAAAGCGAGTAGCGTGACGGAGACGAGTGCGCCGAGCAAATATAGCGCGGGTTCGTCCAGTACAAGATACCGAATTTTTTTCATTTCTAATTCCTTTCGTTGATTGAGATTTCTACAGTTCCACTACCAGCATAGTACATTATATCTACTTTGTCAATCTCTCGTGAGATTTTTAATTTTCCTCATAATCATCAGAAAAGTTAATACTACAAAACAAGACGACCGCATTAAAGTGTGGATAAAATTTTAAAGTGATTATTTCGTTCGATGAAGGAAGGCGTTTTTAAGAGTTTCGGGGTCGACGTACTCGAGTTCGGCGCCAGTTGAAAGACCCCTGCCAAGAGAAGAGAACATCAAGGACTTCCCTCGATATTTTTGTTTGATAAATTCAGCGGTATTCTCACCGTCGAGATTGGCATTCATTGCCAAAATAATTTCCTTAATGTTTTTATCTTTACTAATCCGGATTTCCAGTTCCTTAATCCTGATTTTTTTCTCCGGCGCTTTTTCCAGAATAGGAACGACACCGCCTAAAATAAAGTAATAGCCCTTATAACTACCGCTTCTTTCCACTGCTTCAAAGTCAATATCTCGTGGCACAACCATGAGCATCGAATTGTCTCTTGAATCATCGGCGCAGATTGAACAAGTCTTGGATTCGTGTCCATTTTGGGCGTAATATCTCATACATTTACCACACTGGATAATCTCTTTTTTTATATTTTGAATCGCCTTTACCAATTCACCGGTATAATCACCATTTCTGGAAAGCAAAAAATAGACAAAGCGCTTGGCCTGTCTTGGTCCAATACCGGGAAAGCGGGCAAATATTTCCGACAATTTATCTATTGAATTCATTCAACTATAAGCTTTTAAATTCCTCTTCCGCTTTGCCGTAATTAGAATAATCTATTTCAACGAAAGTATTGAAACGCGTATGATAATCAAGAGTAGCTGTACCAAGAGGGCCGTTTCTATGTTTGGCGATAATAAGTTCCTTCCTTTGGACTTCCTTCATTTTGCCATTTTCGTCGCGAATATCATCTTCTCCGGAATGAATAAACATGACTAAATCGGCGTCCTGTTCGATGGAACCGGAATCTCGAAGATCGGAAAGCTTGGGCTTGCCGCCGCGAGTCTCAACCGCGCGGGAAAGCTGGGAAAGCGCCAGTACAGGGATATTGAGTTCGCGAGCCAGATGTTTGAGCGAACGGGAAATCTCCGTAACTTGCTGAACCATTGAATCATTAACGCGCGCGGTCGAAGGCGCCATGAGTTGAAGATAATCAACGACTAAAAGTTTAAGCCCTTTTTCAATTTTAAGTTTACGCGCCGCCGAACGCATTTTCATTATAGTGTTACCCGGCTGGTCGTCAATATAGATGGGGGTGCGCGAAAGCTCGTCAAGGGCGTCGCGAATATTTTTAAAAACATCGTCCCGCCAAGTGCCGGTTTGAACGCGCACACCCTTCCTAATAATAGAGGAGTCCGTGCGCGATTGAGCGGCCACAATGCGATCAACAAGTTGGTCAGCGCTCATTTCAAGAGAAAAGATGCCCACAGGAGTTTGGTGCAGACTGGCAGTTCTCCTAGCAATATCAAGAGCCAGAGCGGTCTTACCAACCGAAGGCCGGGCAGCGATAATAATGAGGTCAGAGTTCTGGAAGCCACCCAAAATATCATCGAGAGATTTAAAACCGGTCGGCACTCCTCGCAATTCATGTTCCGCCGAAGAGAGTTTCTCGAAACGTTCATAAGCCTCAGCCAAAAGCGGCACAAGATCTCTGAAACGAGCGGAACCGGCGAAGCGCTCGGTAATGTCAAAAACTTTTTTCTCCGCGTGGTCGAGAATTTCTTCCAGTTCGCCCGCTTCATTGAAACCAAGATGGGAAAGGAATTCGGAAGCTTCAATAAGCTGACGCATCATAAATTTTTTCATCACGATTTCGGCGTAATGTTTGGCGTTAGCCGAAGAAGGCACCGCGGAGGAAAGTTCGGTCAAATACGTAGTGCCGCCGATACGCTCAAGTAAATCCTTTTCCTTAAGTCTTGAGGAAAGAGAGAGAATATCTATCGGTTGATGTTTGCCGAAAAGTTCAAGCATCGTCTCAAAAATAGTTTTGTGTTTCTCAAAGTAGAAAGAAGGCGGCGTAACAATATCAAGCATGTCGTAGATAGCATCGGGACGAAGCATGATGGAACCGAGTAGAGCCATCTCCGCTTCCATAGAGTGCGGCGGAATACGGAGTCCGGTATTGAGAGAGGTGGAAGGAATTACTTGCATAAGATTATCCTATCAGTCTAGCCTTCTGTCGCAAACTGGAAAAAGTTGAAAAGTTAGGGTGTAAACTGGGGAGAACTTAAATTTTGGAGATTTTTTGACCTGAAGCTGTGTCTTCGACGATAAAACCCAGCTTATTGATTTGTTCACGAAGTTGGTCAGATTTGGAATAATCACCCAGAGCGCGGGCTGTTTCGCGTTCTTGTATTAATTGTTCAATTTCTTTGGGTATATCACTGATTTCAAATTCATTGTTTTCTAAATCTAAACCTAATACTTTATCAAAATCCAATAGAGTTGTTCTTTTATCAGCGGGGGAGACACTTCCGTCTTTAACAAGTTTCCAGACTACTGCCAAAGCTTCGGGTGTATTTAAATCATTCTCTATTGCTTCTTTAAATAGGTTTGAATAATCCAAGGTCGAACCTTTAGACTTTCCAAGGTTCGACCTTAAAGAACTAAAAAATTCTTTAAGTTTCCGGTAAGCATTTTGAGCGGCCTCGAGCGCCTCCCAAGAAAAATTGGCGGGCGTGCGATAATGCGAATTTAATAGGAAATACCGAAAGGCTAGGGGACTGAAGCCTTTTTCTATAATCTCCGAAAGATAAACCACATTACCTTCTGATTTCGCAATTTTTTGTCCAGAGATCTGGAGATGGGCGCGATGGAGCCAATATGCCGCAAACGGAACTTTCCCGGTAGCTGCTTCAGACTGGGCAATTTCATTGTTGTGATGCACGGGAATATGTTCAATTCCGCCGGTATGAATATCGATTTGTTCTCCAAGAATTTTAATGACCATGGCCGAACACTCAATGTGCCAACCCGGGAAACCTTGACCCCATTCGCTAGAGAAACCAAGCGCATTATTGAATTTCCAAAGAGCAAAATCTCGAGAATTTTTCTTTTCTAAATTTGGGAAGGTTCTAGTTTGGGTGTCTAATTCTGACAGACCGCTCAACTTGCCATATCCGACAAACTTTGCGATATTAAAATAAATACCATCACTGATACGGTAAGCAAATCCTTTCTCGTCAAGAATCCCGATAAGTGCAATCTGGTCCGAAATATATTCGCTCGCATAAGGAAAAATTGTTTCATCCGTGTTAACATTCAACTTTTTAATATCTTCGAGAAAAATCTGGCCATATTTACGGGCAAGAACACGCATATTTTCGAGGGTGGGGGAAAGTCCTTCATTCTTTAAACCTCTGGCCATCTTGTCTTCTCCTTCATCCGAGTCAGAAGTTAGGTGTCCAAAATCGGTAATATTAATAACTTGTTTAACTTTGAAGTTATAATACTCAAGCGTCCGACGCAAGATATCGGTAAATACAAACATGGAAAGGTTGCCGATATGTTGAATACTATAAGCCGTCGGACCGCAATGATACATTCTCACTTCACCGGATTTAATCGGTTTAAACACTTCAATTTCCCCCGTCAGAGTATTGTGCAGTTTTATAGCCACTTATCTATTATATGATACAATTCTGGAAATGGAATTTTTAAGACGACATGCCGCTCTTCTTATACTCGGAGTAATTATCGCCATCAGTGCGTTTAATCTCGGCGTTAATGCGGGAGAAAAAAGTCTTTCCACCACGGTGGTCGGGATAGAAAACACAACAGAGGGTAAGCCAACCAATGTAGACTTTGCGCCCTTTTGGAAAGCTTGGAATCTTATTAATGAAAAATATGTGCCGGCTAGTACTACATCCGAAACGGTAAACGATCAAGAGAAGGTCTGGGGTGCCATCAAAGGCTTGACCGGTTCACTTGATGATCCTTACACGGTATTTTTCCCGCCTGTAGAATCCGAGCTTTTCGAATCCGATATCCGCGGCAATTTTGAAGGAGTAGGTATGGAAATAGTGGCCCAAGATGGAGCAATCACCGTTGTCGCACCGCTTAAGAATTCTCCAGCCGCCCAAGCCGGTATTATGGCCGGCGATAGGATTATCAAAATCGACAACAAAGAAACTTCAAACATTTCTACCGAGGAGGCCGTACAACTTATTCGCGGACCAAAGGGTACGCAGGTAATTTTAACCGTCTTTAGAAACGGCACCAAAGAACCGTTTGACATAAAAGTGGTGCGTGACGTGATAAACGTCCCAACCATCAATACCAAAGAGTTGCCCGGTGGTATTTTTGTTATTGAACTATATAATTTCTCGGCTCAATCTCCCAATCTTTTCCGTCTCGCTCTCCGCGAATTGATCCTCTCGGGCAATGATAAGCTTATTCTTGATTTGCGAGGCAACCCGGGTGGATATCTTGAAGCGGCCATAGACATGGCCAGTTGGTTTCTGCCTTCAAGCAAGGTGATTGTGAGAGAAGATTTTGGACCGTCAAAAGAAGAAAAGGTCTACCGAAGCAAGGGTTACGATATCTTCGACGAAAACTTGAAATTTGTAATACTGGTGGATAGGGGTTCCGCCTCGGCTTCTGAAATATTGGCAGGGGCTCTCTCGGAATATGGAAAGGCAACTTTAGTAGGGGATAAAACATTTGGCAAGGGCTCGGTCCAAGAACTTGTGAATATCACTTCAAACACTTCTTTGAAAATTACGATTGCCAGATGGCTTACGCCAAACGGCTTATCCATCTCTCAAGACGGGATTGAACCGAAGTTTCTCGTCAAATACAGCAATGAGGACCGAGAAGCGGGCCGCGACCCACAACTTGAAAAAGCGATTGAAATTTTAAAGCAATAAAAATGAAAGTTATTTTACTCAAAGATGTTAAAGGGGTAGGGAAGAGATTTGAGGAAAAATCGGTTTCTGACGGTTACGCCATGAACTTTCTCATCCCCAAAAAACTAGCGGTACCTGTCAGTCCGGCTTCTTTAAACATAGTTAAACAAATGAAAGAGCGGAGCGAGAAAAAGAGAATGGAAGAAGAAAAAGAAAAGAATGAAAAATTGTCAAAGCGACAAGAGAAGCACGAAGCGCTTGAGAGGTTTAGACAGGCCGGCCTCGCGAAGGAGAGTCTAGGCGGGGACAACGTGTAGAACCTTTTTCTTAATGACTTTATTGTCAAAGTGGGTCTTGCGCTTATAACCAATAGAAACTAAACCGTCTCTGACAGCAAAAAGGGTGTGATCCCTACCCATTAAAACATTTTTACCAGCCAGAAAATCCGAACCTCGCTGGCGCACCAAAACAGAGCCTGCTTGAGCAGAGCCGCCCGAGGAAATCTTGATGCCAAGATATTTGGGATTTGAATCTCGGCCGTTTCTGGTTGTGCCTGCTGATTTTTTATGTGCCATAATTAAGTTGTATGAGTTTACAGGATATCTGGGAAAAAATCAAGCCCCAATCTCAAGTCGAAGTAGTCGCGCTTAATGAAAACGGGGAAATAGAATCTTTCCCTTTGTTTCGAAAACTTTTTTTGTCCATCACAATAATTTTGGTCGTTTCATTATCTTTTGGTATCGGTAGATTATCTGTAGTAGGGAAGAGGGAACCAATCAGGATCGAATATGATCCTGAAATTTCCAAGAATCAAGTAGCCTCGGTTATACAAACGGTCTCCAGTAGTAATGTCATCGTGTCTAAGAATGGCGTTCGTTATCACTATCTGCATTGCGCGGGGGCCAAACAAATCAAGGAAGAAAATAAGATTGTTTTTGCCTCGCCTGCGTCAGCTGAAGCGGCAGGTTATACTTTAGCAGCTAATTGTTCGCCCAAACCCTAGGGAACTGGATAAGTAAGATATAGCTTAATAGAGCCATTTTACAAATATTTTACTATCCAAATTGCTTGACTTCAAGGGTCAATCATGATAGCATGTGGGTAAGTCAGCAGGTGCTGGCTTTTCGTTTAGGGGAGCTCTTGCCATTATGGACACCTAAAATTAGAAATTTAATTTACTGTTATTTTACAGCTTACAACTATTAGTCTTCTCTTAAGCTTCTCATCTGGAGCTTTCGCGGTATTACCCGCGATACCATCGCTCGTAATACCTACGATTAGTCCAGAGATAACGGTAGAGTCGGTACCTAAAGAAGTAAAAGCTGAAGACTATCAACCGATTACGGATTCGAAAAACGTCGAAAAATTCGTCAATGACTATTTCGCCGACATTCCCGTTCTCGCTAAAATTGCAAAATGCGAGTCACGCTATCGCCAATTCAACTCAGAGGGCGAAGTGTTAAGAGGGAAGCAGAATCGATACGACAGAGGCGTGATGCAGATTAACGTCTTGTACCACGCCCAAACCGCGGAAGAACTGGGATTGGATATCCACAACATAGATGACAATGTCGCTTACGCCCGTTATCTCTATGAAAAGGAGGGCGCCAAACCTTGGATGTCTTCCTCAAAGTGCTGGGCAAACTTCACCCAATCTGAAATCGCTAGGAGTTAATCCTACAACAACCCCCGCCAGTGATGGCGGGGGTTGTTGTATTAGGGTAGGGGGTTTTTAAGTTTATTATAGAGTGTCGCACAATATACCTTTTGCGACTCTGTTTTCTTTATTTATCCAAAAGGCCGGTCCACCACTTGAAAGTAAAGGTCATTAAAAGATAAGCCGGCAGATAAATGGGTATTAAAATAAAGAAAAGAATCAATCGAATTGCCTTCATAAAGATCTTCATAATATCGATTGTCGAGCGGGCAGAAACGTTACGATAATCCCCCAAATGTAGAGAGCAGAAGGTCTCACATAAAACCAAATTACATTTAACACATCTTTTACATATTTTATAGTATTTTTCCCCTGCTCTGAATTCGCCGCATCAATAACGGACCAATTAAAGAAATATTTGAGAAATGCCAAAGCAATAATAACAAGCATCAACCAACCAATAAAACCTTTATTCCTCGGCATGTTTCTATTTTATTAGAGAACTGGCAGGTAAGCAAGAGGATCCAGGTAAGCATCTCGCCCCTTCGCAATCGGGACAAAGACTTGTTTGCATCCAATACTTGTCGTAAATTGTCTTATTTCCACACCTTGCGAAGCAAAAAGTCCGACATGAAGATGTTGACCTTTGGAATATCCTGAACCATTCGCGCCGGGTACCCCACCCGAGTAACCAATAATTTGTCCTGTAGTCACTTTCTGGCCTTTTTGCACCAGCGAAGCCGATAAATGAGCGTAAATACTCGTTAGACCGTTGTCGTGCTTTATCAATACCCAGCGACCATATGAGTAACAGCCCCTTTGATTATCCGTATTGCCAATACCTTCAATCACACCAGCAAGCATAGATCGGACAGGAGTACCCATGGAAGCTCTAAAATCTGTCCCATTATGAAAACAGTCAGCACCGCCGTAGATACCACAATCTGATCGACCAAAGTGACCTGTGATATAAACATTATCTAAAGGCCAAGTTAGAACACCGCGTTTAGGTTCGGGAAAAAGAGATAGGTCAAGCGTGATACGCAGTTCCTGTTCCAAGCGATACAAATCAGCTTCCGATTCTTTTTGCCGCGCCATGTTTGCTTGGATAAGTCTCTGATATTCTACTTCTTTATTTTTTGTCTCGGCCAGAAGTTTCGCTTTAGCCTTCTGATTCTCTTCGACGACTGATTTCTGGCCACTTAACTGTCCGCGTAAATTTAACTGTTCCTTTTTTATTTTTTCTTTCTCCGCTTTCTCTTGGTCAAGAATCTTACGAGTCTCACGCAGGGCGTTAATTTCTTCTTCCAAACGAGCATTTAAACCCGCTAGCTGACTTCCATCTCTCCAAAGATCAGAAAGTCGAACAGAAGCTAATATTTGGAGTATAAGAGGATTAGTGTCATATTCAGATAAGGCCAAAATGGCGCTGGCAATCGCAGTTCTATGCGTGATA
>Ga0209212_1009590_pt1 | contig 10060 bp, 10 predicted proteins | sample RifGroC2_FD_183996 | JGI IMG/M metagenome (GOLD analysis project Ga0209212, IMG submission 183996) | Groundwater microbial communities from Rifle, Colorado, USA - Groundwater C2 (SPAdes) (version 2) | ecosystem: Environmental > Aquatic > Deep subsurface > Groundwater | place: Rifle, Colorado... | reverse complement strand
ATTAAATCTTTAAAGTGAAGCTGATTTAAAAGATTTTTGGCAGAGACGTTGCAAAACGTCCATAGATAATGTTCTATTTAAAGAGTGAGTTAAGGTAACAGTCTCACTACATGGAAACTTATTTATATTGCTTTGCTTTTTATGAGTAAAACAATTTGGGACAAAATTTAATTACAATATTGAAAAAATTACCAAAAATGGAAAATTGTTATGTAAAAGCAACATTTTGGAAGGAAAACGGAACTATTTATAGAAATAAAACTAAGATTATTTTTAATAAAATTAATGAAAAGGAAGAAACTCTTTCTTGTATTGGAATTGTCTTAATGTTGAATCCAGGCAGTTGCTTGCCAAAAGAAGGTGAAGATGTTATAAAAGAAGGAATTCCTTTAACTTACCTTTGTGAAATAGATAACACTCAAAGGAAAGTTGCGATTTGTATTAATGAAGCATATAAAGATTGTCATACATTAGAAGGTTATGTTTACATAGTAAATATATCTGAAAAGAGAGAACCAAATTCTAAAGAGTTTTATAAAAATTTTCATGAAGAGGATTATAAAAACAGAGAAAGAGAAATATTGGAAGAAGTAAAAATGGAAATTGAAAAACAAGAAAATCAAATAAAATGGATTTGGGTAGCATTTGGTAAAGATAAAAAAACAGCTAAACTGAGAGAAAAAATATTAAATCAGTTAAAAACAACCCCATTGATAAAAAGTATACTCGTTGGAATTGATGAAATGGTTAATTGTATGCATCCATCAAGCCCATGGTTCTACAGAAACAAAAACGGACAAACACCAAAAGAAATAATAATAAATGAAATTGAATCAAAGTTACAGAATTCTTAAGGAAAGAGATGAATTCAACGTATTTTATGGGTTATTGGTGGCAGACGGATTGATTTTTTTGTTTTAAAACATCACATTACTTTCTTTAGAATATGCACAGCAGTTACGCAGCCTGCACCGCCGATGTTATGCGCCAGAGCATATTTTATATTGTCTACTTGCCTTTTTTTTGCCTGTTTTCTTAATTGCAGAACAAGCTCGTAAATTTGAGAGACTCCGGTAGCGCTTATTGGATGGCCCTTTGCCTTTAAGCCACCACTTGTGTTTACCGGCAATGCTCCGTTTATTTTTGTAATGCCCTTTCTGATAAGCTCTTTCCCTTCACCTTTTTTTGCAAAGCCAAGGTCTTCATAAGATATCAGCTCAACAGATGTGAAAGCATCATGGATTTCTGCAATGCTTATATCTTCAGCAGTTATGCCTGCTTGATTGTAGGCTAATTTTGCAGCATTAATTGTAGAGTTCCATGAAGTCATGTCTTCTCTTTCAAAGGCTGTTAACTTATTTGTGCTTATTCCTGAGCCAGAAATTTCTATATCGGTTTTTTCTTTGCTTATTATTACAGCAGCAGCTCCATTGCAGGGTATGCTGCAGTCAAATAATCTCAGCGGAGAGGCAACTACTGGAGAATTTTTTATCATGTCCAAAGTAACTTTCTTTTTGTAGAACCTTGCTTTTGGATTGTCAAATGCGTTTTCATGGTTTTTTAATGCAGCAAGCGCAAAGTCATCAGAAGTTACATCATATCTCATCATATACTGCTGGGCAACTAGGGCATTTTGCGCTGGGAAAATCATGCCTTCTGCCTGCTCATAGACTCTTTCTCCGCCCCTCAGCATTTCATCTGTAACCTTTTCAGATATATTTGCAACTAATTTTTCAAAACCTATGACCAAGACATTATTTGCATTATTTGCTTTTTGGAAATCGATGGCATTCCATAATGCTACGCCACCACCAGCGCATCCTGCAGGAACTGTCAATATAGGTAATTTCTTTTGGAGCATGCTGCTTATCATGGGGGCTGTGTGTTTCTGCCTTTCTCCATTAGATTCTGCCTCCATGCTTGATACGAAGATAGCATCTATGTCATCTAATGAAGTGTTTCCAGAATCTAATGCCTCATTAACGCATTCGTAGATTCTTTCGTAAGACCAATCTCGGCTTACATCAAATTTGGACATGCCAGCGCCTTTTATATATGCCATTGTGCTTAATTAATATTATATTAGAACTTATTTTTTATTTTTGTTCCAAAGCTTGCTATTTTTGACTTTAACTTGTCTATTACAGTAATGCTTTCTTTATCTGGATTTTGCAGAATACTCTTCAATAACATTATTTTTTCTATATCATCCATCTCTTCAGGAATTTCTGCCACAGGCTTTATTCCAAGAGGCTTTAACTTTTCTATGGCTTCTTTTCCATAAGCCACCAATCTGGTTTTTTCCTGCAGCATATCTTTTGTTATTAGCGAACCTATTACTAAATTAATTTCCTGCCCCAGCAATCCCACAAGTTTCGCAGACATCTTTAAAGCAGTGTTATAGATGTAAGGATTGGCTTTGCCATCAATAAGCTTTATCTTAGTATGCGCAGTAGCATTTTTTTCAGCTGCTTTAAGAGGATATTTTATTGCTTCTAATTCATCTCCAATAATCTCTATATTGTTTGTATCACTATCTCCCAAGCCCATTAATGCAGCTTCCTTGATGTAATTCGGCTTTGCAAAAATTCCTGCTTCAATAAAAACAGAATCAAGAGCTACAGGGTCTTTGCTTAAAAACAGCATATTCAAAAATGCAGGCTCCCCCAGCAATGTAGGCCCATTAGCCTGCATACCTATTGTTGCATCACCAATGCTCAGGAAGTTAGGAAGGATTTTGATTAATTTTGGCAATGTCTCTTCAATATCTTGCTCAAACATCTTTTTCTGGGTGTTTTCATCAACTACTCTAAGCATATTTTCCATTGCACCAGAAACCACAATCTGAGAATTTGTTTTCATTACTGGCATGTTGATTAGTTTTCTTTCAAGAACTTCTTTGGCAATTCTAAAGCTAAAATTATCAGATGTTTTTTCCACATATTCTGACTTGCTTAAGTCAACAAAAGGAATTTCATGCTTTTTGCAAACATCAAGGATTCCTGATTTTGCTGCAGATTCTATTGTGTCATTTCCAAGCATGGCTTGTTCTGCAACTATTATATCTCTAACATTATTCTCTCTTAGATAAGTAATTAGAGCATCTAACAACTCGGAGTTTGTTGCAACTGCTTGATACGAGTATGCAGGCTCAATTATGCTGGGCTTTATCAAGATTTTATCTTTTGATGATATATTGTAGTTATGCAATAATTTTAAGGAGTGTTTTAGATATTCGTAAATGTCATATTTTATTTTTGCTATTATGACTGCACTATCAGTTTTAGCTGGCTTTATTTCATAAACATCATTTATTTTGTATTCTTTCATTGTCTTTTTTGGCATTCTATTTCCATACCCATCTTCCAGAAGGATTACATTATAAGGCGTAATAGGATGCATTGGCGAGGGTATGTTGACCTTTGTTATGCCTATTACCTTTGCCTTTGTGCTGATTTGCTTTATGATTTTTCCTTTTGTATATATGTCCTTTTTAACTGGGTAAATCCATTTTCTCTTTCCATCTTCAGAAACCCATCTTATTATCATATTTAACCACCTATATGCTTTAGTATGTGCACTGTCACAGTGCTTCCTACACCGCCAACATTATGCGCAAGGCCTATTCTTGTTTTGTCAAGCTGCCTTTTTTCTGCCTGTCCGCGCATCTGCTTTACAATCTCATAGATTTGAGAGACTCCTGTAGCGCTGACAGGATGGCCTTTTGCCTTTAAGCCTCCACTTGTGTTTACAGGCAGGGCTCCGTTTATTTTTGTAATGCCCTTTCTGATAAGCTCCTTCCCTTCCCCTTTTTTTGCAAAACCCAAGTCTTCGTAAGCCATAAGCTCGACAGATGTAAAAGCATCATGCACTTCAACAAAATCAACATCATTTGGAGTTATGCCTGCTTGCTTGTAAGCTGTTTTTGCAGCAAGTGTTGTTCCATCCCACGAGGTCATGTCTTGTGATTCAAATGCAGGCAGCCTGTCGGTGTATAATGAGGAGCCAATAATTTCTATATCGGTTTCTTCTTTGCTTACTATTGCCGCAGCAGCACCATCAATTGACAGGCTGCAGTCAAATAATCTCAGCGGAGAAGCAACTACTGGAGAATTCTTTATCATGTCCAAAGTAACTTTCTTTTTGTAGAACCTTGCTTTTGGATTGCCAAATGCGTTTTCATGGTTTTTTAATGAGACAAGCGCAAGATCATCAGAATTTGCTTTGTATTTCATCATGTACTGCTGGGCAATTAAAGCGTTTTGCGCAGGAAAACTTAATCCCTCTGTCTGTTCGTAAATCCTTTCTGAAGCCATCATTAAATCATCAGTAATATATTTTGTAGGGCTTGGTGTAAGCTTCTCTACTCCCACCACCAAACAATTTTTAGCCTGCGAGTTGATAGCATTCCACAATGCCACTCCACCACCACAGCATGCAGCTACAATCTGTATTATAGGGATGTTTTCATCCTGCAGTATGCTGCTTAATACACCTTGAAATAATCTTTGCCTTTCTCCATCATTTTGGGAGTCCCCTTTTGCAATTATGATTTCATCTATCTCTGATAAGGGCATATTTGCGTCATCTAACGCTTCCATTATCGCTTCGTAACATAGCTCTTGTGTTGTTTCTGCATGAATCCCGAATTTCGTCATTCCAACTCCTTTTATGTAATGCATTTTAATTTTGAAGAATTTATTGCGGTTATTTTTTATTGTATATAAAATATGAAATATTTTATATGCTCGAAAAAATTTTAATTTTTAATTTTTTCATTGCTGTATCTTTCCCTGAACCCTTTTTTATCTACTATAGCTAAGACCATCTTCACTTTTGAAACCAGTTTTTCTTTCCTAAACACATTACCGTTTACAAAAGCAATTTTCTTAAACATGAAAACCAATTTTGCTTCGAACCTTAATGTATGACCCGGGAAAGTAGGCCTGAAAAACTTTGCGCTTCTTATTTTGTAAGCCAAAATATCTTTTTGCTCATGGTCTTTTAGGTTGTACCTTACAAGCAAAGTAGCAGCTTGTCCAAGGCTTTCAACAATTAGAGCTCCTGGCATTATTGGAAAGCCTTTAAAGTGACCTTTGAGATAATCTTCTTCTGCTTTTACGTTTTTTATCGCCACAATGTTTTTTTTGTCTAAGCTGAGGACTTTGTCAATCATTAAAAACGGGTCTTCATAAGGTATTATTTTTTTAATATCTTCCCTGCTTATTTCCCCATTACTATCTTTAAAGTGGTCTATAGATTTCATAGTTGGACTAACACTAGGGCGTTTAAATATGTTTCGCTGAAGGAGAGTTTGGTGCGAAAGTCTAATTCGTGCTTGTGCGAGGCCTTAGGCTCATCTCAACTTCACAATTGTGCGCGGGCAAGCTCGTCTTGCTCGCTTGCGATTCACGATTGCTCAGGTCGTATAACACAACCTACGGGGCTTTTGATTAGGCAAATTACGCACAAGCACCGACTTTCGCACCAACCCTATTGAAGCCAATTTAAGGATAAAGTTAAATATTCCCTCTTTTTTAATAGGAGATATGGAGTTTTCAATACCTAATTTTGGTTCATACCAATTAATCTTAATCGGCGTTATATTCTTGCTTATATCCTTTATATTTCTTCGCAAGTATTTCAAGGCATTTCTGATTTATGATTTGGGTGATAGTATCCTTAGTTTTGTGGACGAACCTTTTGGTGGGGTTGCTATGCTTGATTGGGGGGACTGGATTATGGCGTTTTTTATTTTCACGAAATATAAAAAAATTGTTGGTGTAGCTATTGCTATACTTTTAGCAATAGAAGCAGGAATGTTTATACCCGGATTGGACTATGTAACTAATTTTATCCCTGCTGTATCTATTGCATTATTATTCTTTGATAAATCAAGACCAGCCCAGAAACAAGAAAAAAAGCTTGAGAAGGATATTTCCATTGCAGAACAAGTGGGAATTAAGGTCTCTAAGGAAAAAAGGGTTTTGGATGATGTAAAGAAACTAATTAAAAAAGCCAATCCTGTTGGAGCTCTGAAAAAATTAAAATCAGAGAAGCCAGTTAAAGAGGTATCTTCCAAGCTTAGGGGGTATGTAGATGATTTGATTTCAGATACCAACAATATATTTCAGTATATCTCTAGTCAGAATATTCAGCCTCCTCAAGAATTAATAAATATGCTACAAGAGGCAATAAATGAAGCGGGGCAATTATTGCAGGAAGCGCAGGCCGCAGAAGAAAAAGAGGATTTTGAGACTGCAATAAATTCTGCCGCTAATGCTAATAACATAATAAGAGCCGGTGCCCAGCAGTTTTATGACGCATTCCAGCAGTATCAAAACGAGTCGCAGCAATAAAACCCAATTATGAGCGGCTTATTCTAACAGTATCCTCAGGTTATGCACAAAAAACAAAACTCGGATGTTAATCCAGAGATAAAATTCAAAATATCACTGTAAAGAGTTTTGTTTTTTGGCATCCTAGAAATCCGACCCGAACCAGAAGGGAGAGCAAACTCTGAACGATAGTCAGAGTGGTCGGATTTCTATGATATACAAATGTTTATAAAATGAAAACTAATACATTAGGTTATGGCGAAGAGAAAGAAAAATAGCTTGGGCATCAAGGATATTGCAGTTTCAGCTCTAAACAAAAGCACGGTCCCATTAGAATATTCCTATAATTCTCTTAAAAACGTTGTTAAGGCAATAAAAAAAGCAGCGCCTTTAGTTTATGATCAAGTTGAGGCTTTGATTAAAAGCAATATTGTTCCAATCGATAAAAAATGGAAGTTTTTCAAGAAGAAAACTTTAGCTGAAATAGGGGACAAAATAACTTCTAGCCTGATTAAAAAACTTCCCCATATAAAGGAAAACGAGCTAAAAAAGATAGTAAGCAGCAGGTCTTCCCAGACGTTTATAGACATGCTGGCCAAAGGCCTAAGTGTCAGCGGCTTAAGCGAAAAAGAGTACACCATTCTAGATAAAGAGAAAAGGTTCAAGAGAGTTTTGATAGCTAACCGTGGAGAAATTGCTTTAAGGGTTATTAGAGCTTGCAGGGAGTTGGGGATAGAGGCTATTTTGGTTTATTCCAAACTAGATAAGGGCACATTAGCAGTTAAATTTGCAGATAAAGCATGTTGTCTAGGGTCTGCTGCAAGCTACCTCGACATTAAAAAAATAATAAAGATTGCAAAAAAGACAAACGCAGATGCAATACATCCTGGCTATGGCTTTCTGGCAGAGAATGCAAGGTTTGCAAAATTATGTGAGAAAAACAAAATCAAGTTTATAGGGCCGTCATCAAAAACAATAGGGCTGTTAGGCGACAAGGTAAAAGCAAAAAAAACTGTGCTTAAAGCTAATGTGTCAGTTATAGAAGGAACCATACTAGCATTGAAAAACAAAAAACACGCGCTTAAAATTGCTAACAAGCTAGGCTTTCCAGTAATGATAAAGGCAGCATCTGGCGGCGGCGGAAAGGGAATGAGAATTGTGAGAAACGAGGAAAAACTTGGGGGAGCTTATGAAAGCGCTGAGTCAGAGGCGCACTCTGCGTTCGGGGACAAAACATTGTACATAGAAAAATATATCGAAGAGCCAAGGCACATAGAATTCCAGATGCTAGCAGACCAATATGGGAATGTTGTTCATTTAGGGGAAAGGGACTGCAGCATACAAAGGAAGCATCAAAAGCTTGTAGAAGAAAGCCCAAGCCCAGCTATAACTGATGAGTTAAGGGAAACGATGGGAGAGGCTGCTATAAAGGCAGTATCAGCTGCAAAGTACGAAGGCGCTGGAACAGTAGAGTTTTTGCTAGACAAAAACAAGAATTTTTATTTTATAGAGATGAATACAAGAATCCAGGTTGAGCATGGAGTTACAGAAATGGTTACCGGGGTTGATTTGGTTAAGGAGCAGATTAAATTAGCAGCAGGAGCAAAACTTGCATTTAATCAAGATAACATTAAATCTGAAGGTTGGGCAATAGAATGCAGGATTAATGCAGAGGATCCTTTGAACAATTTTTCCCCTTCTACAGGAACAGTAGTCAATTACCTTCCTCCAGGTGGCCCAGGCATAAGGATTAACAGCATTTGCCATGCAGGTTATAATGTATCACCGCATTATGACTCCTTGCTTTCTTTGCTTATATGCCACGGAAGCAACAGGCATGAAGCGATCTCCAGAATGAAAAATGCCCTCCAAGAGTACATTATTGAAGGAGTGAAGACAACGATACCATTTCATTTAGCTGTTTTAAACAACAAAAATTTTGTTAAGGGGCATTTTACAACAGCATTCATACGAGAAAATGATATACTTAAATCTGTAAAAGATTATGGAAAAAAGAGAAAAGAATTAACAGATGGGCAGAAGGTGATTATTGTTACCACAGCTGTCTCCAAGCATATGGAGAAGAAAAGTGGCAATAGCAAGCCAAATGCCTGGGTAAGGGCTGGAAGGCAAGAATTAATGCAAAATGAGTAAACCTTCAGGCTTTAAGCCCTATTATTTCAAGACTCTAACATCAACTAATGATGAAGCTAAACATTTGGCTAAGAAAGGCTTAGATAAGATTATTGTTGTAGCTAATAAGCAAACTAAAGGCCGCGGAAGATTTAACAGAGAATGGATTTCTGGTTTAGGCGGATTGTACATGACAATAGCTCTGAAAGAGAAGAGTTTGGATAAGGCGAGGTATCTTACCTTAATTGCAGCGGTTTCTGTTGTAAAAACCATTGAAAAACTAACAAAATTAAATGCTCTGGTAAAATGGCCCAATGATGTTATGGTTAATGATAAAAAAATTTGCGGCATCTTGACAGAAGCTATATCTGGCAAGGAAAATTATGCTTTGGTAGGCATTGGCTTAAATGTCAATCAAAAAAATTTCAACAAAAGCATTTCCAATAAAGCAGTTTCATTAAAAATTATTACTAATAAAAATTATAATATTAATAAAATAATAAAAATAATAATTAATAATTTTAATTCATTGTATAAGAATTATAAAAGCAAAAATTATAAAAAAATAATTGGCATTTGGAAAAACTGTTCGCATACGTTGGGCAAAATGGTAAAAGTCAAGACTATTTCTGGTGTTTATGCAGGAGAAGCTGTTGGCGTTGATAATGATTGCAGCCTAATATTAAAATTAGATAACGGAAAGCTTAAGAAGATAGTTGAAGGGGATATTTTTATTGTTTAGTTTTCTAATGATGTTTTTAGGTTATCTGGAATTCTTGTTGATTTCATTGTTTTTTTGTCAACAAAAACATTTACTGTATAGCCTTCTGCCAATAATTTGTTGCCGTTTTTTCTTATGATCGCATAATGAAATTTAATGCTGCTGTTGCCTATGCTTTCTATTGCTGTCTTTATTATTATAACATCGTTGTATCTTGCAGGCTCTTTGTAGCTGCATTTTACCTCCACTACTGGGGCTATTATGCCCTGCTTCTCAAATTCATTGTAGTCAAAACCTGATTGTCTTAGAATTTCTGTACGTCCTATCTCAAACCACTTTAAGTAGTTTGCATAGTACACAACACCGCCATGGTCTGTGTCTGCATAATAAACTCTTTGCTCGGTTATATTTGTTTTCATAATTAGTTGGGGCATTGTCAAGTATTTATTAGTTTTTGTTATTACGGAATAAAATAGATTTAAAACTTAAATGCTATTACCACCAAGCATGGTTGAAAAGATAGCAGAGTTGGACCTAAGATTAGATGTAGGTGCATTAAATAATATGCCTACAAAAAAAATGAAGAAGGTGTTCTCTGGAGTTTCTGGAATAGAGCCGCAGGAATTAGGAGATATTGTTAAAAGAATGCTTGATGAACTTGCTTTAAAGAGACTCCCTATCGGGCTATACACTCTGAGGATTCATAGATTTGATAGAGGTTACCTTTTTAGGCTGGATGTGGGTTATTTGGATGATTTTATTTATCCTGAGTTTTTTGGATGTGATAAAAAGGGAGATAAAATAAGATATTTTTCCGATTCTTAAACAAAGATACAAAAGCCTTTTTTTAATCGGTGGCGTAGAAATC
>Ga0209212_1009584_pt1 | contig 10064 bp, 2 predicted proteins | sample RifGroC2_FD_183996 | JGI IMG/M metagenome (GOLD analysis project Ga0209212, IMG submission 183996) | Groundwater microbial communities from Rifle, Colorado, USA - Groundwater C2 (SPAdes) (version 2) | ecosystem: Environmental > Aquatic > Deep subsurface > Groundwater | place: Rifle, Colorado... | reverse complement strand
GCTGGTTAACCTCATCTCGGAAAACTAAATTCTTGGTGGCAATTATTTCATCCACAAACGCCCGCAAAACATGCTCTAACACTGGCGGAGTACCAGCCTTTTCCCGATGCTTATCAACTTCTTTTTCATCCTCAATATTAAAGACCAAAGCAGGTTTGACGCTCTTGATAGCTTGCGGGATAGTATGAACAAATGTTGAATTATTTATCTTAGTAGTTTCTTGTTTCACCGGCTCTAAAATCTTTTTAGATACTGGACTAATAATAGGCTTAGATATAATTTTACCTGATACATCATCGGCTAATGGATTACTTTCTGCTTGTGTTACATCTATAGTCTCATTGGTTAATTTATCATGCGGCAACAATCCCTTATCTTTAAAAAGTTTGAGAGCACGAACAACCCTGGGATCTAACTCCTGAATTTGCCCTTCTTTTAATACAACTTCCTGTCCGTCTATGCTAGTACTAATAGCCTCTTCCATACCAACTCCGGTCAAAGAAGACAATTTAAACCTTTCATACAAATAAATCAGCTGACGTAACATCTCCCTGTCTTGAGGTTGTAATTTTTTGGCATTTGCCGATGATGTTAAATACTCATTCACTTTAAATACTTCTACTGGTTCTGAACCTACAACGCTAGTATAGTCCTTAAGCCAATTACCAACAGTTGCTGGCAGTTCTTGGCCACTGCTTTGCAGTTTGTTTTTGGTAAGCACCTCCTGATTACGTTCCAAGACTTGCCTCAGCTTAAGCTTGAGCGTATCCCTATCTTCATAATCATAGCGTAAAAGTATTTGCTTAAATTTCGGCCAAAAATCGATATTTTCTATCAATTTCAAGCCTTCAACAACAGACTTTTCCAACAAGTTCAGCAATTGTTCTTCAGTATTAAAAGGCAAAGCAACAAAGGAGCAAGCGATGTATAATTTACGCCAACCTTGCTGCAAATTTTCATCCAGCTTGCTAAAATCCTCACTTTCAATCACGGGGCCAATATTTTTCAAGAACCATTCCGCCTCTTCTACATTGTTAAATTTCCACACCCAATCTTGAAAGTGCTTGGTAAAAACATCCAATAATTCTGAACTATTTAAATCTGTAATGAAATAACCATCCATAAAAATATTCTAAAATTAGACACCACTTTTAAACCTTCGGGCGGTCGACATTAAGCCGACGAACGTGTTATTAACCCCACGTTTTACTTGTTCTTCAGCAATTCGTTTCACAGCTTGGGAAATACTTTCTTGATCATCTGTTTTAGCTGTTAAAATACCATCCCTTTCCATCTGTTCAATTTCCGGCAAGATGGTGGTTAGCTTGGAAAGAAAGCTTGGGTTAACCTCAGCCCTGCCTAAACGATAAGCAAAATCATTTTGAAAACCAACCAAAGTAAGCCTGCCTGATAAGTCTAGATGGTAATTTTTATCAGCATCTTCATAGCCATAAGCCAAACGATTGCGGCTTTGGATAAAATTACGCGAATTTTGCTTAAGGTTTTCAGTAGCAACAGAAGCCGCTTGGTCTTCAGCATCTTTAAGATAAAAGGCTCCGCCCTTAACTCCATACATACGAGAAGTGTTATTATGACCCAAATCTTCATTCATATAATTAATATCATTCATTAAAGCCATGGAAGCTTGCGAATTCATTCCTACTTTTTTTTCTAATATATCTTGCCTGAATTTTTCTGCTCCTTCTGGCCCAGAGCCATAACCATAAGCATTCCAAATCTCATTATCGTTATAGTCTTGGGTGGCCTTTTTCATTAAGGAACTAACCCGGACAATATCCTTATCTTTAATAGCGGTTTTAAGCAAGTTATCTATCTCATCCCACTCCATTGAGTGGTGCGGCAGTTTGGACGACTCTTGCGCTTCCAATGCGCGGTAAGATCGCGAAGCATAAAATGCCCTGGGTGATTCCTGATATTTCTCCGCCTGTTTATCATAAATTGTCTTATTAGTTTCAGCTTTTTTATATTGTTCCTCATCCAAAAGAGCTCCACGAGACTTATTCCATTCCAATTCCGCTACCATAATATCATCTTTATTCTTTTCTCTATTAATTTTCTTTTCCTCATCTGAAGGCTTATATCTTTCAACACCATCAATCGTTTCTTTTTTGCTAATTAAATCATGTTTCTTCTGAGCCTCTTCTTTAGCTTTAATCAAATTAGCGTAATCCTCCGGTCTTTTCCCCTCAGCTTTACGATTGGCAATTTCCCGTTCCGTATCCGCTATCTGCCTTAACAAATACGCAATCTCTTTATCTCTCTGTTGCGCTTGAACTGGCGTTAAACCACCACCATTAACATAATCAAAATCGGCTTTTAGTTTTTGACTCTGCTCGGACAAAACTCTTTTGCCATATGCTTCTAGCCCTTCATCTTGTTTTACTTTTTCTACTTTATTCTTTACCCTTTGTTCCAGTTCAGCTTCAAAACTAGCGTCCTTATAAGCCTCCTCACTGGCCTTGCTTTTATCCCAGTTTTCAGCAAAGTTAGCCTTTTCCTTGTCTGCTCTTTCCTGTTGTTTAGTACCAAGCGGCGCTTTCAGGTCTTCAAACACAATATCCACATCCTTAAAATGAGATTCAAGAGCTTGATCAAATGTTTGTTGTGCTCTGGTCTTCTTGCCGTCCGATTTAACAACCATGGTCTCTCGCGTTAAATACTTTTCTATATCATTTAAACTTGTATCAACAGTATTCAAATCTTGAACTAACTTTTGCTTCTGTGCCTCATATTCATTATCTATTTTAATTCTAGTATCTTCCTTGGTTCTATAACCATCAGTAACGCGATCAGTAGTGTGCTTATGTTCTAATTTTTTCAATTCCTCTTGGACTTGCTTTTTTGATGCTTCAAGATCAGTTTTGGATTTTCCCTGCTTCTCAAGATTAATGATTAAAGCTGTGCGCCTATCACCAACCTCCTTTGTTCTCTCCTTTATTTCTTCCTCCCGTTCTGTTTTTCTAATATGCTCCTCGGCAGTCTTGGTAAAATCTTTATTTTTCCAAGCAGTGGCTAACGCTAAATTCAATTTTGACTTTTTCTTTGCTTCCTCCATTTCTTCATAAGCCTCTTTGCCCATTCTGCTGGGCCCTAATGCAGTTTTGAGGCCTCTCTTAATGCCCCGCCAGCCCAGATAATTCTGATAAAAGTCTTCATGCGCCCCTAAGGCTAAACGCAACATTCCTCTCCGGCCTTTTCCTTCAGCAAACTTCCCCTCAGCTTTGGTACCAGCGCGCCAGGTGCCAATAGCTTCTTCCTCTAAACGCTTCCGTCCAGAATAAGACTGCCACGCTTTAATTGCTCTCATTGGATTTAATCCAATTCCAGTAGCAGAATATATTTTTCTTTCGCCTAGGGTTGCCAATCCTCTAGCAGCTTTAAATGGTGCCTTAGCTATAATTGTGCCGGCACGCTGTATCTTATTAGAAGCTGCCGCCGCTAATTTACCTCCCGCCACACCTAATTGCTGGGTCATCCACAACCCACCCAGCAACAAAATTACATTGATTATAAATGATAATAAAATATCAGATCGACCTATTTCTGTAATGGTTGCGCTGGGAATTATTGATATTCCTCCCTCATTTTGACTTACATTTAAATTACCGTATGTTGTTTTTGAAGTTTGCATGACAGCTAAAGACAGCCATAAGAAAAAAGCCAGAATCGGACCAGTAGTAACATACTTGCCAAAATAATCCCACCATTGTGATGAATATTTTTTAGCATCACCAGGAAAAGCAGATAAAGCATAAGCAATTGGCGAAATTATTATCAAAAACCAGAGGGCAACAATACGCAATAGAAATACAACCAAATAAATACCTACTACAATACAAGTAATAGTAATAGTAACCAAAGCCAAAAAAGCTGCAGCTAAATACTCCAAACCACTTAACCCCTGCCCAGAAGCTTCTGTATCATTAGATATATTACTAGCAAAATTAAACATCTCTTTTATTCCAAAGCCAATAATAATATTACCCGCAGCTGCTTCCTTAAAGCCGTTTACAAAAGTAAGCATCACTACTTGGGCAATATCAATAAAAAATCCAGCTATGCTTTTAGAAAAATTTATTAATACTGCCATAATCAGCAATTTCCCTAATATTTTTTTATACTGGTATTCTTCTATCCGGAATACACTGCCAAAAGCAATTAGCAACAAAATTACAATAAAGAACATGTTGCAAACATCCCGCACAATCCCCCAGCCTTTAGCTACTGCTGGTGCATCAATAAAATTGTTAAATTGCGCTACATCAACAAGTAACCCAATTAATGTTATAGTCAGCTCCCCAATAATGCCTGCTATAAGCAATAAGAGCCAAGCAATACTATCTGACAGCCACTGAAAAGCCGCGTAAGCAAACTGCGGTGCAGTTAAACCAACGGCCGTAATTAAGATAAACACCATAAACGCCTTACCTTTTATAGGCAGGCGTTTTGCTAGAAAATCTTTAATTACCCTGTTCATACATTAAGCCGTATTTATAAAGCAATTTTATCACAGAAATTACCAAATTGATACCTTTATTATATCACAAAACAATTATTTTTGCAACCCAAAACAATTCAACTATTTACCCACTATCACATTTGTGTTAACTTTATTTTTAACTTAGTGTTTTTTGTCCCACCTGGGACAAAAAACAACATATTAAGATTGCCTTAATATTTATTGCCTACTATTTAGGTCCATTGCTTCTTTTTGGTAAATACAAAAAATCGGTGGCTCGATACACATTAACCCACTTATCCAATTTAGCCTGCTTGACGAAATCAACCACCACGGTATAAACATTGCCATTGCTTGCCCAAACACTTTGTTGCAACAAAAAAAATCCTCCCTCCTTAAGGAGCTGACGAAATTGCTTACGTGCCCAGCTTTGACTAACTGGAATATCAAATATGACTACCGTATACCATCCTTTCGCCATAATTTTAGCAGAACGCAATCTTTGCACGATTGTGGTGGCTTGCCCTTTCTTAGTCAATGTAATTAAGAAACGCTTACCAATCTTTTCAGCGGTAATATAATGATTAATTTTAAGTTGTCTGAGCTTAGCCTTAATATCTTGCTCATATTGACGACGTTTAAGCTCCACTACATAAGTATGCCCGCCCTTGCCGTAAGCTCTACCATAATGACTGGAAACGGCGGAAACAAGGTGGTTAAAATCAACTGTCGCTTCTCCTATTTTAGCCAAGGCAGCAAGCAAAAACTTAGATGCTGGAATTCTTTTCTTCATCGTGCTTTCATTATATCATTTTTCCCAGGTGTGTAAATAGTCCCAGGTGGGACAAAAAACAAAACGACTACTTATAATAAAAACAAGCGAGTAGAAATTTCGCTTGTTTTTATTGAACTAATCTAAAAATCAATTATTATTCTTCTGTATTCACTACCCCGCCACAATTTTCCCCAGTAGCAACAATTCTAAGAGTGAGAGTCCTTATGATATCTGGCCCTATACCGTTTGTTGTATTATCAAATGAAATAGTAAAAGGCCAAAGACCTGGGGGAAGAAAATTAACGAAGTTCTTGAAAGTTACTATTACAGAAGTTGAACTGCCTGGTCCAAGCGTACCAGAAGTCTTTGATAATGAAGCATAAATATTTGGAATAGCTGTTGCTGTCCAATTTATAGTGTTAGGGCTGTCATTCACAACATAATAAGTAACGCTGGATGGTGAGAATGGCCCACCTTGTTGCCCACAAGAATTACTTGCTCCTGATGGTGATACTATTATATTACCTGTACCACCGCCACCGCCAGCTGGAGCCTGATTAACAGTTATAGTGTTAGCATACTCAATCCAGCCATCACCATTAATTGCTGGTGGATTACGTGGATTACTGTCACTATTACAGCGCCAACCATCTTTAGCACACCACTCCCAATTATCCTCCACAAATATTCGCGGTTTATAATCACAGCCTCCAGCCTGGGCACATGTATATACATGACTGTAGGTGAAGTAACCGTTAAAGTTGCCACTATTCCCAACACAAGCATTCGGGTTATCACCCCAGTTATAATCTGGGTCATTTGGAGTTTTGCAAACCGCTTTGTGATTCTTATAAGAACTATAAGCCCCGGAGTAAGAAGAGCCATCACCCCAGTCCACAAACACTTTGCGTAAAGGCATTTGCTCACCATTAGGGTTAAAGGCATAAAAAGCCACTGTTACTACATCAGAAGATTCAATTGTTATATCTCCTTCTTGCCAGCTGCCGGCATTGGTTTGAATGGTCATGCCTTCTGTGTCATTCATACCTGCATTTCCTGGCAATACATTATTATTGACATCAAATATAACTTGCCTGACGAGTGGTGGCGTAGGTACTTGTGTATTTTCATTACCGGCCAATAACCCCCCTTCAGTTCCTGTGTCTCCGGAATCACAATCAACTTCCCCGCAACTTATATCACCGCTAGTAAGCCAATCTACCGGCCCAGTAGTAGTCCATATGCCATCAAAATTACTCGCTTGATATACAGCAGAAAATAATTGTTGGATACGATTGATGCCTTGGCTTGAGTTTGCCCAAGATAGGGTTCTATATTTATTATTTGCATTCTTACTAAAGTAACCAGTACAAACACCTTGCACTCCGTCAGAAGTACACTGGGAAGATTCGGTACAATTATTACCAAATTTTTTATTATCACTAATGCATGTGCCTGGATTGTTACCACCACAATTAGATGGCGAGCAGGCAAATGGTGTAGTAACACTTGTAACATCACTCACTACCAATAACTGGTTGTCTTGCGGAGCAGTAACTAAACTAGTTTTACCATAAGGTGATGGTATGCGCGATGAGGTAAAGCCTAGTCCAGTTGGATCCACCGGAGGTGGCTCATCATCATAAGGCTCCACCTGATAATCAGTGCGACGCAGTATACGATCAGTCCAAGCTTTATTTTTGATCGCAGTAGCAGTTTGCAAAGTCTCTGTACAAATTTCTTTTATATAAAATTTAATATTATAACCTACGCCTTCATTGCCCTCACCAGTATAATCATCGGTAACTAAAGCATAGCCTCTTATACTTTGATCGTTCTTATCAAATAAGACATCAAAATAAATTACGTTTTGTTGGCCAACTTTGGAATTACTATAACGCCAAACAATATAATCATTATATGGTGGTTCATTTCGGGATGAGGGATTTACCAGATTTTCTGGGGTTAGTGTAAAATCATACCAATCCCAAGACTTGGATGATGGTAGGGCTGTCACTTTAATCGCAGCAATCTGATACATCTTTATTAGACTTTCATTAGCTTCATTTGGTATTAACAAGCGAACTCCAGCGGCGCCTTCCACTGAATTATCATTCATAATATACCCATCACCATATGTAGGATCAGACACAATATGCCCAGAAGCGTCCAGTGAAAACCTGCTAGGACAGCTAGACCAGCTCCCGTTCCAGTAACATTGTCTGCCTCCAGAATTATTTACATCCCACGGATTTTTTGAGCATCCACCTATAACAAAATTACCATTAACGCCAGTCTTACCACATGGATTACCTTCTCGGTGTTGTACTCCGTATTGGCTAGCATTTACTACATAAGTTGCCAAGTTCTTACCAAGGGCATTACTACAATATAATGTAGAACCGCCTTGGTAACCAGCTTCAGGTGAATAATCGTAAACAGAAACTTCACCATTAACCGAGTCAATCGGCAACCAAGTAAGGCAGGCATTATCCGCCCCGGCATTAATTGGGCGCGATGGATCCTTTTCCAAACAATAGCCTTTTAAGCCAATGTTCAAATTCTGCTGCTTGAGACGATTTACTAATTGTGTTTTGTTACCATTAAAATCCTCACTTACCTCAGTGGTATACATGGCTGGTATATCTTCGCTCATCAAACTATAGAATAAATTATTGCCATCTTGATAAGTCAAACGCTTATAAGAACATTCACATATTTCACCTGACTGGCAAACATTAGCATCTTTAAACACTGTGTCCTTAGTTTCCGGCAATTCAACATAAGTAGCATCAGCTGCCCCCGGGCAACCAGGATCAGTACAAGCCGGTTTATATGACATCACCACATTAACAGGGAAAGGCGCATCCGTTTGCGGGAAAGCCCGGCAAAGCTTGGGGCCGGTATTTTGCCAATCAGGCCCCGGGCCCTCACCAGTCAAGCCCAAATCTTCAAACTGGCAAGTTATACTACCACTACATATATCCCCTATATCTAATGAGGGGCAACCACACCCTAAAGTAGTACAAGTATTATTTCCATTAAATAGAACCCCACCGCAAGTTTTTTGCGCCTGATTAAGATAGGTCAACCTGACATTGCTCTCTTCCGCTGTTCCATATTCCTTTTGTGTCAGCACTTCAATTGGGTAAATATTAGGCAAAGAATAACCCGAATAATCCAAACTGCTCCAGTTTGTACCCCGTTTTTGGTACTGGACTAATGATAACGTCTGAGCTGGAATCGGTGATGTTACCCAAGTATCACAACGGCCTGAGCCATCGCTGTTCGCGCCTAATTGATTGCATACACCCAAGGAATAACACACATTATCATAGCGGCCAGTTTGACGATTGTAGCGCGGGCTCTCACTTTGGCAGGAAAGCCACTCGGCACAAGCCCGGTCGCGCCGCACTTTTAGAACCAAGTTTGTATTCTTAGGATTAGTAGATGAAGGTGCTACTAACTTATTATTATTACTGCGGCTATTCTCATAAGTAGCTAGCGCGTTGTATGTCAGGTTTGAATTAGACAGCTCACTAAATAGCAGACAGCCTTCTTTTTCACTCACCTGTCCATTACACAAACCTTTGTTCAAATCCTTATCATTCAAATAGTAATAAGTTTTTTTAGTTAATTCCGGATCAGAATAAGCCGTACAACCAGCTTGATTGGACGGGCAATTATAAGCATAAGGCTCGCGGGCGACCTCACGAGCTTGATTTATATTAAGGCTGGAAAGTAATTCCACTGATTGCACTTGGTCCAAATAAATATCACCATCTGTACCACTAGCTGTTATTTGCAAGCCAACTCTAGAAATTATAACCGGCGGCGTTCTGACTAACTGCCAAAGCATTAACCATTGATCACGCGGTGTATCCTCATCAATAACTATCTGCATATCACCGCCCCACATAGGGCAAGGAATGGTTGTGGGAGGATTGGGTGGAATTGAGAAAAGAGTACACCTAGTAGTTAGTGTGATGGTGCCTTGAGTAACAGCGCTTGGAATTCTTACCCTTACATAAGAAGCGAGGGTTTTGTTGGAAGGTGAAGCTAAGGCCAAGCCGGGTGACTGTGTTCTCACGCCATCTGCTAGTGGGGGCAAGCGTAAAACATTACCACCCCAGTACTGCAAGCCATTAAATGACGGCTCCGCTGTCAGATAATTTGGTGTATTAATCTGGCTCCAACCAGTAAAGATATCTATATCGCCGTCGCCAGGCGTGTAAATTTCAAAGCTAGGATTGGCAACCAAATTGCAGCGCTGGTTCGTACCTTGCTTGTACCATTCATAGCCTACAGTGCTATCAATTATTTTGTATTCACAAACCTTGCTGCCCGGCTCTTTGAAATAATGGGGCACGCCAGCGTTGTCGGTAAATACCTGGCACATATTTTGCTCAGATGAACACAAGGGGCTGGCACCCTGATTAATTCCAGGATCAAAAGTATCTGGATTAAGCACGGTATAAATATCACTCCAGCTGGAAATTTCCCCTGAGGGCAGGAAATTGGGTAGCCCGAGGCGTTTACAGCCGGCAAATTGGCTACTGCAAGATTTTTTAGAATCATAAACGCGATAAACCACATTATCTTCCGGTACTACTACTTCCTGATCGCCGGCGGTAACGGTTAATTCCGGCGGCGTGCTGGAATTGTGCGTATCAATTAAGGCTCGACAACCGACCACTTCAGCCTGACAAAGCTTGAAAAAACCAGTAAGATACACTGTTTGTCGGTCACGGGTGTTATAAGCGGAACAGCGCAGGAAATCATCAACGCATGAGGCAGGAGTGACCCAGG
>Ga0209212_1009582_pt1 | contig 10066 bp, 7 predicted proteins | sample RifGroC2_FD_183996 | JGI IMG/M metagenome (GOLD analysis project Ga0209212, IMG submission 183996) | Groundwater microbial communities from Rifle, Colorado, USA - Groundwater C2 (SPAdes) (version 2) | ecosystem: Environmental > Aquatic > Deep subsurface > Groundwater | place: Rifle, Colorado... | reverse complement strand
GGCGGAAGAATCCGTCAACATAGCGCAGATGAAGGTGGCCCGAGAACTCGTGGGGGCCGATGCCATGATGATCATCGAGACGGACCAGGAATGCGATCAAATCGGGCTGGAAAAGATACGAAAGATACCGAGCGTGCTCGGCGTGACCCTGGTCAAGCCGCTCTGAGGGAACGGGAACAGCCATGATATCGTATAAGAGCGTTCAGGAACTGGTCGACGCCGCCAGCTCCTCCGGCAAAAAACTGTCGAAAGTGATCATGGAGAACCAGGCCCGGGTCCTTCAGAAAACCGAAGCGGAACTCTGCCTGGAGATGAAATATCGGCTGGACGTCATGAAGCAATCCCTGCTGACTGGGACCAGCCAGGAGAACCCCTCCTTGAGCGGTCTGGTCGGCAAGGACGCCCGTCTGCTGCAACAGGCCATGGCCCGCGGCTCCTTGCTGGGCGGCCCGGTCTTCGACGGAGTCCTGCTGAAGGCGATGGCGATAGCCGAGGTGAATGCCGCCATGGGGCGGATCGTCGCCGCTCCCACGGCAGGTTCTTGCGGCATCCTCCCCGCCGTGCTCCTGACGGCGGCTGAGCAGTTGGGGGCCTCAGAAGAGGAACAGGTGCAGGCACTGTTCACCGCCTCCGGAATCGGCATGGTGATTACCAAAATAGCCGGAGTATCGGGGGCTGTGGGGGGCTGCCAGGCCGAGTGCGGTTCCGCATCCGCTATGGCGGCGGCCGCAGCGGTGGAGATGGCCGGAGGAACAGCCGAGCAAAGCGCCCACGCCTGCGCCATCGCCTTGAAGAACATCCTCGGTCTGGTGTGCGATCCCGTCGCCGGCCTGGTGGAGGTGCCGTGTGTCAAGAGAAACGCCGGCGGGGCCGCCAACGCCCTGGTTGCCATCGACCTGGCGCTGGCTGGAATCAAGAGCGTCATACCGGTCGACGAGGTGATCCAGGCCATGCACCAGATCGGCCAGGCGATGCCCGCCAGCCTGAAGGAAACAGCGCAAGGCGGGTTGGCCGTGACCCCCACCGGCTGTCGTCTGGCGAAAACCTTTCTGAAAGCAGATCAAGATTAAGATCAAGATTCAGGAAACCTTCCTAACCTCAACCTGTGCCGCGTCTCCCCTCCTGTGGCGGCGGCATTCCTGCCGCGCCTGCCGCTGATCACCGGTAAATTCCCGTCATGCTGCATGCTTGCGATGTTGACATGGGTGCTGGCCTTGGTCGATCGCCATAAACAGCCGAGATCAAGGCTTGACGCGTTCAGGGGGCGCTGCTATCATTAGTGGCGCAAATCATTAGCGGCGCTAATCGTTTGCGAGTGCAATTTTGGGGGAGTACTTTATATGGGCAAGGCAGATGAGATACCCGAGGTAATCGACAACCTGAGGAGGATATTTCAGGCGGTCACCGAATATTCCAGGTCCGCCGAGAGGGAGACCGCATTGACGGGTCCGCAACTCTGGGCCTTGAAGATCTTGGCCCAGGATGCCCCCCTGCGGGTTTCCGAGCTGGCGCGCCGGATGTACCTGCGCCCGGCCACCGTGGTCGGCATCCTGGACCGGCTGGAGACCAAAGGGCTGGTCACGCGCAACCGTTCCGAGACAGACCGCCGGGCCGTGGACCTGGATCTCACCGGAGCGGGGCGGACGCTGGTGGCAAATGCGCCCGAGGTGGCCCAGACCATGCTGATAAAGGGGTTGGAGACATTGTCGGATGAACAGTTCAGCCAGGTTCTGGAAGGGATGCAGCATATGGTGCGGTTGCTTGGAGCGGAACATCTCACCCCGCAACCGCTGCACAGCTGACCAGGAATATCCCGACTGAAGGAGGAGGCGCATGAAAAACTCTCTTGAGCTCGCCCTGGTCGGCAACTGCCAGGTCGGTGCCCTGGTCGACCCTCAGGCGGAAATCGTCTGGTACTGCCTGCCACGCTTTGACGGCGACCCGGCGTTCTGCTCCCTGCTGCAGGAGCATGAGGCCGGCTCCGGAACCGGCTACTGCGCCATCGAGCTTCTGGATCAGGTCGCCTGCGAACAATCCTATCTGCCGAACTCCGCGGTCTTGGTGACCCGCATGACCGATAGCCGGGGTGGGGTGCTGGAGATAACCGACTTCGCTCCCCGTTTCCGACAGCACGGGCGGATGTACACCCCGATGATGCTGGTCAGGCAGCTGCGCCGACTGCACGGCAACCCGAGGGTCATCCTCCGTGTCCGGCCGGCCCGCAATTACGGCGCCGAACGGGGCGAGCTTACCTACGGCAGCCACCATGTCCGTTACGTCTCCCCCTACATGGTGCTGCGGCTCAGCACGGATGCCTCCATTACCAGCATCCTCCAGGAGCTTCCCTTCATCCTGGAAGACGAGCTGAACCTGATCTTCGGCCCCGACGAGACCATCCAGGAGAGCATCCCCGAGCTGGCGCTGCGGTTCAAGAACGAGACTCTCGCCTACTGGCATGAATGGGTGCGCGACCTGGGGGTCCCCTTCGAGTGGCAGGACGAGGTGATACGCGCCGCCATCACCCTGAAGCTCAACACCTTCGACGATACCGGCGCCATCGTCGCGGCCATGACCACCTCGATCCCCGAGTCCCCCGATTCCGGCAGAAACTGGGACTACCGCCACTGCTGGCTGCGTGACTCCTATTTCGTGGTCAACGCCCTGAACCGCCTGGGCGCCACCCGTACCATGGAGCGCTATCTCAGGTACCTGGTCAACGTGGTGGCAGGCTGCGACGGCGGTGGACTGCAGCCGGTGTACGGGATCGACGGCAAAACGAATCTGGAGGAACTGGAGGTGACGACCCTGGCGGGATACCGCGGCATGGGACCGGTGCGGGTGGGAAACCAGGCCTACCAGCAGATCCAGCACGACGTGTACGGCTCGGCCATCTTGGCGGTGACCCATGTCTTCTTCGACCAGCGTCTCATGCAGCGCGGCGATGCGCCCCTTTTCCACCGGCTGGAACCGCTGGGGGAAAAGGCGATCCAGGTGCACGATCAGCCTGATGCGGGGTTGTGGGAGCTGCGCGGCAGCAAACGGGTGCACACCTTCTCCAGCATCATGTGCTGGGCCGCCTGCGACCGTCTCTCCAAGATAGCGACCCGGCTCGGGCTCACCGAACGGGCCGCCTACTGGAGCGTGCAGGCGCAACGGATCCACGCCACCATCTGCGTCCGGGCCTGGAACGACGAGAAAAAGGCCTTCACCGCGGCCTTCGGGGTGGACTCCCTGGACGCGAGCCTGCTGCTGATGCATGACGTCGGCTTCCTCACCGCGGAGGACCCCCGTTTCGCCTCTACCGTCGCGGCCATCGAGCGCGAGCTGCGCCAGGGGGACTATATCTTTCGCTATATTGAGAAGGACGATTTCGGAGCCCCCGAGAACGCCTTCATCGTCTGCACCTACTGGTACATCTATGCCCTGGTCGCCCTCGGACGCAGCGACGAGGCCCGCCGGCTCTTCGAGAACCTGCTGGCGCGCCATAACCGCCACGGGCTGATCGCCGAGCATATCGACGTGCGCACCGGCGAGCAGTGGGGCAACTTTGTCCAGACCTACAGCATGGTCGGGCTGATAAACGCCGCCATCCGTCTCAGCAAACGCTGGGACTCCGCGTTTTGATACAGGTTTCAGGGAGTCGCCAGTGACAGGAGCCTGGCTCAACTAGCAACGCGTCGAACTTAGGCATAGGAGTTTTCATGAAACAGTCAGGAATCGGGTCATCGTTCAAATCCCTGAACCTCTCTCTTCGTTTCGTAGTCCCGCTCGCCGTTGCCCTCGGGCTTCTGGCCATCGCAGTGGTGCCGCTGGTGGACAGCCTGACGCTCCGCTGGTTCGTGCGCGACATGGATATCCGGTCGCGTCTGATCGCCAACACACTGCATGAGCCTTTGGCGGAACTTCTCGAGCAGGAGAACCGGGCCAAGATCGACGCCCTTTTGCTGCGTGCCATCCAGGACGAACGACTGCTGGCCCTTGGCTTTTGCAACGGTAAGGGGAAGCTGCTTTACCGCACGTCTACCTTCCCGGAATCCTTGAGCTGCTCCTCCGCAGCGCCGGATCAAGAGGCCAGCCCGCTGCATCAACTCCCCCAGGGGGCGGTTCACGTGTCGACTCACCCGATGGAGCAGGCCGGGGCGGTGAGCGGATCGCTGATCCTGGTGCACGACATGAGCTTTGTCGAACGCCGCAGCGCCGATACCCGCAAGTACATCATCACGCTCTTTGCCCTTTTGGGGGTGGTCATCTCCGTGATCACGGTACTGGTTGCCCACCTGAGCTGGCGCGGCTGGATGGACGGGGTGCGGGCCATGCTGCGCGGCGAGGGGATACTGAAGCCGTTTTCCCAGCCGGCGGTCGCCTCTGAGTTGCAGCCGCTGGTGGGGGACCTGCGGACGCTGCTGCGGGCCCTTGACAGCGAGCGGCGCTTCGCCGACGACGCCACCATCACCTGGAGCCCCGATTCGCTGCGCAGCCTGCTGCACAAACAGCTAACCGGGGAGAGGATCATCGTGGTTTCCAACCGCGAACCGTATATCCATGGCAGAAAGGGGGACCGCATCGAGGTGCATCGTCCGGCCAGCGGTCTGGTTACGGCCGTGGAACCGGTCATGCGGGCCTGCTCCGGCACCTGGATTGCCCACGGCAGCGGCACCGCCGACCGTGAGACCGTGGACCGGCAGGACCGGGTCCGGGTCCCTCCGGAGCATCCCGACTACACGCTACGCCGTATCTGGCTCACCAAGGAGGAGGAGAAGGGGTACTACTACGGCTTTGCCAACGAGGGGCTCTGGCCCCTGTGCCATATCGCCCACGTGCGCCCCATCTTCCGTTCCAGCGACTGGCAGCAGTACGTGGCCATCAACCAGCGCTTTGCCGATGCGGTGGTCGAGGAGGCAGACAGCGACGACCCGGTCGTGCTGGTGCAGGATTATCACTTCGCCCTGCTCCCCGGGATGATACGCAAGGCGCTCCCCAAGGCGACCATCATCACCTTCTGGCACATCCCCTGGCCCAATCCCGAATCGTTTGGCATCTGTCCCTGGAGGGAGGAAATCTTGCGGGGCATGCTGGGCTCCACCATCCTCGGCTTCCATACCCCGTTTCATCGCAAGAATTTTCTGGAAACGGTGGACCGCTACCTGGAGACGCGCATCGAACACGAATCGTCCACCATATCCCGACGGGGCAATCTGACCATGGTGGAGAGCTACCCGATCTCGATCCAGTGGCCCCCTCCCTGGCAGGACAGCCAACCCTCCGTCGAGCGGTGCCGTGCCGAAGTCCGCAAGGCTCTGGGAGTCGCGCCGGAGCACAAGATAGGGATCGGGGTGGACCGCTGCGACTACACCAAGGGAATTCTCGAGCGCTTTCGTGCCGTGGAAAAACTGCTGGAGCAGCACCCGGAACTGGTCGGAACTTTCACCTTTATCCAGATCGCCGCACCGTCGCGCTCGGCTCTGGACGACTACCAGACCTTCGAGGCTCAGGTCAACAAACTTTCGCAGCGCATAAACCAGCGCTTCTCCAGGGGGAACTGGCAGCCGATCTGTCTGAAAATGGCGCACCACGAGCCCGAGCTGGTGAATCATTTCTACCGGGGGGCCGATGTCTGCGTGGTGACCAGCCTGCACGACGGGATGAACCTGGTGTCCAAGGAGTTCGTGGCTTCCCGGGACGACGAGCAGGGGGTGTGCTGGTGCTGCCAGTTCACCGGAGCGGCTCATGAAATGCATGAGGCGCTCATCGTAAACCCGTACCATATCGAGCAGACGGCCGATGCCCTGTATCAGGCGATTACCATGCCAGACTTCGAACAGCGCGAACGGATGCGCAGCATGCGGGCTCTGGTGCGCGATTTCAACGTCTACCGATGGGCCGGCAGAATGCTTCTGGACGCAGCCCGCGTCCGCCAACGGGAGAAGTTGTCCGCCAGAATCGGGAGAGATTTGTGACGCCATCGTACCTTTTTCATGCGCAAGGGCTTGCCGCTCTTGCCCGTTATGTAGCACCTGACACCCTGTTTGCCTTTGACCTGGACGGCACCCTGGCGCCGATAGTCGAGGAGTACGATGCCGCCCGAATTGCCGAACCGGTCAGGACCACCCTGGAAAGGCTTGTCACGCTTGCCAAGGTGGTCGTGATCACCGGCAGGTCGAGGAAGGACGCCGAGGCGATACTGGGATTTAAGCCGCATCTGGTTATTGGCAACCATGGCGCCGAATGGCCTCCTGATGAAAACAGTCGAAATTGGCAGTTCGTTCAAAATTGTCTTAAGTGGAGAGAGCAGCTACATGACATGGTGTTCTACGAACAGTGTGTGGAGCTTGAATTCAAAGGGGAATCCCTTTCACTGCATTACCGTAAAGCTGCAGATCCTGACAAAGCCTTGTCACTGATCAATGCTGCAATCGACGGACTGGAACCACGCGCAAGAAGGTTTGGCGGTAAATATGTCGTCAACGTCGTTCCGATGGAGGCATTGGGCAAGGGAGGCGCACTTTCGGCCGCAATGGAGCGCTTCGGCTCGACGAGGGCTGTCTTTTTCGGAGACGACGAGACCGACGAGGAGGTGTTTCGCTTGAAACGCGATGAGGTGTTCGGTATTCATGTCGGCAGTGACGGCCGGACGGCCGCAGCGTACTACCTGAACCAACAGTCGGAAATGCTGGGGCTACTAAACTCGATAGTCGGGATGCTTGAGTCGCAGCGCGAGGAGGGGCAAGGAAGTGAAGGCGGTTAAGAAGGGGTGTGCGCCATCTTAGGGTAGCCCCCTCACTTATGCATTATGACAACAACCGAATCAAACGGAGGGACAATGAGTGACTCAATCGAAACCATCGGCAACTCCCTAGTTCAGCACGGCCCCGGCAATAACGGGCCTATCTGATGAAGCTGCACCCCACCGATGCCCCCCGGGATCATCGACCACCTGGAGCAGTTGGCCTGTTCACGAGGCTATTCCAAGGTCTGCGCCAGAATCCCTGCCCGGGAAGCAGGCCGGTTCGTTGCGGCTGGGTACCATCTGGAGGCGGCACTACCGTACTTCTTCCAGGAGGGAGGCTCCGCCTAGCGCCGACCGTAAGCAGGAGCGCCAACCACTGCTGGTACGGGGGGTTCTGATAGCGGCCGAGATGGCCACGCTCTACCGCGAGGGGAGAAGCTCGGCATCCGGTCACTGTTCAGCATCACCGGAGCCTACTCGTTCGGGATGAACATCACCTTTTCCTGCAACGGCTACCGCTACGGCGGCACCCTCACCAACCACACCAGCATTTATGGCACACTGGAAAGCGCGAACGTATGGCACAAGGCGTTGCCGGACGATCCGAAGTTTGCCTGGAGGTTTTTGTATGAGGTCGATTCGATGGACGATGGGAGAGGTCCCAAAACAGCAGTTTAAGGACAGACAAATGGATTTGGAAATCTAACTTAAATGCTGATTTCCAAAAAGCAGCTTTCGCTGTTGAGAACTTTGTTGTAACGCCGGAGCTTATCGGGTAGTATGCCATCAACCCAAACGTATCCAGGTTAACATGATTCCATCCGGTAACGTTCTCATACAACCTTCCAGCAACTTGCAGAAAATCGTGACAGGGCGGTCTTGTTTGCGTGGCCGTTTTATTGCGAGAGATCTTTCCCGGCTATTAATACTTATTCTCCTCATCCTCACGCCTGTCACCTACTCTAACGATAGCATTCCCAATTTTCAGCCTGACGGCGTATCAAGCCATTCTGTGTCAGCAAAGGCCTGTTGCACTGTTGCAGTCATACGACCTGCCGCTCCGGCGACCGTTGCCTTGGTTGCTGCAGGTGTAGTTGCGCCTCATACCTCCTGTTCAACTCCTCATATCTCCCCAGTTTGCTCATCTCAATCATCAAGAGCCCCCCCAGCCTGATTCCAGCCTGACCCTGACAACAGAATAACCTGAATAGTATCAGCGCATTTATGCGTTCATCGCTGTTTTTATGGAGGATGTATGCTGAAACTCCTGAAGAAATGGCTTGCGCCTATTGATGCAAGAAACTGCAGGTGTGCAGGTTCGTTGCTGTGAATTATTCGGAGGGCATCTCAATGCCTGCGATGCGGATCTCCGTAGGTGGAAGCGGGAGGGGCGGGAAGATCTGCTTCAGATGGTGAACCGTCTCGGCTGGATATGGGTGGACCCGGTTACCAAAGAGCCCTTGAACCGGTGCCCGTTCATGCACAGGACGGACTCCGGGCTATCGCTGTGCCGCATCAACGCCACAAAACCGGATATGTGCAGAGGCTACCCACGAATCGAATTCGATCAACACTGCGTTCGTGATTGAAAAAGGAAAATTATACATGGTGAAAATCATACCGTTCTTAATGGTGATGCTGGCTTCAGCACAAACAGCGCTGGCTTCAGGAAACGCCGAAGCAATTGCCGACCTGACCCGGAGCAGCATGGGAATTTTTGCATTGCTACTGTTTGTTGGCGCATACGCCCTCGTAATATTTGAAGAACAGCTTCATCTTCGCAAAAGCAAGCCGGTAATAGTGGCAGCAGGTATCATCTGGGTGCTGGTCGCACTCGCTTACCAGACCCTGGGAAAACCTGACCACGCCCACGGGGCGATTCTCGGCAATCTGACCGAATATGCCGAATTGTTCCTCTTTCTGCTGGCGGCCATGACCTATATCAACGCCCTTGAAGAGCGCGATGCCTTCCGGGCGCTGCGTTCCTGGCTGGTCAACAAGGGATTTACCCTGCGAACGGTCTTCTGGATGACAGGTCTGCTGGCCTTCTTCATCTCGCCGGTGGCAGACAACCTCACTACCGCCCTGCTGATGGGAGCCGTCGCCATGGCGGTAGGGGGAAATAACAAAAAGTTTGTCGTGGTGGCCTGCATTAATATCGTTGTTGCAGCCAACGCCGGCGGAGCTTTTTCACCCTTCGGCGACATTACCACCCTGATGGTCTGGCAAAAAGGCAAGGTAAGTTTCTTCGAGTTCTTCGCCATATTTATACCATCTGTCATCAACTGGATTATCCCTGCGATGTGCATGAGTATGGCCGTATCCAAGGAGAAACCTGAAGTCCACGATAGTACGGTGCAAATGAAGTTGGGGGCCAAACGGATCATGGCGCTGTTTCTGCTGACCATCGTCACCGCCGTCTCATTCCACAACTTTCTGCACTTGCCTCCGGCGGTGGGCATGATGCTCGGGCTTGGGTACCTCTCCTTTTTTGCTTACTACCTTAAAAAAACCGAAAATCGCCTTCTGAGCGGTGATAACCCACTTGACGTCACCGGTCACAACCATGCGACCTTTGACCTTTTCCGCAAAATAGCAAAGGCCGAGTGGGATACCTTGCTGTTCTTTTATGGGGTGATCCTCTGCGTGGGAGGGTTAGGGCAGTTTGGCTACCTTGCCAGTGCCTCAAAATTCATGTACGACGGCTTGGGGCATACCACTGCGAACGTGCTTGTTGGAATACTGTCGGCCGTCATCGACAACATTCCGGTCATGTTCGCGGTGTTGACCATGGATCCGCATATGTCGCACGGACAATGGCTGCTGGTGACATTGACTGCCGGAGTCGGCGGCAGCCTGCTCTCGATCGGCTCCGCGGCCGGTGTGGCACTGATGGGCTCGGCCCGTGGCGTCTACACCTTCGGCGCTCATCTGAAATGGACCTGGGCCATTGCCCTAGGGTATGCGGCCAGTATTGTTGCACACATGTTACTGAATGCGAGGTATTTTCATTGACGCAGTATGAGCAGGACAAAATCGGTTTCTAGGTCAACTAAGGGGGACGCGAGTAACCGTCAACCGGGGATAGGCAGGGGCCCATAAGAATAACTCCACTCCCGGTATGGGCAGGCGGTCCGGATGTTATACCAAAAACCCTCCCTTTGATTGCCGGAAGGACCGTCGAACTGGTCGCGTCATCCACGGGGGGGGGCGATATCAGGGTGATCAACCTCTCCGGGTTCTCGGTCGATTTCGACGGGAGCAGTTATACCCTGATCGTGCCGCACCAGGATCGTGCCGGGACGGTTGCCGCGGTGACGGCGGTGCTGGCGGAAGAAT
>Ga0209212_1009577_pt1 | contig 10071 bp, 6 predicted proteins | sample RifGroC2_FD_183996 | JGI IMG/M metagenome (GOLD analysis project Ga0209212, IMG submission 183996) | Groundwater microbial communities from Rifle, Colorado, USA - Groundwater C2 (SPAdes) (version 2) | ecosystem: Environmental > Aquatic > Deep subsurface > Groundwater | place: Rifle, Colorado... | reverse complement strand
CCCCGTTGGAGAAAAGGCGTGGTCCTGCTGCAGACGCTGGTCATGTCCGTCGTGCTCTCGATGGTCGCCGTCATGATGATGAAGTGGGTGCTCGCGCGCTACATGATGGCCGCCCGCAACTACCGCTCTACCGTCTCCACCGCCCACGCGCAAGGCTACGCGCAGCAGCGCTTCTCGTCATGGAATTTTAACACTTCCAGCGTCTCCTCAGGCGGCAGTACGACGCTGGACACCAAAACTATCACGTACGGAACTTCCGGCGCCGGTAACACCATGCGGACTTTCACTATTTCAACCGATGATTAAGCAAGGTCGCCGCAATGAGCCACTTAATCCTGCTTGTCCGTCTTCTCGCCGCCTTGCCCTCCTTCGCCGCGGAAATACCGACCGCCCCGTCGGTCTCCTGGCATTTGAAATCCTCGCCGCATTTTGAGATCATGCACGAATCGGTCTGGGCTCCCGGCTCCATTTCGCTGGAGCTGGAAAAGATCTATTCCTCGATGCGGCTTAAGATGTCCATGTTCGCCCCCTGGATGGTGAAGGAGAAGGCCAGGATCTATATTTACGCCTCCCAGGGCTCCTATATCAACGGCGAATTCAACCCGCCGCCCTGGTCCAAGGGGCTGGCCTATGCTTCAAAAAAGACCGTCGTGGTTTATGATACCGGGGACATCGAAAAACTGAAGGCGGTCATCGCGCACGAGCTGAGCCACCTCTATTTCGAGGGCTACTTCGGGGAGAAGCTTAAATACCCGCCGCAGTGGCTTAACGAGGGCCTGGCCGTCTACCTTGAGGAGTCGGTTTCGCCGGAGGGCGGGCCCTGGAGCAGGGCTCTGGCGTATTTCCCCCAGGAGCGGCGGGCGGCTTTCCCCGGTTTTTTCGACCTGAAAATAGACCAGCTTAAATCGGAAGCCAAAATAGCCGACTGGTACCTGCAGGCCTACGGCACGGTGCTTTACCTCTACAAGCCGCATACCCGCGTGCAGTTCAAGGCTTTCTGCGAGGCGCTGCGCTCGGGGGAAAAGGTGGAGGAGGCGCTTTGGAAAGGGTACCGGATAAGGGAGGGGCGTGACTTCGGGAGCAAATGGTCCGCCTGGCTGGACGCCTACTCCCAGCCGCAAATGAACGGCCAGCCTTCGGGGAGCCGCTCGGCCAGTTTCGATTTCAGGCCGGTACAGTTCTCCTCGTTTTCCTTCACTGATTTCGGGTCAAAAAAGTAGGCCGGCGGCCCTGTAGGCTTTCCGCAGTTCAGCCAGCTCCTTCCTGTCCCGCGCGGCGAGCCCGGCGGGATCCTTCTTTTCCGCCAGCAGGAGCGTCAAAAAAATATCGCGCCTGCGGGGGGCGGCTTCAAGGGCGGCCTTAAGCAGGGGGACCGCCCTTGCCCTGTCGGTTTTGAGGCTCAGCAGCCCGGACAGGAAGAGCGCGTCCGGGTCCCCGGGGTAGTCCTTCAGCAGCAGGGGGCTCTCCTCACCGCGGCCGCAGGAGGCGAGGGTGTACGCCAGGCGGAGGCGGAGTTGCCGGTTGCCGGGGTCCAGGGCGGCGGCGGCTTGTGAGTGATAGACGGCTTTCCCGCACTCGCCCCTCCTCATCCATGCCGCCGCCAGGTTGGCCTGCGCGCGTGGAACTCCGGGGTCGCGCGCGACCGCGGCGGAAAACAGCGCCAGGTCGGTTTTAAAGTCGGGGGCCCTGAGGAGGGAGACGGCGCAAAGCCCGGCCAGGTACAGCCCGGCCGCGGCGGACGGAAAGATCAGGCGTTTACATTTCTCCCCGGAGCCCCGCCTGAACCCGGCGGCGGCCAGCAGCGCGAACCCGGCCAGCGGCAGGTAGAGATAGCGGTCGGCCCGGATATTATAGACGGGCAGGATATTGAGGGCCGGCAGCAGCGCGATAAAAATAAGCAGCAGGGCCAGGCCGGAAAGTCTTCTTCTCATGAAAACCAGCCAGCCTCCGGCCAGCGCCGCAAGGCAGCCCGCGACGGGCAGTGCGCCGTCGCGGAAGGATCTTATCACCGCCGGGTTGTAGTCGGGGCTCAGGTTCAGCGGGAGGACAAGCGCCCGGAAATAGCCGAGGGTTATGGCCGACATCGTAAACAGGTTCGCGGCCCGGTTCGAATAGAGCTCGCGCCAGGGAGGGGGGGTATTCAATGACCCGGGGCGGGAAGCGTCCGGCGGCAGGAGGGCGGCCGGGTAAAGGAGCGACGGCCCCGCTATCCCGGACGGGGAGGAGCCGGGCAGGACATAGCCTGAGCGCGGCGCCCTGAACCAGAGGTAAAACGTCCCTATCAGGAGCAAGCCCAGCAGCAGCGGCGCGCAGCGCTTCAGGCCTTCCTTCCCGGAGTCAAAATAAACGGCGAGCAGCGCGGCGGCCGGCAGCACTACGGGGGTTTCAACGCTCATCACGGAGAGAAAATAGGCCAGGGCGGCGGCCGCTCCTGTCAGGGCGCCCGGCTGTCTGGCGAAAAAAACCGAGGAAAGCAAGCCCGCGGTGAAGAAAAAAAAGCCGAGCAGGTGGGAGCGGAAAGTTATTATGCGCACGACTTCCGCCGAAGCCGGGTGAAAGGCGAAAACCAGCGCGCCGAAAAGCGCCGCCGGGGCGGAGCCGCAAAGGGCAAGCAGCAGAAAAAAAAGAAGCGCGCTGTTGAAGGCGTGCAGCAGGACGTTGGTAAGGCGCAGCCCTTCCACCCCGCCGCCGGAGCAGACGTCCGCCAGCAGCGAGGCGTTGACCAGCGGCCTCGCGCTCATCGGCACGGGCAGCACTTTCAGCAGGTTCGCGGGGTTAAGCGCCGTTCCCAGGTTGGCGCAGTCGGAGACAAAAGCGTTCTTCGCGATAAACTCCTGGTCGTCCCAAAGCAGCTCCTCAGGAACGGAGGGAAGGTACAGCGCCAGCGCCGAGGCGAAAGCCGCGGCCGCCAGGAGCAGGTACAGCCGCGGTTTTTCCACCTGAAGCATATTGGGAAATTCTATAATATTTACCATGCTAGTGATCAAAGCCGGCGGCAGCGTTATAACCCGCAAGGGGCCGGGTCCTGTTTTCGACCGCGCCGGGGCCGCGCGGCTGGCAGGGGTCCTTTCCAGGCTTAAAGAGCCGTTCATCCTCGTGCACGGCACCGGCTCTTTCGGCAAGCCTCCCGCGGCGCGCTACAGGTACCTTTCCGGGCGGATCGCGCCGGGGGCGGCGCCGGTGGCGGCGATCAAGGCTTCGCTCCTCGACCTGCACTCATCGCTGGTCTCCGAACTCGTCGCGGGGGGGGTCAAGGCGGTCAGCTGCCCGGGGTGCGCCTTTTTTTCACTTGTTTCCGGGCGTCCCCGCCTGAAGGCCGGACAAGTCCTGCTCGAGTGGCTCCGGGGCGGGTTCGTCCCTGTCATTAACAGCGATATTTTCACCTGCTCCTCCGGCGGGTTCCGGGTAGTTTCAAGCGACGCGCTGCTTCAGGAGCTCTCCGCGGAACTGGAGCCGGCGCTGGCCGTGTTCTTTACGGATACCCCCGGCCTTTTAAGCCGCGGCGGGGTTCTTCTCCCGCGGCTGGAGCATCCCGCCCTGCTCCGCCTGAAGCGCCAGCTTCCCCGTTCCCCCGCCGACGTCAGCGGAGGGATGCGCGGGAAAATAGCCGAGATAATCCGCATCAGCTCGGCCGGCGTGGACGCGGTCATCCTCGACGGAAGGCGGCCCGCGGAACTTCTAGAACTGCGCGCTGGCCGGCGCGCAAAAGGAACCTATATCCATGCTTCGAAGAAATAAACGCAGGATAAGCGTAGTGATCCCGGTTTACAATGCGCTCCCGGACCTCAGGGCCTGCCTGGCGAGCCTCGAGCGCACGGCCCGCGGCCTTTACGAGCTTATCCTGGTGGATAACGCCTCCGAGGAGAAAACGCGGCGCTTCCTTGACGGGCTTAAGGGAGCCAGGGTGCTGCGCAACCCGGCCAACCTCGGATTCGCCAAGGCCGTCAACAGGGGCCTCAAGGCGGCGCGGGGCGAATATATCGCCGTGGTGAACAGCGACGTGGCTTTTTTCGAAGGCGGCCTTCAGGGCCTGGCCGCCTGTCTCGATTCCGATACCGGCGCGGGAGCCTGCGGCCCCCTCACCAACCGCACGGTCGGAGTACAGCGGGTCGTCCTCGACCCGAAGGTCGAAAAGGACGCCTCCTCCCTGCGCTTTTTCGCCCAGGCCATGAGCCTTAAATTCCCGGGCGAGGCTTTCGAGGTTCACCGCCTGGTGGGCTTCTGTTTTATGCTCAGGCGCTCCGCCTACGAGAGTATAGGCCTTCTGGACGAGCGCTTCGGCACCGGCTGTTTCGAGGACCTGGATTATTCGCTGCGCCTGCGCCAGGCCGGGTGGAAACTGAAGGCCGCCAAGAACGTTTTTGTATGGCACCACAACCACGCCAGCTTCGGCGGGCACGAGCACTTTCATTCCTGGGCCGTGCGCAACAGGGAAGTGTTCGTGGATAAGTGGTGCCGCAAGGCCCTCGAATTCCTCGACGAGCTGGACCCGTATCTTGAGACGGACGGAAAAAAGCTGCAGGGGGCCGGGGCAGCGGGAAAGCGGAAAGGCTAGTGAAAAAAGATTACCCGGTACTGGGCCATTCGATGCGTTTTCTGCTTGAGCCCGGCGACGCGGCTCTGGCCCTTCCCTGCCCCGCGGAGGAACTGCGCTCCGGCGAGGTCGCTCTGATCGTAAAATGGGAGGCCGGGCGGCCCGCCGGCTATATAATACACCGCGTTCTGTTCAACTCCGGTCCCGGCGGCCGCCGCTTCCTGCTCACAAAGGGCGACGCGAATTTTCTGCCCGACCTGCCTCCCTCGGCTTTTCAGCCCGTGGCCAGGATAACCGCCATCTCGCGCGCGGGCCGCACCTGGTCCGCCTCCCCCGGCCCGGCCTGGCCGCTGGCCGCCGCCTATTCCTTCGCCGCCAATAAACTGCTGTCCTGGGCCGTTTACTCCGCGCTTTCCCTGTTTTCAGCCGCCGTTCTCTGTACCCCGCGTTTTTTCTCCGGGCTCTTGAACAGCCTTTACCTCTATTGGGAGGTCCGGCTTTACCCCGCCGCCCTGCGCCTGGTTTCCTCGGTCGTGCGGCCGTACGGCGCGCCAGGATGCTCGCCGGAGGCGGGAATGGTGAAGAGCGGGCGTATAACGGAGGACGAAACCTGGTCCGGAAAAATAACGGCGGCGGACTACCTTATAATAGAGCGCGGGGTCCGGGTCAGCGTGCAGCCGGGGTGCGAAATAACTTTTACGAGGAGGGAGCCGTGGTTTTTCCCGGTCCTGAGGGCCGGCATCGACGGGGCGCGCCGCGAACTGGACAGTTCTGCGGCAAAGATCCTGGTGTATGGAGCGTTCTCCGCGTACGGGACGCCGGGCTCGCCGGTAATTTTCGGCGGCGCCTCCTTCGGCGGGCTTCACGCCCTCGGAGAGGGCAGGATCGTAATGCGCGACTGCCGCCTGGAGAACTCCGCGGCCTGCGCGCTTACCGCCGGCGACGCCGCAGCGGCTGAGCTTGAACGCTGCTCCTTCGTCTCCTGCCGCGGCGGGACGGAGGCCTCTGGTTTTTCCTCTCTTTATTTAAAGGACTGCGGTTTTTCGGACTCCGGCGGGCCGGCCCTGCGCCTGATGGATAGTTCGCTCTCCTCGGTATTCGGCTGCACTGTCCGGGGCTGCTCCGGGCCCGCCGTGGAAGCCGGCGGAGAGGCTTCGGCGGCGCTATACGCCTTTTCGGCCGAAAGCTGCGCTTCCGGTATCGAAGCTTCCGGGCTCTCGGCGCTCAGGCTCGACGACTGCCGCTTCGAGGGCAATGCCGGACACGCGTTCCAGCTGCGCGGCTCCTCCCGGCTGGAAGCGGAAGGCTGCGCCGTTTCCGGCAACGCCGCCGGGCTTTCCGCCCGCGGAAAGAACTCGCTCCGCCTTTCGTACTGCGCCTTCAGCGGCGGGCGCGGGCCGGCCGTGGAACTATACGGGCATAACTCGCTTACCGCCGGGCACTGCTCTTTTTCAGGAGGCGCGTCCGGAATAGAGGGCGAGGGCTCTAATTCGGTAATAATTTCGTCCTGCTCCTTCAGTTCGATCCACGGTACCGGAGTAGAGCTGGCGCGCGCAGCCGGTTTCAGCGCCAAGTCCTGCGACTTTACCGGCTGCGGGGCCGGCGTCCGGCTCGAGGATTGCCGCCCGGGCGCGCCGGGTAAGGTTCCTGTGCCGGGAAGCGGCGAACCCGCTGTGGAACTTTCAGCCTGCTCCTTCACTGCGATCCAGGGCCACGGCGTGGAGCTGGCGGGCGCGGCCGGTTTCAGCGCCAAGTCCTGCGCTTTCAGCGGCTGCGGAGCCGGCATCAGGCTTGAGGATTGCCGGTCGTCCGGGCTGGAAGGCGTTTCTGTCTCCGGGGGCCGCGGGCCGGCCCTGGAACTATACGGACGAAACTCAACAGAGGTCACAAACTGCTCTTTTTCCGGCGGCGCGTCGGGGATAGAGGGGAAAGGCTTTAACTTCGTGGAACTTTCGTCCTGCTCCTTCAATTCGATCCACGGTCCCGGAGTGGAGCTTGCCCGCGCGGCCGGTTTCCGCGCCAGGTCCTGCGAGTTCACCGGCTGCGGGGCCGGCATCCGGCTTGAGGACTGCCGCTCGTCCGGGTTGGAAAGTGTTTCTATTTCCGGCGGCCGCGGACCGGGGCTTTACGCGCGCGGCGCGGGTTTGTTAAAGGCGGACAAGGTCAGTTTTAAGGCTAACGCGACCGGGGCGGACATAGGAGGCCTCCTGCGCGCCGAGCTGGACGCCGCGGTTTTTCGGGACCAGGCCGGGCCGGCCGCCGTCTTTTCAGGGAGGGCTTCCGCGCTTATCACCGCCTCCTCTTTTACCGGAAACTTTTCAGGAGTCTCCGCGGACGGGGACGCTTCGCTTGACCTGCGCGGCTGCGCGTTCGAAAATAACGGCGGACCGTCCCTGGAAATGTCGGGTCGCTCCTCCCTGTCGCTCCGCGAAACGGTTTCAAGCGGCTTCCCGGCCGCGCTGACGCTCGCTGAGCGGGCTTCCGCCTCGTTGAACCTGTTTAATTCGCGGAGTTCGTCCGCCCCGGCAGTCTCGCTGACCGGCGAGGCCTCCCTCTCGGGCAGGAACTGCTCTTTTTTCTCGGAAACGGACGCCGTATACGCCGAAGGCTCCGGAGAACTGTCGCTTCGTTCCTGCAGTATAGTTTCCGCGTCGGGAGCCGCGCTGAAGCTGGGGATAAGGCGAGCCGGACTGGAAAGCGTCCGCGCGGAGGGCTCCGGCGGGCTGAACCTGCGCCCGGGCGGCGCCGTGACCGCGCGGGACCTCGAAATTCAAGCCCGGGATTATGCCATTGAGTCCGCCGCTGACGGCTTTTTCGCCCGCGGGCTTGAGACGCGCGGCGGAACCCGGGGCGGAGTCATGATCTCCTCCGGAAAGGCGGTGATACAGGGAGCTTCCCTCGCCGGGAGTCCCTACCCCGGGCTTGCCGCGGCGGCGGGCGCGGTCCTCAGGGCCGGTGAAGTCTATTTCGAGGGAGAGCCTTGGAAAGCTCCGCGGCGCCCGGTAAGGCGCCCCCGCAGGCTGATATTCCTGTTCACCTCCGCTACCGCGGAACTGCCGGTATTCAGGCAGCTTTATCGGCTGATCTATCTGGCGGCCGTACCCGCGGCCAGGGCGCTGCTCGGCATCCCCGGTGTTTCATCCCTGTACCTGTACAGGGGCATGGCTTCAACCGACTGGGTTCCTGTCCTGAGCGACATGGACCTGGCCTGCGCGCTGGGCTGCTCAAATCCCGAAGCAGACTGGGCGGTTTATTCACGGCTGAGGGGCCGCCTGCGCCTGCTGAAGGCTGTATTCCCTTTTACCGGGGAGGTTCTTTGCGCCGGGAGAGAGCAGCTGGAGGCTTTTATCTCCGGGTGGGGGGTTAAAGGCGCGGAGTTTAAAACATCTTCACGCCTGTTGGCCGGACGCCCGCTGGGGCGGGGCGGAGATCGCGCCCCCGGCCCGGCCGCCGACGATACGGAAGCTTTTTATTCCTATACCCTGCTTATGCGCCACCTGTTTTCCGAGGACCTCCCCGCCAATTTCCGGCGCCGCAACTGCCTTAAGGGCCTGGTGGATATAAAACGCTACCTGGACAAAGGCGCGGCGGACAGGGTTTCGCGCCTGGCCTACGCAAAGCGGGCGGGACTGCCGCTCTGGGACTACCCGGCTGTTCCTGAACTGCATAGCGCCTTTGAGGCGTTCAGGGCGCTGCATCGGGCCGCCGCGGATACTCCTGCGCCCGGGCGCCACTGCCCCGTTCCGGAGGCGCCGCCTGCGCGCGGCTTCAACCGTCACGCTTTCGAGGCCGCCTGCGCCTGCCTGGAGGCGGATTGCGGCGTCCGGCTGGGCGTGGTTCTGGACGCGCTGTACAGGGTCTATATCGTGCTCCCCGACAGCGCCGCCGGCGACGAGGCGCTGTTTGCCGCCGTTACCGCGGCGCTCCGGCGCGCCCGCTCGGCTTATCCCTTTCTTTCCGCCGCCCCGCTGCTGCTTACCGGGGCCTCTTTCGGCTTCCTGTCGCGCCTTCCATATCTGAACAACCCGCTGTTCCCTCTCGACCTCACTCCGGGAGGCGGGGGGACCGGGGGGCCGGGGCACGGCGGGGTTTATGTCTATAATCTGCCGGTGCTCCCGGGCCTGCCGGCCGCCGGAGATCTGCGCGCCGCCGCGGCTTTGGCAGCGCGCCATTTTTCCGCCTCCTGGCGATCGCTCTGGGGGGACATGCCTCCTCATTATTTCTACACCAGGGCCGCCGGCTTGAGGCTCCTCCTTGAAACGGGGGAGACCCCGCCTTTCTCCAGGCCGGCCGAGCTGGGCGGCGCTTTCCGGAAAAAATACGGGGATTCCGCCGCGGGGTGGGAATCCTATTTAACCGGCGGGGCAGGGCGGGAGAATTATATATTCGTCTCCTCCCAGGCCGAAGCGCTCACGGAGCTGGCCGATGGAATTTGAAGGCGGCCTCAGCGTAATAATAATAACCAGGGGCCGCCCCGCGCTGCTGCGGGCCTGCCTGGAAAGCATTCTTGCCGGCGGCCCCGGGCCGGAGATCATGGTAGGAGTTAACGGGGCGGACCCGGCTTCGGCCGAAGTGCTCGCCTCTTTCCCCGCTGTAACGGCCATAGCATTGCCCCGCATGTGCCGCGGAGAGGCGCGCAACGCGCTGGCCGCCCTGGCCCGGGGCCGCTGGTTCTGCTTTCTCGACGACGATACGCAGGTCCCGCCCGGCTATTTCGAAAGGCTGGCCGCGGCGATAAAGGCGAACCCGGCGGCGGCGGTTTTCGGCGGAGGCCAGTCGCTGGCCGCGGGCGCGGGGGCTTTCGAGTCGGCGGTTTACGCGCTGCTCTCCTCTCCCTGGGGAGGCGGGCCGTTTACCGAAAGATTTTCTCCCGTAGCGGGCAGCCGCAGCTCCGGGCCGGAAAAATTCATACTATGCAACCTGACGCTGGACCGGGAATTCCTGCGGGCCCGCGGCCTCGCTTTCGAGGGCCACCTGACCAGCGCGGAGGAAAATCTCCTCCTTAACAGGATGGCGCGGGCCGGAGCGCGGATGGTCTTGAGCGGCGGCTTGAATATAGTTCACAGGCGCAGGGCCGGGCTGGCCGCCTTCGCCAGGCAGGTCTTCAGTTCCGGGCGCGGGCGGGCGCAGATCACTCTCCTCAGCCCGCGCGCCTTTTCCGCTTTCACGCTCCTGCCGCCAGCGGCGCTGCTCCTGGCGGCCTGGGCGGCCTTCTCCGCGCCGGGCCTTCTCGGCCGGGGGGCTGCGGTTTATTCGGCTGCATCGCTCGCGGCGGCGGCTTTCTCTGGAACACGGCCGGAGTTTAAACCGGCGGTCTTCGCGCTTTTCCCGGCCCTTCATATTTTTTACGCGGCAGGCTGGCTTTTCGGGGCGCTGGAGGGGTTGTTTGAAAAAGCGGCCGGGCGGTCTAAGCCGGGACGTTGTTGCTGCGAAGGAAAGCTTTTAGAGCCGCCGCGTTGACGGCGTGGTCGGGGCCCGTTTCAAAAACAACAAAAGCGGTCTTTTTCATCAGCGCGCGCGCGGTCTTCACGCGGGAG
>Ga0209212_1009576_pt1 | contig 10072 bp, 10 predicted proteins | sample RifGroC2_FD_183996 | JGI IMG/M metagenome (GOLD analysis project Ga0209212, IMG submission 183996) | Groundwater microbial communities from Rifle, Colorado, USA - Groundwater C2 (SPAdes) (version 2) | ecosystem: Environmental > Aquatic > Deep subsurface > Groundwater | place: Rifle, Colorado... | reverse complement strand
GGAAACTTTACTTAACAAAAAAGAAGGTTTTAAAAGTCACTGCGATTTCTAGTAGGTATGGATTCAGAAATACTGCAAAAATGCATCAAAGCAGGCAAGATTGCTGCCCAGGTTCGTCGGGAAACGGCAGCCAGGCTGGAAAAGCCGGGCGCTTCTTTCTTAGAGTCGCTGGACTTTGCTGAGGGACGCATCCTGAAATTAGGCGGGCAGATTGCCTGGGCGCAGATGGCTCTCAATGACGTTGCGGCCCATTTCTGTCCGGAAGAAGATGATACGCAGGTATCTCAGGAAGGCGATTTAATCAAAGTTGATATCGGGGTGCATATCGATGGATATATCGCCGATAATGCCATGGCGGTGGAAGTGGCGACCAAGGAATATACTGACCTGATTAAGGCAGCGCAGAATGCCTTGAAATCGGCTATCAAACTGGTTCGTCCCGGCTGCCAGCTCTGGGAATTGGGTGAGGCACAGTATTCTGAGGCTGAAGCGCTTGGTTTTACTACTGTCAAAAATTTATCCGGGCACACTATTACTCCTTATACTGTTCACGGTGGTGTTTCTATTCCGGCATTTAACAACAAAGATAAGACTGAACTTCAGGAAGGCTGGCAGGTCGCCATTGAGCCATTTGTGACCAATGGACAGGGGATGATACGGGAAAAAGGGAAAGCGACGGTTTTTATGGTGGAAGCAGAGAAGGGGGTACGTTCACTGTATGCCAAGAAAATTCTGGAGCAAGTGAAACCGCAACAGGGTCTGCCTTTTACGACGCGATGGCTTACAAGAAAGCTAGGGAAGGGGTCGGCGGTCTTAGGATTGCGGGAATTGCAGCAATCGGGAATCATTCATGCCTACCCTCCGCTGGCGGAAGTATCGGGGGGAATGGTTTCACAGTTTGAACATTCAATGGTTGTGAAAGATAAGCCGGTGGTGTATACAAGGCATGAAGAGGATGGGTGGTAGTATTTCTATTTATACACTTCATCAACCAAATACTTATATATATTATATATTCCGCTTACTGCATGAATATCCATTCGGTGGCATTTGCTGCTTTGCTCAAGGTGCTTTCTTCTTCTGCCTTTGCTTCTCCTGCCTCTGCCCATGAAGAGCCACAAACGACGGTGCAAGTCTATCAGGATAATACTCCTGAACAAGTAAATGTTCCTCAAGAGGAAAAATTAAGCCTTACCTTACGATATGGCTTTCTGTGGCGGAAGGGGGAAAATCCTTCTCTGCTTCGCTACACGGTCAAAGGATCATCGTTAGGCATTAACGGTTACTTGGTAGGCATTCGCTTTCTGGAAGAAAACCCAGAACGGACTGCCCCAGAAAAAATTTCTGTTATAGGGTTGGAACTGGAAGGAACACGAACCTTTCGGACCTATGAAGCAGACATTATGTTTGGGTATGAATTGTACCGCATATCAAATAATTTTCTTAACCTTTCTCTTGCCGGGCAAATCATCGGAGGGATGCTTCTGGACACAAATTACTTTGAGGGAAGAATGAGTGATGGACAGAGCCAAAGAATCCCCGGGAATATGACTTTGGACTTTCTCCTTGGTGGGGGTTTGCAGGGAGAAGCAGCTTTTCATCTGCCGGTGCGATGGACGGCCATTCCGTTAAGTATGGGGGGAGGAGGAACCTTGGAATACCTTAGCGAGCAGGTAAGCCTTACTGAGCCATATACTGGACTTAACGGAGAAGTTCACCTCTTTCTTCGGATTGCTAGAAATGAACTTTAATCTTTCTTCATCTTCGGCAATATTTTATAGGTAAAGAGTGCTGCGGCAATAATAATTGCCCAGAATAATATCCAGGAGATGAGCTTGAAGGCGAATAATACTATATTAGCTATCAGTAAAAGAGCCCCCAGGATTCCAAGCAACTGCATTTTGTTCATGTCAACTTTTTCACTACGTCCGTCAATTTTAAGGCTTGCTGTTCTCCACTCTTCATGTTCCGCAGCAGTAATTTTCCTGCTTTCAATTCGTTGTCTCCGATAATAAGGGCGAAGGGAATTCCTAAAGTACTGGCATATTCTAAATTCTTGCCCACTCCTCGTTGATTTAAATCAATGCTGGCAGGAATCCATTTCTCGCGTAATTGCTGTACTATTTTTAACGATTCTTTCTCAGTTTTAATGGGTATAACCAGCACTTTGGTAGTCATTTCCGGCTCTTGGTTCTGTTCTTTCAGCACTTCCATGATTGGCTCTAAGCCAAAGGCAACTCCAACGGCAGGAACTTGGCGGTTGCCAGCCATGAATTTTCCGATCATGCTATCCCATCTTCCCCCGGCAGCTAAGGAAGAGGTGACTTTTGATTTTTTCAAATAGGCTTCAAACACCGTTCCGGTGTAGTAGGCTAATCCGCGGGCGAGGGAAACGTCAAATTGAGCGATGTTTACACCGAGGGCTTGCAGATAGCTAAATAGTTCTTCTAATTCTTTGATCCCTTCTTGCCCTTCGGGACTGGCTACTTTCTTTTTGATCTCAGCGATGGTCATTCCGGGTTTAATCAATGAAAATAGGTCTTTTATCTGAGCGGTGGTAAACTGTCGTTCTGCCAGTTCTTTCTCCACTCCTTCTTTGCCAATTTTATCGAGCTTGTCAATGGCGATAATCGCATCCTCTTTCTGCTCTATTTTGGCCTGTTCTAAAATCCCGTTGAGGAGTTTCCGATTATTGACTTTGACGATTACATCCAGATTCAGTTTACGAAAGGCAGTTTGCGCAACGGCGATGATTTCAGCGTCGGCTATCATCGAAGAACTGCCAATGATATCCACATCACACTGCCAAAATTGGCGAACTCGTCCGGCTTTAATAGGTCCATCGCGAAAGACGATGCCCATCTCATAGCGCTTGAAGGGCATTTTCAAGGTGGGATTCATGGCTACGTATCTTGCTAAAGGAACGGTTAAATCAAACCGTAATCCTAAGTCACGATTACCTTGATCTTTCAATTTGAAAGTTTCTTTGAGAGCATCTGACGCTTCTCCTGCGGCAAATTTAGCTGCGAGAGTTTCATAGCGTTCCAGGATGGGTGTTTCTAAGGGCAGGAAGCCGTACAGTTCAAAGACCTCTTGCAGGATATTTTTCACTTTATTTTGAGCAATCTTCTCTTGCGGCGAGATGTCACGCACGCCTTTAGCAGTTTGGAGTTCCATTCTATTCACCTTTATCTTCTCGTTTATATGCTTTTTCATCAAATGACCCTCTATACTCAGTGGGTTGTTTCTCTTTATCTACCATAATTGGCGGTGGAAATATCCGACAGTCTTTTCCGAAGATATCCAGTCCTTCATCGGCTAATCGTATTCTTTCTTCTATTGTTAATGGTTTTTTCTGATTCATGTTCATTTTTTCTCCCCGCTTAGAGCCCGGTCGGCTAAGGCCTGCGGGAGAGAATTGAACTCTCATCCTCAGATCCACAGTCTGAGATGCTGCCACTGCACCACCGCAAGCATGAAGTTATCTAGCAAAGCGGATGGTGGTGAATCGAGGTAGAAATACCTAGCCTGATTGTTGGTTCAAAAAGAGAAGTATAGATACAACTAGTAAAATCTTGACTGACAATGAAGATAATCACTTTTGATATCCATAATACCTAGAAAACAGAGCCAGTATATAAATATTGCTATTTTAGTGTAACTTCATAGTAAATATTATAAAGTATACTACTCTTAATCCCGTATGCCAGACATAACCGACTCATTTATACAGGGACGGCGGGGAGAACAGGATTTCATCAATTATCTTGCCGCACGGCAGGATGGAGTCCACGTCTGTGATGTTTCTGCTCTACCTTCTTTTCGGCTAAAGGGTATTGATATTGTATTTTATCGTACGATGCAGCCAAACAAAGCCATAGCAGATGAAAGCGAACTGGAGCGGCTGGTACAGGAAAAAATCAGATATGAAGACGTGCAGGATTCTCGCTGCCGGCGGTATACTTTTGAGATCAAGAGCTGCTCGGTCATTGGCAGAACGGGAAACTTCTTTCTTGAAACGATGAGCAACGTGGAAAAAGGAACTCCAGGCTCTTTCCTGTATACTCATGCCAATTATTACCTTTACTATTCCCTTACTGAAGAATTGTTTCATTACCTGCCCATGCCGAAAACGAGGCAGTGGGTGCTGGTGCGAAAATTTCCAGAAAAGGTAACCTCTACGAGCATGGAGGGAATAGTGCAGTACCATACCAAAGGCTTAGTGGTGCCTCGCAGGAATTTGCTGGAGGCGAAACAGTTGGGGATAACAGTGCAAATCAATCCCTTTAGTGAGCACAGGGAATGCTCTAGAACATCCAAATAAAAAGGGCGGCCGGGGAGACTTTCGAGCACAAAAGCTGTTTCGTCTTGGTGGGCTTTACGTCCGCCCTTTGGTGCAGCTTTGTCAAAGATGCGAATCGAACTCCCGTCTCGGGATCCACAGTCCCAAATACTAGCCGTTATACGACGGCCGCCATTAAAAACCTAAGAAACCTGCCTCTTTAAAAATCTTTACCCAACAACTTTATATTGTGGAGGAAGTGTTACATCTTCTTCCTGGAGCTGTCCTACCGCTATCTTGGTAAAGGTATGCTTTTCTTTGATTATACCATCGGCATCATATATTACCTGCCGTAAAGGCAACCCATAATACTTGTCGACTGATAAGCGTTCTTTATTGCCGGCAGGGTTGGTGTACTCGATGATGGTTAAGGCCCGGTCATCAAAGGTCTCGCTTCCCACGCTTTCCGCATAGTTTACCTGATTCATTATTTCTACCGGGCTGGGATATATATTCTCTTTCTCAATATCGATCTCAAACGCTTGATTCCAGATATCGCTGCAGGTTATCCCTGATTTATCGCAGATGCCAATAGCTTTTTGGGCGTCAAGGTCCAGGTAGACTTTGTTATAATACACTTCGTTGCGCAACTGTACCGTATCGGTATACACTTTTTTGATTTTGTTTCCGATTCTATACACTTCATAGCCGCGGGCATCCTGGGCATCAAAGGCATAGTTATAATTAGTAGCTTGCTTATTTTTATTTACCAGCTCTTCCATCACTGTATTCATTCGTGGTTTAGGGATAATAATTCTAGGAGCACTTTCCGTTTCCGAGGGTTCAGGGCTGGTTGACCGGCGGCTGTTTTCTTGTTCTTGGGCATTATTTTGAGAAGATTGTTCTTGGGAAACGGTTTCCTGAGAAGGCAGACAGGATACCAGCAGCGCCAGAGTAAGCATCAGTGCAATTAATAATATCACTCTTTTCATATTAAGAGAGAATAGGGAATTATATTTAAACTTTTCTTCAACTGGGCACAATATGTTTTGTGAGTGATGGCTTGGCCAAGAGGTGAGCCGAGAACTGCTATTGTTTATGAGAATTGATTGGTGCTTTCTCGCCTACAAAACTAACTTTCTTTGGACGATACATCAACAAGGAAAGCACGAGGTGAACGGCCTGCCATCACTCACTTTTTGGATTGTGCCTTCAACTGGGTGCAGTCAACTAGTTGGTGTTAGCGTGCTCAGCGTCTTGGCCGCGAGTTCGGCTGATTTCCAGAAATACCTGTTTTTCGAGAGAAATCAGACAATAACTCCTCATACAAAGTAGTTCCTCACTCGCATAGTGGCCTAGACGACGCTGAGCATAATGAACTTGACTGCACCTTTCAACTAAATCATCAGCACTTTTTGCTGCCGTACTACTCGAACCCGTATCTGTCTGGTGTATCCTAAAAAATCTCCACCAGCTTGCAGCGGGAAGGGCGTTTCACTCTGTATCTTAAATTCCTTTCCCTGAAGCACCAGCAGAGGCGATTTATCAATCGCTAAAGCGGCTAACAGCAGGCCCCATACCCTGATGGTTTTGTTGAGCAGGGAGGAATGAGTGTTAACCAAGGCCAGCCCATGGACTTTTCCGTAATAAGGAACTTTTCCTAAGGTGAGGTTTACACAGTTCTTCCACTCATATTTTTTTCCATCAATCAGGCACTGCCAGGAGTAACTGGCTCGGGAGCCAAAGATGACTTTCGCTCCGGCAACAAAATAATTGGCAAAACCTATCCTCGTTCGTTCCTTGCTCTGACGCATGACTTCAGCGTCCAGTCCCAGCGATAAAAAAGTAGTCTGAATTTTTCCGGAATTCCATTCCAGCTCTAATATATCTAACTTTATTTCCCGGAACTGAAACCATGAGCGGAGGTATTCAAATCGTTTTCCTTTGTAGAAATAGGAGTAGAAAGCATTTCCCGCTCCGAGCGGAAAAAATCCCAGGCGCTTCTTCCAGAAGGGCTTATAGTTCAAAGCACTTTCAAATGACCCGTCACCACCGGCAATAATAATCTGCTGGTCATCTTTGATTTTTTGTTCTATGTTTTCATACATATTTTTCTTCAAGGGGAGATACATGATGGTAGCTTTCCTTCTTTTGGAAAATAATCGGAGCAGGTGCCTTCTATAGGCATCTTTATATCCACTGGACTGTTTATTTGCCAACAAGATTATCTTTTCGTGTTGAATGGTTTTGCCTAATTTCCTTCGCTGCCGCAGGCTTCGGGCATAGACCACACCGTGATGGAGAATAGATCCGAAGGCGAGGATTATAGCAAGGACAGTAAAGAGAATTACCAGCACTGAGTCAATTTGGAGCAAGCTGCCTGATTCTTGGTAGAGCAGCAATTCCTGCGTCAGGAGGGTTATAATAATCCCATACTGGACATAAATCATCATTTTCCGATAGGTTTCTTCTTTGATCAGGACATCTTCCTGGGATGCCAGCCAGCGCACTATTCCAACGACCATGTCCCTGATAATAAAAAATCCTAGTACCCAGAATGAGAATATCCCCTGCAGTGAAAATAAAAACAGTAGCCACATCGCTATCATTTTATCGGCAAAGGGATGAAGGAAGGAAAAGACTTTAGTCCTGGGCTGAAGGTGCTCCATTACTTTTTCATCAATGATATCAATGAGAATTATAAGAACAATCAAAGCCATGCTGATTCTTAATCCAGTGGCTGTATGTATAGCAAGAAGGTAGGTTAGTACTAGCGTCAGGAGTACTCGTACCAAGGTCAGATAATTTCGTACAACCATTGGTATCAGGTAAAGAGAAGAAGTTTAAAAGGTTTTGCTAACTTCACATCCCGTCCATATTCATCCCATATTGACTTGGCCCCGGAGTTTGCTTCTGGGCTGAGCGCCCGACAATAACATCATCAATGCGTAAAATCATTTCGGCTACTTCAGTAGCACTGCTGAGCGCCTGAGTCTTAATTTTTAATGGCTCAATGACTCCTGCTTCCCAGGCATCCATCACCTGTCCAGAAAAGACATTAATTCCCGCCCATTTCTTTCCCTGGTCATGGGCAACCCGTAAATTGGTGAGTACATCAATGGGATCAAGTCCGGCATTCTCGGCCAAAGTGCGGGGGATAATTTCTGTTGCCTCGGCGAAGGCTTGGACTGCTAACTGTTCCCTTCCCTGCAAACTCTGGGCATAGGAGCGCAACCCCTTGGCGAGTTCCATTTCACCTGCTCCGGCTCCAGCGACGACTGTCCCTTCCCGAAGTGCGGCATTTAAGTCGCCGATGGCATCAATCACAGCCCGTTTTACTTCTTCGGCAACATGTTCAGTTCCACCATGGATAAGTAAGGTGACGGCTTTGGGATTGGGGCATTTTTCCACGAAAGTCATTTCTTCATCTCTTATTTTCTGTTGGCGCACTACTCCTGCATGTCCCAGGTCATCAGCAGTTAGTTCTTTCCAGCTGCTGCATACTCGCGCTCCCGTTGCCCGAGCCAGTTTTTCCATATCACTTTTCTTGACCCGGCGCAAGGCGAGTATTCCAGCTTTGGCGAGAAAGTGCTGGGCCAGGTCATCGATTCCTTTCTGGCAGAATAAAACTGTTGTACCACTCGCTTTTATTTTGTTGACCATCTCCCGCAGGGTTCGTTCTTCTTGCTCCAAGAAGGAGTTTAACTGGGCCGGATCTGTAATTTGAATTTTTGCATCAATTTCAGTATTCTTGATTTCCAGCGAATCGTCCAGCAGGGCTACTCGGGCGTTATGGACCTGTTCGGGCATGGAGGGATGGACCCGTTCTTTATCCAGCACTAATCCCTCGATGAGTTCGCTGTGGTCAGTGCTTTCTCCGACTTGTTTTTCTACTTTGATATCGTCAAGGTTGATTTTAATCTTTCCATCCTTGGTTTCCGCGACTTTCCGTACCGCGGTCAAGATTAATCCCGCCAGGTGTTCTTTATTGGCTTCGGCGCCTTTGCCGGTCATGGCGGTTATGGCAATGTTCTGAAGTATCAGCGTGTCTTGGAATGAAACAGAAACTGCAAAGTCTTTCAGTATTTTCTGCGCCTGTATTTCGGCTAGCCGATATCCTTTGGCAATTACGGTAGGATGGATCTCCTGGTCTAAAAGGTCTTCTGCTTTTTTGAGCAATTCTCCGGCAATGATCACTGCTGTCGTGGTTCCATCGCCGACGGCATCTTCCTGGGTTTTGGCCACTTCTACTACCATCTTGGCAGCCGGATGCTCAATCTGCATTTCTTTGAGGATGGTTACCCCGTCATTGGTAACGATGACATCACCCACGGAATCAACGATCATCTTATCCATCCCTTTAGGGCCGAGAGTGGTGCGCACGGCCTGCGCGACGGCTTTGGCAGCGGCAATATTGTTGCGTTGGGCATCCCTCCCGGTGGTGCGTTTAGTATCTTCAGGCATGATGAATATTGGTTGGATAGTGTTTGACATGGTTTATACCCCCTCAAGTAATAACAAATTTCCAGCTTATTTTATAAAGATTGTGGAAAACAACCTATTATTTTATATATTACCCGGCAACAACCCCCAAAATGAAAGTCACTTTGAAGCCGGTAAAGTGCTTAGCAGCACAGCTGCGGGAAGAATTTAGAGATGTGCTCTATCAAGGCAATTCTAGGGCAGGAATTCGCTGTGAATACTGGGATATTCAAGCTGGTGAACGGGTGATAGAAGGAACACCGCTGCGGGTTTCTCAAACTTCTCTCTATCTTGCTCCTGGAGATGCACCTTCACTGAGCCGTCCGTTGAGATTGTCACTCCTTGCCATTACCGATTACCAGCGTGTTGAAAAGCCTGAGATATACCAGTATCGGCTATTCTAAATATCTCTCTTTTACCATCACAATCTTTATTAACTCCTGAAGGCATACTGGTTTTCATGGCCTCGCTGATTTTCTTGGGCACCGCTGGGAGCAGCGCCGTGACGACCAAGCAACTGCGTTCTTCCGGTGGCATTATTCTGCAGGTAGATGATCTACAGTTCCATCTTGATCCTGGGCCGGGGGCGTTGAACAAAGCGAAAGAATATGGCGTTAACCTGCATCATAATACGGCAGTTTTAGTGACTTCTCATCATCTGAATCATTGCAATGACCTGAATGCGGTCATCGAGGCGATGACTCATTCGGGAATCGAACAGCGGGGCATATTGTTAGCCAGCAAGCCGGTAGTTCATTCTGTCGACCATCATCATCCTTTCCTGACGACCTATCACCAGGGATTATTGGAACGCATTATTCCCTTAGAAAAGGATCATAAAGTGGGAATTGAATTAGTGGAGATTAATACTCTTTCTGCCGAGCACACTGATCCCTATGCGCTGGGCTTTAAGTTCTTCTGCCCTAAATTTACTTTAAGCTATTCTGGAGATACTGCGCTTACGTCGCAATTGGTAACTGAAATGGCCGGAAGCGACATTCTGATTTTAAACGTTCCTTACCCGGGGAATAAAAGTGCGGGGTTAAATTTGGATACCGATGCGGCTATCAAAATAATTTCCCAGGTCAAACCAAAACTGGCAATCATGACTCATTTTGGATTGGAGATGCTGAAAGCCGACCCTTTGATGGAAGCGCGGGAAGTGCAGCGGATAACTAATGTGCAAACCATCGCTGCCTATGATGGATTGAAGATTGCGACGGAGGGGTTCGGGCAGTTGAAATCGAATGTCCGGGGATATAGTTAAATCATGACTTGGTATGATGCTGATATAAATGAAGAAGGAGT
>Ga0209212_1009571_pt1 | contig 10078 bp, 8 predicted proteins | sample RifGroC2_FD_183996 | JGI IMG/M metagenome (GOLD analysis project Ga0209212, IMG submission 183996) | Groundwater microbial communities from Rifle, Colorado, USA - Groundwater C2 (SPAdes) (version 2) | ecosystem: Environmental > Aquatic > Deep subsurface > Groundwater | place: Rifle, Colorado... | reverse complement strand
GCGTGGACAGCACGCGCATCGCCTCGATCAAGGCGCAGAATGCGGGTTTAACTCTGGCGGGTTCGGTCGTCGCATCCGACGCCTTCTTCCCGTTCCGCGACGGCGTGGATGTGCTGGCACAGGCCGGCGCGAAGGCGGTAATTCAGCCGGGCGGCTCGATGCGCGACGAGGAAGTGATCGCGGCGGCCGACGAGCACGGACTGGCGATGGTGTTTACCGGGTACCGGCATTTCAGACATTAGAGCCGGGGCATGTGAAAAACCCGAATGGGTCAGGCTACTCTTTTTTTATACTCCGAAGCCTGAATCCCAGGACCACCAACGCGATCAGCAACAGCATCGCCACCGCGTTATGCAGCACCGCCACCAGCAGCGGCAGGCCGAGCAGCACATTGGCAACGCCCAATAGCGACTCCATCACAACCAGCCCCAGTGTGGCCTTGCCGAGGTTGCGCAAGCCTTCCACCGCCATGATCCTGAAAGACAACCAGCCCAGATAAGCAACGGTGAGCAACGCGCCGACCCGGTGCATCCAGTGAATCGCCGTCAGTTTTTCCGGGGAAAGCGGCCGGCCGAAATCATCCAGGCCGTATGAGAAATCCATCGGCGGCAGCAGCGCGCCCTGGCAAAGCGGAAAATCCGTGCAGGCCAGTGCGGCAAAATTGGCGCTTGCCCAGCCGCCCTGCATGATTTGGGCCATAACCAGCGCAATGCCAAGCCCCCAGAGACTGCGCAATTTCTGCGCCTTGTTTGCATCAACTGCACCCGCCGGCGTCATCTGACGCAGCGCGATCCATGTCAGCAGCATCAGCATGGCCATCCCGCTGGCAAGATGCACCGTGACCGTCACCGGGCGCGGCAGATATCCGAAGGCCCACACGCCGAATGCCGCCAGAAACACCATCAACCCCAGCAGCAGGGTCGGCAGCAGGGGCGATTGCCGCAATTCCCTGCGCTTTTTCCACGCAACCCCGCATATTGCGACCGCCAGAAAGCCCAGCAGTTGCACCAGCTGGCCATGCAGCTTCCATTGCCACGAATCATGGCTGCGCGCCGCACCGGATTTTGCCGCATGCGCCTTGGGCGACTGTCTTTCCTTCAGCGCATTTTCCTCATAGCAGGCAGGCCAGTTGGCGCAACCCAAGCCGGCATCGGCAAGGCGCGCGTAAGCGCTCAGCACCACCGCACAAAAAGCCAGAATGCAGGTAACCATGACAAGTTTTGGATACATCAGCCAATACCGAAGTCAGTGACCGCGCGATTGTATGCGATCACGACAGGCAAGGCGCATTCTGTTCCATGAAATTCATGGCTCGGCCTGCATTCCTGACTGGAATACTTTCACATTATTACGCCCGCCTTGCTTGGCGTGATACATGGCAATGTCGGCATGCTTGACCAGTTGCTCCTCGTTGCTGCCGTGTTCGGGATAGATGGCCACGCCGATGCTGCAGGAAATGTCCAGACGATGGCCAGCCAGTTCAAAGGGCTGGCAAAGAGCATGGCGGATCTTTTCAGCAACCACCCTTGCATCCGATTCCGTCTCAATGGTCGGCAACAGCACGATGAATTCGTCGCCGCCTATCCGCGCCGCAGTATCCGATTCGCGCATGCAATCCTGCAGGCGTTTTGCCACATCCTGCAGCAACAGGTCGCCGATGTCATGGCCGAGTTCATCATTGACCGGCTTGAACCTGTCCAGATCGACAAACATCAGCGCCAGACGGGTTCTGTCACGCCTGGCTTTGGCGAGCGCCTGGCGGATACGGTCGGCAATCAGCGTCCGGTTGGGCAGATGCGTGAGCGCATCATAATGCGCCAGATAATCTGCCCGCTCCTCTTTCTGCTTGCGCTCGGTCACATCCTCGTAGACCGCCACAATCTCCCCGCAACGCAGCTTCATCACATAATTTTCGCGCCAGCCGCTGATGCGTTCATCCTGATAAAAGGAAGCCGGAAAATGTTCCGCCGCACCGCTTTTCCAGACGCGCCGCAACACCTCAAGCAAACCCATTTTTAAAACACCCGGAAAAACCTCCGTCACATTCCTGCCAATTATTTCCGCGCTGCCGATTTTTTCGATGCGTTCCGCCGCATGGTTGAAGGCGGTAATCGTGAAATCCTGTCCATCCGGCGACGCGCGATATATCGCAACACCGCTGTTCAGGTGTTCGAACATTTCCTTCAGGCGCGCCTCGTTTTCCGCCAGATATGCTGCCGTCTGCAGGGTGCGTTTCCAGTCACGCGCCAGCAACCAGGCAAACAGGGTCAGCAACAGGCTCACAGCCATAGCTGCGTTCGCGACGATCTGCGGTTTCTCCCGATCCAGTTGCATCTCGAAAGAGGGCAGGGAATGGATTGCCATCGTCCACTCATGGTCAACGATATTCAGGGGCAGCAGGGTGCGGAACAGCGGAGATATTCCGGTGCCGCGACGGCCGGAGTCGTGCATCAGGGTTCTGTCAGACAGCTCATCGCCATCATAGACTTCGATGTCGAGCCCGGCGGCATACCCATTAAATATGCTGTTCATAAGGTCATCCATGCGGAATGGCGCGTACACCCAGCCGACGATATTGGCGCGGCGCTCGCCGAGAGTATCGACCGGCGCGCCGTTTCTGTATACCGGCAGGTACATCAGGAATCCGGCCTGCGCCTGTTTGTCGGTTTCCATTTCCATCAGCAGCCTGACCTTGCCTGATATAACGGCCCTGCCGGAAATGGCCGCCTTGCCGGAATCGCGCGCCCGCTCCATGGCAGCGCGGCGCACTCCCGGGGCGATGTCGCCGTCGCGCGGATGCTCCCGGTCGGAATACATGTCGTAGCCGAAGGCGCGCCGGTTGCGCTCGTCAAACGGCTCGAGATAAATGACCGAGGTGTAGATTTCGCGCGCGCCTTCCGGGTGAATGGTGTAGCCAGGAAAGCCCTGCTTGCGCACCGCATCGATATGCCGCTGTTTCCGTTGCGGCGGCACGATCAGCGCGAACCCCACGCCCCGAATACCCGGGAAGCTTTCTTCCAGGCGCAACATGTTGGCATAGGCGTGAAACTCGTCGCGTTCGACGCTGATGGAAGCGGCAAACAAGCCTTTTGCCCCACGCAACACCTGCTCGTAATTTGCCATGCGCTGCTCGACGCGCGTTGCCGCTTCACGCACATGGGAATCAAAATGGGCTTGCAGGTTTTGCACGGCATTCTGCCGCGCATCCTGCCACAAGAAATATGCAGTAGTCAGGGAAACGGCGAGAACCAGAAACGGCAAGAATCGCATGAAGCTCAGCCCCGCCACCGCAGCCATGAGGCGCGTCGAATAATGATCGGGGCGGCTGGATGAGATCAGGTGTTTTGTTTTCGTCGTCATGGTCTTTAACACCACGTGAGCATTCATGAACAAAAGCAACCTTCAAAGCTCATGCTACGCCCCGCCGCGGGAGAACGCAATGCGAGCAACATGCGGACGCAGGCGTTGCCGGCGGTCAACCCTGCCGGTCCATCCTGCGGTACTGCACGGCTTCGGCGATGTGTGACGCCAGGATATTTTCGCTGCCGGCCAGATCGGCAATGGTTCGCGCCACCTTGAGCACGCGGTGGTAGGCGCGCGCCGAAAGGTTGAGGCGGCTGATGGCTTGTTGCAGCAATGCGGCGCCTTGCGCATCGGGAGCGCACAGTGCATCGATTTCGGTCACCGAGAGCTGTGCATTGGATTTATCCTGGCGTGTCAGTTGGTGTTGCCGTGCAATCTCGACGCGCGCCTGCAAATCTGCGCTGGTTTCGCCGTCGTTTTTATTGAGCAGGTCGTCCCGCGCCACGGCGGGCACTTCGATCTGGATGTCGATGCGATCCAGAAACGGGCCGGATATTTTGCCCCGGTAGCGCGACACCTGATCCGGCGTGCAGCGGCATCTGCCGTTGTAATGGCCGAGATAGCCGCACGGGCACGGATTCATCGCGGCAATGAGCTGGAACTGCGCGGGGAAATCGGCGCGCCGCGCCGCGCGCGAAATGGTAATGCGCCCCGATTCCAGCGGTTCGCGCAACACTTCCAGCACGTTGCGCTCGAATTCCGGCAGTTCATCGAGGAACAGCACACCATGCAAGGCCATCGAGATTTCGCCGGGACGCGGATTGCTGCCGCCGCCGACCAGCGCCACACCGGAGGCGGTGTGGTGCGGCGCGCGGTACGGGCGAGTCTTCCACTTCGCCACATCGAAGCTGCCGTCCAGCGATTGCACGGCGGCGCTCTGCAACGCTTCGGCTTCGGACATCTGCGGCAGAATGCCGGGGAAGCGCGCCGCCAGCATCGATTTGCCGGTGCCGGGCGGGCCGACCATCAGCACGCTGTGCCCGCCGGCAGCGGCGATTTCCAGCGCGCGCTTGGCCTGCGCCTGCCCTTTCACCTCGCTCATGTCCGGGTAGTGCGGCGCGACGGTTTGCGGCTGGCTGACATACGGCTGCATCGCTTCGCGTCCGGCGAGATGCGCGGCAACCTGCAGCAGCGACTGCGCCGGATACACGGTCGCCTCCTCCACCAGCGCGGCTTCGGCGGCATTGGCCCGGGGCAAAATGAAGGCGCGCCCGCTGTTGCAGGCGCGATAGGTCATCGCCAGCGCGCCGCGTATCGGGCGCAGTTCGCCGGTCAACGCAAGTTCTCCGGCATATTCATAGTCGGCAAGCTTGTCGGCGGGAATCTGCCCGGTCGCGGCGAGAATGCCGAGCGCGATGGGCAGATCGAAGCGCCCGCTTTCCTTGGGCAGGTCGGCGGGGGCGAGATTGACGGTGATGCGGCGCGCGGGAAATTCGAACTGGCAATTCTGTAATGCGGCGCGCACCCGATCCTTGCTTTCCTTGACTTCGGTTTCCGGCAAACCGACGATGGTGAAGTTGGGCAGGCCATTGGCGAGATGCACCTCGACGGTCACCAAGGCCGCCTCCATGCCGGATAACGCGCGGCTGCACAGAACCGCGAGGCTCACAAGAACAACCCTGGATTCAACCCGGATGGTTTATTGAAACCGAGCCGGAATATAGCGAAGTAGTCCCCCCGTTGCAAAAGGGGGAAGTGGGTTGAATTTCCCAATGGATTATCCGGGTTCAATAAATCTGTAGAAGAAAAACCCAACTGTAGGAGCGGCTTTCATTTCTATTTGCGTTGCGCTTCCAGCTGTGTGACGCGCATCTCCAGCAGGACAAGTTGTTCCCGGGTAAGCGTCAGCAGTTGCGCCTGCACGTCGAATTCCTCGCGCGTGATCAGATCAAGTTTGGCGAAGCCCTGCATGAGCAGCGCACGGGCATTTTTTTCAATGTCCTTGGCGGGGCTGTTTCTGATCACCTCGCTTAACTTGGCGGACAGTTCATCAAAGAATTTTGCGTTGAGCATGATGTTGCATCTCCCATAGTTAAGGTGTCCCTGAAGTGTAACAAGTTACGCGCTTGCCCGCCGCACCTGTCGGGTGCGAATGAAGGTTTAATACGCACCAGGATCATGCGTCAATCCGGCGCGGCAGCGGAAGCATTATCGCAGCGCGTTGTAATAAAAGAATTATTTAATCTGGCACGCATCCTGCTCAGTAGAGTGCGTGGATACCGTTATCCCGTTCTCAATCCAGGAAAGGAATCATGATGAAGACAAGCAAGGCAGGTTTTGGTGCAGTCAAAGGCAAACTGTTGAACTCCCTGATGCTGGCTGCGCTGGCAGTGCCCGGCATGGCAATGGCGGAAGAGGCGGAAACTACCAAACATAAAGAAGGCCAACACGTTATTCCCGAATCTGCCCATACTGTTACCGCAAACGTCGGCTTTACCACCGACTACATTTTCCGCGGCATCTCGCAAACCTCCGGCAATCCGGCAGTGCAGGGCGGTATTGACTACGCCCACGCCAGCGGTCTGTATGCCGGAATATGGGGTTCGAATGTGAGCTGGATCACCGATTTCGGCGCCACCGGCAGCGCCAGCATGGAACTGGATACCTACTTCGGCTTCCGCAACAGTCTTGCCGAGGACTTCAGCTATGACATCGGTTTCATCCGCTACAACTACCCGGGTTCCTACACGCCAGCGGCCGGTACCGTAAAGGCCGACACCGACGAGATTTACGGCGCGCTCGGCTACAAATGGATTACCGCCAAGTATTCCTACGGCCTCGGCAAATTCCTGACGGTGCCCGGCGCGGCGGGCACCAGCTATATTGAGATCAACGCCAGTGTGCCCCTGGGCGATACCGGTATCACGCTCGGTGCCCATGCGGGCAAACAGACCTACAAGGGCACCGCTGCCGACGCACTGGCGCTGGCCGGAACCAGCGCAACTTATAGCGACTACAAGCTGAGCATTGCCAAGGACCTTAACGGTTATGTGTTCAGTCTTGCCGCCAGCGACACCAACGCGAGCGGGTTCTATACCACCACGGCAGGCAAGGACCTGGGGCGCAGCACGGTCACCTTGTCCGTAACACACGCGTTTTAACAACTACCGGGCGGAATTCATCCGCCATTGCATAAGGAGATTGTCATGAAAATGGTTACCGCCATCATCAAACCCTTCAAGCTCGACGAAGTGCGCGAGGCGCTTTCCGCCATCGGCGTGCAGGGCATCACCGTCACCGAGGTCAAGGGCTTCGGCCGGCAAAAAGGCCACACCGAGTTGTACCGCGGCGCGGAATATGTGGTGGACTTCCTGCCGAAAATAAAGCTGGAAGCCGCCGTACAGGCCAACATGCTGGATCAGGCGCTGGAAGCCATCGAAAAATCCGCACGAACCGGCAAGATCGGCGACGGCAAGATTTTTGTGCATGAACTCGAATCCGTGATCCGCATCCGCACCGGCGAAGCCGGCGCAGAAGCACTGTAAGGAGAACTTCATCATGAAGAAACCATTCGCATTTTTTTCACTTCTGGCAGCGTCATGCGGCGTGTCCGCAACAGCTTATGCCGAAGACACCGTTGCGCTCGCTGCAGCGGTGCCCGACAAGGGCGATACCGCCTGGATGATGCTGTCCACCCTGCTGGTGATCCTGATGATCGTGCCGGGATTGTCGCTGTTCTACGGCGGACTGGTACGCGCCAAGAACATGCTGTCGGTGCTGTCGCAGGTGTTCACCATCTTCGCGCTGGTGTCCGTCCTGTGGGTGGCCTACGGCTACACCCTGGCCTTCGGTGACGGCGGCGCGCTCAACTGGATGATCGGTGACCTGTCCAAGCTGTTCCTTGCCGGTGTTACCCCGGACAGCACGGCAGCGACCTTTACCGATGGCGTGGTGATTCCGGAGCTGACCTTTGTCGCCTTCCAGCTCACCTTTGCGGCGATCACCACCGCGCTGATCGTGGGTGGCTTCGCCGAGCGCATCAAGTTCTCCGCATTGCTGGTGTTTTCCGCGCTGTGGTTCACCCTCTCCTACCTGCCAATCGCACACATGGTGTGGGCGACCGGCGGCTACCTGTTCGAGATGGGCGCGCTGGACTTCGCCGGTGGTACCGTGGTGCACATCAATGCCGGTATCGCGGCACTGGTTGGCGCAACCTGCCGATGACCATGATCGGCGCTTCGCTGCTGTGGGTGGGCTGGTTCGGCTTCAACGCCGGCTCCAACCTGGAAGCCACCGGCGGCGCGGCGCTGGCCCTGCTGAACACCATCGTCGCCACCGGCGCCGCGGCACTGACCTGGATGTTTGCCGAATGGATGTTGCGCGGCAAGCCTTCGATGCTGGGTATCGCCTCGGGTGCGGTTGCCGGTCTGGTCGCGGTCACACCCGCAGCAGGGCTGGTAGGCCCGATGGGCGCGATTATCCTCGGTGCGATCGCCGGTCCGGTCTGTCTGTGGGCGGTGTCCGGCCTGAAGATGGCGCTCGGTTATGACGACTCGCTGGACGTGTTCGGCATCCATGCCGTCGGCGGCATTATCGGCGCCATCGGCACCGGTATCTTCGTCTCGCCGGCACTGGGTGGCATAGGCGTGGATGGCTACAGCATGGGCGGTCAGGTCATGACGCAGGCGACTGGCGTGCTGGTGACGGTGGTGTGGTCCGGCGTGGTCAGCTTCGTGCTGTTCAAGGTGATCGACGCGATGATGGGACTGCGCGTTTCGGAAGAAGCGGAACGCGAAGGGCTGGATACTGCGACCCACGGCGAACGCGCTTACAACCTGTAAATTGTTCTGGCAGCAAACCAAAGGGCGCCCGCGCGGCGCCCTTTTTTTTGCGCAAAGTTCCGCGCACTGAACAGGGCATATTCAATTTGCGCAGCACCAGGTTCGTGCGCGCTGCAAGCGAACGAGCCGGCTGCCCGCCATGCAATTAACCCGTTGATTCAACCTGTTGGAAATATTACAGCATACTGGCACAGGTTTTGCTGATCTATAACGTGAATTGTGATGCAGGAGTGATGAAATGAAAAAACTGGAACTGGTGATGGTTGGCAACGGCATGGCCGGAATGCGCACGCTGGAAGAATTGCTCAAGCTTGCGCCGGACCTGTACGACATCACCGTGTTCGGTGCCGAACCATACGGCAACTACAACCGCATCCTGCTGTCGCCGGTGCTCGCCGGGGAAATGACGATCAGGGACATCATGCTCAACGATGTCGACTGGTACACGCAAAACGGTGTCACCCTGCACATGAACAAGAAGGTGACGCGGATCGACCGTATGCGGCGCAAAGTGATCGCAGACGACGGCAGCGAAGCCGATTACGACCGCCTGCTGCTGGCGACCGGTTCCAACCCGGTCATGCTGCCGGTGCCAGGCAGCGATTTGCCCGGCGTGATTGCCTACCGCGACATCAAGGACACCGACGACATGATCGAAGCCGCGTCGCATTACCGCCATGCGGTGGTGATCGGCGGCGGCCTGCTCGGGCTGGAAGCGGCAAACGGCCTCAAGCTGCGCGGCATGGACGTGACCGTGGTGCACCTGATGCCGTGGCTGATGGAGCGCCAGCTCGACAAGACAGCGGCGCAAATGCTGCAAGCATCGCTGGAAGCCAGGGGACTCAAATTTCTGCTGGAAAAGCAGACGGCGGAACTGATCACCGGAGAATCGGGACGGGTGTCCGCGATCAGGTTCAGAGATGGTGAAACACTACCCGCCGACCTGGTGGTGATGGCGGTCGGCATCCGCCCCAACACCGGCCTGGCCGAGGCCGCCGGGCTGCATTGCGACCGCGGCGTGGTGGTGAACGACACCATGCAGACCTACGATCCGCGCATCTACGCGGTGGGCGAATGCGTGTCGCACCGCGGCGTCACCTACGGCCTGGTGGCGCCGTTGTTCGAGCAGGCCAAAGTGTGCGCCAATCATCTGGCACAGTTCGGCATCAGCCGCTATACCGGCTCGGTGACGTCGACCAAACTCAAGGTCACCGGCATCGACCTGTTTTCCGCCGGCGACTTCATCGGCGGCGCTGGTGCGGAGGAAATCGTGCTGAGCGATCCCTCCGGCGGCGTTTACAAAAAGCTGGTGGTCAAGGACGACAAAATTGTCGGCGGCGTGCTGTACGGCGACACCGCAGACGGCTCCTGGTATTTCCAGCTATTGCGCGATGGCCAGAATATCCGCGAGTTGCGCAATCACCTGATGTTCGGCCGGAACCATCTCGGCAATGCCGGCTACCAGGGCCGCAGCAATGCCGCCGACCTGCCCGACGATTTCGAGGTATGCGGCTGCAACGGCGTGTGCAAAGGCACCATCGTCAAGGCGATCAAGGAGAAAGGGCTGTTCACCCTGAATGATGTGCGCAAGCACACCAAAGCATCCGCCTCCTGCGGCTCATGTACCGGGCTGGTGGAACAGATCCTCGCCTCTACCGTGGGCGGCGCCTACCAGCCTGCGGATGTCAGCAGAAAAACCCTTTGCGGTTGCACCGACTACACCCATGAAGAAATCCGCAAGGCGATCGTCGAGCGCAGGCTGAAATCCATTCCGGAGGCGATGGGGTTTTTTGAGTGGCGCAACGTTAACGGCTGCGCTTCCTGCCGCCCGGCACTCAACTACTATTTGTTGTGCGCCTGGCCGCATGACTACCAGGATGACCCGCAGTCGCGCTTCATCAACGAACGCGCCCATGCCAATATCCAGAAGGACG
>Ga0209212_1009570_pt1 | contig 10080 bp, 7 predicted proteins | sample RifGroC2_FD_183996 | JGI IMG/M metagenome (GOLD analysis project Ga0209212, IMG submission 183996) | Groundwater microbial communities from Rifle, Colorado, USA - Groundwater C2 (SPAdes) (version 2) | ecosystem: Environmental > Aquatic > Deep subsurface > Groundwater | place: Rifle, Colorado... | reverse complement strand
TAGTGCTGATATACGTTTTTAAAGAGGAAATTCTGGAGTTTCTTCTTTTGTTCAGATAATGCAGGAGAAAAGGACACGATCAGGCCGGGATGATTTCTGACGTCCTTAACGGTTTTAATGCCTTCACGCTTAAGCATGGAAAGGGTGTTTTCTAACAAATCAGTGACTTCCACATTTATCAGGGTTCTAATCGTTTGAGCGATTAATATGTCATGATTGTCGATCACATATTTTTTTTTCACCTTTTTTTGCGTTTCCCGCCACAAGTCAACTGTTTGCAAATCAGAGTCTGTAATAATGCCTGCTTTTAAGCTGTCATCCAGGTCGTGGTTATCATAGGCAATGGAGTCGGCCTTGTCCACAATCTGTGCTTCCAGCAACGGCCTTTCATCAATATTGTATTCCGTTGTAGTAGATGTGTGGTCGTAAGGAGAAATGTGTTTTACAATGGATTCTTTGACTTCCCACGACAAATTCAATCCTGGAAAATTTGGGTATTTCTGCTCAAGGATGTCAACGACTCGCAGTCCGTGCAGATTATGCTCGAATCCTCCATGCCCTTCCATCAGTTTTTTCAAGGCATCCTCGCCTGAATGCCCAAAGGGTGTGTGGCCTAAATCATGGGCGAGCGCAATGGCCTCTGCAAGGTCTTCATTGAGATTCAGGGCACGGGCGATGCTCCGGGCAATTTGTGATACTTCTATGGTATGGGTTAATCGGGTACGGTAATAATCACCTTCGTGATTCACAAAGACCTGGGTTTTATATTCAAGGCGTCGAAATGCAGTGGAGTGGATAATACGGTCCCGGTCTCGCTGATAGATACTGCGATACTGATGCTCCTCCTCCGGATGTTTTCTCCCCCTGGAATCCTTGCTTTTCATGGCATAAGGGGCAAGCTCTCGTTCTTCTCTCGATTCAATTTCTTTGCTTGTTAACATTATAAATGTTTTTTGAATTCATTATAGAGGTCTTCCAGGGATTGGGGAATGACCTTTATATCAGAAACAACGGGCATAAAGTTCGTATCACCGTTCCAGCGAGGAACAATATGGAGGTGGAAATGGCCGACAAGACCAGCCCCGGCAGACTTTCCCAGATTAATGCCGAGGTTAAAACCATCGGGTTTCATTATTTTTGTGAGGAGTTCTTTCATGTCTCTCGTCAGTTCCATAACTTCAAGCATTTCCTGCCCGGATAGGTCGGAAATGTCTGCCTTATGTTTGTTGGGCACGACCATGAGATGCCCGCTGTTATATGGAAATTTGTTGAGGATACAGAAACACTCTTTTCCTCTATGCACTACGAGGTGTTTTTCGTCTTGATTATCCTGAACTGCGTTGCAGAGAAAGCAGCCGTTCTCGTTCGGTTGTTCCTGAATATATGTGATGCGCCAGGGCGCCCAAAGGTTTTGCATTGTTTGATTACCTTAACAAAAATTTGATTTACGATGTACGAAGTACGATTTACGATTTTAAATCCGAAATCCGAAATCGCAAATACGGTATTATCTACATCCGGTACATGTCGCGGCTGTGCAGCTGCCGCAGCCGCCGGAACTGCCCAGAGAAGGTGTGTCGCTTACGCTGCCTCCAACGGACATCCCAAACACAGAAAATATCTTGTGGATACGGTCGCTCTGGCAGGACGGGCAAAATAACTTTTTCCGTTCCTTTGCGCTCCGAAAATATTCGTCAAATTTCGTGTTGCACTGATTACATTCGAATTCATATATTGGCATAATTAAACTCCGGTAATTTTACCGTAGGGACGAAGTACGTAAAGTTTAAAAATAATGAAAGAAAAATTAGGCTTTCGGCAACTTGCAAATGCAAATTATCCCTCCCTTGACTTCGTCGTGAGCTCAGTCGAACGATGGGAGGGACTAAGGGAGGGTGATCAGCTTGTTTCTTTCACCCCCACCGAACCTCCCCCATCGAGGGGGAGGAACTATTTGTTTGAAATTCCGGTACCTTAAATTATAAACACGAAACTTACACACTTTTCTTTAAGCCTTCCTCTGCGTTCTTTGCGTCTTTGCGGTGAATTATTATTCTTCTTTGTTTACGGTAAATAAGCCAGGGGGTTAATAGGCTTATCTTTTACATATATTTTGAAATTGATTTCAGAGGGGTTGCCTGTGCTCGTCCGGCTGATACTCGCTATGGGCTGTCCCTGTTCTACATAGCTGCCTTCTCCCACCGTGGGATTACTACGACATCCGTAAATGGTGCGGCAGCCTCCATCATGTTTGATTACGATAACATGCGTGCCGTCGTCGGCATCCGTAACGGCCTCGACAGCGCCTTTTTTGGCGGCAACTAGTTTTTGTCCCGGCTGGGGCAGGATATAGATACCCATATTTTTAGCGCCCCTCCTCAATTCGCCGAATTGCGATACGACCTGTCCCTTTACAGGCCAGATAAAGCCTTTGGAAGATATACCACCCGCGATGTTACTCGCAGGCGTATAGTTTGAGTGTGTCGCAGGGGAGGTATAAGATTCCCCGGAGGCAGGGATGATAAGCTTTTGGCCAACTTTCAGGTCTTTTGTATTCGTTATATGATTGGCTCTCAGGATTGTTTCGACAGACACTCCATAGTTTTTCGATATGTGCCACAAGGTATCCCCTTTTTTGACGATGTAGGTCGTCTTTTCACCAGAAACAGGGGGTTGATATGCCGTAGTAGATTTCACGCCTTCGATGGTTTTGATTTCTCTTTCAAGTTGAGCCGGCGCCCTTGATTTTGCAGGTTGTATGGCACAGCCACCCACGAGGAGGGATAAAAATACACTGCCTATGATAATTGTGTTTACGGGAAGATATTGTTTCATGGTAATTGGTGATAAATTTTAACAGTGTGTACCGGTAAATTCAAGTGTTTTCGATTTATGTTTCGGGCATAGAAAGTCAATAAACCATACAAAAGGTAGGGGGCTGAAGATTTTCAGCCCCTACAACCCCGGCTGGTTCAATCGTCCTCGATTGAACCGAAATAGTTGGAATATTGACATTCCGGAACACTACTTCAAATCTGATAATTTCAACCCCGGCTGGTTCAATCGTCCTCGATTGAACCAGCCGTGCAGCCTGAACCAGCATAGAGGCCGGGTGCATGCATTAACGTTGCGAATATATGGGAAATGCTTTTAGACCTCAGGAGAGGGCTTGCCTATAAAGTAACCCTGGGCATAGTCTACACCATATTCCTTGAGAATTTTAATTATTTCCCCGTTCTCGACAAATTCCGCAATCGTCTTTATCCCCATGCCCCTTGCTACATCTGCTATCGCTTTGACGAAGATATGGTCGCCCTGTGTTTTATGCAGGTTTTGTATAAAGGAGCCGTCTATTTTGATATAGTCTACCTCCATCTCTTTCAGATATTTAAAAGAAGTAAAGCCAACCCCAAAATCATCCAGGGAAAAACAGCACCCGATTAATCGCAATTCCCTGATGAATTTAATGGCGCTGTCCAGGTTACGAACAGCCGCTGTCTCAGTTATTTCAAATATCAGGCGCCTGGGGTCTGCGCCTGTTTCGGTTATCGCAGATTTCAGGAATTCCAAAAATTCTTTATCGTCCAAATCTTTTCCAGAGAGATTCATGCTGAGGGATAATACTTTCCCCTGTTTACACAAATTTAATAGAGTCTTTAGTGTTTTTCTTATAATGATACGGTCGATAGCGCTAATTAAACCCAGCATTTCTGCCGTATCGACAAATGCACCGGGAAGAATTGTTTCCCCATTGGTATCACGCATTCTTGCAAGCGCCTCATAGTGATGTATCTGACTGTCTTTCAGGTCTAAAATAGGTTGAAACCACGGCTCAAAACGTTCTTCTTCAATAGCCTTCTGGATGCGCCCTTTCCACTCCATCCTCGAGTGCATTTTCTCCAATACCAGGTCTTCTGTGTGGTAAAGATGTATTCTGTTATGCCCAAGTTCTTTAGCATGGTAGACAGAGGCATCCGCCCTGGTAGTAAGTTCTTTTGTCGTGCTTCCGTCCCTTGGATAAAGGACTACGCCTATACTTGCAGTTACATGACCTGGCATTTCCACAAATCGGGATTTTTCCAGTCTCTTTCTGATCTTTTCGGCGGTCTCGATCCCTTCTTTTTCATCTCTGGCGGGAAGAAAAATTGCAAATTCATCCCCGCCCATACGACCCAGAATACTTTCCCTCACGTCTTTATTTACATGATGTTTATCTATTTCAAATAGGGTGGTTATGAGAAATTCAGCCACGTGATGTAATACCTTGTCCCCGGTACTATGTCCATAGGTATCATTGATGAATCTAAACCCGTCAATATCCATCAAGAGAAGAACGCCTGTCTGGTTATAAGACTTGTAGTGAGACAACCATTCATTCAGTTGTTCCATAAAACATGTACGGTTGCGAAGCCCTGTCAACTCATCATAAGAGGCAAGGTATCTGATTTTTTCCTCAGACTGCATTTTTTCGGTAATGTCTTCCTGTATTGCAAGAAAATTGGTGATTTGTCCCTTTTCATTTCTAATGGGGGTAATTAAACCATTGACCCAGTAGTACTGGCCGTTCTTCTTCTTATTTTTGAATATTCCCCGCCATGTCTTTCCTGCAGTAATGGTCCCCCATAACTCCTCGTACTCTGCATGTGAAGTTTCCCCGGAGGCAAGTATGCGGGGATTCTGTCCAATTGCTTCTCTCTTGGTATATCCCGTGACTTGCTCAAACATAGAGTTTACATATTCGATATGCCCTTTGACGTCGGTTATGAATACGATATTGATGCTCTGATCAATAGCCGTAAAAAGCCTTCTGATTTCCTCCTCTGCAAACTTGCGCTCGGTGATGTCCGAGAATACACCTTCAGCATACATTATGCCGTCTTTTTCATAGGTTGTTACTGCTCTATCATTTAACCACATCCACTCCCCGTTTTTTCTTTTGACCCTGTATTCAACATCATACCTATTGCCTGAGTCGAACAATAAAACATATGCCCGTTTCACCAGATCAACGTCCTCCGGATGAATCCTCCCAAACCAAAGGGCATTACCTTTTTCATAGAATTCTTCAGGCGTAAACCCACAAAAGTTTTCTACGTTTGGACTGATGAAGACGATGTTGCCTTCCCGATCAGATACCCACACCACGGCCGGGATATTTTCAACTAATAAACGGTATTTTTCTTCGCTTTGTTCAAGTACCTCCGTTTTCCACTCCAAAAGTTTCTTGTTTACCTGGAGTTTTGTCAGCATTTTATTTCGGCTATGAATTACATCACCTAATTCATTGTCGGGGATTTCGTTATCAGGGATAAAAGCAAGGGTTTGGTCGCCTTGTATTGCTGCGTGATTAGCCTGTTCAATTCTCAGAATAGGTTTGGTAAGCATGGATGTAAGTACCCAGGTGGCGAAGAAGATACCAGGCATCAATATCCCTGCGACAACGAGGATTTTCGTCTGTAGTATTTGAATAGGGATGAACTCTTTTTTGAAATCCATTTCTGTAAGAACTGTCCAATTCATTTCTTTAATGATCGCAGAAGCTCCAAAGACCGGCACGCCTCGATAGTCAGGGTAGTTACCCAACGCTGTTTCGCCCTGATTCATAGTGTGGAGCACTATTTCTGTATCAACGACCTGCTTTAAGATGACATCGTCGAGGAAGCGCGACTCGGTAATCATTACGTTGTCTCGATTAATGACGTAAGTTTCCCCGGTTTCGCCAATTCTTATAGATTGGTCTTTAGCGCCCAATGCAAGTACTTTACGTCCCGTCGTGATATCGCTCAGAGTTTTAGTATTGATTCGATTTGCCAGTACCCCAATAAATTCGCTGGTTATTTTGTCGGTAAGTGGCGCAGATACAACCCAGATAATCTGTCCTGTTTTTGTATCACGGAAGATGTTACTAACATAAATGGATTTTTGACCGTTGAGGAAGGAACTCATTTGAGAAAAATCGTTACCTATGCTGGAAACATCTGAAGAAGCAATAACACACCCTTTGGTGTTTATAATAAAAATTTCAACGCATTCAGGAAAGGTAGGTAATTTGTTGAAGACTAAGTGGTGATTCAGGCGTTCTATACTTTGCTTATCTTCCGGATGTCGATCGGCCTTTATGATAGCGTTTATGACGAACTCGTCTGAACAGAACCCGGCCGTTCTGTGTTTCAAATAGTTTAGGTATTCACTGATCTGTGCTTGCGCACCATCAACTAATACGCGGAGTTGTGCCAGAGATTGTTTGTAGACTTCAGATCGCCCATGTATTAATGTCAACCAGGCAACAAGGATCAGTGGTATCAGTGATAAAGCTAAAAAGGAAAACAAGAAACGCCTAAATATTTTTGATGTGAGAAACATCAGCGCTGGTTTTTTAATGGAAGGGGTCATGGTTTTTTTACGTTCTGTTTTTTGCTGGTTGAATCGTCCCCGATTGAACCGAAATGTTTCGATTCAGGCTACGAGCCGTTCGGCTGAGCTCACGACGAAGCCTGAACCAGCACAGAGTTTCAATTTACCCACGAAAAACACGAAAATGGCTGAATTCAATTTCTTCTGTTCGTGTGGTTTATGTTATTCTAAATATTTTCAGTCCTATCGCTTGGCGTCTTTGCGAACGATGGGTCTGCGATCGGCATCCGGTGACTTTTTACCAGAGGCAGTAAAGTCTGTTAATCGATGTTCACTGGTAGGGAAATTATCCCCTAGATAGGACTGGCGGGCAACGGGGTTGCTTAGAATTTCCTGGGTGGTCCCGCTGGCAACGACCGTGCCTTCGTTTATTATATACGAGCGGCTTGTTATGCTCAGGGCTTCACGGACGTTGTGGTCGGTAATGAGCAGGCCGATCCCTTTGTTTTTGAGCTTTAAGACGATGTCCTGTACTTCGTTGACGGCAATAGGGTCTACGCCGGTGAACGGTTCATCAAGGAGGATCATGGTGGGTGAACTGGCGAGCGCCCGCGCGATTTCGAGCCGCCTTCTTTCGCCGCCCGAAAGGGTGAATGCCATGTTTTTTGCCAGTGATTTTAAGTTAAATTCGGTAAGCAGTTCAATCAGGCGTTTGTATTTATCGTCGGAGTTGTATCGGTGTGTCTCCAGGATGGCGAGGATGTTCTCTTCGACTGTCAGACGCTGGAAGACAGACGGTTCCTGGCACAGGTATCCCATTCCCTTCCTTGCGCGCTGATAGATGGGGAGGTCGGTAATATCCTCATTCTGGAAGATTACCCGGCCGCTGTCCGGACGAATAGCGCCGATAATCATATTGAAGGAGGTGCTCTTGCCGGCCCCGTTTTGACCAAGTAATCCTACGATCTCCCCGTCATTGACCTCAAAACTGACCTGTTTTACGACGGTGCGTTTGCCGTATGATTTTGTTAACCCTTCTGCTCTTAATAAATTCATAATAAAAATCCCCAATAACCACAGAGGCACGGAGACACGGACCGTCTTGTTCCCACGTTTTGCGTGGGAACACAGTCCTTGACGCTTTGCGTCCCGTTTACAACGTGATAAAATCTATTTCTAAGATAGAATTGTCATCTTTTAAATATTTATATCGACTTCTCATAGTCTTGACGCAGAGCGTCACTTGTGGCATTCCCACGCACAACGTGGGAACGAGTATACCGCTTAACGAAACGTTAACTGTTGTAACCGCCTCACGATACGGGCTTCGTTACCCTTTACTTTAATTACTTTATAAACTTGATATTATTCAACGGCCAGAATACGAAAAATGCCTTGCCGACGATGTTCTTTTCAGGGACGAATTTCCAAACGCGGCTGTCATTGCTGTTTCTGCTGTTGTCGCCCAGCATGAAGTAATCCTTCTCGCCTAATTGGATTGGCTGTGTTGTGCCCCATGTACCGGCGGAGAGATTGGTATAGTAAATATCATGAAAAATCCTAATGTCTTCAAAGGTTGCATTTACATGAGCGCCGCCAAAACGAACCCCGCTCGTATCAAATGGACGCACGTCCGGCAGTTTTCCGTCATCATTGTCGAATACAAAGACTTTTTTATTATCTATAGAAAGTGATACGATATTATCCACATTCGAAAACGTTACGTTGTGTTTTTGCTCCGTTTGTATGTGAATGTCTTCTTCCATAACAATATTTTCGGCCTTCTTAAGACAACCTTTTCCGTTCGTATCGTTCGTTGGAATGATGGCAGTAAATACTTCATTATTCTCTTCCAGAACAATTTCCAGGTTTTGAGAGCCTTTTAATGGGGTTACGTCGAAGCTGATCTTTATATCTCCCATTTCATTGCTGCCGGATCTGTTATTGTAACCGTTTTGGTCTGAAATCCTGCGTCCGAATGCCACCAGAGACGGATCCGAACTGTCTTGTGACGTATTATTCAAAGTGAGTGAATCTTTGTGAATCGTCCACGCATCGCTATCGGTTACCCATGCCGGAGCAGTCTCTTCTTTTGTCAAATAATGGCTATTGTATACAGGCAGCCACAGCGTTTCCTGTACAGAGTCGGGTTTTCTTTGTATCTTGTCGTTGATATAAATATCGCCATTGACGATCTGCAGCTTTTCGCCGGGCAGGCCGACAAGCCGTTTGATGTAATTCTTCTTTTTCTTTGAAAATCTTGTCGAGTTGCACCGTGGGCAGCGTAATCCGTCGCGCCATTCAGTATCAGGCAGTTGTGCTGAACAGCTTTTGCATGTAAGATCATACAATGGATAAACAAACACGGTAACATCCCATCGCTGCGGGTTTTTAAATTTCAACCAGAATTTGTTGACCAATATCCTGTTTCCTCCGTGGATTACCCGATTCGACAGGTCTGTCCAGGGGATTGTGATTTGACACTTTGGACACGTTCCCTTTCTCCACAGCCATGCAGGCCAGTTGTATCGTATCCTGTTATTGCAGTTGCTGCAATAGAGAGAGGCGCTCATCTCGAACTGGCAGTTGGGGCAGGTTGTGCTTTCGCTTTGACGGTCGGCGTAAAAAAACCAGCCGCAATTGGGGCATTTCACGTCTTTGTGTTCGCCCAGTAAGGTCGGCGCCATCGAACCGGTAGGGATTTTAAACGCCTCCACTACGAAATAGCGGATGGCGAAGGCCAGCGCTATGGCGAATGCTATCGATTCGATATTTTCTCGTAGCTTGCTTTTGCGTTTTTTTGGTTTATCATTTAGCTTGGGGGTCGGCAGTTTTTCTTTGATATCGGCCACTCTGCACCTCATTCATCAACGGATAGTACAGACAAGAATGCCTTTTGCGGGATTTCCACGCTTCCTACGGATTTCATCCTTTTTTTCCCTTCTTTCTGTTTTTCCAAAAGTTTTCGTTTCCGGGTAATATCGCCGCCGTAACACTTGGCGGTTACATTTTTTGCGATGGGACGGATCGATTCCCTTGCAATAATCCTGCTTCCGACTGCCGCCTGCAATATAACCTCAAACAGGTGGCGTGAGATTTCGTTCTTAAGCTTTTTCACCAGTTTCCTGCCCTTAATATCGGCGTCTTTCCTGTGTACAATTGTCGAAAGGGCGTCTACGCGTTTACTTGCTACAAGGATATCCAATTTTACAAGGTCTGCAGTCTCATATCCAATAAAATCGTAATCCAGTGTGCCATAACCCCTCGTGGCAGATTTCATCTTGTCGAAGAAATCAAAGATAATCTCGGCCAGCGGCAGTTCATAGATAAGGATCGCACGCTTTTCGCTGAGATATTCGGTGCTCTTGTATCTTCCCCGGCGCCCTTCGGCGAGCTGCATAATTGTGCCCAGATACTCAGTTGGCAGGATAAAGCTGGAGCGTACCATCGGTTCACGAAATTCCTCGATTTCATTTACCGGAGGCACCTTTTCTGGATTATCAACCTTGATTATCTCTTTGTTTGTTTTCAGTATTTCATAGGTTACGTTGGGTGCAGTCTGCACAATGTTGACGTTGCTCTCGCGTTCCAGGCGTTCCTGGACGATCTCCATATGCAGGAGTCCAAGGAACCCGCACCGAAAACCAAACCCAAGCGCCTGCGAGGTCTCCGGTTCAAAGGTAAATGATGAATCGTTCAGGCTCAACCGTTCCAATGCCTCACGAA
>Ga0209212_1009566_pt1 | contig 10083 bp, 10 predicted proteins | sample RifGroC2_FD_183996 | JGI IMG/M metagenome (GOLD analysis project Ga0209212, IMG submission 183996) | Groundwater microbial communities from Rifle, Colorado, USA - Groundwater C2 (SPAdes) (version 2) | ecosystem: Environmental > Aquatic > Deep subsurface > Groundwater | place: Rifle, Colorado... | reverse complement strand
CGTCACTTCATGCTGACCGACTATCGTTCCTCCACGCAATGAGTGGATTCCCAATTCATCCGGCTTGCGGAGCGTGTCGGCACCTTCGCGGCCGCAGACGTAGCGCAATTTGTTGATTCTGACCGAATTGATGGAATCCGCCAACATAAGCGCGGTCCCGCTGGGGGAATCCTTCTTCAGATTGTGGTGCTTCTCGATTATCTCGATATCATACCGCTCTCCCAGAACCTTTGTCGTGCTTTGAAGCAATTGTTGGACAAGGTTTATGCCCAGCGACATGTTGCCCGACCGGAATATCGCGATTTCGGTACTGGCCTGCGCGAGCAAGTCAAGTTCTACTTGGGTCAATCCTGTAGTGGCCACCACAATACCAAGCTTGCGCGCGACGGCGATGGGGAGAAACCCATGGAGTGTCTTCGGGGATGTGAAGTCGACGACCACATCGGCATCCACCGTGCATGCTTCCAAAGAGGCGAAGGTGGGGTAGGGACGGCTGACATCGACAATGTCGATTCCAGCGACGATTTTCATATCCGACATATCTCCGATGAGGTTAGTCAGGACTGTTCCCATGCGACCGCCGCAACCGTTGAGAATTACTCTTACCATACATCACTCCCTGTTATTGTAGTGACGTTGATGTTATATTAAAAACAAAAAATAATCAATAATAACATTTAGTTTTAATTTATGGTTTTAAAAGAACGACCTCCGAAAAGTATCGGAGGCCATGTGTGCTCAACCAAAGGTTGCAAGCAACGTCTTTCTGTTTTGCTCACGCAATTCGCACAACGGGAGCCTGAATACCTCTTCCATCATGCCCTTGCTTGCCATGTAGGTCTTTATCGGTACCGGGTTGGTCTCTATGAATTGGTTCACGAAGAACGGGTACAGGTGATTGTGGATCTGCAAGGCCTTGCGCATATCTCCTGCCAGGGCGGCATGGGTCATGTCGACCATTTCCTTGGGGAACATATTGCCGGCGACACTGATGATACCCTGCGCACCGCAGGCGACCATGGGCAGGGTCAAGGCATCGTCCCCGGAAAGGACCGAAAAGGTTGTGGGACGCTTGTTCAGGAGATCTTCGATCTGGGACATGCTGCCACTCGCTTCCTTTACCGCTACGATTCCGGGATGCTGTGCCAATCTGAGCAAGAGGGAAACGGACATGTTCACGGAACTTCTTCCCGGAACATTGTAGAGGACAACCGGCAATGCGGCTTCATCCGCGATTGTGGAGAAGTGCCGGTACAACCCCTCTTCGGAAGGTTTGTTGTAATAGGGTGCGACCTGCAGCGTCATGTCGGCGCCCAAGTCCTTCGCCCTTCTTGTGGCTTCGATCGCGGCCTTGGTGTTGTTGGCACCGGTACCGGCTATGACCGGTATCTTCTTGTCGGCCATCTCAACCGCAACCTGTATCAACAGTTCCTTTTCCTTGGCATCGAGGGTCGGACTTTCACCGGTCGTACCTACAGGAACAAGCCCATCGATACCTTGGGTGATTTGAAATTCGATCAGAGCTTTATAAGCGCCGAGATCTATACTCCCGTCTTTGTTGAAGGGGGTTACCAATGCAGTGAAAACACCTTGGATCATGTGGTTGCTCCTTGCCGTACATGTTTACTACTCATACTATGAGTGGTAGTAGTTTATAATGGATTTTACACCCAGTCAAGGTAAAACATTGACAAAATGAGTGGAGATAATACGTAAGAGAGGCTTTGTCTCGGCAACTACTCATCTTATTAGGAACTCTTTTTCGGTTAGTTCTGGAACTTGCACCGACTATGTATTATACTTGATATGCATCGGTTTGCCTGTGATCCATAGGCATGCTGCATAGGAGGCTATTTTTGGATATCGCCAAAGACAAATGGAAGAAACCGATCCTCGAGATCATCAACGAATCAGAAGATCCTGTCGGGTCCTGGTTCATAGTCAATGCTTTTACGGAGCGTGGGATTGAAGTCAGCAGTGCGACTATCGGAAGGGAGTTGAATCAGCTCGAGGTCCTTGGATATGTCGAGAAGCATGGGTTCAAGGGACGTTCCATAACAGCCTTGGGCAAGCAGGTTGTCGAGGCTGCCAACAACAGCCTTGAATTGGATTATTACAAGAAGAGTTTGGATGACTTGATCAACAGCGATGTGCTGGAGAATTTCCTCATGGTGCTTGAGGCACGGTTGGCAATCGAGCGCCAGACCGCAAGGCTTGCTGCCCAACGTATTACCGATACCGAGTTGGATGAACTCGAGTCGTGCCTGAGAAACCAGCATTCGCACTCGATCGACCACCAGAGTATCGCCAACGACGACATCGCTTTCCATGGCGGCATCGCCAAGGCATCCAAGAACAAGGCGCTGTTCTCCCTCTACATGATGCTATCTGCAATGGGACAGCAATCGCAGCTGTTCGAACAGTTGCGATATCGTGTGGGTGACAACTATTCGAACTTCCACGGCCGTATCCTCACCGCACTACAGTCACGGAACGCGGAAGAGGCGGAACAATGCATGATCGACCACATAACCAAGCTCACCCGGGATGTCGACCAATACTGGAATGAATACCAGCGGACAAAGAATGAAAATGATGGGCGGGTTTTGTAACAGATCGTTAATTTTGTTATTATAAAAACATTTTGTTATTAATCTAGACACAATGTTGTGATTCTGATACACTGCCTCCAATCGAATTATTGGGGGCGAGGAGGCTATATGCGAATTGCTATCGTAGGTTTTGGAAAGATGGGACATGTGGTTCGAGAAGCCGCATTGCGGTCCGGTCATGAGGTGGTTTCTGTGATCGACCCTCATGCGCAAGGACCGGAAGTCACCTCCCGAACCTGTGATGCAGCCTCTCTTGCCAATGCCGATGTCGTTGTCGAATTCTCTGTGCCTGAGGGAATAGAGGAACGCATGATGACCTATGCCAAGGCGAAGGTTCCTGCAGTCATAGCGACAACAGGGTGGTATGCGGACATGGATCGTATCCGTCAAAGGATGCAAGAAACGGAATGCTCGATCATCTGGTCGGGAAATTTCGCCATCGGCGTACATCTGTTTTTCAACCTGGTGCGAAGTGCTGCCCGACGTATGGAACGGTTTCCCGAGTACGATCCTGTCGTCCAGGAATTGTTCCACGCCGGCAAGGGCGATAGCCCGTCCGGTACGTCGATCATGTTGGGAAATATCCTGTTGGAGGAGCTTACCCGCAAGGATAGCTTGGAGACCGCACGGTTGGACCGCAAGCGCTCGGATTCGGAGATCCATCTCAGTTCCGCTCGCGGTGGATCCCATCCTGGTACCCACACGGTGATCTTCGACAGTCCGGTCGATTCGATTGAGATAACCCACCGGGCACGTAGCCGGGAAGGGTTCGCAACCGGGGCATTGCAAGCGGCGGCATGGGTAAGCGATGGAAGAAAAGGTTTTTTCAAGCTTGACGATATGCTTGCCGAATTGATGGACTGAATACTGTTCGGCGCGAGATTCATCGCAAAGGAGTTGGAGATGAAAAGATTCAAGGGCGTGTACACAGCACTGATCACACCGTTTACAGAATATGGACTAGTCGATGAGAAGGCGTTCAAACAGATTATCGAATTCCAGATTTCCCAAGGTATCGACGGCCTGGTCCCTTGTGGAACCACCGGAGAAAGCCCGACACTCAGCCACGCGGAACATGATCGGGTGATCGCCTCCACCGTCGAAACCTCCGCAGGCAGGGTTCCCGTCATAGCAGGAACCGGATCGAATGCCACCAGCGAGGCAGTCCGTTTGTCGAAACATGCCGAGTCGGCCGGAGTCGATGCATTGTTGTTGGTGAATCCATATTACAACAAGCCGACACAGAAGGGGTTGTACCTGCATTTCCGGACCATTGCCGATTCGGTCGGGATACCCTGTGTCCTGTACAATATCAAGGGAAGGACGGGTGTCAATATCGAAACGGACACCTTGGTACGGCTTGCCAACGATTGCCCCAATATCGTGGCGGTCAAGGAAGCCTCGGGAAGTCTGGATCAGATGAAGGATGTGATCGCACGTTCGCCAGAGGATTTCTCGGTACTCAGTGGGGATGACAACATGGCGGTCGATTTGATCGAAGCAGGCGGAGACGGTGTCATTTCCGTGGCATCAAACCTCATTCCAGCCCAGATGCGTACTATGATCCATACCGCACTCTCCGGTGATTTCGTACAGGCCAGGGGATGGGAAAAGAACCTTTCCCCGTTCTTCGCGGCATGTTTTTGTGAAACCAATCCTATTCCCATCAAGACCGCCATGGCCGCATACGGATGGTGCAAGGAAGAATTCAGGCTTCCCATGTGTTCCTTGGAATTCGAAGAACACAGACAACAGATCCTAACGGCATTGGCTCCATTGGACATCAAGAGAAACAAGTGAAAATACTAGCGAATTAGGAAGGAAGATACATGGCTACCATTAACAGGAATTTTCGGAAACTATCCGCAGGATATCTGTTTCCAGAGATTGCACGCCGTGCAAAGACGTATCAGGCGGCACATCCGGGAGTTGTCTTGCATAAGCTTGGCATAGGCAACACCACCGAACCGTTGCCACCGGCGGTGCTTGCCGGTTTGCACGCCAAGGTGGATGGTTTGGGACATGCCGACACCTATACGGGCTATGGCGATGAACAAGGCGATACCCCGCTTCGCGAGGCATTGTCAGAATATTATCGGCAACTGGGTGTCGAAATCGATCCCGAGGAATTCTTCGTCAGCGACGGAGCCAAGGCCGATGCCGCCAATATCCAGGCGATATTCGACACCAGCAATGTGGTGGCGATCCAGGATCCCGCCTATCCGGTGTATGTCGACTCGAATGTCGTATCGGGAAGGACCGGGCTGTTCAATCGCACGTTGGGACAGTATGACGGATTCGTCTATTTGCCGGGAACCGAGGAAAACGGGTTTTTTCCCGAACCACCACAACAGAAGGTCGATCTGATCTATCTGTGCAGTCCCAACAATCCCACCGGAGCGGTTGCGACGCACGCGCAGCTCCAGGCTTTCGTGGATTATGCCCGCAAACACAAGGCAGTGATCATATTCGATGCCGCCTATGCGGAATATATCAGCGATTCCAGCTTGCCTCGGACCATTTATGAAATTCCCGGCGCACGCGAGTGTGCGATCGAGATCAACAGTTTCTCCAAGTTCGCCGGCTTCACCGGTGTCCGGCTGGGGTGGACAATCGTCCCCAAGGAACTGGTTGCCGAAGATTCACAACCAGGTGAACTGCATACCATGTGGTTCCGTCGTCAGGTGACCTTCTTCAACGGTGCAAGCAATATCGCGCAGGCCGGTGGTATCGCCGTCTTGTCTCCCGAAGGGCTGTCGCAATCGCGCGCCGTCATAGCCTACTATATGGAGAATGCACGAATTATCCGCGACGGTCTCCGCTCTGTGGGCCTGACCGTTTTCGGGGGTGACAACGCGCCGTACCTTTGGGTCAAGACACCCGGTTCCCTGTCTTCGTGGGATTTCTTCGACCAGTTGCTCAACCAATGCCAGGTGATTGCTACTCCGGGAGCCGGTTTCGGTGCCGCAGGAGGACAGTATATCCGTGTCAGTGCGTTCGGACATCGGGGGAATATCGAGAAGGCAGTCGCGAGTATCAAGAACAATCTGGTTATCACCGAGGAGGCCCGGTCATGAGCACGAAGAATTTACCTGTCGACGAAGCGACAATGCTTTCGTTGGCCGCAGCATATCCAACACCATTCCATTTGTATGACGAGCAGGCGATCCGAGCCAATGCCCGGGCATTCAAGCAAGCGTTCTCTTGGGTTCCAGGTTTCAAGAACTTTTTCGCCGTAAAGGCTTGCCCCAATCCATCCATACTCAAGATCATGAAGGAGGAGGGGTTCGGCTCCGATTGCAGCTCGCTGCCGGAACTGGTGCTTTCCCAGCAGGCGGGAATTGTCGGTGAGGATATCATGTTCACCAGCAACGATACCCCCGACGAGGAATTTGCCGCGGCATTCGACATGGGAGCAGTGATCAACCTCGACGATATCACCCATATCGATTCGTTGGTACGCAGTGCGAAGATGCCCGAGCTCATCTCGTTCCGTTACAATCCCGGACCGGATAGGACCGGCAATGCGATTATCGGGAATCCGGTGGAAGCCAAATACGGGGTGACCACCGAACAATTGGTTCCCTGCTATCTCAAGGCTAGGGAGTTGGGTGCCAAGCGATTCGCGTTGCATACCATGGTTGCCTCAAATGAACTGGACGGAAGTTATATCGTCGAGACCGCACGCATGTTGTTCGCCCAGGCGATTCGCCTCCAGGCAGAGGCAGGTATCAGGTTGGAGTTCGTGAACATGGGCGGAGGTATTGGTATTCCGTATCGTCCCGACCAGGATGCCATGGATATCGCATGGGTCAGTTCCGAAATCAAAAAACTGTACGACCAGATGATCGTTCCGGCAGGTCTCGATCCCCTACGGATCGTGTTCGAATGCGGACGCATGGTTACAGGCCCGTATGGATACCTGGTGACCCATGTTCGGCACGTGACCAGCAAGTACAAGAATTATGTCGGTCTGGATGCGAGCATGGCGAACCTGATGCGTCCCGCCCTCTATGGTGCCTATCATCACCTGACCGTTGTCGGCAAAAGCCCCTCGGACAGCGACGGGGTGTACGATGTGACCGGGTCGCTGTGTGAGAACAACGACAAGTTCGCGATCGACCGGAAGTTGCCAAAGATGGTTCCGGGCGATGTGGTGGTTATCCATGATGCCGGTGCCCATGGACATGCCATGGGGTTCAATTACAACGCGAAATTGCGATCGGCCGAGTACCTGTTGCAATCCGATGGATCGGTGCGTATGATCAGACGTGCGGAGACAATGGACGATTTGTTCGCAACACTGAATTTCTAGATAGAGGTACCCGATGGCCCACGAGTTTTCCCTGAGAGTATATTATAGTGATACCGATGCCGGCGGCATCGTGTATCACGCCAAGTATCTTGATTTCGCCGAACATGCCCGTACCGAGATGTTGCGGTCGGTATCGGTGGGAAGACTGGGACAAGTCGAGCTGATGGCACAGAAGAGGATCGCGTATGTCGTCAAATCGGTTTCGGTCGAATACCATACGCCGGCTTTGCTTGACGACGAATTGCGTGTCTTGACCACCCTCGAGCAGGCGAAGCGGTTCTCAATGGTTTTTCTGCAACGGGTCATGCGGGGAGAAGACGAGATCGCGACACTGCGGGTCAGGGTGGCATCGGTCAATCTCGATACTCTCCGACCCGAAGCGTTCGGGTCCTGGTTTGCGGACGCTGTCGCGAACCTATGAACTAGACCTTTCATGAGCTTGCTTTTGTGCAAGCAATTGGAAAATCGCTTCGTGCCCCACGCGCAATCCGAACATTCCGGTTATGCTGGGGAGACTACCCAACACTTTCCGTACCCGCCCCCGGTCCAAAATCTGCTCATTGTAGTCGAAATGCTGCTCTTCGTGCGGCTCCTTGTATTCAAAGTCTACCGGTTCCGAGGAAAAGACGGTCTTGATGCCGGGTCCGACACCCCGTCGACGCAATTTCGTGCGGACTTGCTTCGCCAACGGGCATCCATACGTATCCATAAGGTCCCCGGTCGTGATTTTGGTCGGATCGGTGCGTAATGCTGCTCCCATCGATGAAATCACCGGAATATTACGTTTCCACACACCTTCGAGCAGAGCCAGCTTGGGTGCTAGGGAGTCTATCGCATCGATCACCAGGTCGACCGGATAGTCGAGTATGGTTTCGAGGGTCTCCTCATGCGCGAACATATCCATAGGTTCGACCGTGGCGTCGGGATTGATGTCCAATATGCGGCGTCGGGCGACTTCCACTTTCTTGATTCCTATGGTTGAATCGGTCGCAAGCAATTGCCTGTTTATGTTGGTGATACCCACCGTGTCGAAATCGACGATCCGCAGATGTCCGACACCGCTTCGGGCCAGCACCTCGAGCGCATACGATCCGACCGCACCCATACCGACTACGACCACATGGCAACCGGAGAGCGCGGTAACCGCCTCATCGCCCAGCAATCTACCAATTCGTAAGAATCGTCGCGAGTCCATGCATCTTCTCCTCAAGATCAGTCTGTTCCAAGTGCAACCGATGGGCCACTTCCCGGTAATGGCTGGCCAGGATCTGTTCGTACCCGGAAGCCTGCGATACAAGGTCGGGCACATGTGGATAATCGGTTTCCAACACGAACGGAATATCGATTTCAGCAAGCCTTTTTCCCAGTTTCGTCTGGTGGGTCCACACATTCGGGCCTATGGATATCGTACATCCCCGATTGGAGAGTTGCCGGGCGGTTTCCACAGAACCCAGGTACCCATGGACAATTATCGGGATTTCCACATCAGCGGACTCCAACAGGTTCTCCAATAGCGAAGTACTGCCGACATGATGGATAGCCACCGGACGGTTTGCCCTGTCAGCCAAATCCAACAGCCGACCGGCGATAGAGAGCTGTACGTCCAAGGGAACCAGGTGTGCGAAGCGCTCGTCGAGACCGATTTCACCGATGTAGCCGTGGGGATCGTGCCGCAACAGTGCCTCCACATGGGCAACCATATCGAAGATCGCCATCTGGTCATGGGGATGCTCCGACAACCACTGTGGCAGTAGACCATACCCATGTTTCCATTGGGGCGGGGAGGAAAGCGTTTGGAACAGTGCCCACTCGTCGGGACCCGAGGTGGCGAACCAGATATGCTGTCCATGGGATGGGCGATGTTCCCCCGATACAGGGAGATGCCGGTGTGCGTCAAACATTCAAATCCCCTTGACCATATGCTCGATGAGTATCTTTATTCCCAAAAGCACGAGCACCACTCCTCCAACCATTTCCATCTTGTCGCCAAGGAGGGGGCCTGTCCTTTTCCCGATGTATACCCCGACGGTGGAGAGGATGAACGTCGTCAGCCCGATGATGAGGATACTCGACCAGATATCTATTCCAAGCATTCCGAAGGTGATTCCGATTGCCAGGGCGTCGATGCTGGTGGCGATTCCCATCATGAGCAGATCGTGGAATTGCAGTATGCCACCGCATTTGACTTCACAGGACATCCCGTTCGCTTCCGCATGTTTCTTGCGTCGGAAATCCAAGAACCCATCCGCAAACAATTTGATCCCGATAATGCCCAATAGGACTACCGCTACCCAATGGTCCACATGTTGGATCATGGAACTGAATGTGGTTCCGGCAAGCCACCCGAGCACGGGCATGGCGGCTTGGAATAGACCGAAAGTTATTCCGATGGCCAGCGGGTAGCGGAGGGTGCGGATGTCGAGACAGGCCCCTTGTGTTATCGAAACAGCGAAGGCATCCATGGACAATCCCAGAGCAATACCGAAAACAGTTAAAAATTCAGCCCAATTCATAGGGTGCCATTCTATCCATAAACAAGGTTCGGGACAAGTATCCCGCCACCCCGGCAACAGCACGTAAAGAGCCATGGAATAATTGGCCGAGCTCTGCTACGATACAAGGATTGGAGGTGGCCGATGCCTGTTTTTGTACGGAATCTCGCTTTGGAATATCTTGTCGAGGACGGCGTCCTTGAATCAGAGAAGATGCTCGCGATGTATGGAAAGGCGAAGTGGCGCCATGCACATGGAGCCTTTTATTTGAACCATACGTTGCCTTCGGGTGTCGAATTCATTTTCAGGGCGATCAAGGAAGGCGAAGAGGTGAGGATTTTGGGTACCGACACGCATCTTGCCGGCAGATGCATGTGGAATGCCATTCCCTTCTTCAATGCGACCCCAAAGGAAGCCGACGATCTTAGTGCTGTCGTTGCTTGTACAAACCAGGCGCAGGATGGTGTGTTCGTCACCCACCTGGTCAACGCCGCGGTCTTGCCGGAGTTGCAGGAAGGAAATTCGATCGCCATGCAGGTGGTCGCCTTTCCGTTTGCACTTGAGGTCTATGCATCCAGGGAAGATTACGAACGGGCTTATGCCAACAATCCCGAAACGTCCAATTTTCCCATGCTGCTGACAGACAAGCGCGTATTCCCCTTGA
>Ga0209212_1009565_pt1 | contig 10084 bp, 11 predicted proteins | sample RifGroC2_FD_183996 | JGI IMG/M metagenome (GOLD analysis project Ga0209212, IMG submission 183996) | Groundwater microbial communities from Rifle, Colorado, USA - Groundwater C2 (SPAdes) (version 2) | ecosystem: Environmental > Aquatic > Deep subsurface > Groundwater | place: Rifle, Colorado... | reverse complement strand
TACTCTACTCCACTTACTGAGGCGGGATCTCTGCAGGCATTAGAGATTGGACGCGCACTCAAAGAAAATATTCCGTTGCCGGATATTATCTATATATCGCCATATTTGCGTACTCGACAAACTTTTGAGGAAATAAAAAAGAATTGGCCGGAATTAGGAGATATAAAAACCGTGCACGAAGAGAGAATCCGCGAGCAAGAGCATGGTTTAAATATTTTATTTAATGACTGGAGGGTTTACTATGTTTTTAATCCGCTTCAGGGCCTCTTATTTAAATTAGAGGGTGATTATGAGTATAGATATTTGAACGGAGAGAATAAGGCAGATGTGCGCGAGAGGGTAAGAAGCTTTATCTCAACACTTATTAGAGAAAATTCGGAGCAAAATGTATTAATTGTTTCCCACCATCTGACTTTGTTATGTCTAAGAGCTAATCTTGAAAGATGGGATAGAGAAAAATTTATCGAGATAGATAGAACAGAAAAACCGATTAATTGTGGAGTGACTACATATCTGGGACATGCCGATAAGGGGGATAAGGGCAGATTATTACTCAAGGAATATAATCAGAAGTTTTATTAATCTAAGAGATCTTAAATATCCAGACTATTAAAAAGCCCCGCGAAGCGGGGCGATACTTTATCTGATATGGCCACACCCATACCAGAAATCAAAACCGGAATCACAGGGATGCCTATGGCCTGGGACATTACAGAATCCTCGCACCCATACCCAGCATTGACACCAATCATCCCATTCCCAATAGCCAGGAACGCAGATATATCTGTGTTGCCATCTCCAGAAATCTGGGAATGGTCGCCAGAAAAAGCGGTAACCATAGCCAAAACTGTAAGGACCAGACTGATAAAATCCTTCATGATATGACCACCCAAATTGAGGATGTGGTTGTGGTAATCGCGCGCTTCTCGGAACAGCATATCGAGTTACGTTTCCTGGCGGAAATCTCCTTGGCTGCATTTGTGGGCCCATGGGTGGCCGGTCAGAATATGTACCAGATGGTTGACGAGGAACAGCCCGAGGCGATTGATTAGTGGGTTGGCGACGACCTTCGTCTCCACGATCTCGTGGCGGACCAGCCTGTGGTTGATTTTCACCACGTCCAGGTTGTTCGCGTGGAACAGCACGTGGCCGTTCTCCTTGTGGGCGATCAGCTGGACGACCGGCTTGTCGTTGAGGCGGTGATGCCTGCGGTGGTTGCCGTTCGGGTCGCTGGGCTGCTGGCGGGTTTGCCGGTCGAGCTTGACGGCCTTGTTCTGGTTGTCGTACCGTTGGTTGGCCAGCTGGCCGTCCGGACTGTCTGGGCCTGGCTTCTTGGGCCAGTCCAGTGGATGCTAGCGCGAGCGCCAGCGCAATTGAAAGAACAACTGTTTGCCTGCGCATGAGGCACCTCCTTGGTGATGGTCGTAGGCAATATAATCTTCACATTACATAACAAATCTGTCAACTTTGACTTTGACTAGTAGGGGTGGCAGAATGGCTCCACTATGACTCTTGCAACTTATGCCTACAAACAGCCAAATAACTGGACCTGCGGTCCAGCTGTAGTAAGGCTGATTTTACGTTGTTTCGGTCGCAGGAGAACTATTAAGGAGGTTATCCGTGAATTGGGAGTGGGACGAGAGGGGACAGCCAATAAAGATCTTAAAAAAATACTCAGAAAATACGACATAAAATTCAAAGAGAAGGAATTTGCTTCATTAAAAGATGTAAAAGCCAAGATTAAGACCCATTGGATAATTATCGCTTATTGGATACCTAAGTATAAAGAAGCACACTATTCAATTGTCAAAAGGATCGGTGCAAAAAGAGTTTATTTTCATGACACATGGTTCGGTTTAAATCACAGCTATTCGATCGATAATTTTTTAAAAAATTGGTGGGACGATGAAGCGACTCATTGGTTCCTAGCTATTAAGAAAGAAGCTAAATAACAGCTATCGTGCTATAATAAAGAAAAATTAACAAAAGATTAAAACGAAGGCCGATCGGATTGAAGAGGCTTACGGAGCGCGACGGCGCGAGTAAGAGATGCTTTTTCAGCAGAAAAAGACAGCGTACTCTTCAATGTGATCGGACGAAGTTTGTCATCTATTATATGAAAGGATTTGTATCAAATATCGAGAAGGACACCCTAGAGAATTCAAATTTTAGAAAAGTTCTCTATACGGGCAAGCATAGTCAGTTAGTGCTAATGACTCTCGGGCCAAATGATGATATCGGCTTAGAAGTTCATGATACGGTTGATCAGTTTTTTAGGATAGAAAAAGGCACAGGCAAGGTTGTGATTATGGGCGTGGAGCATGAGATAGGCGATGGCACGGCTATTATCATCCCCGCCGGTACTGAGCATAATATTATCAATACATCCTCGACAGATGAGTTGAAATTATATACTGTATATTCTCCAGCGAATCACAAAGATGGAACAATTCATGTTACTAAGGCAGAAGCTGAAGCTAATGAAGAACACTTTGACGGTGTAACTACGGAATAGTTTCGATATAACAACCCCGCCCAGTCACCTTGAATGGCACGACGTAAATAGACTACGTCCAACTGTATTGAAGAGTACGACATAGATTCTTGCTAGAATCTTGCCTCTTACTCGCCTCGTCAGACTCCGTAAGCCTCTTCAATACAGTTGGACTCCGTCTTAATATGAACGCAGTCGTCCTCCAAAAGCCTCTAAAAAATCTTATTTCTGGGCTATTTAAATTTCCAACCTTTAGTTGTCATCTTAGAATACAATGGTGATCTTTTTGCCTGTCCGCCTGTGTAGGAGCTTCGAAAACTGCCATTGTATTCTGACCCCCATGTTTTATAGGTAAAAAAAGAGTCCGACCGGGAGATGAAGGACTTTTTCCTTCTTCCCCCAGTCGGACTTGTTGGCATTCTTGCCCTACCTAGTCGCGACTCATCAAACGCATGATTGCCGCGATTAGCGGATCACTCGACCTCTCCATGGTCGGCGGAGTCTGCTGACTCATCTCGTCCTCGATGACGGCTCCTGCCGATCGAGTCAGAGTCATCCTGGCCGCCGAGATGAACTCATCAGTCATTTGGACGCCGGCCTTGCTGGCGGCATCCTTTAGACTCGCGATAGCGCTGATGATACTCTGCTGTCGCATCACCGGCAACCCTAGCAAGAAGGCCACATCGGCGACGGCGTTCAGCAGTGTGTCGGTGCTGAGGTACAGGTCCCTGAGGCGCTCTGCGCCTTGACGGGCCTGCTCGAGGTCATGGCTGAGGCGGCGCTTTGTCGCCCCATCATCTACGATCACCTGGTCCCGACGGCGAGCTTCGTCCTCGTAATTGACGATCGTTTGTCGGAGTTCCTTGATGGCCTCTCCTTGGCCTTCGACCATTCGGCCGAGGCCTTCGTTTCTTGATCTGAGCCCCTTCAGCTCCCGCTCACTGGCGGCGAGGTCTCCCTCAAGCTTATCATTGGCCGTGTTTGCCACGGCCAGGTCAGCTAGGAGCTGAGCCTTTGTTACTCGACTTGCCATTTCTACCTTCTTTCTCTTCTGCCGTTGACGGACCAGCTGCCCATCTGGGCACTGGTAGTGGTAGTGAAAAGACCTAGCGTACTTTAAGTATAACATATTATTTGCTATTTAGTCAAATGTATTATCTAGGTAATTTTTCGACCTTTTTTATTGGGTAATTATGTGATAAATTGTGCTCATGAGGCTTAATAGATTCTTCTTAAAATTCAATTTCAACGACAAGGAAATTATCATTAAAGATAGTGACTTTATCAACCAAGTCCGAAGTGTTTTAAGAATGGACTTGGGTGATAAATTAATATTATGCGATGGGACTTCGAACGAAGTTTTGGTCAAAATAATCTCTTTTGGTAAAAATGAGATAAGATTAGAAAATCTGGAAGTCATGGAAAATAAAAACGAGCCAGCTCGAAAAGTCACACTTTATTGTTCAATATTGAAGAAAGAAAATTTTGAATTGGTTGTGCAAAAAGCCGTAGAGGCTGGCGTCTACAAAATAGTCCCAGTTATTAATACTCGAACAGTTAAGACAAATATAAGGTCAGACAGACTTAAGAAAATAATAAAAGAAGCGGCAGAACAATCGGGCAGGGGAATCATACCAGAACTAACTGAGGCCATTAATTTTAAAGATGCATTGGATCTATGCAAGAATAACGACAGGAATGTCTTATCTGATATTTCCGGTTGTGATTTAAAAGATCTAGAGGTTACTACCAGTCATACCTTGGGCATATTTGTTGGTCCAGAAGGGGGCTGGGATACCCTAGAGATTGAAATGGCACGATCTAGTGGCCTAGATGTAGTTTCTCTTGGCCAGTTAACCCTAAGAGCCGAAACTGCAGCTATCGTAGCAACCTATCTTATGATCACATTGAAGTAATCAACAATTTGACATTGAACTGTCAAATTAGTGATATAATTAATATATGGAATGGAGGTGTATAAATTGAACAAATTATCAGTATTGGACTGGGTAGTTTTGGTGCTTGTTATCGTCGGCGGTTTAAACTGGGGCCTAGCTATCTGGGACGTTAACATTGTAACCATGATTTTTGGCAGCATTGCTTCGTGGGTCTATGCGCTAGTTGGTCTATCCGGATTATATATGATCTGGTTGGTTCCGAAACTGGGCAAGAAATAATCTCTTTTTCATAAATAAAAAACTAATAGGGACCCATGCGGGTCCCTATTAGTTTGCTTTTATTTATCCACACTTTTGTTTTTCAGATTTGTCTCTATAATGAAGACAAATGAACTTAGGCAATAAACTGATATTATTACTGCTTTTACCTCTTGTGACAGTTTTTGTTTTATCCTATTTTTTCTTAGATAGGATTAATTTGTCTAGACTAGGCTTAACATCTCAAATTATCAATTCAACTATTTCGAAGATAGATTTCAATCCTTTCAATAATTCTCAGTTTGATTTTGATGATTATGATTCAATGCCAGTCCTTAGCTGTGATTCTGGTCAGGCCTATTTCAAACAGCTCAAGAATCCCATTGTAATTACATGGACCGGCAGAACTCGATCAATAATGCAAAGCGGTGGATATTACGCTTTTGAGAAAATTCCAGAAGATAATCGCTATCCTTTGTTCGGCGGTTCATTTGCAGATGGCAAGACCGCAGATTTAAGCGGGACATATAAAGTTTCGGGCTTGTTGCTTGGTATTGAGTGTGGTGAGTACACTTCTATTTTTGGTGCAAACAGTCATCCAGTGGTAGATATAGTTGAGATTCAAAAAGTCAATTAGTTAGTCTATCGGAATTTTAGATAATTAAAACTGCCTCCGCAAAGCGGAGGCAGTTTCTTAAATATTATTAAATTAATTTTTTAATCTCTGTTACTAAGTCATCAATGGCAATTTCTTTTTGATCACCACTCCTCAAGTCTTTGATCTTGGCGGTATTTTTTTCTGATTCTTCGGTGCCAATAATTACAGCAAGCGGGATTTCTCGATTTGAAGCATGGCCTAATTGATCTTTAAGACCCTTTGAATAATCGAAAAACACCTCTGAAGAAATTCCAGATGTTCTCATTTTAGATACAGCTAAGAGGCACTGCTCTTGTACCGATTTATCCAAACATATCACAATAGCTTTTGATACAGATTTTTTTTGTTTAATTAGGTTCAACTTAGATAGTGCGGCGAATAGACGATCAACGCCAACTGACGCACCAGTAGCTGGCACTGATTGAGCACTGAATTTAGAAACTAATCCATCGTATCTGCCACCGGAGAAAACACTTCCAATCTCTAGGATGTCGGTAAGGACTGTTTCGAAAACTGGCCCGGTATAATATCCCAAACCTCTGGCGACCGACAGATCAATTTTCCATCTATTGTCTGGTACGCCCATCGCCCTAACTGCGTCGACGATTTCTCTTAGTTCGATTATACCGCTCATCGCAGTCGGGGATCTAGCCATTAAGACTTCGGCCGCATTCAGTGTCTCAGTCGGGGTATCTGCTCTTAGATCAACAAACTTTTTAATTGCTTCCGCCTGTTCGGAGGTCAATCCAATCTTGGCATCACATAATTCAGCCGAGACTTTATCCCACCCTTGCTTGTCTAGCTTATCAATAGATCGCAATACGGCAGAATTTTTGTCTGACGAGAAATCGGCGTATTCAGCTAGTCCATTTAATATTTTTCTATTATTTATCCTAATCAGAAAATTTGGTATTTCTAGTGCTATCATTGTCGCATTCATAATAGCGATGATTTCGGCGTCAGCCAATATGCTCGCTGAGCCGACAATATCAGCGTCAAACTGGACAAATTCACGATAACGTCCAGCCTGCGGTCTTTCTCCGCGCCATACTTTGCCTATTTGATAGCGTTTAAATGGTTTCTTGATGTCTGGATTGCCGGCAATGACCCTTGCCAGCGGTACGGTTAGATCAAAACGTAAAGCCATTTTCTCGCTGTCATCTTTTATTGAAGCATGCCAGACATTCATCTTGAAATCAGGATCGCCGCCGGTAATAATTTCATCTTTTTCCAGTCCTGGTGTATCTAGCGGTACGAATCCAAAATTCTCAAAAACAGCCCGAATCTTATCGAACATTTCTTGTCGAGGAATCATATCCTCTGGCAGATAATCCTTAAATCCGCTGGCTAGTTTTGGTTCTATATAATCGGCCATCAAGCGACGATTATTTTATGGAATGTCTTTTTTCCTTTGCGAAGAATAATAAATCCATTTTTTACAAGGGATGGCCCGGCCTGTGACTCAGATTCAACAGATTGGCCGTTAACATAGGCTCCAGATGATGAGATTAACTTGCGTGCTTCCGATTTAGAACTGCATAATCCAGATGTAACAAATAGATCAAGCACGGTTAGCGATTTTAAATCATTGACGCCTATCTTAGTTGTGGGTACGTTGTCCAAGTCTTCTACATTGCCAGAAAATAGCTTTTGAGAAGCCTCGCGAGCTTGATCAGCCTCTTTCTCGCCATGAGTTATTTTGGTTGTCTCGTAGGCCAAGACTTCTTTTGCACTTCTTAAGCCTTGGCCGCAAATCTTAGAAATATCTTCAATGGCCATGAACGTAAACAATTTGAAGAATTTTTCAACATCTCTATCATCCGAGTTTATCCAGTATTGATAATATTCATAGGGAGATGTTCTCTTAGCATCAAGCCAGACGGCTCCAGATTCAGTCTTCCCCATTTTACCACCGGAGGCAGTTGTTAAGAGGGGAAAGGTTAAAGCGTAGGCTGTTCCGCCTTTTGACTTGCGTATCAGGTCAACGCCGGCTAAGATATTGCCCCATTGATCGTCTCCGCCCATTTGAAGCTTACAGCCGTATCTCTCAAACAATACCAAGAAATCATAAGCTTGAAGCAATTGATAATTAAATTCTAGGAAAGAAAGACCTTCTTCTCTGGCTAAGCGAAGCTTGTAGGCTTCCATTTTAACCATCTCATTAACTCTAAAATATTTACCGACATCTCTGAGGAACTCGATATAATTCAAATTGATTAGCCAGTCGGCATTATTGATAAATAAGGCCTTGTCGCCTGAGAAATCAAGATATCGCTTGAGTTGCTCTAATAATTTTTTACCATTAGATTCTATCTCGTCACGACTTAGGATTTTACGCATTTCTGTCTTGCCACTGGGGTCGCCGATCATAGTAGTGCCACCGCCGATAATGGCTATTGGTTTGTGTCCGGCTCTTTGAAGATGAGCCATGGCCATGATTGGTAAGAGATGGCCGACGTGCATACTATCAGCCGTGGGATCAAATCCAACATAAAAAGTCATACCCCCTTCGTTAATCATTTTTTCTATTTCTTTCTCGTCTGATTGCTGCTGAATGAATCCTCTCTGTTTTACGGAGTCGTATATTTTTTTATTCTGCATTAAATAGGTTTTTATTAATTTAATCTAGTTGCTTCAATTCTAATGAATTGGCCATTTGTTGTAAAGAGTAATCGACCAATCAAACGTTGACACGATTTTAAGATAGTTGTATTTTTTTACTAGTCAGGTCTAGATCGTAGCCGAATGGCTGGCTTAACAGCTAGCGATCTCTGCTGGGTCTAGCCATTGAAAAGGAGACCAGCGATGATAGTTGAGGACTACGACTATGTGGTAAGAAATATCCCAGATTGGTCTGATCAATTAGCTCAACTGGTAAAAACTATGTGGAGCGGTACCAACGGCAAGTGCTATTTTCCTTATCCGCCGCTAGCTACAAGAGAACATTGGGGAAGTGAAGCTTTATCAGATTGGATTTCTGGCTTGGTAAGGCCCATCTTTTATGTTGATGATAGTACTCACGTGATTAGGGCATATGCGGCGATGGTTCGCAAAAATGGATATTGGGAATTGGGAAGATTCAATTCTTACAGTGGTAACCCGAGAGGAATCATGCTTCAAATGACAACTCAATTGATGCATGGCATTAACAATAGAGAAGGGATTGTGTGTGAGGCTACTCAGGCCCATACATCTTCTCAATACATAGCTTCTCAACTTGGATTGAGATTCGCAGGATATGGATTCCTGGCCTATATGGGTAAAGAAAATGTACCTTGGGATATTCTTTATTTTGATAATTGCGTTGATTTGGGAGACTTTGTTAGTACGGTACCTCAACTTATGAATAATCTCTTGGGAATTAATAGTTTTGCTAATCAAGATCATCAGAGGAGATTGTTAGAAGCTTCTCAAATTATTAGTACAGATAAGACTAGCGGATTTCCTCCGACGAAATTTCACATATACGAGAAATATCTGCCTCATTTCAAAAGTATCCTGGCGATGACTATCAATCCAAAGGCTTAGTGACAACTAAGTCTTTTTTTTATACAATCTCCAATATGAAGACTAGTAATCTAGAAAACAAGCTAATTACTGCCCTAAAGATAAAATCATACTCTGGAAATGAGGGTGCTTTTTGTAAATATATCGAAAAGATAATACCTAAGGATTTTTACATAAAAAAACATGTTGTTAGCAAGGGAAGGTACAATATAACTGCTTCAAGGGGTAACTCGAATATATGGATTGTTTGTCATACCGATACTGTACCCGGGGATGTCCCGATAAGAGTTACTAAAGATAAAATATTTGGACGAGGAGCCATAGATAATAAAGGTAATATAATTGCAGCTATTGATGCGATTCGTTTGATGGGGGATATAAATTTTTTATTCACTGTCGGCGAAGAAGTTGATTTTGCCGGGGCGAGAGCATCTAAAGATCTGGTCAATGGGATTGCCATTGTCATGGAACCAACTAATTTTAAAATTAGAACCTCACAATGCGGTGTAATTAGTTTTAATATTATTAGTAAGGGCGTAAGAGCTCATTCGAGTCTTGATGTGGGCGTTAAAAATCATGCCATGAATAAAATGATAAAGACTCTTAACGAATTGTTAAAACAAAAATGGCACAGATTAAATATAGGTCCGATAGAGGGCGGAGTAGCGGCTAATATAATAAGTAAGGAAATTCGTGCATCGTTGTCGGTTAGACCGAAGAGTGCCGATGAATTTAAAACCATCATGAATTATTTATCTACTATAAAAGAAGTGGAAATTAGTATCATTAATGCATTAAAACCTAAAATCAAGTCAGTCTCAATAAGGGGGGCGATAGAAGATCCGGTAGCATTCTTTTCGGAGCTGGCTTTTTTTGAGAGGGGAGTAATTTTCGGAGCCGGAGATATTAACCTTGCCCATACAGATACCGAGCATATTCTTCGTAGAGATTTAGAACTGGCGCCGTCAAAAATATCCGATCTTGTGGCTAGTCTGTCAAAGTGATATTCTTGTAATGTAGTCTCTTTATCGGAATTACCTATGGTCCTAGGTGTGTCCGAAGTGTCCGTCTAATTAAAGTTAGAGATATGGACAAGAACAAAAAAATATTAGCATCTTTTGGTATTTTATTCTGTGCGATCGTTTGGGGTAGTGCTTATTTTGTCATTAAGGATAGTCTCGTCTCACTGGAGCCCATGACGGTAGTGAGTTATCGATTCCTCATTGCTAGCATACCGTTATTACTGTATATAGTACTAACCGGTAAAAA
>Ga0209212_1009563_pt1 | contig 10085 bp, 7 predicted proteins | sample RifGroC2_FD_183996 | JGI IMG/M metagenome (GOLD analysis project Ga0209212, IMG submission 183996) | Groundwater microbial communities from Rifle, Colorado, USA - Groundwater C2 (SPAdes) (version 2) | ecosystem: Environmental > Aquatic > Deep subsurface > Groundwater | place: Rifle, Colorado... | reverse complement strand
GGGCGCCCGACGGCGTCGAACAGCTCCCGCGCCCGGGCGATCGTCGCCTTCGTGTCGCGCGCCAGGTCCGGATCGACCTCAAGGGATACGTACCCGTCCTCCCCCTTCGTCGCGTCGTACACCGGGCGCAGAACGTCCGCGGCCGCCCGGATGTCGTCCGTCACGATCCGCTGGTACGCCGCAAGGATAGGCGCCCCCTCCTTCGCAAGCGCCGCGATCTGCTCGTCGTAGTCGTGGCCCGTCGCGACCGCCTTCTCGAAGATCGTCGGGTTGGAAGTGACGCCCTTGATGCCGTCCTCCTCGATCCTGCGGGCAAGCTCCCCCGACGCGATCATGCCGCGGTGTATGTAATCGAGCCATGGGCTCTGGCCCGCCTGCCCCAATGCGACCAACGGATTCGTCTTCATGCCCGGACTCCTCCCCGGAGGGTTGAAAGAACCGATTTCGCGCGATCGCGCACCGCCTCCGGCGTGATCCCCAGCTCGCGGAAGATCCGCTCGGCCGGCGCGGAGGCGCCGAACCGGTCGATCCCGACGGACGCGCCGCGATCCCCCACGTACCGCTCCCAGCCGTAGGTCGACCCCGCCTCCACGGAGACGCGCGCGGGAACCGACGGCGGGAGCACCGCCTCCCGGTACCCCGCCTCCTGCTCCCCGAACCGCTCCATGCACGGCATGCTCACCACGCGCGCCGCCACCCCCTCTTCCGCCAGCAGCTTCCTCGCCGCCATCGCCACGGACACCTCGGACCCCGAGGCGAGGAGGAGCACGTCGGGACGGCCGTTTTCGGCGTCCTCCAGCACGTAGGCGCCCCGGGCCGCGCCGTCGCCGCGGAACACTTTTTCCGGCGGGAGCACGGGGATCTTCTGCCGCGTCAGAACCAGCACCGTGGGTCCCGCGGTCCGCTCGAGCGCCATCCGCCACGCCGCCGACGTCTCGTTCGCGTCCGCGGGCCGGACGACGTACAGGTTCGGCATCGCACGAAGCGACGCGAGGTGTTCGACCGGCTGGTGGGTCGGTCCGTCCTCCCCCACGCCGACGGAGTCGTGCGTCAGCACGTAGACGACGCGGCACCCCATCAGCGCCGCCAGGCGGATGGAGGGACGCATGTAGTCGGAAAAAATGAAGAAAGTGGCGCCGTAAGGGATCACCCCGCCGTGCCGCGCCATCCCGTTGAGAATCGCCCCCATCCCGTGCTCGCGCACCCCGAAATGGACGTTCCGGCCGCCCGGCGCCGCATCGGGGAGAAACTCGCCGGCCTCCTTCATGATCGTTTCCGTCGAGGGGGCGAGGTCCGCCGAGCCGCCCGCCAGCTCCGGAAGCTTCCCGGAAATCGCGTTCAGCACCTTGCCGGACGCGCTCCGGGTGGAGGCCGCGCCGCCCTCGGGTGGAAACGTCGGGATTCCCTGCGCCCACCCCTCGGGCAGGTCGCCCCACATCCGCCGCTCCCATTCGAGGGCGAGCGCCGGGAACGCGGCGGCGTACGCGGCGAACTTCATCCGCCACGCCTTCTCCGCCTTCTCCCCGCGCGCGAGCGCCTCCCGGAAATGGACGAGCACGTCGTCGGGCACGAGGAAGGACGGAGCGGCGGGCCATCCGAGGCGCTCCTTCGCGAGGGCGACCTCGGCCTCCCCCAGCGGCGCGCCGTGCGCGCCCGCTGTGTCCTGCTTGTTGGGGCTGCCGTATCCGATGCTCGTGCGAACGATCACGAGGGTGGGGCGCTCCCGCTGCGCGAAGGCCGCATCGATCGCCGCCGACAACCCGGCGAGGTCCGTGTTCCCGTCCGCGACGTTCAGAACGTTCCACCCGTACGCCCGGAAGCGGCCTCCCACGTCCTCTCGGAAGGCGAGGTCCGTGGATCCTTCGATGGTGATCCGGTTGTCGTCGTAGAACACGGCAAGATCCCCGAGCCGGTGGAATCCGGCCAGGGATGCGGCCTCGGAGGCGACCCCCTCCATCAGGTCGCCGTCGGAGCACATCGCCACGATCCGGTGGGAGACGATGTCGTGCCCCGGCCGGTTGAACCGCTGCGACAGCAGCCGGGAGGCCATCGCCATGCCGACGGCGTTGCCCAGCCCCTGTCCCAGGGGGCCCGTGGTCACCTCGACGCCCGGGGTGTGCCCGGCCTCGGGGTGCCCCGGGGTCCTGCTCCCCCACTGCCGGAACTCCCGCAGGTCGTCCAGGGTCACGTCGTACCCCGTGAGGTGGAGCAGGGAGTAGAGGAGCATGGAGGCGTGCCCGCAGGAGAGGACGAACCGGTCGCGCCCGGCCCAATCCGGGTTCGCCGGGTTGTAGCGCAGGTACTTCGTCCACAGCAGGTACGACAGCGGCGCCAGTCCCATCGGCGTGCCGGGGTGCCCCGACTTCGCCTTCTGGACCGCGTCGACCGACAGGAACCGGATGGTGTTGATCGCCCGCAGCGCGAGAGGGTTGTTCTCCACGGTGGCCTCCATGGATTGCATTAGCGAAGGTTCATCTTATCATCGCCGGTCTCCTCCGTCCCATCCCCGCCCCCCGCTTTTACGTCGTCCGGACCGGCATCGCCGTTCCCTCCCGGCTTCTCCGGCCAGAGGAGCGACGCGGCCACGGAGAGTCCGAGCAGCGCAAGCACCACGAAGAGGGAGATCTCGGCGGGGACGTGCACCCACTTCTCCGTGCACATCTTGGCGCCGACGAAGACCAGCACCAGACCAAGCCCCGCCTTGAGGAACCGGAACGCGTCCATGATCGACTTGAGGACGAAGTACAGGGCCCGCAGCCCGAGGATCGCGAAGATGTTCGACGTGAAGACGATGAACGGGTCGCGCGTGACGGCGAAGATCGCCGGGATCGAGTCGACGGCGAAGACGACGTCGGTCGCCTCCACGACGAGCAGCACCGGAAGCAGCGCCGTGGCGTACCATCGCCCGCGGTGCTTCACGATGAATTTTCCGTCTCCGAAGTGGCGCACGATCGGGAACACCTTGCCGAAGAGCTTGAGGATCGGGTTCTGCTCCGGGTGGGTTTCCACGTCCTTCCCGAGGAGGATCTTCCCCCCCGTATAGATGAGGAAGGCGCCGAAGACGTAGAGCAGTCCGCTGAACCGGGAGAGGAGGGCTGCCCCCGCGAGGATGAAGACGGCCCGCAGGACCATCGCCCCGATGATCCCCCAGAGGAGGACCGAACGCTGATACATCGGGGGGACGCCGAATGTCTTGAAGATGAGGATGAAGACGAACAGGTTGTCGACGGAGAGGGCGTATTCGATGACATACCCCGTCACGTACTCGATGGCGGGACGGCGACCGAAGTGCCACGCGATCCCCGCGCCGAAGAGAAGCGCGAGGGTGATCCACCCGGCGGTCCATGCGGAAGCCTCCCGCAACGACATGTCGTGCGGGTTCCTCCGGAGCGCCGTGATCTCCACGCCCATCAGGATGAACATTACGGCGATGAAGCCGCCCCAGAGCGCGGGCGAACCGATCGACTGCGGCAATCCGTGTACCCTCCCCTACCGATATCACGAATGAGTAGCGTTGCCGGCCGATCAATCCCCGGCCATGGAGATATTGAATTCGACGATCGCGGTCAAGCCAAGGAGAGACTTCGACAGTTTTTCGATATTGCCGCTGTCCATGGTGCGGACGGTCATACGATATTCCAACTGCGCACCCTTTTCCATCAGGCGGTAGCTTATATTGGCGACGGAAAAGCCGTTCTTCAAGAGCAGCGCCCGGATCTCCGCCTCGGACATGTAATCGTCCCTGCCGAAGACGATGGTATTGTACGCGAAGATCTGCGAACGCATCCTGCTTTCCACTTTCCGGAAAACAGTCAATATTCCAATGGTTATGATGGATCCGACGAGCACGGCGCTGTAGAGGCCGACCCCGGCGAGGATTCCTATCGCGGCCGTGGTCCAGATGGAAGCCGCGGTCGTCAACCCCCGCACGGTCAGCCCTTCCCGCATGATGACGCCCGCGCCGAGAAAGCCGATCCCGGTCATGACCCCCTGCGCCATTCGCGTCGGGTCGATCCGGACGGTATCGAGCGGCGCCCCGGTGAACCACTTGGCCTGGTACATCGTGACGAGCATCAACAGGCTCGATGCGACGCAAACCAGCGTATGCGTCCTGAAACCGGCCGGGCGGCCGTGATAACTCCGTTCCAGCCCGATCAACCCGCCGGCCATCGTCGCGACCAGCAGGCGCGCGAGGATATCGATCCATTCCCTTTCCATCGGCATGAACCTCTTTCCGTTTTGAAAGTTCCGATCCCGAATGAACGGATCACCCACGCAAATGGTCGAACAGGATCTTCATGCCGATGGCGACGAGGACGAGGCCGCCGACGACCTCCATCCGCCTGCCGAAGACGGAGCCCAGGCGCTTGCCGAGGTGGAGCCCCGCGGCGGTGAAGGTGCACGCGACGAACCCGATCACGACACCGGGGTAGACGATCTCCCCGTTGCGGAGCACGCCGAGGCTGATCCCCACCGCCAGCGCGTCGATGCTGGTCGCCACCGACAGGACGACGAGGGAGATTCCCCGCGTGGGGTCCTTCCCGCCGTTCCCCTCCTCCCCGCCTCCCCAACCCCCTTCGTATATCATCTTCCCGCCGATATAGCCGAGCAGGACGAAGGCGAGCCAGTGATCGTACCCCTTGATGTACCCCTCAACGGTCATCCCGGCAAGGTACCCGATCACGGGCATGAGGAACTGGAACAGCCCGAAGTGGAAGGCGAGGCGGAAGGTCTGCCGGCCGGACACCGTCCCCAGGACGATTCCCGTGGCGATCGCCACGGCGAAGGCGTCCATGGCCAGTCCCACCGCGACGGCGAGAAGCGTCAGCGTGTCGATCTGAACCTCCGGGGGCGTGTTACCATTTGATCATCTGATAAACATACCGCGCGGGAGGTCGGGACGCCATGCATCCGGACAGTTTCGGGACCCGTTCGAAGAAGACCGTCGGCGGAACCGCCTTCGGAATCTTCCGCCTGGAGGCGCTCGAGAAGCGCCGCGTCGGCAAGGTCGCCCGCCTCCCCTTCTCCATCAAGGTCCTCCTCGAAAATCTCCTGCGCCACGAGGACGGCGCCACGGTCACGGCGGACGACATCCGGGCGCTCGCGAACTGGTCCCCTTCGGTGCCGTCGGACCGCGAGATCGCCTTTCGGCCGGCGCGCGTGCTCCTGCAGGATTTCACCGGGGTCCCCGCGCTGGTGGACCTGGCGGCGATGCGCGACGCGGCGAAGCGGATGGGCGGGGACCCGAAGCGAATCAACCCGCTGATGCCGGCGGACCTCGTGATCGACCACTCCGTGCAGGTGGACCGGTTCGCCGCGGCGACCGCCTTCCCCGACAACGTGGCGAGGGAGTACGGGCGCAACGGGGAGCGGTACGCGTTCCTGCGGTGGGGGAAGGAGTCGTTCCGCAATTTCCGCGTCGTCCCGCCCGGGACCGGAATCTGCCACCAGGTGAACCTGGAGCACCTCGCCCCCGTCGTCTTCACGCGGAAAGACCGCTCGGGCGCGCTGGCATACCCGGACACCCTCGTGGGGACCGACTCCCACACGCCGATGATCAACGGGCTGGGCGTGGTCGGGTGGGGCGTGGGGGGAATCGAGGCGGAGGCGGCGATGCTCGGCCAGCCGATCTCGATGCTCATCCCGGAGGTGGTGGGGTTCCGGATGACCGGGGAACTCCCCGTCGGGGCGACCGCGACCGACCTCGTCCTCACCGTCGTCCAGATGCTGCGGAAGAAAGGCGTGGTGGGAAAGTTCGTCGAGTTCTACGGGAAGGGGCTCTCCTCCCTCTCCGTCGCCGACCGGGCGACGATCTCGAACATGTCCCCGGAGTACGGCGCGACGATCGGCTTCTTCCCCGTCGACCGGGAGACGCTCTCCTACCTTCTCTTCACCGGCCGGGACAAGGAGCAGGTGAAGCTCGTGGAGGCGTACTGCAAGGCGCAGGGGCTTTTCCGCACGGACGACACCCGCGACCCGGCCTTCTCCGACATGCTTTCGCTCGACCTTTCCACCGTGGAGCCGTGCATGGCGGGGCCGCGCCGGCCGCAGGACCGCGTGCCGCTCAAGGAGGCGAGGGATGCGTTCCGCAAGGCCCTTTCGACGTGGGGGAAGGAGGCGCGGACGGAAAACGGGGCCGACGGCGCGGACCGGTGGATGGGGGAGGGCGGGTACGCCGCCGGGGAAATCCACACTCCGGAGGCGGGAGGCTGGACGCCCGGGACGACCTCGGTGCGGCTCGACCAGGGGGTGTACGACCTGCACGACGGCTCGGTCGTGATCGCCGCCATCACAAGCTGCACGAACACCTCCAACCCCTCCGTGATGATCGGCGCGGGGCTGGTGGCGAAGAAGGCGGTCGAAAAAGGGCTTCGGACGCGCCCGTGGGTGAAGACGAGTCTCGCCCCGGGGTCGAAGGTGGTGACGCAATACCTCGATCGCGCGGGGCTGACGCCGTACCTGCAGGCGCTGGGGTTCCACCTGGTCGGATACGGCTGCACCACCTGCATCGGAAACTCCGGGCCCCTTCCCGAGGCGATCGCGGAGACGATCCGCCGCGGCAACCTGGTCGCCGCGTCGGTCCTGTCGGGGAACCGCAACTTCGAAGGGCGGATCCACCCGCTGTGCCGCGCGAACTACCTCGCGTCCCCGATGCTCGTCGTGGCGTACGCCCTCGCCGGGGACGTCGACTTCGACCCGTACACAGAACCGCTCGGCAACGACAGGAACGGGAAACCGGTCTTCCTCCACGAGATCTGGCCGTCCCCGGCGGAGATCACCGAGGCGGTGCGGTCCGCGGTCTCCCCGGAAATGTTCCGCAAGGAGTACGCCTCCGTGTTCTCGGGGGACGAGGCGTGGAAAAAGCTCCCCGTCCCGAAGTCGGAGTGCTTCGCATGGGAATCGGCCTCCACCTACGTCAAGAACCCGCCGTTCTTCGAGAACCTGCCGGCGGAGCCCGAACCGGTCGCGGAGATCCTCGGGGCGCGGGTCCTCGCCGTGCTCGGCGACTCGGTCACGACGGACCACATCTCCCCCGCCGGGGACATCGCCGAGGACGGCCCCGCGGGAGCGTACCTGAAGGAGCACGGCATCCCGAAGGAGGAGTTCAACTCCTACGGAAGCCGGCGGGGAAACCACGAGGTGATGATGCGGGGAACCTTCGCCAACATCCGGCTGCGCAACCTGCTGGCGCCGGGAACCGAGGGCGGGTGGACGACGTACCCGCCGGGCGGCGAAAAAACGACGATCTACGACGCGGCGATGCGGTACGCCGGGGAAGGGATCCCGCTGATCATCCTCGCCGGAAAGGAGTACGGCTCCGGCTCGTCGCGCGACTGGGCGGCCAAGGGGCCGCGGCTGCTGGGGGTGCGCGCGGTGATCGCGGAGAGCTTCGAGCGGATCCACCGCAGCAACCTCGTCGGGATGGGGATCCTTCCGCTGCAGTTCGTCGACGGGGCCACCCGGGAGTCCCTCGGCCTGACGGGCAAGGAGATCTACGCCATCGAGGGGGTCGCCGGGGAGATCACCCCCCGGATGCGGGTCACGGTGCGCGTTTCCGGCGAGGGGGGCGAACGGACGTTCCCGGCGATGGCCCGGATCGACACGCCCGCCGAGGTCCACTACTACCTACACGGCGGCATCCTGCCGTTCGTGCTGCGGAGGCTGATCGGGAAGGGGTGAAGGGTCGCGGGAGCCGTCTCAGAGGCTGGAGACCTGCTCGGCGATCACAAACCCTTTATCACGGAGAGTCCGGCGGACCGCCGGGCCGTCGATCGTGGCGACCCGCATGTGGGCGTTCAACGCCCCGACCTCGCCCTGCGGCGCGATCAGGACGCTGCGGACCTCGACGCCCATCCCCGCGAAGGCGTTGATGAGTTCCTCGAACCGTGCCATGTTCCGGGGGAAGGTGACGTCCACGCAGAAGCAGACCTCGTTCACGTCGAGGAGGTCGACGAAGGCTTTCAGCAGGTCCGCCCTCGTGATGATCCCCACCAGGCGGTCCCCGGAGAGGACCGGGAGGGCGCCGAACCTTTCCCGGGTGAGGATGAGGAGCGCGTCCTCGACCGAATCGTCGGGGGTGACGGACCAGACTTCCGTCCGCATCGCCTCCCGGACGGGCCGGTCCCCCGCCGGCCCCCCTTCCCTTTCCGTGGGGATCGCGGTGAACGAGGCGTTCCGCAGGTCGGTGTCGGACAGGATCCCGACCAGTCTCCCGCCCTCGACCACCGGAAGATGGTGGAACCGGTGCTCCCGAAGGATCCCCGCGGCGACCGACAGCGGGTCGTCCGGAGAGACCGTCTTCGGGTTCCGCGTCATCCGTTTTCCGACGAGCATGGGACCCCCTCCGTTTTCATGCCGATCGGCTCGAAACGTCCGGGAAAGGGCGATCCGCATCCAATGTATCGCATCCCCCGGGGGATGTCCAAGTGCCGAAAGGAAACCTCTGGTACCATTCCCCTCATCCAAGAAGCATCGTAAAATTATCGGCGTAAAGGAGGCACGGACAATGGGAACGATCGGGAAAGGGATCTTCGCGGTGGCGGTCGGGCTGCTTCTGGCGGCGGGAGTTCCGTATGTCGCGGCGACGACGGCGCACGCCGAACCGGGATCCGGGTGCGAGTGCGGGAAGGGGTGTGATTGCGGGCACGGGAAGGGGTGCGACTGCGGGAATCACCATGGGAAGCACGGAGGGATGCACGGCAAGGAAGGCGGGCACATGCACGGCAAGCATATGGGGGACAGGGGCGCGATGAAGGAAGGGATGGGCCGTCACATGGAGGAGATGCGCGGGACGATCGCAAAACTGCGCGCCCTCGAGGCGAAGATGGAGGCCCTGAAGTCGAAGGACGACGCGGCCTCCTTCCGCGCCGCCTCCCTCGAGCATTCGAAACTTCTGACCGACCTCCAGGCGTCGCACCTGAAGCACATGGAAGGGATGATGGGCGGGAAATAACCCCGGATCGAAAGGGGGGGGGAGGAAGCCTCCCCTCCCCCGCCGGGATTGGTTTATCGCGTTCCGATCCGGGCCGCTACACCAGGCCGTGCGCGATCATCGCGCGTGCCACCTTGATGAACCCGGCGATGTTGGCGCCCACCACGAAGTTCCCGGGGGAGCCGAACTCGTCGGCCGCCTCGGAGCAGGTCTCGTAGACGTTGCGCATGATCTTCTGGAGCTTGGCGTCCGTCTCCTCGAATCCCCACGCCTCGCGCCCCGCGTTCTGCTGCATCTCGAGCGCCGAGGTGGCCACGCCGCCCGCGTTGGCCGCCTTGCCGGGTCCGAAGAGCACCCCGCCGGAGAGGAACACCTGCACGCCGTCCGGGGTCGTCGGCATGTTCGCCCCTTCGCCGACGGCGATGCAGCCGTTCTTCACCAGCTTCCTGGCGTCCTTTCCCGTGATCTCGTTCTGGGTGGCGGAGGGCATCGCAACGTCGCACGGCACGTCCCAGATGTTGCCGCCATGGATGTATTTGGCGTGTTTGTGGTAATCGCAGTAGTCCTTGATCCGGCGCCGCTCCACTTCCTTCAACTGCTTGATCGTCTCGAGATTGCACCCCTTTTCGTCCACGATCACGCCGTTGCTGTCGCTCATGGCGATGACCTTCCCGCCGAGCTGATGGATCTTCTCCAGCGTGTAGATCGCCACGTTCCCCGATCCGGAGACGACGGCCTTCTTCCCCTTGAAGCCGTTCTTCTTCGCCTTCAGCATCTCCTCGACGAAGTAGGTGCAGCCGTACCCGGTCGCCTCGGTGCGCACCTGGCTGCCGCCGTAGACCAGCCCCTTCCCGGTGAGAACGCCCGCCTCGAACTTGTTGGTCAGGCGCTTGAAATGACCGAACAGGTAGCCGATCTCCCGGCCGCCCACCCCGATGTCGCCCGCGGGGACGTCCGTGTGCTCGCCGATGATCCGCCACAGCTCCGTCATGAAGCTCTGGCAGAACCGCATCACCTCGTTGTCCGACTTCCCCTTCGGATCGAAGTCCGACCCCCCCTTGGCGCCGCCGATCGGCAGGCCGGTCAGGGAGTTCTTGAAGATCTGCTCGAACCCGAGGAACTTGATGATCCCGAGGTAGACCGAGGGGTGGAA
>Ga0209212_1009561_pt1 | contig 10086 bp, 9 predicted proteins | sample RifGroC2_FD_183996 | JGI IMG/M metagenome (GOLD analysis project Ga0209212, IMG submission 183996) | Groundwater microbial communities from Rifle, Colorado, USA - Groundwater C2 (SPAdes) (version 2) | ecosystem: Environmental > Aquatic > Deep subsurface > Groundwater | place: Rifle, Colorado... | reverse complement strand
AAAAACGCCTCCATCGCGCCAGACTGTTACTTCCAGCCATTCTGACAGGGCGTTTACTACTGAGATACCAACGCCGTGCAGACCACCGCTGTATTTGTAACTGTTCTTATCAAATTTGCCGCCTGAATGCAGAACGGTAAGAATGACTTCGAGCGCCGATTTGCCAGTTGCTTCATGCATGTCTACCGGAATGCCGCGACCATCATCAAGAACCGAGACTGAACCGTCGTCATGCATGTTGACGTGAATGGTTGTGGCATGACCGGCAAGAACCTCGTCTATGCTGTTGTCAACCAGTTCCCAGATAAGATGATGCAGACCGGTCGGACCGGTGCCGCCAATATACATGCCTGGGCGCTTGCGAACGGCTTCGAGTCCTTCAAGTACTTTTATGTTTCGGGCCGAATATTCATCGCCGTGGCCATGAGCATGGTTGTTATCCGGCACCATCTGTTCGACCTCTGAAATTTCCTGTTGCATAGAAACAGGTGTTTCTTGTTCTGTCATTGCGTCACTCCTTGTTTTGCTCAATAACGATACTGCGAACTTGTCTTCCACTCATTCTTCAAATAAGGCGCGTCAGCAAATGGATGACAAATTCCGCGTTGTGCCAGAGCCTCTGGCGATAGAGTAGAACCAATCCATCTGCCATCGATGGTTCGTATGGCAGCATGATATTCATCGCCTTCTTCAGGCTTCGGCATTGCTGCCAGAACCCGCTTTCGCGTCTCTGCGTCAACCGTGAAAAGATTTATAATCATCTCACAATGTTTGAAATCAACAAACTCGTTCTGGCCGATATGAATCAGCATTGTGCCTCTCCCGTCTCCAGGGTTAAATAACTAATCCAGTCAGGATCAGGAATCTGCTCAGGATGCAGCTGATCTAGATCGACCTCGTCAGGCATACAGCCGGTATAAAGCATTACCGCCCTGACCATCTCCTTCTTCATCTGCCGGAAACTTTCTTCGTTAAACTCGCCTGTCTGCTCCATTGCCAGCTCTCTCACAAAAGCCAGAGTGTCTTCGAGAGTCTCAAGCCTGATCGCTGACAATTCAACAGAATCAAGCAGCGGATCAAATTCATGCAGCTCTTCAATGGTTAGCCAAGGCATTTCCTGTATCAGAGAGCGCACCTGGGCTCGATTTTTTTCGCGGCCGGCAAAAATACAGACTGCACAGATGCGATCAGGTGAATCTGTTACCGCTGCTTCACAACTGCGGCATAGATCAAAGCCTTTTTGTCGCAACCCACGTAGGCGGGCATCAAGCTTGCGCTGGCAACGTTCAAGTAGTTCGCCCAGTTCGGCATCGTCTACAGGAAAAGTATGGGCGGTTTCTTTCTGCCAGTCAGGCCAGTCTGCGTCAGCCAGCAAGTCTTCAACAGCCTCTGGAATCTTGCCAGGCCGGCCAATAACATCGCTAATTTTTACATCAGGAAAAAGTTGATTGAGCTTCTCGATAATTCTTGTCTTGAGAAACACCAGAGTCTGCATCCATTGGCTGTCAGCAACCGCAAGGTATAGACAACCTCTGATCAGGCGTGTCGGGCATGTCTTATGAGCCAGCTGCAGACCTACGACGTCCTTCCAGGCGTTTACCAGCTTGCCAAGCACCATCATTTCACGCGCACCCAGCAAAAACTTGCCGCGGTCTTCGGAGGCGCGGCGACTCTGTTCGCGCAAATTTGAAAGAGCTTTAACCAGAGTAAAACCCGCTGGCTTTATAGCTCCAACTCTACCGCGTGCTGACTGCTTCCTGATTTCCATCTAAATATGCCCTTGCTGACTGATACTAAAGGTGGCAACTGAAAATCCAATTGCTCTGCATGGTATGAATTTTATACCTCCCCCTCAGAAGGGGGTCTATCATATTACCTTAAAATGGATAATTTTTCAAGTTCTGCAGGCAGATATATTTTAGCCAGAATCAGCATTAGAAAAGACTTGCAGCCGAGTAAACCGCGCTCTTGAAACAGGCTTCAGCAACCTCTCGGCAGCCGGCAATCTTTTAAAGCAAAATCCTCATCAAAAGCCAATCTACAAAAACAATCCCGATGTAACATAAATAATCGTAGGGGTTCAACATGTTGAACCCCTACGATACATGGCAGTAAAAAGATTATATGAAACTTCTATTGCTTATCAGGATCGACGAAACGCTTTACCCGCTCGAACTCTTCACAGAAATCCTTTTCCTGCTTGAGTTTTCGGTTAACCTTTTCACAAGAATGCATTACGGTAGTATGATCGCGGCCTCCAAACCTTTCGCCAATCTGATTCAACGAAGCTTCGGTGAACATCTGGCATAGACGCATGGCCACCTGTCTTGGCAAAACCAGGTTCTGCGACCGCCTTTTGCTGTTCAATTCATCTTCGCTGATGTCATAGAACTCAGCAACACGCTTTTGAATCCAGGGAATGTTAATTTTCCCTCCAGAATTCTCACGCAGAAGGTCTTTAAGCACCTGATCAACCAGGTCTTTGCTGATAGGCTTGCCCATGATACCGGCAAACGCCAGAACGCTGTTAAAAGCACCTTCTAATGCTCGAACATGCGACACTACGCCTTGCGCCAGATACATAATTACATCATCAGGTACTTCAACCATCGATTTGCTGGCAAATTTCTTGAGAATTGCCGCGCGCATCTCGAGATCGGGCTGTTGAACGTCAACTACCACACCCATGGCAAAACGCGATGCCAGACGCTCTTCAAGCCTCTGAATCTTATCGGGCGGCGAATCAGAAGTAAGCACAATCTGTTTGCGCTGCTGAAACAGCTCGTTAAACGTATGAAAAAACTCTTCCTGGGTCTGCTCTTTACCGGCAAAGAACTGAACATCGTCGATCAGTAACAGATCAATCTTGCGATACTTTGCCCTGAACGCTTCCGCTTTCTTGTCCTTAAGTGAATCAATGAATTCATTGGTAAATGTTTCTGAAGAAACATAAGCTATGCGGGTTTTGGGGTGAGCCTTGCTGAGTTCCTGGCCAATAGCCTGCATTAGATGCGTTTTACCAAGCCCGACACCGCCATAAATGAATACTGGATTATGCAAATTACCAGGATTTCGTGTGACAGACTGACAAACTGCATAGGCAAACTGATTGCTCTTGCCAACAACAAAAGAATCAAAGGTATACTTGCTGTTAAACATGCCGTCATATTTGCCAGGTGCTGATTTAACGGGCTTTTCTACCACTGCTTCAGATACCATTATGGGAAGAACCGGTTGCGTGATTTTGCTGTCTGCTGCCGACTGCCCCGATTTGCCGGCACGAGTAACCAGCTTGTATTTAAGAGCTGGCTGCTGGTTACTTAAAATTCGACAGATAACTTCAGAATAACGCTTTTCGACGTATTCACGGGAAAAGTCATTCATAGCTTCCATTACCAGCTGATCGCCCTCGATAGCTGAAGGTTTTATAGAATTCATGAATATCTTGGGGCCTGACTGATTGCGCTTGTCTGCTTTAATTTCCTCAATGATCTCGGTCCAGAGTGTTTCTATAGATGACATCATGTACGACAACCTCACAATTACTGTGTACAAAACCAACGCTAAAACCGGTACAAAATCTCGGGGGGAAAAACGGGTTTCTTATTGTTGATTGGGATGGTTGAATAATAGCAGACTAAAGCCTTATCCGCAAGGTTTTTTAATACTAATGATCTGATAATGATCTGGAAAACAGTGTGGATAAATTGTGGATAAATTGTGGATAAAATCAAACACTGGCAAATGTTGACAAACAGTAGAAAACTTTAGCGGCTGTTAACAGCTTTATCCACATACGCCAGCTCGCTTCACAAAACTATCATCATGCTTTTCCACAATATCCACCGCCTCTACGATTATTATGACTATGTTATTTAAATTGAATTGTACACCAGAATAAAAGAATCTGTGCAAAAACACGCAAAGCAAAACAATCACAAACAAACCTGTATATAACATTTTTTCTTTGCTTATACAAAAAGTCACAATCATGATAATTGCGCGACTTAAGGATTGATTGGTTGACCCGTATCTCTGCCATCTGTTATACTTCGGCGACTCCAAAAAGAGGTAAAAAAATGGCAAAAACCAAGATTGCTCAAAGTTCTGAAGGCCAGGTCGTCGATCAGGTCGTCGAGATTATCCGTTTTATGGGCGAAAACAAACTTGCTGAAATAGATCTTGAGACTTCTGAGATGAAACTCAAGCTTAAAAAGCACGGCAATGTGCAGATACAGACTTTTCAGGCACCAATGAACCAGTCTTATATACCCGCAATGCCATTTTTTGAGCAGCATACTGCTCCCAAAAGTGATTCTGTCGGGTCTAATGCAGCAGCACAGCCAGTTGTGGCCGATGATAAGTACCATAAGATTTTATCACCAATGGCTGGCACATTTTATCGCGCTCCATCACCAACTTCTGAACCTTTCTGTAAAGAAGGTGACATTATAAAAGCTGGTCAGACCGTTTGCATCGTTGAAGCTATGAAAATGATGAACGAAATTAAGTCCGACAAAGCCGGCAAAATCGTTAAAATAATGATTGAGAACGGTAAACCGATAGAAAAAGGTGCTGCTCTCTTTCAGATAGGTGATTAACATGCAGAATTTTGATCTGGCGATTCTTGGTGGCGGCCCTGGCGGCTACCCGCTGGCAGCTCGTATGGCGCGCAAAGGCTGGCAGGTGGCGATTGTCGATCAGGCCAGTGAATTTGGCGGAACCTGTCTTAACTGGGGTTGTATTCCTACTAAGGCTTTACTGGCTTCTGCACGCAGCTATCATCTGCTGAAAAGTGCGGTTGATTTTGGTTTAAGCTGTTCTGATGCAGGCTTTGACTGGCAGAAAGTCCAGGAACGTAAAAGCAGGATCACTCTTCAACTTCGTCAGGGAATCGTTAAGATGCTTGAAAAGAGCGGGGTTACCATATTTAATGGTCGCGGTCAGCTCAATAAAGATAAGGTAATCAGAGTCACCAGTGCCGAAAACAGTGAAATAATCGAGATCCAGGCAAAGAAAGTTTGTCTGGCTGTCGGTTCTATTCCTGCTGCTCCTGCAGTCTTTCCTGCTGAGCGCAATATTTTCTGGACAAGTAACGAAGCTCTCAATGTTGACAAAGTGCCAGAAAGCCTTCTGGTAGTTGGCGGTGGTGTTATTGGTATCGAGCTTGGTCAGGTTTTTGCCGAGTTTGGTTGCAAGGTTTGCATCGTTGAAATGATGCCGCAGATTTTGCCTGGGCTTGATAATGCAACTGCAAAGAGGCTGTTACCGGTGTTCAAAAAGGCCGGGCTCGAAATTCTGGTTGGCAAATGGCCGGGCCACCGCTACTATTGATGGCGCTGAACGCGAATTTGACAAGGTTTTGATCGCAGTTGGCCGGCGTGTAAACATGAGTTTCATGCAGAATTCAGACCTGCAGATTGAAACTGAGAAGGGTTTCATCAAAATCAATGATCATTTCATGACCTCAGAGCCCGAAGTGTATGCAATCGGTGATGCGGTTAAAGGCCCGATGCTGGCTCATAAGGCCAGCTACGATGCGATGATTCTCGCCGCGCAATGGCAGGGAGAAAAGGTGGCGGCCGATTATTCGCTGGTACCTTCCTGCGTTTACACCCACCCCGAAATAGCCTGGGTAGGACTTAACGAAGAGCAGCTCAAAGAACGCCAGATTGAATACATAACCGGTCGCAGCATGTTTTCAGCAAACGGAAAAGCATTAACCGCTGGCGAAGGCGAAGGCCAGGTAAAAACCCTTCTGTCAAAAGATGGCAAACTCCTTGGTGCCGTGATCTGGGGCCCTGAAGCCAGTAACCTGATCAATGAAGCCACGATGATGTCGCAGTTCGGCATCAGCAATCACGAGTTCGGCCAGATGATTCATCCGCACCCGACTCTTTCAGAAGCTTTCATGGAATCAGTCGAAAACGCTTCCGGCGAAGGGGTTCATGGCTGATGCAGTCAGTCGGCTTCATCAACCTGCCTGCCTGGCAAGCTGAACTGCAGAAGATCCTCACCCGGCTCGGTCGCGAGGATCTTCTGCGTATTCCAGTGCTTGGCCGTGAGAATGTTGAAAATCCATGGGTAGCTTTTGAATCAGGTGATTTTTTTTCAGCGGTTGAGACTGGAATTCATTTTGCTGGAAATGGCAATCTCAAACGCGTGCCCGAAACGGTTATAACTACTGACGCCGAGCTGGCAATCAATCGCCTGCTCAACGGCGATTATCAGAAAACCTTTTTCAGTGCTGCTGTTGGCGGAATATTTGCGTTTTTACGTACTGTTACGGCTGATTATGTTGTTGGCAGTCCCGATAAACTGCTGGTGCAGAACGATTCAGTAGCCGGGTATATTCTCAGCAGAATGGAAACTGCCGGAAAAACCCTGGAAGAATCTGTTCATGAATCGCAGTGGGAAGGCATCGCAACCGGCAACCCAAGCCAGAATCTGCACGGCATAGTTACCCGCAATCGACTGATTTTACAGATCGCCTCTGTTTTCGGTCTTATTATCAGGCCAGAGCAGGTAAAAACGCTTGGTATCAGCACTTTGTCAGACGAAGATGTGACCGTGGCCCGTGAACTCGGTTGTTCGATAAGATTGCTCGGGCTGGCGCAGGTCGATTCAGAGCAGGTTCGTGCCATTGTCGAGCCCTGTATGATTCCTTCGGTTTATCTGCTGGCACAGGCTCGCGCTGGTTCAGAGATCATCTATCTGTTGACCAGATCAGGAAATTCTCATGTATACTCAGGTCCTGGTTCGAGTTATGAAACGCAGGTTCGCGCTATTTTAAGCGATCTCGAACCCTGTAACGCACAAAGGCCGAAGATCAGTATTCACGCTGGTTCTGTTGAAGATTTTTCTGACAGTTTTTATCTGCGCTTCACCCTGGTCAACATGAATGACACCCTTGCCCAGATTCTGCAATTGTTTAATCGCGCTGGTGTCGAAATTGACAAGATTCATCAGCCCGCCCGGCAAGTTTCACGTGAAACGCCTGAAGCAGCACGACAAAACCTGGTTCTGATTACCGGAAAAACCCGGCGCAATATTGTCGAAACAATATTGACGCAGATCAGCGAACAGATCAAGCTGGCCAGCGTGCAGTCCTGCTTTCGCTTTCTAAGACGGGACTAACCATGTTTGCCAACGGTGATGTTCTGGTACAGAAGTTTGGTGGTTCGTCGATGGGCTCGGTTGAGCGTATCGCGAAAGTGGCAGAACGCATCGCCGTCCGAGCCTCACGTGGCAGTCGCCTGGTAGTCGTTGTTTCAGCCATGGGCGATACGACCGATGACCTTATCGAACTGATGAATAAGGTTACTCCGCAGCCTGATCGTCGCGAACTTGACAATGTCATGGCTACTGGCGAAATGGTCAGTGCTTCGCTGATGGCCAGCGCTCTGACCCAGCTTGGTATCCGTGCGCGATCGTACAATGCTTTTAATCTGCATCTTCTTTCTGAATTGCAGGGCGACGATTACAATATTGTACAGATCGGGCGGCGTAATAATCTTGCGCGTTTTCTTGAGCCGGGCAGTGTCGCTGTTGTTGCAGGATTTCAAGGTATAACTGCTGATGGCGACCTAACTACGCTTGGGCGCGGCGGTTCTGATCTTACAGCTGTCGTGCTGGCCCGTGAGCTTGGCCAGAAGGTCTGCGAAAAATATACCGACGAAGACGGCATTTATACCGCTGACCCGCGCATTATTTCTGATGCTCACAAGGTCTGGCATCTTAATTATGACGAAATGCTTACTCTTGCTGCTTTTGGCAATGGCATTCTGCATCCGCGAGCGGTTTCGAGCGCGAGGGACTGCGCCATACGCATTCATGTGCGTTCAAGTTTTTCTCAGGCCGAAGGCAGTGTGGTTGGCCCGGATGGCGATGATCAGCTCGCGGTTAAAAGCATAACCTGTGATAACAGATTTGTGTACACGCGCATTCATGGCATTGCAAAGCCAGACGAACGCTTTATGCGGGAGCTGGCTGAACAGCCTTTTGTTCCACCTTTGTTGCAATGGAAGCCCGCTGACAACCATCAGGGCAGTTTCAGAATAGGTTTTCGCCGCGCCGATGCTTTTAGCGCGATTCCATTTTGCTGGGAACAGGCGTCCAGACTCGGCGCTGAAGAGGTTGACAGCTTCGCAAACCTGTCGACCCTGAGCCTCGTTGGCTGTGGTCTTCAAACACGCCCGGATCTTGCTGCCGTTTTTGGCAGATGTCTTGGCTCGATTACTCCGGTTGTCGAACAACATGATGGCATCAGACTTAGTTTTGCTATCGATAAGAATCAGCTCAAACCAGCGATGGAAAGCCTGCATCAAGCAATAGTCCGCTGAGAGAAGCGATCTCACGCCCAGCTCCATGACCATTTTCCCCGCTGCCTGACCGTTGCATCCGAGAATTTATAGTTTTTCGGGGACTGACCACAACGGCCGTCACGATTATTTGGTAGGTGTAAACCGCTCTGCGACCCGCATAAAAATATCTCAGGCGCACAGGCAGTAGAGTCGATACTAGAGATGCAGGAAGTGGAAAACCAGCTTTCTGTGAAACGTATATGCGGGAAAATTAAATTGTGCTTTAACAGCAGACACATCTACAGAATCCTGCTTGTTATCTGTATTATTTCGCTGTTTTCAGGCGAAATATTTTTTGCTGTCGCTTTTGATGTGCCTGCTATGGACACTCAGAAATTCCCGATCACTATTCAGGGAGACTACCTTGAATATCGCACCAAGGCTGAACAGGTCGTCACCAAGGGTAAGGCGTTCATTTCATATCAGGATATGAAGATCAGCGCCGAAAACATTCAGGCCAACACCAAAACTCAGGATATCTTTGCACAGGGAAAGGTCGATTTCTGGAAAGGTTTCGATCAGACCAAAGGCGACTTTCTGGCCTACAACATGCTGAAAGGCGAGGGCTGGATGCGCGATGCCCAGATCATCAAGAACCGCAACTTTTTCAGTGCTAAAGAAGTCTATGTAAGCCCGCGACACAGCATTGCCAAAGATGTTATGCAGACAACCTGCGATAATTTCGAGCACCCACATTATCGTATTACCGCAGATCTTATTGACAGCTACCCCGAGAAGTCGATGACCATGGAAAACCTCCGTCTCAAGTGGAAAGGCAAGACACTTTATCATAAAGGCCGCGATCACAGCGTGTTTAAGAAAAGTGATAAGTTTTTTCATACCCGTCAGGGTATGTCGCAGGTCGATGGCATTTATTTCAAATTTACGACCGACCTGATCATAAATCCAGCAATTTCAGGGCGATTCAGCGCCGACATTTTTGAAAAGCGCGGGAGTGGCTACGGTTTTAACGGCACCTGGAGCGCTGGCGAAAGCAGCAATGGCTCAATTTACCTGTATCATCTGGATGAAAGCAAACGCAATCACAAGAATACCCAGGTCAATCTGACTCACAATCATCGTTTTGCTAATGGTGAAACGATTAATACCAGTATGAATTATTCCGGCGACCAGTATACCGGCCAGGCTGAAAATCAGGATTTAACCGTGCAGATGAGTTACCGGCCGGTATTCAGTTTCATGAACGTTTCAGTGACCGCCAATAAGTTCTACGACCTTGATGGCGACAAATATGATCTCGACAAAGGTTATCAGGTGCTGAACCGACTACCCGAAGTCAACTTCAGTTTCCCCGCCTATACAACGCCTGGTGTGCCTTTGACCATGAATTTTTCAGGCATGTATGGCCGCTATGAAGAGGGAAATCTTGACGACAAAAAGGATACTGAGAAAAAGGACTTCCGGCTCAATTTTACTGTACCTACTATTCAGGTTCATGAACGCTTTGACTTAACCCCGTCATACAATTTTCAGAAGAATTTTTACACCGGCGGCGTTGAACGCGAGAACGGTTCTACCATGGTTCGCGCCAATCACCGCTTCTCAAAAGTGACGAGCATGGAGTTCAACTACAACATTTCGACCTCGAAAGGTAAATTATAAATCTGCTTTTTGAGTTTTCTTTTATTCTTAACAATAAATTCGACTGATTTGGCCTGCCCCGCAAAACTTAAGTCCATTACCGCTGACGGATGTCCCTCCG
>Ga0209212_1009558_pt1 | contig 10089 bp, 9 predicted proteins | sample RifGroC2_FD_183996 | JGI IMG/M metagenome (GOLD analysis project Ga0209212, IMG submission 183996) | Groundwater microbial communities from Rifle, Colorado, USA - Groundwater C2 (SPAdes) (version 2) | ecosystem: Environmental > Aquatic > Deep subsurface > Groundwater | place: Rifle, Colorado... | reverse complement strand
GCGCGAGTTACCCATCAGCAGCCTGACCTACATGCCATCAATCCGTCTGGACGAGGAAATTTTCCTGCAACGCTTCGGCCAGCCAAACCAGCGCATCAGGGAAAAGAAAAGCGGCGCAGTTCACTGGCTGTATCCGCAAAACGGCCTGGACATCGCTTTGGGCGGCGAAGAAAAGCCGGTGCTGCAATACGTCCCGCCCAAGGACTTCGACAAGCTGCTGCAACCATTGCTCCTGAACGGAGAAGCGCTCAACTAGATTTATCCGGCTCGCTATTCTGCTTGCCTTCCGGCTGATGAACCATGTCATCATCATCGTCCAGCAGAATCCGGTTGGCACTGCCCTCCATGTCCTCGTACTGACCTTTTTTCACCGCCCAGATCAGCACCACGAGAAATATCAGGCCGAAGAACATCATGCCGGGTATCAGACTGTAAATTACATCCATGGCACCCCCTTATTGCTTCTTGAATAAAGTGCGTATGCGCGCCGCATTGCCGATCACCGCCAGTGAGCTGAGCGGCATGGTGATCGCCGCCACCAGCGGCGTCACCAGCGCCATCATCGCCAGCGGCACCATGATAGCGTTATAGACGAAAGACAGCCCGATATTCTGCTTGATGGTGCGCAAAGTGCGGCGCGACAGCAGGGTGGCTTGGCGCACCTTATCCAGTTCATTGTGCATCAGCACGATGTCGGCGCTCTCCACCGAAACATCGGTGCCGGAACCGAGCGCGATGCCGACATCGGCGCGAATCAGCGCCGGAGCATCGTTGATGCCGTCGCCCACCATGGCGACCACCGCACCGTGCCGCTGCAACTGCCGGATCATCTGATCCTTGTCCTGCGGCAACACTTCGGCGATGACTTCCATGCCGCCCAGTTGCCGCGCAATCGCCTCGGCAACCGGCCTGCGGTCTCCGCTCAGCAGGGTCATCGCGATGCCCGCCGCGCGCAATTCGCCAATCAATTGCCGCGCGTCACCGCGCAATCTGTCCGCCAGCGCAAACACGGCCAGATGCACATCGCCCATGGCAACATGCACGCAACTCATCGCCTGCGCTTCCAGCTCGTGCGCCTGCGCCTGCAATTCCGCATTGAGCGCGATGCCGCGCCGCACCAGCCATTCCGCACTGCCCAGCAACACGGTTTTTCCATCTACGCTTGCGTCCACACCCAAACCTGCTGTTGCATGAAATCTCGACGCGCCAATGTCACGATAATTCAACTGCTGTTTGTCCGCCTCCGCGACAATGGCTTTCGCCACGCTGTGTTCGCTGTAACGTTCCACCGCTGCCGCATTGCGCAATATGTCCTCCTTCGCCACGCCGGGCGCGACATGCATTTGCGCGACGCTCATCCTGCCTTCGGTCAGCGTGCCGGTCTTGTCGAACACGAAATGCGTCACTTTGGACAGAGTTTCCAGCACCAGCCCGTTCTTGATCAGGATGCCGTGTTTCGCCCCCAGGCCGGAGGCCACCGCAATCGACATCGGTGTTGCCATGCCCAGCGCGCACGGGCAAGTGATGATCAGCACCGAGGTGGCCGCCATCAGCGCGATCCCGAAATCCTTGCCGTTCCAGATCAAGAAAGTCAGCGTCGCGCAGACCAGCGTGACCAGCACAAACCACGGCACGATGGTATCGGCAAGGCGCTGGATCGGCGCCTTGGAGGATTGTGCCTCCTCGACCAGCCGGATGATCTTTGCCAGCGTCGTTTCCTGCAGCAACGTACGCACTTCCACCAGCAACGCGCCATTGGTATTCACCGTTCCGGCGGACACCTTGGCACCGACCGATTTGCTGACCGGTGTGGATTCGCCGCTCAGCATGGATTCGTCCACCGCGCTGTGCCCTTCCAGCACAATGCCGTCCACCGGCACTTTATAGCCCGGTTTTATCAACACATGGTCGCCGGGCTTCACACCGCGTATCGGCGTCATTTGCTCCTCACCGTCGCGCACCACGATCGCCGCGCGCGGCTGCAATTCCAACAGCCGCCTAGTGGCGGAAACCGCCTGATGGCGGAACATGCCCTCCAGATAGCGCCCGATCAGGATCACGAAAATCAGGTTGGTGACCGTGTCGAAATACACTTCACCAATCCTGGCGGCAGTCACCGTGATATACGCGGAGTAGGCGTAGGTCACGCTCAGGCCGATGGCAATCGGCAAATCCATGGTCAACTGCCCGCCGCGCAGGCCGCCAAACGCACCGCGATAAAAAGGGTATCCCGCATACAGCAGGGTTGGCGTGGCCAATACCAGGCCGGCCCAGTGAAAGAAATCGCGGAACTCGTCCCGGCTCGCTCCGCTATACAGCGCAATGGAAATCCACAGCATGTTCATCATGGCGAAACCGGCGAAGAACAGCCGGTAGAGCATGGCGCGATTGGCCTTCTTGATCACGCCTTCGGCGCTTTCCGGATCGTAGGGCACGGCGGCATAGCCGATTCTGGCCAGCGCGCGAATCACATCGGAGAGCCTGGCGCGCCGATTGTCCCAGCGCAGATGCAGCCGTTTGGCGGCCAGATTGACGTTGGCCGACTGCACGCCGGGTACGCGCTGCAGGCCGCGCTCGATTAGCCACACACAGGCGGCGCAGTGGATGCCTTCGACGAGCAGATGGATGTCGCGCACGTCGCCGGAGCAAGTCACGAATTCCTGCTGCACTTCGTCGAGATCGTAGATTTCGATGTCCCTGGGCGGCTCCGGCGGCGGGCCGAGCAGCGTGCCTTCCGGGGTGCGCTGGTAATAGCCCTGCAATCCGGCTTCAAAGATGGCGCTGCATACCGACTGGCAGCCGAAACAGCAGAACCGCCGCTCCGCTCCGTCAAGCCGCGCGCGATAATCCGCCTCGGGAGGGATAGGCAAACCGCAGTGAAAACAATTGCCGGGAGTGTGATCGCGATGCTGAGTCATCAATACCGATGAATTCAATTGGTCATCGCGACCGGAAACCTGTCGGTATTGACCTCAAACACGTCTTCTCCGCGCTTGATGCGGATGCGCAGCTCCCAGTAACCCTTGAGCGGAAAGCTGATATAGCCCTGATAGTTTCCCGGCAGCACTTCCTTGAAAGCGGTTGCAAAGTCCTTGCCCGCATCGGATGGGCGATAGGCCTCCACTTCCATTGCTCCGCTGACCGGCTCACCCTCCCGATCCGCCACGCTGATTTCATAGGTAGCCGGTGAATTCATCGTGATGCCCCTGGGCTGTTTGATGGTTACTCTCCAGGCAAGCGCCTTATGTGACCGGAGGTCGCCCAGCACCGCCGCATCGGATTTGCGATCCCTGGTGCTGTATTCCCGGTCCACCAAAGATGAGCGCTTGTGCATGGCAAGCCAGATGAATGCGCCATTTACGCCCAGCACCACAATGATCGCCGCCAGCATTCCGAGGAACCACGGGTTGCGTAACCCACTTTTGTTATCCTGTGAAATCATTTTCATGCTCCATTGCCAAATTGCTCTGCCGCTTGCCCATCAGGGTTTTGGCCCGTTGAATTTGGTCTTGTATTCGGCAGCGATAAGCGGGTCATCGGTACTCTGAATGCGGAACTCGATCGGTGTCACTTCCCGCCTGATGTTCTCGCCCGGCGCCTTGACGAAAATAGTAAATGAAGTGCCGCGGCTGTGGCGTGCCAGCAACGGCTTCTCAGCGCCGATGATGACCTGGCCTTTTACCCCTCCTTCTGCGGTGACAGTCACATAAAAATCCTTGTCGGTCTTGTTCACCACCTTGAATTCATACTTATTGCGAATCGAACCATCGCTCAGGCTGACAAACAAGGGCTGGCGCTCCGGGATGATTTTCAGCGTCACGGAGCCGAGATGCGTCAGGCCATAAATGATTCCACCCAGGGCGAGCAGAATAATACCGATGTACACCAGCGTGCGGGGGTGCTGGTACATTTTCTTGACGGGCTTTCCCTCCAATTCGTCCAGAGAAGCGTAGCGTATCAACCCGCGCGGCTTGCCCACCTTGTCCATGATGGAATCGCAGGCATCCAGACAAAGGCCGCAGGTAATGCATCCCAATTGCTGCCCATCGCGGATATCCACGCCGGTCGGGCACACCTGCACGCACTGGAAGCAATCGATGCAATCGCCTTGCGTTACGCCCCCTTCACCCGCTTTATGGTGCAGCTTGCCGCGCGGCTCGCCGCGCCCGTAATCATAGGCCGGCAATATCGTTTGCGAATCGGTCATGACCCCCTGAATACGCGCATAGGGACACATCCACATACATACCTGTTCGCGCAACAACCCGGCCAGAATATAAGTGCCCAAAAAAAACGCGAGCAGTGTTACCCAACCGACCAGCGGCAATTGAAGCCGCACCAATTTGCCCCAGTAGTCGTAGGCATCCACAAACCAGATGGAAAAACTGATGCCGGTGAGCAGTGAAATCACCATCCAGAGGAAATGCTTGATGGCCTTCTTGCCAATCTTTTCCATGCCCCATGGGGCAGCATCCAGTTTGCGCCGGGCCGGTGGATTTCCTTCGATTTTGTCCTCTATCCAAACGAACCAGTCGGTCCATGCGGTCTGGAAACAAAAATAGCCGCACCATACCCGCGACGCTACCGAAGTCACCGCAAACAAAGTCATCGCCAGCAACAGCAGCAGCAGCGACAACATCCAGATATCCTGCGGCAGCACCGTCAAATTGAAAAAGTGAAACTGGCGATGCTCGATATCGAACAGAATAGCCTGTTTGCCGTTCCAGCGCAGATAGGGAACCAGGAAGAACAGCAGCCAGAGCGACTGTGTGTAGTTCTTCATGGTGCGAAAGAAACCGGGCATGCGTTTGGCGTGAATGGTCTTGTCGCCTTTGTTCACATTCCAATGCTCGAACTCCCGGTAAATTCCGGTGATCGAGCCGGTTTCTTTCTGTTCCGATTCTTTGTTCACGTTTTCGCTCCTGATCGATTCAACCGGTTATCTGGGGTTACGTCATTCCAAAATCAACAGGCAGACATTGTAGCTACTATTGATAACACTCCGGCTCATAAACAAAAAACGTCACCTTTCGGGATAAAAAAAGGAGGAGATTTGACTCTCCTCCTTGTTTGCGTGGGTGCGGAATTTACTTGTCGCTGTCGCTTCTGGTTGTGATCCGGTAAATCCCACCCCGGCTTAGATACGCTCAGGTACGGACTGGCTAATTTTCTGTTTCGGTAGCCGGTGTCATGGTGGCAGTTTCTGCCGGTGCGTCAGCCTCTCCACCGCCAAACTTATATACGTACACTGCCAGTTTCTTGATTTCGGCATCGCTCAGTTTGCCGGATGCCTTGAAGGATGGCATGACCGCCACGCGGCCCAGCGGGTTACCGGAATTCACGCCGTGGGCAATCGTCTGCCTGATGCCTTCAATTGATCCGTCAAAACGCCAGATATTGTCAGTCAGATTGGCCGAGCCCATGGCCTGGATACCCTTACCCTCTTCGCCATGGCATACCACGCACCCTTTTTCCGCGAACAACGGTGTGGAGACGGGCTGGCCTTGCGCAATCGCATTGGCCAAGGCATCTATCTCGGCTGCGGACAGAATATCCTTGTGCTCCATCATCATGCCCTGCCGGCCACCTTCGATGGATGCGTGAATGTTGTCAATCCTGCCGCCGAACAACCAGTCATCATCGTTCAGGATGGGCGCAAACAGGCCATGCTTGTCGCGCGTGCCAATGCCGTTCTGGCCGTGGCAGCCTGCGCAGTTATCGCCGAACAGCACCTTGCCGGAACGTTTCACATATTCGCTCAGATCGCCATCGGCCAGAATGGCTGCCGGCGTCATGCCCTTGAGCCTGGCTTCAAACTTGCCGCGCAGCGCGTCCACTTCATCCTTGTCGGCTTCCATTTCCTTGATTGCAGTCCATCCGCCCAGCCCCCTGAAATGGTCGCCGATCGTGGAAATTGGGAAAGATGGGTAGTATAGAAAGTACACCACACAAAACAACGCGCTGGCAGTCAGCCCCAGCATCCACCATTTGGGGGGCTGGTTGGTCAGGTCTGCCAAATCATCATCCCATACGTGGCCGGTGGTCGGTATATCCGATACATCGTGCTTATCAGTCATTTTTTTCTCCCATATCGATAGGGTCTTCATCATCCAGTGCCATGCCGCGCCGAGACTCAAACGCGTCTTTATTAGCCGGACGAAATACCATGAAATAAACTACCACCATGCCGATGAAGGCTCCCAGAGTAAAAAACACACCGAGCCAATCATTCGCAGTCATGGCAGAAATGTCCATGCCCAGGTAGCCCAGCAGTTTAGTCACGATAATTCACGCCCTCGGTGAACTTGATGTGATTACCCAAGCTTTGCAGGTAGGCAATCACGGCATCCATCTCGGTTTTACCCCCGGCATTGACCGCACTCTGGATATCGGCTTCGGTATAGTTGGCCGGATAGAACGGCATCGCATTCATCACCTCCATGGTCTTCTTCACCTTGGCCACGTCCACCTTTTTGTCATCCAGGAAGAAATAATTTGGCATGACGGATTCGGGTACCACTTCGCGCGGATACTTCAGATGCCGACGGTGCCATTCATCCGAATATTTGTCGCCAACGCGCGCCAGATCGGGGCCGGTGCGTTTGGAACCCCATTGGTGGGGATGGTCATACATAGATTCGGAAGATACCGAGTATTGGCCGTAACGGTCCTTCTCGTCGCGGAACGGGCGGATCATCTGCGAATGACACAGGTAGCAGCCTTCGCGAATATAGACTTCGCGCCCCGCCAGTTCCAGCGGCTTGTAGGGGCGCACACCGTCTCCCGGCTTCCAGTCATCCAGAGACTGGCCCGTCTTGCGCTGCCAGACAATCGGGGAAATCTCCTTACTGTCCACCTTGCCTTTGACGTCAGGCGACAGATGGGTCATGGTGCGGTCCAGGTAGAACAGCGGAACAATTTCCACAATCCCGCCAAACACCAGAACAATAGCGACCAATACAAACATCAGGACGGTGCTGCGTTCAATCCTGTCCTGAAATTTGGTCGAATAAATTTTATCGTGATCAGACATGTCTCACTCCTTATGCTTGAGCAGGAACAGCGGCGGCACCGCGCGCAGCACTTGCCTGGCGCACTGTCATCACCACGTTGTACAGCATCACCAATGTGCCCAGGTGGAAGATCAAACCGCCAATGGTGCGCATCGCGTAATACGGATGCATCGCGGATACGGACTCAATAAAGGTATAGGTCAGGGTGCCGTATTCGTCGTAATCGCGCCACATCAGACCCTGCATGATGCCGGACACCCACATTGCCACGATGTAAACTACAGTGCCGATGGTGGACAGCCAGAAATGCACATTGACCAGGCTGTCGGAGTACATTTCGGTACCCCACAGCTTTTTCACCATGTGGTAAAGCGCGCCGATAGCAACCATCGCCACCCAGCCCAGCGCGCCGGAGTGTACGTGGCCTATCCCCCAGTCGGTGTAATGCGATAAGGCATTCACAGTCTTGAGCGACATCACCGGGCCTTCAAAGGTGGACATCGCATAGAACGCCAGCGCAACCACCAAAAAACGCAGGATGTAGTCGGTGCGCAGGCGGTCCCATGCCCCGGACAGGGTCATCATGCCGTTTATCGCTCCGCCCCAGGACGGGATAATCATCGCCAGGGAAACTGCCGCGCCCAGAGAGCCGGTCCAGTCAGGCAAGGCGGTGTATTGCAGATGGTGCGCGCCCAGCCACACATAACCGAAAGTCAACGCCCAGAAGTGCAGCACCGACAGGCGATAGGAAAATATCGGGCGCCCAGCCTGCTTGGGCACGAAGTAGTACATGATGCCCAGGAAGCCGGCAGTCAGGTAGAAGCCCACCGCATTGTGGCCCCACCACCATTGCACCATGGCATCCTGCACGCCGGAGAAGATGGAATAAGAGGTGGCGAGGCTGACGGGGATAGCAAGACTGTTGACCACATGCAGATAGGTAATCATCACGATCATGCTCATGGTAAACCAGTTGGACACATAGATATGGGAGGTCTTGCGAATCGCCACTGTCATGATGTGATTCAAACCAAACGACAGCCAGACTACCGCGATCAGGATATCAATCGGCCATGCCAGTTCGGCATATTCCTTGCCTTGAGTAATTCCCAAAGGCAAGGTAACTACCGCCAGCACGATAACCAGATTCCACCCCCAAAAGGTAAACCAGGCCAGGCCATTACTCCACAGCCTGGTCGCGCCGGTGCGCTGCACCATGTAGTAGCCGGTAGCCATCAGGGTACAGCCGCCAAATGCAAAAATTACCGCATTGGTATGCAAGGGGCGCAAACGCCCAAAGGTAATTTCAGGGATAAAGTTTAACGATGGCCACGCCAATTCCGCTGCAATCCATACACCGAGCAGCGTGCCCACCACCAGGTAAATCACGGCCGCGATGGAAAACCATCTGACCACGTCCATGTCGTACTTCACGGGTGTCGCCTGGGCTGCATTCATAGTACTTTCTCCTCTTCAGTCAAAGTCCCGAATCAATCCGCCACAGGCGCGGCTCGTGCCCAACCGGTTTGGCACAGTGAAATCGCCACTCAATCCAGCGTTGCGGATATCCGCCCCGCAGATTATGCGCCAAAACCAACTGCATTGTCATAATGCGCAATAAAGTAAGGTTGACCGCTTCAGCTTTTCAGTCCGGATTCCGCATTCTCCATCCAGGAATCAGAAAAAACCCTGATGCGCGTCAACCTTATTGTTTGTTCGGCAACTTGCAAGAACCGGTGGGTTTGGGAAAGTGCAGGGGTACGCCGCGGATGCCGCGACAAAACCTGCAAAACGACATGTCGAAAGGAGTCAGCGGGAATGCGAAACCCGCACCCGCGGCAATGCCCGCGTAACGCTGGAATAAGGCTCATGTGCAATGGAGCTCAGGCGATCGAGATCATTCAAGACAATATGCCTGCGCTCGCTGGCAATCAGCCCTTCTTCCTGAAAACGGGTAAGGATGCGGCAGACGGTTTCCTCGGCGAGACCCAGATAATTGCCGATATCCCCGCGCGACATGCTCAAATTGAACTGGGTGGCAGAGTAATTGCGCATGGCAAAACGTTGCGACAGGGTCAACAGAAAAGTCGCCAGCCGCTCTTCGGCATTTTTCTTGCCCAGCAACAGCATCAACCTCTGATTGTGCTTGATCTCTTTGCTCATCATCCTGAGCATTTGATAATGGACGGAAGGAATTTGTCGCGCCAACTCCCCGAAACAATCCGCGGAAAGCTCACATACCGAGGTAGTTTCCAGTGCCATTGCCTCGCAGTTATAGCGCTTTTCGTCCATGGCACTCAGTCCAAGCAACTCGCCAGGAATGTGAAAACCGGTAATTTGCAGACGCCCGTCAGCGGTTGAAATATAGGTTTTTACCGATCCGCTGCGAATCGCATAAACGCAGGTAAATTCCTCGCCAAGGCGGTAAAGAATCTGACCACGTTTAACGATGCGCTTCCTTTTTACATAACGGTCGAGCAGCATCGTATCGGCGCTGTTCAGCCCCATTGGCAAACAAAGCTGATAGAGGCCGCAATTCTGGCAGGCTATCGCATCACACTCTGGCTTCTTTTGTACCGCTTGAAGCGCCATGATGTATTCGTCCGATCGTAAATTATGTCTTTTGCGCAGAATCTTGAGACTTCAGCGCAGGAGCGGCCACATTGAGCTGCAACGAATCAAGATATCAATTTACGGCTGCGCAGATTCGTTGCAACACCGGATCTCTCATCTGCATCTTTTCCCCGTGCAGCAGCATGAATTATAGTCGCCATCAGACAATCCTGCTCAACCATGCAGATGCAGAAACAACTCTTTTTTTATATCTCGTAAGCGCACTCGCCTCCATATTGCCGCAACAGCCTGAGCATGACGGATGCCTTGTACAGCGTCTCCCGATATTCATCCTCCATGCTTGAATCTGCCACGATACCGCCACCTGCCCAGCAGTCAATTTTGCCATCGCCATACACCAGTGTGCGAATGGCGATATTGCTGTCCATATTGCCGTCAAAGCCGACATAGCCGATGGCTCCGCAATACACCCCGCGCCTGTCCGGTTCCAACTGCTCAATGA
>Ga0209212_1009555_pt1 | contig 10091 bp, 6 predicted proteins | sample RifGroC2_FD_183996 | JGI IMG/M metagenome (GOLD analysis project Ga0209212, IMG submission 183996) | Groundwater microbial communities from Rifle, Colorado, USA - Groundwater C2 (SPAdes) (version 2) | ecosystem: Environmental > Aquatic > Deep subsurface > Groundwater | place: Rifle, Colorado... | reverse complement strand
ATGGCTCGATCGGCTCTGCGCCCTGGACGGCGACTATTCCGGCAAACTCCGGCCAACCCGGGGCACTCACGTGGTCATCCCCCGCGTCGGCCGCGGCAACCGGGCTCTCTATCTTTCAACCGGCCGGGACAAGCGGTTGTTTTTCGTCATTCCCTGGGAAGCACACTCCCTGGTCGGCACCACCGACGTCGATTACACCGGAGATCCCGATGCCGTCATCCCCACCGAAGACGATATCGTCTACCTGCTTCGGGAAACCAGCCGGCACCTGCGTTGTCCCCCCATCGACCGTGCCGATGTCATCGCCAGCTTTGCCGGACTGCGACCACTGGTGACCGACCCGACGGCAACCGCGTCCCGCATTTCCCGGGAGCACCGGATCTATCAATCGGACTCTGGGCTGATTTCCGTCGGCGGCGGCAAATACACCACCTACCGCGCGGTCGCCGAGGAAGTCGCCATCATGGTCTGCGAGCGCCTCGGTCGAGGGCGGGGACCGAGCCGAACCGCCGAGATTCCCCTGCCCGGGGGAGCGACCGGCCCTTTCCCGGCCTTTCTCTCCGGCCTGACTTCGAGTTTGAGTAAAGAATTCGGCCTCCCGGAACCCACCATCGATACGCTGCTCAGGCGCTACGGCTCCCGTACTCGACGGCTCATGGACCTGCTGCATGCGCGTCCGGACCTCGCCCGGCCGATCATTCCGGGTTCTCCGTTGCTGGCAGGCGAGGTCATCTTCGCCGCCGATCATGAACTGACCAGAACCCCGGCCGACTTCCTGCGCCGGCGAACCCCGGCGGCCCTCCGTCCGGGAAGGGGCCTGGACGAACTGCCCGCCGTCATTGAACTGCTCGGACATCACCTGCGGGCATCGGCCGGGCAGCGCCGGCAATGGCAGGCCGACTATTGGAAACAGTACAACCAACACGAAAAGGATTCCTGATGGAAATTAAAATCGTCAGCGGCGCCCCGCTGGAAAAGAAAACCCCCTGCCTGGTCCTCGGGGTCTTCGAGGGCAAACTGAAAACTCCCCTGCTCAGGGATATCGACCGCCAGCTTGGTGGCGTCCTGTCCCGAGCTTCGCAGGACAAGGAGTTCAGCGGCAAGCATCGGGAAAAGATGCTGCTGTACCCGGCGACCGCCCTGGCCGCCGAACGGATTCTGTTAATAGGCCTGGGCAAGGAAAAAAGCGCCGGCGCCGAAAGACTGCGGCAGTCTCTGGGAACGGCCACCGGATTTCTGCAAGAGCGCGGAGTGTCGAACCTGGCCGTCGATCTGGGTTCGCTGGCCGTTCGCAATCTATCCATGGAGGCTCTCGTCCAACACGTGGTTGAAGCCGTTCTGCTTGCCGGCTATCGATTCCTGCGCTATCGCACCGAGACCGCCGACGAACTCCCGACGACCATGAAAAAGCTGGTTCTTCTGGTCGAAAAGAAAAATCAGATCAAGGAAGCCGGGCAAGGGGCGCTGATCGCCCGGGGAATCTGCCGAGGCGTCTACCTCGCCCGCGATCTGGTCAACGAACCGGGCAACGCCAAATCTCCCGAGTTTCTCGCCGGGCAAGCTCGCGCCATCGCCGATGAAACCGGGATGAAATGCACCATTCTCGAAAAACCGGAGTTGGAAAAGGAACAGATGGGCGCTCTGCTCGGAGTGGCTCAAGGGAGCGTCCGCGAACCGCGCCTGATCGTCCTCGAATATCAAGGCGACCGCAACAATTCCCAGCCCATCGCCCTGGTCGGCAAGGGGGTGGTTTTCGACGCCGGCGGCATTTCCCTCAAGCCCGCCGAAAAAATGGACGAGATGAAAATGGATATGGCCGGCGGCGCTGCCGTGCTGGGGACCCTGTTGGCCGCTTCGCTGCTCAACCTGCCAATCAACCTGGTCGGTATCATTCCGGCGGTGGAAAACATGCCTTCGGGCAGCGCCATCCGTCCCGGCGACATTTTGACCTCGAAGGCCGGTAAAACCATCGAGATCCTAAATACCGACGCCGAAGGCCGCTTGATCCTGGCTGACGCCCTCACCTATGCCCAGCGGTTCGATCCCCGGGTGGTCATCGACCTGGCAACCCTGACCGGCGCCTGCATCATCGCCCTGGGACACCATGCCTCCGCCGTTTTGGGCAACCACGAAGGACTGGTTCGACAGTTGATCAAAGCCGGCGAACAAACCGGTGAACGTCTCTGGCAACTGCCCCTGTGGGACGACTATGCCGGACAGCTTAAAAGCGAAGTGGCCGACATTAAAAACGTCGGCGGACGGCCGGCCGGAACCATCACCGCCGCAGCCTTCCTGCAAAAATTCGCCGGGGACTTCACTTGGGCTCATCTGGACATTGCCGGCACCGCCTGGGAAGACAAGGGACGCCCCTATAACCCTAAAGGCGCTACCGGCATCGGGGTTCGATTGCTATTGCAATATCTCCGATAGCCGGGCGCTTGACATCAGGTTGGCGAGTGCTAATCATATTGGCATACCTTTACCAGGAGACCTGTCTTGCTTAGATATTGTGCATGGTGCGGCAGCTATCAGGGCGCCACACCGGCCAGGGGACACCAGATCCGAGCGAATGTCTGTGAAATTGACACCTCGACCATCTGCCCTCCTTGCCTGGAGAAATTCATTCAGCAACCGCCAACCACGTCGGCCAAGGACTTGTCGGCCGCGCTACCGGCAGAACCCTGTAACCCGTTAAGTTGACAAAGTTTCGCAGCGCACAATGGTGAACAGACCGTCGAAGGATGATAAATTTTCTTACCGCCGGATTGCTTTTATCCGTTCACTAGTTAAACTTTCCAGTGTTTACGTGTCTCCAGACGACAAGAAATCGAGGGGCACTCAAATCAACTGCATCCAATCAAAGCAATGGGGAGAGTGGAAGATGCAACAGGGCAAAGTTAAATGGTTCAGTGATGCCAAGGGCTTCGGATTTATTGAACAGGAAGGGGGACCGGATATTTTCGTCCATTTTTCATCCATCGAAATGGACGGGTTCAAAACTCTCGCCGAAGGAGAACAGGTTTCTTTTGTGGTTCTCGATGGCCCGAGGGGACCGCAGGCCCAGAACGTGACCCGGGCCTGACAATTTGAACCAATATTTAAATTCTTTTTATCACGGGAAATTTTCTATAGAAAATAACAATAATAGATTGCCAGGCCACTATTTATATGTTAACGTTTCGCCCAAGTTCCGGAAAATAAGGTTCACCCAACAAGCAATGAACCGTTCATCCTCGCGGGCTGCACGGTTTTTTTTGTGGATAAAGCCACCGGGACTTTCATTTCAACACCGGATGACCCCGGAGAACACAAAAGGAGCACAAGAAAAATGGCACAAGGTACTGTCAAGTGGTTTAACGATGCTAAAGGGTTCGGTTTTATTCAGCAGGACAACGGCCCTGACGTCTTCGCTCATTTCTCGGCGATTGCCGGCGATGGGTTCAAATCCCTGGCCGAAGGCGAGCGGGTTCAGTTTGACGTAATTGATGGCCAGAAAGGCCCCCAGGCCGCCAACATCGTTAAGATTTAAAAGACAACCCCAACTAAAAAAAACTCCGCAAGCTCTTTGCGGAGTTTTTTTATGCCCGCCAAAAGCTTTCGCTATCTCCCTGTTTTACCTTTCTTTTCCGGACCATGGCAGGGGCCGGCTTTGATCTTGACAGAACGCCCGGGTATTGCTACGGTACGTTTTTGGAGAGCCGCGGAGCATCCTGCCAATCCAGCAAAAACAACCGGGGTGGGGACCATGAAAGTACTTGTTTCCGACAAGTTTTCAATGGAAGGGCTCAAAGTCTTCGAAAACGCCAAAGGGATCACTCTCAAATATCGCCCTGGCATGACCGAAGATGAGTTGCTCAACGCCGTTGGCGACATCGACGCCTTGGTGGTACGCGGGGGAACCCAGGTTACCGAAAACGTATTCCTGGCGGCGCCGAAACTCAAGGTAGTCGGCCGAGCCGGCATCGGCGTAGAGAACATGGACCTGGCGGCGGCCAACGCCAAGGGGGTGGTTGTCATGAACACTCCCTTCGGCAGCGCCACGACCATGGCCGAATTCACCATTGCCTTGCTGCTGGCGCTGGCCCGGCATATTCCACAAGCTTACGCCGCCACCAAAGCAGGCGAATGGGACAGCTACCGCTACCTCGGCATCGATATCGCCGGCCGCACCCTGGGGGTGATCGGCGCCGGCAAAATCGGTCGCATGGTCGTCGAACGGGCCTTGGCCCTACGCATGCGAGTTCTGGTGCACGACCCCTATCTGGCCGAGGAACTGGCCCGCCAACTCGGGGCCGAGCTGGTCGATCTGGATGAGCTCCTTTCCCGCTCGGATTTCATCAGCCTGCATGTGCCGCTGAATATCGAGACCGAAGGAATCATCGGCGAAGAAGCTCTAACCAAGGTTAAACGAGGCTGCCATATCATCAATTGCGCGGTCGGCCGCCTGATCGATGAGGACGCCCTGGCCCAGGCGCTACGGGACGGGAGAGTGGCCGGGGCAGCACTCGATGTTTTCGCCAACCAACCACCGGGCAAAGACCATCCACTGTTGAATCTCGACCAGGTTATCTGCACTCCGCACATGCGGGCCGCCACTCGCGATGCCCAGGTCAACGTGACCGTGCAGACAGCGCACCAGATCGTCGACTTTCTGCAGAAAGGGATTGTCGTGAACGCCCTCAACGTGCCGTCGATCAATGCGGAAATGTTGTCGGTCATCCGCCCCTACGTTGAACTGGCCGAGCGCCTTGGCGGCTTTCAGGCCCAACGCTACGCCCGGGGCATCAAGGAAGTCACCATCGAATATTCGGGCAGCGTCACCGGGTTTCCCATCGAGCCCCTGACCATGGCCCTGCTCAAAGGCCTGCTGACGCCGATGGTCGGCTCCATGGTCAATTTTGTAAATGCTACCCACCGGGCCCGCGAACGGGGCATCCGGGTGGTTGAAGCCAAAAGCAGCACCGCCGAGGGATTCGCCAACATGATCCGGCTCACGGTGACCAGCGAAGACGGAGTTCACTCGGTAACCGGCACCGTGTTCAGCGCCGATGATTATCGGATCGTCAGAGTCGACGACTATCATGTCGAGGCGATTCCCGACGGGCACATCCTGATTCTGCACAATGACGACCGTCCCGGAGTTATTGGTTTTATCGGCCAGGCCCTGGCGAAAGCCGGCATCAATATCGCCATGATGAATCTCTCGCGGCGCAAGATCCAGGGCAAGGCCATCTCCTTGATCAATGTCGATAGCCGAATACCAGAAACACTCATCGAAGAACTTCGCAACAACGAACATATTTTATCAGCTGTTCAAGTTCAGCTCTGAGGACGCCGTTTCCCCGGCCAGCCCGTTTCGATCAGACTGAACCGCAACGCCCCCAAAAGGACCGCACCACTTATGACTGTCGAGAACACCGCCCTTGAGGCCATTCTCCCCAAGGGCGTCAAAGATTTCCTGCCGATCAAGGCAGCCAAAATCGAGTTTCTGCAGAAAACCCTGCTGTCGGTTTTTTCCCAATGGGGCTTTCGCCCTATCGTTCCCCCGTCCCTGGAATACCTGGACGTCCTCGAACGAGGACTGGGAGAAGGCCTGCGCGAAAAGACCTTCCGTCTTGACGATCGCCAGAGCGGAAAACTGGTGGCTTTCACCCCCGACATCACCCCCCAGGTGGCCCGTATTGTCGCCACCCGGATGAAGGACGTGCCGCTACCGCTACGCCTATGCTATACCGGCCGGGTATTGCGCCATACCGAGCAGCAAGTCGGCAAGGACCGCGAGATTTTTCAGGCCGGGGTCGAAATGATTGGCCTCGAAAGTCCGGAAGCCGACGCCGAAATGATCGCTATGGCGGTCGAAAGTCTCAAAGCCCTCGGCGCCAGGGAATTTACCATCGATATCGGTCAGGTCGAGTTTTTTCGCGGGGTCATGGCCGACCAGCAGCTTCCGGCGCCGCTTGCATCCGAACTTCAGAACGCCATTGCCCGCAAGGACAACTCGACTCTGAAGACACTCCTCGAAAGATCCACCCTCGATGATCGTACCCGCGATGAGATTCTCGCGCTGCCACGGCTGTTCGGTGGCCGTGAAGTACTGGCCAAAGCTGAACAGGCCGTAAGCAACGGACGCTCCCGCCGGGCCCTCGACAACCTCGCCCGAGTGATCGACATCCTCACCGTCTATGGGGTCGAAGACCACGTTACGTTCGACCTCGGCGAATTGCGTGGCCTCGATTACCACACCGGACTGACCTTTCAGGGTTATCTCACCGGCATTGGCAGGGCGGTCTGCCTCGGTGGGCGCTACGACAACCTCACCGCCCGCTACGGCTACCCGGCCCCGGCGACCGGCTTTGCCTTTAATGTGCTCAACCTGCTGTTCGCTCTCGACAAGGAACTCGACACGGTGGCCGCCCACCAGACCGATGTCCTGATTTTTCAGACCGGAACCAACAAACAAGCGGCACAGCAGATCGCCCGGACCTTGCGGGCCAAGGGCTATTCCGCCGCGCGCGACATCATCGCCCGCGGCTTGGAAGATTCCATCAGTTATGCGCACAAGATGAACTTTCGCTTCATCCTGTGTACCGGAGAAAATCGCGAAGACGTGCTGCTCATCAACCTCGCTGACAAATCGGAGCGCAAGGTTGCCTATCAGGACATCTTCGCTGAGGATTTTGCTCTTTAATCCTATCAGGAGACAATTCAGACATGGCCAATGTAATTATCGTAGGCGCCCAGTGGGGCGATGAAGGAAAAGGCAAGGTCGTCGACATCTATACCGAATATGCCAATGATGTCGTACGCTACCAGGGCGGCAACAATGCCGGCCACACCCTGGTTGTCGGCAACGAAAAAACCGTACTGCACCTGATTCCGTCCGGCATCCTTCACGAAGGCAAACGCTGCATCATCGGCAACGGCGTGGTCCTCGACCCCAAGGTCATTCTTGAGGAAATCGATAAGCTGAAGAAAAAGGGATATCTCAAAAACGACAGCCAACTGGTGATTGACGCCAACGTACATATCATCATGCCCTACCACAAGGCCATCGATATTGCCCGCGAAAGCAATTCCGGCTCCCGCAAGATCGGCACCACCGGCCGCGGCATAGGCCCCACCTACGAAGACAAGATCGGCCGCCGCGGTATCCGCTTCATCGACCTGCTCAGACCTGAAATTTTCGCCCGCAAAGTCAAGGAATTGCTCCCGGAAAAGAATTTCATCCTGGAGAAAATGCTCGGCTGCGCAGCGCTCGACGAACAGGCTTTGATCGACGAATATGTTGCTTACGGCCAACAACTCGGTAAATACCTCGGCAGCTCTTCCAAACTGCTCAACCAGAGCATCAAGGAGAAGAAAAACATTCTCTTCGAAGGTGCCCAAGGCAGCCTGCTCGACGTCGACCACGGCACCTACCCTTACGTCACCTCCTCGTCGACCATCGCCGGCGGCGCCTGCACCGGCTCTGGCGTCGGTCCGCGCTTCATCGACGCCGTCGTCGGCATTTCCAAGGCCTACGTCACCCGCGTCGGCGAAGGGCCCTTCCCCACCGAACTGACTGACGAGATGGGCGAAAAACTGCGCCAGGCCGGCCAGGAGTTCGGCGCCACCACCGGCCGGCCCCGCCGCTGCGGCTGGTTCGATGCCGGCGCCCTGCGCGAGGCGGTGCGCACCAATGGTTTGACCGGGCTGGCCATCACCAAAATGGATGTTCTCAACGACCTCGAAACCATCAAGATCTGTACCGCCTACTCCTACCGCGGCGAGATGCTGGAAGATTTCCCCCAGGATCTCGAGGTGCTCAAGGAATGCAAACCGGTCTACGAAGAAATCGACGGCTGGAACTGCGAACTCTCCGGGGCCACCAGCTTCGAAACCCTGCCGCAGAAAGCCCAGGACTACCTGAGAAAGCTTGAGCAGGTCACCGGCTGCCCGGTGGTACTGGTTTCCATCGGACCGCGCCGTAGCGAAACCATTCAGATAATAAACCCCTTCAACTGAAAAAACCTTTTTTCAGAAAAAAAGGGTTGACTCGAACCAAGGTTTCCATTATAAGTTGGAACCCGTTGTGAGCCGGTAGCTCAGTCGGTAGAGCATCTGACTTTTAATCAGATGGTCGTGGGTTCGATCCCCCCCCGGCTCACCATTTTTACCATGTAGGAACCGCAGGGTCATTTCCTGCGGGGACTTGAAGTTAAGTCCCTATCGTCTAGCCTGGCCCAGGACACCGGCCTTTCACGCCGGCGACGGGGGTTCGAATCCCCCTGGGGACGCCAAAAGTTAAAAGCCCTGCCATCCAAATGGCGGGGCTTTTTCTTTTCGTATCAGCGGGTTAGCTGCTTGCCTTGAACACCCTCCCTGAATCAACCCGACATCCCCTCGCCGTGCACCGCCCTATTCCATCAGGGAAAGATAAACACCCTGCCCCTGGTTGTCGCGTCACGACCAGGCCTGCCGAATATCTGATGAACAACACCGGTGTTGACATGCCAATCCGGCAATGATGAGTTATTTAAGAATTTTTATTGGAAATTTTTGTTTTGACTTTTACGAATTAGCTCTGGTACAGTCTCAACATTGCTGATACATAAAGTATGGTACACGATAATACTAAACCACCCGCGAGGGTGGGGCGGAAAGCCTACAGGGTCTCCAGAAGACAGCCGGGTTGCCGAAATATCACAAGATATTCGACAACCCGGCTTTTTTGTGTCCACCGTCTAAAACAGGAGGTCTTTCAAGTAAAAAGAGCTAGGTGCCTAACAGGGGCGCCAGCCCATACCGATCCGCAGTGGTGGGTATATCGGTATGAACCTCAGCTGGTGATAAACGATACTACTAAACCATTCGCGAGAATGGGGCGGAAAGCCTACAGGGTCTCTAGAAGACAGCCGGGTTGCCGAAATATCCCAGGATATCGGTCCCGGCTTTTTTGTGACCAAAATCTCCAACAAGCAGCTCGCAGGAGGAACAATTCACGGATGGTTAACGGAAAAAGGTCGTCCTCACCCGCAAGCACATCAGGTTCCGAACAAAAAACCAAAGGAGTCAGCATGCAGATTATCGGTAAAACATCAGTTTTCTTCCTCTTCGCCATGACTTTGGCAACAGTTCAATTTTGGAGTACGGAGGCGTCGGCACTATCGTCCTATTTCACCAGCAGGGGCTGCATCGACTGCCATTCCGCCCCGACCGTTGCCACCTGCGCCGGGTGCCACGAACACAGCGGAACCCTGACCGCGACCAAGAACAAGACGACCTCCTACGCCCCCGGCGAAACGGTGACGATAACCCTGACCGCTTCGGGCGCCCGGAGCGGCTGGATCGGCGCCCGGCTCTATAACCAGAACGGCGTCGAAATCGCCCGCTCCACCGGCAACCAGAGCGGCATGGGCGCGTCGACCGTCTACCCGGCAACCCTCTCGGCGCCGGCACCGGCCACGGCGGGCACCTACACCTGGAAGATGGCCTATTTAGGCAATGTAAACGGTACGGGAAGCGGCGACGTCCACAGCGAAAAAACCGTCAACGTAGCCATCACCGTAGCGGCGCCGGCCGACACCACCGCTCCCGTGGTGAGCGCCTTCACCCTGCCGGCCACCGCCACCAGCCTGACCGTCCCCGTCGGCAGCTTCTCCGCCACCGACAACCTCGCCGTCACCGGCTACCTGATCAACAAGGTCGCCACCGCTCCGGCCGCCGGCGCCACCGGCTGGACCGCCAGCGCCCCGGCCAGCGTCACCGCCGTCGCCGGCAGCAACACCTTCTACGCCTGGGCCAAGGACGCCGCGGGTAACGTCTCCCTGGCCAAGAGCGCCACGGTCACCGTCACCCTGCCCGACACCACGGACACCACCAAACCGACCCTGACCATCTCCGCGTTGGCCGATGGCGCCCTGACCAACAAGGTGACCCTGAATATCAGCGGCAACGCCAGCGATGCCGGCGGGATCCAGTCCGTCACCGTCAACGGCCAGGCCGTCATTGTCAATCCTGACGGTTCCTTCAGCACCGCCGTGAGCCTCGTGGCCGGTGCCAACGCCATCTCCGTCACCGCAACCGACAAGGCCGGCAACCAGCAGACCGAC
>Ga0209212_1009554_pt1 | contig 10092 bp, 6 predicted proteins | sample RifGroC2_FD_183996 | JGI IMG/M metagenome (GOLD analysis project Ga0209212, IMG submission 183996) | Groundwater microbial communities from Rifle, Colorado, USA - Groundwater C2 (SPAdes) (version 2) | ecosystem: Environmental > Aquatic > Deep subsurface > Groundwater | place: Rifle, Colorado... | reverse complement strand
GGGGCTTTTCTACAATCCCGCCGGTATTTCTAAGATCAAAAGGGCGGAATTCACTTCCATGCACACATCGCTTTTCGCCCAGTCGGAACTGGCCTACGATTACTTCAATTTCACCCAGCCCATGATGCCTTTCGGCACGGTATCGTTCGGATATTCGCGCTTCGGCACGGCCCTTTACACCGAAAAAGAGATCGCGATGTCGATCGCGCGCCGCATCACCGACTCGCACCATTTCGGCCTCACGCTGAAGCAGCTTTCGGCCTTTATCGAAAACACGCCCGACAGGAACGCTTTTTCGATGGACTTCGGATTTATCGTAAATTTCGAAAAAAATTTCTCGGCCGGCATTTCCGTGCTGAACCTCAACAACCCGAAGATGAACGAAGTGGTCCCTAAGACCTACAAAGCAGGAATAGCCTTCTCCCCGAAAGAGAGCCTTACCCTATGCCTGGATTACAGCAAGCAGTCGGCTGACGGAAAGGGCAGTTTCAATATAGGAGAGGAATTCAGGCTGACGAGAAATTTCAAGATCCGCGCGGGTTACAGTACCTATCCGTCGCGCTTTTCAACGGGCTTCGGCTTCGAGTTCAAAAACATAAAACTCGATTACGGCTTCAGGAACCACGATACTCTCAATTCCACCCACCGCGTTTCATTCACTTATATGATGGATTAGTTTTTGCCGGCTCATGTGAGGAATCTTTTTATCTGCTCGAAATTGCCTTTAATCGACGCTTCCAGTATCTGCATGGAAGTGTCTTTGGACAGTTTTGACTTTTCGGAGATCACAGCCGCGTATCTTTCCATTAACTTTTGAATGTCTTCTTCCACCCGCGGTTTTTTTATCTCGATCATTTTCGTGAATTTATCGATTTTTTCAATAAGTTTTTTGCGCTTCATTTCAATGTTATAATAAAATACCTCGCCGCCGATAGTTCCGTATAAAGGCGTAAAAAGAAGAAAGATCGCGATCACCATGTAAGTGACGACGCTGATCTCCATTTTCAAAAACAGGAAAATGCAGGTAATGACCATTACCACCAGAAGCGCGAAAAGGCATCCTATTATAGATTTCAAAAACAAGAAAACTTTCTGTTTTTTCCAGCTGACCGACGCTTCGACTTTCTGCTCGATCACTTCGACCTTTCCTTTTATCACGACGTTTTTTTTGATATATTGCTCTTCGCGGTCGGGCGGATAGGTTTTTTCAAGTTTTTCCAGTTCGGCGCCCGCCGCTTTAAGGTCGTCTTCGAGCGACGCCAGAGGTTTTTTAATATCAATCTCGTCGGATCTGAATTCTTTTAAGGCGGCTTCCGCGATCTCCCTTAACTCGAAATAAGCGCGGTTTTCATTGACCTCGCGGAAAAGGGCCTGAAAACTCTCGAGTATTTTTTTTGCCTGGCTTTCGACGTCCTTGAGCTCGAAATAATTCGCGATGTTCAAGCGGCCCTGCAGCTGGCGATATTCATTTTTTACGGCAGCCAGTTTTGTCGAGTTTCCCATGTATTTGCTCATGTGCGTGACTCTTTCGACAGATTCTTCTATCTGCTTGAAAATGTCGGCGGCTGAATTTTTAGCCTCGATGATCAGGTCCGTTATCACTTCGCCGATCTGAGGCAGGAAAGAGTCGAGGGCCGCGTCATAGACCATCTGCAGCGCCGTAAATTCATTCGTTTTAATGAGCCTTTTAACGAGGTCCCGGGCGGTCGAGGCGTATCCGGACCTTGACGAGATGGACACGCACGACTGGACGAGGGCGTAATTTATAAACGGGTTGTTGCTGTTGGCGTTGTAAATATTCATCAGCGCGCCGTGAGCTTCGTCCAGCAGGCTGGCATTGCGCGTACAGGTTCCGAAAAGCCTTAAAAGAAGGGCGAAATATACCGTGCTGCATAAAAATATGATGGGCGATTTATTCTGAGAGAATCTGGCGGCCTTTTTAAAATAAGCGCAAGCCTCGTTATAATCGGCCTTTTCAAAGAAATAGATCAGCCCCAGCTGGTATTGAGTGGTGTAGTCGGTATCGTTTTTTTCTTCCGATTCTTTGAACTGCCTTATAGCTTCGTCAAATTGTCCGTTTCTGTATGACTCTTCGGCCTTGCGGCGGTTGATGCGCGATATTTTAAAGCGGGAATCCTCGTTGGACTGGTTAAGCGACCTGAATTTTTTCAACTCTTCCGTTTCGCAGTCGAGCTGAAAAATAAAGGGAGAGAAAGAATAATTAGAAAGGGAATATAGGAGGCCGTAGTCGCGCGTAACGTCATTTTTCAGCGCGGCGGCCCTCGTTTCGAGAAATTGCGGCGTGAAAAGGGCGTTCGTTATAGAATCGCGCTTGGCCTGGCTTTCGGCGGGTCCGGCGGAAGAAAGCATAGAAATACCCGATTTCTGGATATTGCCGACGAAAGCAGGTATCATCGCCGCTATCGACGATAATATGTCGGAACTCGAGGAACTGCTGACTGATCTGTATATCGATTGCTGTCTTTCTTTTATCTGCAGATACTCGTTTGATTCGTTTAAGTTAAAGTCGGCCATTTTTACGAACACCATATTTATTTATTTTTTTACGCCGCGCGCGGCTTATGGATTAGGCATCATCGCTTTGATCTGCTCGAAATTGCCGTCCAGGCAGGCTTCGAACATTTTCTCGCTTGTAAATGGCGTCAGATGCCCCTGCTCTGAAATATACGCTATGTACTTAGCGGATAATTTCTTGTCGATCTCGGTTATCTTGGATTTATTCGCGTCGATCTCAGCCTTGAATTTTCTCAGGTCGGCCAGCAGGCCGCGCCTTTTTATCTCGATCATGTTATAAAATATTTCAGCGATCACGGTCGCGTACAAAGGCATGAATACAAGCGATATGATCATGCTGACGAAGCTGAAAAAACTTCCTATTCCTGTCGAGAACAGGGTCGCTAATATGACGATGGTTATAAATAAAAACAAAAAAGTCGATCCGCCCGCAATAACTTTGATAAGAACGAACAATCCGCTTTCATGCCATAGTTTTTTGTCGGGATCGTTGTACAGAACGTCCGGGTGTATTAAACTCGAAACGGTATCGAAAAATTCAGGATTGGGATAATATGAATCAAGTTTGATATACTGCTCTTTAATCTCAGTGAATCTTTTTTCGACCTGCGCGTAATGCCCGGTCAGTTCGATGTAATCTTCCCGGTAATTTTTGATCGCGGACTCGACCAGTGAGCGTGTTTCGGTATATTTTCTGTTGCGCTCGATCTCTTTGACCAGTTCTTCGAGTTCGCCTGATATACGGATGCTTTGAGCGTAAACCGAGTCTGCGTCGAAAAATGTTCGATTGACGCTGATGTGCTCGACAAGCTTTTTATACTCGATTTTGATCGAAGCGACTCTGGCCGGAATGGTGAGATATTGTGTGTTATTGGAGATCATATCTAAAGCAAGATCGATCTTTTCGAAGAGCCTGGTAATATTGTTAAGGAGCTCGTCATACATGCTTTTGATCAATTTTTCAAGATCGTCTATATACGTGTTGAAGGCAATATCTCTAACGATCTGGATCGCAAATAATTTGTCGGACATTATGAGGTTTTTAAGCAACGAATTGGCCTGGACGACCAGGTCGCTGCGGAATGCCATCGCCGCGGAGCACTGCGCGAGCGCATATTTTGAAAAATTATAGCCGGTATCGGCGGCATAGGCCTGATAAATAGCCTGATAAGCCTCGCTGAGCATATCGGCATTTTTCGTATGCAGCGCGAACAGTTTCAGAAGCATGCCGGTAAAGACCATGCCGTGTATGAAAACGGGATTGTATTTATTATAAGCGTACTTGCTGGCGAGGCGGAAGTTTTCCATGGAACTTTTGAAATCGGCTTTTTCGAAAAAATAGATCAGGCCGAGCTGGTAATAAATGGTAAAATCGCCCTGATATTTGGCTACGGCGTCGCCGAAAAATTTTATGGCTTCGTCGAATTTACCGTTTTTGTAAGATTCTTCGGCTTTCCGCCTCAAATTTCTGATAGGTATTGCCTGAGGGTCCTCGTTCGCGCCGGTCCTTAATTTTTTAAGGTCTTCGGTTTCACACTCATACCTGAATACGTGATCGGCGAAGGCGTAATTAGAAACGGCGAAGATAGAATATATATTTTTGGAAAGTTTAGAGTTAAAATCGGCGATGGCTGAGTTGATGAGCTCCGGCCTGGCCATAAGGGAAAGCAGGTCTTTTTTTTTATTGAACAGCGCGAGTTCTTTGTTGATAGTTTCTTTGCCGCCCGGCGTGCTTTCCACCGCCCGCGGCGACAGGTCGCCGACAATTTCTATTTCGCTATCGGGTCTGTTGATTATGAGAGAAGCGGCGATGTGCACGGGACTCAGATGACCGCCCTGCATGCTCTGGGCCGCGCCGCTTATTATCTTTCGTATTTCTTTTATTTTCTGAAATTCGACGGAGTTTTCTAAGTTGAAATCTTGCATGGGTTTTCCTTGTGAAGGCTTATAATCAGGGCATTAGCGCTTTTATTTTTTCGAAACTGCCTTCGATGCCGGCGTCGAGCATTTGAGAAGCTGTGAACTTGGATACTTTGATATGCTCTATAACCATGTTCGAATATTTTTCGCGGAGATTTTTATCGTATTCATTGATGCGGTTTTTGTTGAGCTCTATCTCTCTTTCAAGGCGGGCGATCGAGTGCAGAAGACTTTTTCGCTTGTTTTCAACGTAGACATAATATATTTCGGCCAGTACGCTTCCGTAAATCGGTATGAAAAATAAATTAAGCACGACCAGGCAGATCAGGACCCACATGCGCTGCTCGAACTGCTCGCGCATGAAAAGGTAGGCTATGAATATGCCGGCCAGAACGAAGGTGAATGCGAAACAGCCGGAAATGAACTTTATCGCCACGAACATTTTGCCGTGTACCCAGCCGACGGTAGCGGGAATGACCTCTTCGGCGTCGGAATTTTTCTTTTTAACCGTGCGTTCGTGTTCGGCCACGGGATAGCTTTTATTTACTTCGGCCAGGCCGGCTTTCAGCGCCGCGTATTTTTCCTCTTTTTTAGTGTGCGCTTTGATCGATTCCTTGTATTCTTCGTTGAAGCGTTTTGCAAGCGTTTCGATAAGATCGCGGATCTCGAAATACGCTTTATTTTTTTTTACTTCTTCTGAAAAATCGTTTAAACTGGTTAAAACTGCCGCGGACTTTTCATTGGCTGCGATAACGTCGAAGCAGTTCCTGCGTTCGGCCATTTTCTTTATTTCTTCGTAGTCTTTTTTAAGCGCCGCGAGTTTGGCCGGGATGGTCATAAATTTGACCGATTTAGAAAGATTTTCAAGCAGTTCGTCTATTTTCGTGAAATTCTGGCTGACCAGGTTCGACGCGTCCCCGAGAAGAGAGTCGTAAAGAGATTCCACATCGTCGAGCAGCGGGTCGAACGCCCTGTCGTAAATGATCTGGATGTTGAAAAACTTTTCGCGTTTAACGAGGTCTTTTAAAAGATTGAGCGATTCTTTTTTAGACGCGGCGTTGAATGTGTTGGCCTGGACCAGAGCGTAAATGGAAAAAATATTGGAAGGATCGGAATTGTAAGCCTGGACTATAGCCTGGTAGGATTCGCTGTACATATTAGCGTCGGACGACGCCTGGGCGCAGAGCCTCAAAAGCAGGCCCGTGAATATCATGGCGTTGATAAAAACGTGTTTCGATTTGTTCTGGGAATATTTGCTGGCTTTTCTGAAATAATCCAGCGCGACGGGATAATCGGCTTTTTCGAAAAAATTTATAAGCCCGAGCTGATAATGAACGGTAAAATCGCCTGGAAACTTTTCGTCGGCCTCCTTGAAAAGTTTTAAGGCCTCGGTGAAATTTCCCTGCTTGTACGATTCTTCAGCACGCCGCCTGATGGTGCGGGCGAGTTTCACGCTGGAATCTTCGGCGCCGGCGCCCATGCGGAATTTTTTCAGCTCCGCCCCTTCGCATTCAAACCAGAAGAGATATTCGGCGAACGAAAAGTTGGCTATCGCGCACGCGTTGACGACGCTTTTGGCGACGCTCGAAGAAACTTCGCCGATTATGCCTTCGAGATTTTCGGAGGTTATTACTTTCGCGAAAAGCGCGTTACGTCTGGAAAGGAGGTCTGGCGCGGAATCGTTGGGTAGTTTTTCCGAGGACATCTGCCTGATGATCGCCGCGACCGCGTTAACGAAACCCGTTGAGGAATCGCCGCCTGTATTCATGGGAGTTTTGGCCAGACGTCTGCGCTCTTTGATTTGGTTATATTCAATGGAATATTCCAGTTTGAAATTGCTCACTTATTCAAAAACCTCGGAATGCAATAAAAAATGCGGCGTATAAAATGCTGCAGCTAATCTACGGACGGAATCTGGTCGGCCGCGCGCGGACCTGAGGTCTGGCGGACGTTGGTGGAGCCGGTAACCGAAGGCTGGGTAAGAACTACGCAAAGGCCGAGAGAGGTTATCATAAATAAGATAGCGAGAGTGGTAGTGACCTTGCCGATGAAATCGATGCCGCCGGTCGAGCCGAAGATGGTCTGGGAAGCGCCGCCGCCGAATGCGCCGGAGAGCCCCGAGCCTTTATCGGCCTGCATTAAAACGACAACAATAAGGCTAAGGTGATTAAGAAATGAAGAAAATAGAGCAGATTAACAAGCATGATTAACTCCTTTTGATATTTGTTTTTTATTTAATTTTTGTGGTTAAGACAACTATAAGTGGTATTATACCAAAAGCCCGTTTATTAATCAAGAAAAAAATTATAACTTCTTAAAACGTTGACACCGAAGATACTTTTTGATAGAATATGGCGCATAAACTTTCTAAAAAGGCGGAAAATATAAATTGAACGCAAAACCGGGCGCGCATGGTAATAATATTATAGACAACTATGGACTTTATAAAAATAAAATATCGTCGCGGTCTCAGGGCGTTCCTTGCCGCGGCGGCGTTTTTATTTGGTTTATGGCGCTTGCCGCCGCATTATTCTGTTTTTTTTCAGTTACCTGGGCCTATGCCCGGCAGCCGATCGTCGCCGACGGCGAAACTCCCCGTCCTGCGTCGGTTAAAGAAAAGGCTTACGAAAATAATTTTTACGGCTTCGCCTTGAGTTATCCGCCGGATTTCGAATTGAGCGTGAAACGCGGCGGCGCCGTTACCATAACCCCTAAAAAAATCGGAATTTATCGCTTCGTGCCGGCGCTGGTGATATCGAAATATTTCGTCATTAAAGGCCAGGCGCTGAAAACCATCATAGGCCACATCGAAAAGAAGATGACGGCCCTTCCTTATTACAGGCTCAATTATATAAAAGACGGGACACTGACCTCCGAGGTCAGTGTATGCCGCGAATTCGTGGACGAGGCTTCGGAAGAAACCGTCTACGAGGTCAGCCTTTATAAGATGAGATCAGAAGACCTTTTCGAAATAAGCTGGCAGGTCCCCCGTTCTTACTCCAACTCCAAGCTGGCCGATACATTCGGGCGCATCGCCGCGTCGTTTAAAGCGCTCGACAGGCAGGGCACTGCCGAAATAATGACCGGCGCCCCGGTGAATACGCCCGCGCAGATATTGAGCGCGGCGGCTTTGCTTATCGCGGCCGGACGCAATCTTGACGCGCTGGCGCTTCTTAAAAAAGCGGCGAAGGCCGGCCCGCTCACTTCAGATATTCACCTTATGACCGCCAGGTGCTATACCAACCTGAAAGATTATAAACGCGCGGCGGCGGCTTATGAAGAACTCATTAAATTGTCGCCCGCGAATCTTGAGTTTTTAAATTTATACGCCGATTCGCTAATACTATGCAAAGAATATAAAAAAGCTCTTAAACAATGCAAAAAAGCGCTCGAACTTACCGGCCCGCCCGACGCCATGGCCATGGCATTTATCAATCTGGGCAATGTTTTCCTCGACACCGGCATGCTCAACGAATCGCTCAACTCCTATATAGAAGGGACCGCGAAATTTCCTTCCAGCGCCGGGCTTTACAATAACGCGGCTTACGTTTATTTTATACAGCGCGACTATAATTCCGCTTCTGAATATTACAACAAGGCTATATACCTCGACGCCGGCAATAAAAACGCCCACCTCGGCATCGCGCGCGTCTACATGCTCAAGCCGGACCACACCGCCGCCGTTTTTCATTACAGCAAAGCCCTTTCGCTTGACGCCGACTGCGAGGAGGCTTACGCGGGCCTGCTCAATATTTACAAAGCCGCGAAGCGGGATAAAAAATACGCTGAACTCCTGAACGCGCTGAGGTCCAGAAGCGGCGTCCTTTACGACAGAGTGGTGAAAAAGGTAAAATGACGAAAAAAATTGTATTCGCCCTCGCCGCCGCGATGATCTTTCTTTCACTGCGGCCCGCGGCGGCCGTCGAAAGCGAATACAAGCTTTCATGGCCGCCTGCGAAGTATTCTGAAAACTTCGTCAAAAGTTTCTTTCCTTCCGACAACGAGATCTCGAAAATGAACGTCTGGGCGTTTTTTTATCTGTGGGGGCTGATATCGTTCATAGAGAGCAATATCCCGGAAGGCCTCGACGGAAAAAAATACGCAATCCTGGTGCGCGACCTGAAAAAAGACATCGAGTTTTTGAAAAACGACATGATGTTTCTGGTCAAGGAGGTCTGGGGAGTGCGAAGGCTCGACCGCGATATAATCAAGGTGCAGCTTTTCGGCATCTACTCCAAGCTCAGTTCCATTATAAACGCGGTGCAGAAGGTCAGGACCAATCTCATCAAGCCGGCTTATTTTTTATTTTATAACTCGCTCGACCATACCATTTTCATAGAGGAGAATTTCGATTTCTCCATAACGCTCAATTATATGAGCGTCGACAGCGTCTGGAGCGCCTGGAGGCCTAAAGAGGAGATCGTGAAAGAACTCGATTGGGCGATGAAAATGGGCGTCAACACGGTTAAGATTACTGTGCTGCTTGATTACTGGGTTTACAAAAACACATCTCGCATCAATGAGATCGAAGAAACGATAAAACTTATCAAAAGCAGGGGACTTAAATTATACATAACTTTTCTCGGCGTGCGCGAATGGTACGGCGAAGATTATTCTTTCAAGCCCCGTTCCGGAAGGGTGTTCGGCAAGGTCAATTTCATCACCTGGCGCTATCGCTGTGAACAGGCCATGCTGAACATAATAGGAGAATACAAACCCGAATACGCCTGCGTTATACGCGAACCGCTCATAGACCTTCAAGAGCAGCTGGTACACGCGGTAGGCGTCGACGGCTGGCTTGATTGTTTCGCCCTGATGGCCCGGGAATCGGCTAAAATTTCCCCGCGGACCATTATCACGATTGAAAACGGAGTTTCTACAGACGCGGACTACGAACTGTTCAGCAAATTTCAGAAGGTAAAGGGCAAAAACATAGCCTTCGGCGCGCTTATTTATTCTCTGAAAGATATTTTTTCATACAACCAGTATTCGAAAATGTGCAAAGTTCGCAAAAAGACCATAGTGGCTGAATTCTGGGACTCGATAGTCATTTATATCGACGAATACGCCGAAGATTTCATATATCTGGTTTACCGCTGGGCGCTGAATCATAAAATGCCGCTTATCAATCTTTCTTACGCCGTCAACACGCATACCTACGATTATACTCCTACGCCGGCATTTTACGTGTACAGGAATATCATAACGCGAACTTTCATGGAAGGCATATGCAAAAAGGGCGTCAAATCGAATTCCGACGGCGTCTGGGGGACGCTGTATTCCGAATATAACCGCCCGGGGAAGATAAATTACCAGTTCCGCCATCAGGGCGCGCTGAAAGACTACAGGAATTAGCCGTGCAGACTATATACTCGCTCACCGTTAACTTCATCGAAAGGTTTCTGTCAAATAAAAATTCCCGTTCGGAGCTCGAATCGCTCAAAGCGGCAATAGGCGAGAACCGTTATGCCGACGCCCTCGCCGCTATCGATTCGCTGCTGGAAAAAAGCGGACTCGAGATTCACGATCTCAGGCAGAGGCGCATATTCGTTTCGGAACTCAATTTCATCGCGTCTGTGATCAATTTTAAACTAGGCAATCTTTCCCGCAGCCGCGCGGGTTTCACTAAATGCGTCT
>Ga0209212_1009553_pt1 | contig 10093 bp, 8 predicted proteins | sample RifGroC2_FD_183996 | JGI IMG/M metagenome (GOLD analysis project Ga0209212, IMG submission 183996) | Groundwater microbial communities from Rifle, Colorado, USA - Groundwater C2 (SPAdes) (version 2) | ecosystem: Environmental > Aquatic > Deep subsurface > Groundwater | place: Rifle, Colorado... | reverse complement strand
TTTTTCCAAGAATTATGGAACAAATCAAGAGTTTCCCTGTTAATAGGAATGGCTGTATTTACTTTTACATCTTTATTGATAAACTTTCCAAGAGCCCAGCCTACTCCAGCTGCAACAAAACCGGGTAAAATACAATTATTAACAAACCCGAAAGTTTCTCTTAAACCTGTTTCTATTCCTGCGTCTTTACTGCGTGTGGAGTCAACCAGCGTTCTTGGACCTACCATTGAAACAATGTCAACAACTGAAGGTCCAACAATTTCACCGGTTTGAATTTGAGAGCACGCAAGATTAACTAAATTACCCGCAGATTCAAGACCTTTAAAGGAAATTTTGTTTTGAGCCTGTTTGCTTTTCTGTAATATATATTTATTCTCTGATTTAGAATCAGGAGAAACATTAAAAGTCATGCAATCTGCCTTTATGAATAGCTGCCTAATTACCATGTCCCTTATTAATTAAAAACAAAGAATGTTTAAAAATTGCTTAAATAAAATAATTAAAAACAAATTTTTTTCTTTTTCGTTAAAATAAAAAACCTGCATATTTTTCTTGGTTTTGCAGGTTTTTATCAACAAATTAACTAATAAATATCAAACTCTCAGGTTTTAAAATATTTATTAACCTTACTACTTAAGAATTTTCTGCCTCAAATTAATTAAACTAATATAGTTTATATTTCATTTTTTGTAAAGTGTATTTTGTACAATTATTAAGAAGAATTAAGCCGAAAGGATTAGCTCTTTGCGAATGCAATTAATTAATTGATAAAAATTTTTCTCCAGTGCTCGAATTATCAGAAATAAATAACAAATCTATAATGTTTTGTTACCCAATTTAAAATATGGAGAAATTTTATGCAAAAGCACTTAATTATAATCGGCGGGGTTGCCGCAGGGACAAAAGCCGCGGCTAAAGCCCGAAGAGAAAGTCCCGACATGAAAATTACGCTTTATACCGATAGCCAATATATTTCATATTCGGCATGCGGCATGCCATATTATATAGAAGATCTTATAAAAGATGAAAAAAGACTCATTGTGAGAACTCCCGAATATTTCAAAGAAAGAGAAGACATAGATATTCATATAAAACATAAAGTTACAAGAATTTTACCCGAGGAATACAGGGTTGAAGTTGAAAATCTTGAAACAGGCGAAAAATTCTTTGATGAATATTCAAAACTTCTGATTGCAACAGGATCAAGGGCTTTTGTTCCTGACATAGAAGGTGTTGATTTACAGAATATCTTTGTTTTAAAAGACATAGATGATGCTGTAGGGATTAAAAAACATTTAAAACATTGTAAAAAAGCGGTTATAATAGGCGGAGGCTACATAGGATTAGAGCTTTTAGAAGCGTTTCAAGCTCATAATATTGATTTAACTATGATTGATCGTTCACCGCAAATCTTAAACACTTTTGACCTTGATATTTCTTCACATATTCAAAAATATCTCATAGAAGAAAAAAATATAAAAATAATTACCAATGACAGCCTTAAAAAACTTATTGGAGATGATAAAGGTTTTGTCAAACAGGTTGAAACTTCCGGGGGAAAGCTTATTAATGCCGAAATGGTTATACTTGCGCTTGGAGTAAGACCAAATATAGAACTGGCAAAAGATGCGGGAATAGAAATCGGAGAAACAGGTGCTATAAAAGTAAATGAGCGTATGCAGACTAATTTTTCCGATATTTTTGCTGCAGGGGATTGCGTTGAAACAATAAACACAGTAACGGGCAAAAATGTCTGGATTCCTCTTGGTTCAACAGCAAACAAAATGGGAAGAACCGCTGCAATAAATATAACAGGAGGATATGAGGAATTTAAGGGTGTTACTGGTTCTATGGTGGTAAAAATCTTTGATTATACAGCCTCAAAAACAGGTTTGAGCGAAAAAGAGGCAAAAGATTTAGGTTATGATTATGTGATAGCAATACTTTCTCATCGTGATAAATCAGGATACATGCCTGATGCCAAAGAAATTACCATAAAAATGATTGCAGAAAAAAGCTCGGGAAGAATTTTAGGAGCACAGGTTATAGGAAAAGGAGATGCAGACAAAAGAGTTAATGTCGTGGCAGCAGCTTTAACAGCAAATATGACAGTTAAGGATTTTATGGGTATAGATTTAACTTATGCTCCGCCATATTCTCCGTCTATAGATCCTATTCTTGTTGCAGCGCAAATGCTTTACAGCAAATTAAAAAAAGAAGTAGGCAGTATAACTCCTGAAGAACTTCAGGAATATCTTAAAGAAAAGGAAAGTGCCGCAATTGTCGATATAAGAACCCCGTCAGAGTTTAAGGCATGGCATATAGAAAATTCTCTAAACATTTCTCTCGAAGATTTGGAAGAAAAAATCGGTCAGGCAAACAAAGAAACAATACTTTGTTGTGAAGGCGGTATGGAAAGTTATCTTATAGCCTTGAAATTAACAGAAAAAGGGTATCAAAACATAAGATTCGTTGATGGCGGAATTAATTTCTTTAAGAACATCTAGGTTTGCGGACAGGAAAAACATTCTTAGCAGATTCAGCAAATTTAAGAAGATTGTATTTCCCGGTGTGTAGATATTATTGAATCTATTTGTTCTTTTATGTCGAAAATATCTTTATCTTTAACAGATATAATTACGGAAAAACCTTTATATTTATTAATAATTACAGAATTACTCATCAAGTAATTCAATTTTATATTAATTTTTTTTATTTCAGAAAAATTAATACTTTTAGGAGCTTTATTTTCTATTATATTGCCATAGTATATGCGCCGGTTCGTAACAATCAAGTTAGCAAGTGAGCTGTTGCGATAATCAGATATTAAAAGCTTATAAATAAGGAAACTGACAATGATATGAGGAATTATATAATATATTAGATTTTCACTGCTACCTGCTATTACAGCAATAGGAAATCCTAAAATAAGCGTTCCGACACCATTTGCTATAATAAGCATAAAAGCTGCAAGTTGGCTTATCTTCTGTTTGGGAATGAATAATTTTATTTCTTCATCAATATTGATTAACTGTTGAATTCTGTTATATATAGAGATTTCGTTCTCAATATAGTATTTATTGGTATTTTGCAGGTATAAAAAATAAATTAATATCGTGCCGGGTATGCACCAAACCGTGATTAAATCTGCAAAGCTTTTTATCATTTTCTAAAAGTCCTTATAAAATTTTAAGCAATTTTCAGGTGAAATCCTAATTTTGATAATATATTTATAATGGTTGAAAACTGAGGCTTTTTCTTGTTATTAAACAAGGAATAAAGATGCGCTCTGTTAATATTAGCCTCATTTGCAAAATGAGTTATTGAATTATTTGCTTTTATAACAAGCTCGATTGATTTTCCAAATTCTTCAAAATCTCCGTCAGTTAAATAAGATTCTAAACTGGCATTTAAAAATTCTTTAGCTGTTTCATGATCTTTTAAATTTTCTGTTAGCAAATCATCAAGAGATATAGAGTTTTTTTTCATTTGTTGCTCTCCTTATATATAGTTAAATATTCTTTTGCTTTCTGAATATCTTTTGTCTGTGTCGATTTGTCCCCACCGGAAATAAGTAAAACGATTATATTATCAATTTCCGAGAAATATATTCTGTATCCTGCTCCGAATTGTAACCGAAGTTCACTTAATTCAAAATCCAGTTTTTTATAATCGCCCAAATTACCTGACGATAAACGTTTAATCCTTTCAAGAATACGGGCTTTAGTAGGTTTGTCCTTGACAGAATCAAGCCAATCTTGAAGAGGGATTTTGCCATTATTAAGTTTGAATACTTCAACTTTTTTCATATTTACATTGTACGCCATAGCAAACACTTTTTCAATATTCTATTTTTTCAAGGCAGGAAGTTTATTCTTGTCGGGGTTTACTACAAGGGTTTTTTCGCGGGTAAAAATAACAAACCCCGGCTTTGAACCTTGAGGTTTCTTTACAAATTTCTTTCTTGTGTAGACCACCGACACATTTGAAGATTCTTTTGCCTGACTGTAATATGCAGCAAGATAAACAGCTTCATGAATAGTAGTTTCAGGCACTTCATCAGTATTTTGCGGCATTTTTATCAACACATGAGAACCCGGAATATTTAGCGTATGCAGCCAAATATCTTCAGGATTCGCTATTTTTAGCAAAAATTCATTCTGCCGATTGTTTTTTCCGACCAAAATACTGAACCCTTCAGAGGAAATAAACTCTGTAAGCTTTATAGTTTCTTTCTTTTCCTTTTTGGAACCTTGATAATTACTTGATTTAATTAAGTTCTGGCTTATTAATTCCTGCTCAATTTCTTTTAAATCAACTAAATTTTCTGCTAAATTTATTGATTCTCTTATGGTTTCAAGATAATCAACTTCTTGCTGGATTTTTTCCGCTAATTCCCTGCCGTGCATGGCGGCATTTTTAGCTTTATTATAAAGTTTGTAGTATTTTTGGGCATTTGCGTTGGGAGAAAGCATTTTATCAAGCGGAATTTTTATGATTTTGTTTTCGTCAAAAAAATCCTCAAGCTCCATAAAATCCATACCCTGCTCTATTTTATAGAGATTAGCCATTATAATATCAGCGTACTGGCGATATTTTTCCTGTTTTTCATTAGAATCAAAGGTTTTCAGATGTTGCGAAAGCTGTGTCCTTTGTTTTTTAAACTCTTTTTTAATAATTTTCGCCAGATAATTTTTAAGCCTTGAAAATCTGTCGTTAAAAACTTGATTCCCGAAATACAGGTCTATCATTGAGTTTACGGAATCAAAAAACTGCCATTTTATTGATTTGTCAAGACCTATAATTGAATAATATTTTTTATCTTCACTTATAGATGGATTTAAGTTATCAAAATTTATTGTATTAATTATCAAATCATATAAATCAGATATTTTTTTCTGAGGAATAGCTGATATTTTGTCTTTTTCAATATTTATTTCCAGAAAATTGCAGAATTCAGTGGCAAGAGCCTTGCTTATAAACCCGAAATTTTCGTTGAGCCATAGATTTACAGGCGTGTCCATAATTTTTGCGAGTTCAAGAAATTTTTCTTTAGAAATTTTAGTTAAATCATATTTATCTTGTTTTGGCGGGTAAATATAGGGCAATCCCCCTGCAAGTTCTCTTTCCCTGCTTTTTTCATGGCTTACAGGATGTGCGCATCCCTGAATTACATTTGTTTCATAACTGTACAAAATAATATTGCTGTGTTTTCCCATAAATTCGCAGGAAAGAATCATTGGAGTCCTTTCCCCTACTTCGTTGTAACTGTCGAATTTTATTTCAAGAATTCGCTCAAAATTCGGCTGAATTACGGCATTGATTTTGCACCCTTCCATATGTTTTCTGAGGAGCATACAAAACATAGGCGGCTTTTGAGGAATTTCAATGTCCCTTAATTCCTCGCCTTCTGTGCTTAAGAGTGCAACATGCGGATATTTTGCGTCAACGCAAATATAAAGCTTATGAGTTTGCCTTAAAGCCCTTACTGTTAGTAAAAGTGCGTGCTTGGAAGGCTGCTGAACTTTTTGAACCCGCCCTTCCGTCAAAATCGGCTCTATTTCGCTTATTAAGGCTTTTAGTGAAAGTGAATCAAAATTTATCATTTGTTTAAAAAAGTTCTGACGCTTTCCCTCGCTTCTTCTGATTGTACGGCTTTCAGGAAGTTTTCCGTCTCAATATCTTCTGTTTTATGAGGAGAATTAAGAATCTGACGAATTGTATCTTTAATTAAATAAATGGAATTTGAAGATTTCTCTACCAAATTTTCGCAGTAATTTAAAACTTTCTCTTCAAAAACTATATCATCAAAAACCTCAGCAACAATTCCCAAATTTAAAGCTTCTGTGGCGCTAATTTCTCTGCCTGTTGCGGTAATTTCAAAAGTTTTATTCTTGCCGACAATTTTTAATAACCTGCTTATTCCTCCATATCCCGGAATTAAACCAATATTAACTTCGTTTAACTTAAATAACGCTTTTTTTGAAGCGAAAATTAAATCGCATGCAAGAGCCAACTCAAAAAAACCGCCGCAAACAATCCCGTCTATTCCAATAATTACAGGTTTTTTAAATTCTTCAATTTTTGTCATTAATGCTCGACCCTTTTTTAAAGAATTTTTAAATTCCGACGGATTTTTATCCGCAAGTTCAAATTTTTTACCGTATTCTTTAAGATTAACACCCGCAGAAAAAACCTTTTTGTCTGTTTTCGACAATCCGCAAGCAGCTTTTATAAGAATTATTTTGATATTATTATCGTTTTCAAAAATATTTAATGCAAAATTTATTTCTTGAAATGTGTCATGTTCAATTATATTTAAGTTTTCGGGATTATTTAAACATATAATTCCGATTTTATTATAATTTTCTGTTTTTAATCTTATAAATGTCAAGATTTTTAAACCTTATTAAATCTTTTATTTAGCTATTTTATATAAATATATATTATAATTATTATTAAAAATTTATTGTTTCGTTACCTTAAAAATGTTTTTGTATTCTGCTATTTATTTAAGATTTAATAATTATAATTTAAAAATTGTCGACAACGTAAATATTATATGTTAATAATTTACCTGTAATATTATTATTTTTTTATAAACATTTCAAGGAATTTTAATAATATATGATATTAATAAAATATAAATACAATATATCTTATTAAATCTTATTATTAATTATAAAATTTGTAATTTTTCTTTACAACTAAAGTTAAAAAATTGGAAAAAAAATATTAAACAATGTTATGTTTAAAACAGAGGTAATAGTAAATAAACAAAATCGACGATTTTAAATTACAAAAAATGATTTAAAATAAAAGATAAGTTTAATAAAATTTAAGTTAGTAGGGTAGTAAGACATGAGAAAACAATCTATGACAATCAATTTAGTTAACACTCAAGAAGCAAACGGATTAGATCCGGAAAAACCAATGTTCCCGATTAGTGTTGTGGCAGACATCTTAAAGGTTCATCAAAGGACATTGAGAATTTATGATGATGAAAACATTTTAATTCCGTCAAGATCTCCAAAAAACAGAAGACTTTATTCTTTCAATGACATTGAAAGAGGTAAATTTATTCAGTATTTGACCAGAGAACTTGGAATTAATCTTGCGGGAATTAAGATTATTGTTCATTTACTCAAACAACAAAATATTTCGCCCGGCAAGTATATGGAGCATATTAGCAAAGTAGCCCAGGAACTTAATATTTCTCCTGAAACTCAGGAAGAAAACAGGATAAAACTTTCAAGAAGGGGAAGAAAGTTTAAACCTTCGGATGATGAAGAATAAATAAATTCTGTAGCTGAAGGAAAGGCTAAAAACCTGACTTGGGAATATATTTTAAAAGGTCGCTATTTTTAGCGACCTTTTGGGTTTTTAAAATTTTTATAAATATAATTTGTTCCGTCAGAAGTTATTGTTATAGCAAAATCTTTATCTGTTCTTAAAGTCTTAACATTAAATTCTTTTAATTCCTCTAAAATTTGACTATTTGGATGTCCATATTGATAACCTTTTTTACCAACGGAAATTACAGCTAATTGAGGTTTTAAATAGCTGAGAAAATTATAATTTACAGAGTTATAACTTCCATGATGACCAATTTTTATAATATTTACAGGTTTTTTAACGTATTTTTTAATATCATAAAGCGCATTAGCTTCACAATCTGCCATTAAAATTGATGAAAAATTTTTATAAGAAATATATAAAATAAGACAGTCTTCGTTTTTACTGTTTTTATTCTCTTTATAAGGTCTTATAACTTTAATATTTATGTTTTTATCTAAATTTATACTGTCACCATTTGATAAAATTTTGTTTTTAACATGATTTTTATTAATATAGCTGCTTATTTTTCGTGAAAGTTTTGAATGATTGTCTATTTGATTATGAAAAAGATTGTTGGTTTGAATATTATTAAGCAGTTCTAAAGTTCCTCCGGCATGGTCACTATCTGAATGAGTTAAAACAACAGCATCAAGATTGTTTATTCCTTTAGATCTTAAATAAGGTATTATTGATGTTTTAGCAGGAAGATATTTTCCGTTAGGACCGGTATCAACTAAAATGTTTTTATTGTCCGGTGTATGAATAAGAATAGCATCGCCCTGACCAACATCAAAAAAAACAAATTCAAGTTTTCGTTCAAAACTGTCCTTAAAAACAAAAACTAATAAAATTAAAAATAAAATTAAAGCAACGATATTTAGTTTTCTTGATGAAAAATTTTTCTTTATTGTATATAAAAGAACAAAAATAAGTCCATAAAAAATTATAATTGTTGAGATTTCGGGTTTTGCCGGATAATAAAGCGAATGGGGAAGATGTGAAATATATCCTGAAATGAAAAGAATAATATCAACGAAAGGCTCTGCTATTTTATCGAAAAGCCAGCACAAATTCCCTCCTATTATCGGAATAAAGCTAAAAATACTGCCGGTAAATCCTAAAAAGGTTATAGCTCCTACAAAAGGAATAACAAGAATATTGGCTAACAATGAATAGGTGGAAAAATTGTTAAAATGAAATATTTGAATTGGTGATGCCCAAATTTGCGCCACAAGAGGAACTATTATAACACCAGATATTGCTTCAGGCAGAGGTTTAGTCTTTTCCAAAAGAGGTGAAACACACAACAAAATACCGAAAGTTGTTAAAAAAGAAAGCTGAAAACCTATATTAGTAAGTAAAAAAGGGTCGATTAAAAGCATAAGGGCGCAAACGAAAACTAAAATAATTAAATTGTCCGCCTTTCTGTCAAGCAATTTTGCCAGAATTAAAAACTCTGCCATAACCGCAGCGCGCATTATAGAAGGCGGTAATCCGGTCAAAAGTGAATAAAAAGCCACTAAAATTCCGCCTGTAATCATTTTAAATTTGTAAGGGATTCTTAATTTTGACGCAATGAAGAACCATGCTCCGAAAATAAACCCTACATTCATCCCTGAAGCTGCAAGCAGATGAGAAAGACCTGCTTTTATAAAGTCCTGTTTGATTTCATCGGGGGCTGGAATAGCAAAATCCCCAAAAACCATTCCTTCCAGCACTTCCAGTTTTGGTGATTTAATATATTTTCTGTTTTCGTCTACAATTTTATTTTTTATTTTGTTTAAACTTTGTATTAAGAACCATTTTCCTGCTTTAGGGTGTGCAACAATCTTGAAAAATGTGTCATTGCGAGGAGGGGCTAAAGCCCCGACGCGGCAATCTAAAAAATTTGAATTAATAGATTGCTTCGTCGCTTTGCTCCTCGCAATGACGGAGACGGGCGAGGAGGGTAATAAATTAACACTTATAAGTGTAAAAATCCCCTGATTTTTTAAATAGTTTTTATAATCAAACTGTCCGGGGTTCGTTGCTTCAAAAGGAGCTTTTACATAGCCTTTAACCTCCAAAACATCGCCAATAAGGATATTTTTGCTAATTTGTTCAGATGCTGAAACAAATTTAGCATGACGATAATTGTCACCCTGAGCTTGTTTCAGGATCTGTTTCTCTTTATCATAAACAGTTACAATGGTTTTGGCTTTTATTGGTTTCCATTCTTTGCCTTCAAGCCTATATGAATAAACCTCAAATTCAAATTTTGATTTATTTTTTTGATTTAATTGGGGTTCTGTTATCACTCTGCCCTGTAAACAAATATTTGTAGGAGAAATTTTATATAATTCATCAGGTTTTGGGGATTTAAAATCGCAATAAAATACTGAAAACGCGATGATGATAAGAAGTAAAACAGAAAATTTGAGTGAAAAAATCTTTTTATAAGCTAAAAAAGAAATTAATAAAACAGAAATCACGGCTAATAAAGGAATTAAATTAAGAAAATAAGCTCCACACCCTGCAATAAAAGCAGTACAGAGGAACATTGTCTTTTGTGGTTTATGTAAAGGCATTTTTTTCTTTCTCTAAATAAGCTGTCATTGCGAGGCAATGACAATTGGAAATTAATTAGCGATTCGAGTTATTTAAGTTAGATTAATTATAAAACAATAAAATTAAAATATTATAAGTCTTCATGGATTGAGGCGGGTTTTAATCTGTGTTAAAATCAATATATCTTCCAATAAAAAATGATGGATTT
>Ga0209212_1009548_pt1 | contig 10098 bp, 8 predicted proteins | sample RifGroC2_FD_183996 | JGI IMG/M metagenome (GOLD analysis project Ga0209212, IMG submission 183996) | Groundwater microbial communities from Rifle, Colorado, USA - Groundwater C2 (SPAdes) (version 2) | ecosystem: Environmental > Aquatic > Deep subsurface > Groundwater | place: Rifle, Colorado... | reverse complement strand
GACGTCAAGAAGTCAATAGAAGTTAAAGAAAAGGGGTGTCATGCCGAAGGGCGTGACGCCCCTTTCTTTTTTAACTACGGTTAACCACGGATGGACACGGATAAACACGGATGATATATGGAATTATTAGAAAAGGGACCTGACAGAGAAGATTATTGCTGCACATGCCTCGAAGTGTCTAATGAGCTTCTATGCTGGTTCAGGCTTGTAGCCGGAACCAAAACCCCCCGATTGCAGCTGTCGGGGGCGAGGACGATTGAACCAGCAAAGGGTGCTTCTTATTGCTTTAAGGGATGAAGAAACACCCGATGAAGAGGAAGTCAAAAAAGGTATCAATTTAGTGTTTTGAAAATTTAAGCCCTGTTAAGGGCGTACTGTTTGTAGCAATTAATCGTTAAGACTTGTCCTCGTGAAAACGGGGATATGATTAGCTCCGTAGGAGCGACCTGTAATATGATTGATATGCAAACAGGCCTGCCTGCCGGCAGACAGGCCGCTCCTAACGGAGCTAATATCTGTTATGGCGTCCTATCTTGCTACAAACAGGTTGCTCCTGACGGAGCTCATGATTGATAAATTTTTCAAAAGACTAAATTGATACCAAAAAAGATATTTATAAATCAAGAGCATCTGATAAATTAGCAGATGGGATAGATACGGATGGATTAGATAATGTCCTAGCGCAGCATAGCCGCAACCAAAAAGACGCAGCAGGCAGTAGGCAGTAGGCAGTAGACAAAAAGTGACACATTTTCATTGCCAACTGCCTACTTAAGCGAACAAATAGGATAGTTACTGAAAAACTTACAAAAACTTGTCCTCATAAAACATGTCCTCGCACAAGCGGGGAATGGGGAAAAGAAGTTTTTACAGAGTAATACTATGAGTGCGGATGACGAAGGAGACGAAGATGATAAGTAGAGACGCACGCAATGCGTCTCTACATTAACATTGACAACAGAATAGAGTGGCTGCCGAAGGAAGCCTAATTTAATGGTATAGGAATTTCAATCTTGTAGGGGCTGAAGACTTCGTCGTGAGCTCAGTCGAACGATTTTCAGCCCCTACGATGAAACGTTTTATCCAGAAAAAAGTTGCCGAAGGAAGCCTAATTTAATACCCGTGCCGTGCAAGGCATCATCACCTGAGCATAAATAAAAAAAGGCATGTGTAAGTAAAAACATGCCTTTTTTATTGGATCTTTAAAAAATACCAGTGTTATTTTGCTGCCTTTTCGTGTTGATGATCCTTGGCGACCTCTTTCTCGCAGTCAAAGCAGAAGAACGTCTTTCCGCATTCATGTCCTTCTCCAACCTCCGCCTTGCAGGTGGGGCAAAAAAGGGTAACGCCACAGATATGTTCATCCCCCACCTCTTTCTCGCAATCATAACAGAAGTAAGTAACACCGCATATGTGACCTGCGCCAACTTCTTCTTCGCATTCTGTACAAAAAGTCGTTACATCGCAGATGTGACCGTCTCCAACTTCTTTTTTGCAAGCGTGACAAAAGAATGTTAAATCACAGATATGGCCGGCGCCAACTTCTTCCTTGCATTGTTGACAATATGTTGTAACGCCACAGACGTGTCCTTCCCCAACCTCTTTATTACAAGTGGCGCATTGATGTAAACCGCCTGCCGCAGATTCCCCTTTTTCTGAAGGTAAAGCCTCTACCTTTTTCTCTTCTGGTTTTGCCTCTTCAGCAGCCGGTGGAGCAGCGGTTTCTGGCGCTGGCGCAGCCGGAGCAGCCGCCTCGGGGGCAGGTGCTTTAGGAGCAGCGGGTTGAGCCGGTTCGGCAACAGGCGCTGGGACGGCGGCTTCTGGCGCTGGTGCAGCGGGTGCAGCTGCCTCGGGGACAGGTGCAGCAGGCGCTTCGACAGGTTTTGCCTCTTCTACAGGTGGTGGAACGGCGGCTTCTGGCGCTGGCGCTACAGGAGCAGCGGCTTCTGGTGCAACAGGTTTTGCCTCTTCAGCAGCCGGTGGAGCAGCGGTTTCTGGCGCTGGCGCAGCCGGAGCAGCCGCCTCAGGGGCAGGTGCTTTAGGAGCAGCGGGTTGAGCCGGTTCGGCAACAGGCGCTTTAGCAGCCTGTGCCACTTCTACAGGCGCTGGAACAGCAGGCGCTGCTTCTGGCTTTGCCTCTTCTTTAGGAGGCGCTGCCTTTACCTCAACTTGTAATTCGGGAGTTTTCGTCTGCTTTACCTGCGGCTGAGTGGCTACACAAGAACTCAAAAAGATTGTAAGACTTACCAAACCTACGCCTAAAAATCCTTTTTCCATAAACTTTCTCCTTGCCTATAAAATGGTCATTACGATTTAATACCCGGTACTGTTGTTAGTTATTAATTCTGGTTTTTTTGGAACGGCCCGCTTTTCAATATCTACTCCGGCGGTCGAGAAAAATTTTTTTCGTATAGTATCAAAAATAACTTTTAATAATGCCTTATTGTTGATATTGCCAAAAGTACCCAAATCTATACTACCCGCTGCCATAGTAGCATGACCGCCTGCGTTCATAAATCCAAACGCCTTTTCCAATAAAACTGCAAGGTTGACGCTTGAGTCTATGCTGCGAGCGGATAGTTGCACCTTGTTTTTGTCAATGCCAAAGACAAGCACTGTAGAGACACCCTCAAGTTGTAGCATTAATTCAGCCGCCTGTGGTAATGCGTCCCGATCAGTTATGTATTCCACAAAGGATAACAGATATGAGCTTCTTACTTCACGATTTTGAATGGCCTTTCCAATGATGTCAAGGGTCTCTGTGCTCATAGGAAGGTTCTCAATTTGTTTTAATAGACCCACGTCCACTAATGGCGAGAGATAGGCAGCCGCCTCAAGGTCTTCGGTAGCGGTATTTCTTGTAAATCCGCCCGTGTCCACCCTGATTCCGTAACGAAGCGCTGTGGCAAGGGATGGGTCGGGCGTGATACCCAGTTGTCTCATGTACCTTGTCATAATGGTAGAAGTGGCGCCAATTTTTGGTAATATTTCAACAAATTCCCCTTTTACAAGGCGAAAATCAGTTTGATGGTGATCAATAATAATATTAGGGATTGAATGTGCGGGCAATATATTGTTTTTTGAAGGGATGGATGCTTCTATTAATGCAACCTTATCAACGGTATTAATTATTTCCTGTGCCTCATCTGTTGTTTTTAATCGTATAAGGTCGGCTTTCAGCAGGCAGACCAGTGTTTTATTTTGTTGATAACCAATATTTCCACCGTAATAAATATCAGATTTAACCTCATATTTTTCAGCAATACGTTTTAATGCAAGTCCAGAAGCAATGGAGTCCGGGTCAGGGTTATCTTGTAAAAAAATGGCCAACCCTTTACAAGCTGCTGCCTTAATAACACCTACTAAATGAGAAGCGGACCTTTTTCGTTTCGCTGCTTCCAGTTCACTCAGGATAGTATTTGTAATAATTCTTGCAGTTTGAACAACACGGTCAGCGCCATTTTCTAGTAATTCTGAAGCATCTTTCTCGCCAGTTGCCCTTGATACTACGAATTTATCAGGAAATAATTTCTTGATACGTTTTACTAAAGTCAAGTTATCTTTGAAGTTTTTTTGTAAGAGGACGAAGGCGATGGTGTCTTTCGTCGGTAATGTGCCTAAATCCAAAGCGTGGATATCCGCTGAATGAGTACGAATATTGAATTCTTTCAATCCAATCAAAGCCGATTCGTCATTGTCAATAACAAATATCTCCTCGCCAGAGGCGCTTAAATTTCTGGCCACCGCGCTTCCAACGTCATCGCAACCCAGAATTATATACATTGTAATATCCTTTTTGGAGGCATTTTTTCCATTAAAAAATTTGACAAAAATTTATTATACGATTGAATCTTTTTGAAGTCAATATTAAAAACAAAACGCGTTTCAAATTTAAACGTATGTAAACATAGGAGTTATAAACAGAGTCCTGCTGAAATAATGACATCCGCACTCGACAGTTCATCAGTTTTGACTTGAAATCAAAGGATGGGTTTATGTAACATCGCTTTTGCAAAATTACAATTATACCTAAAAATTGCAATAGGCCATGGATGAACACGGCGTGGCTGGTTCAATCTTGCAGATTGAACCGTATATTGTGAACCAGACTATAAATTTTAAACTGCTAACAGTTGTAAAATACTGGATTATTTAGTTCATTCAATCGAGAACGACTGAACCAGCGAAGTTTTGCGTGCAACAGCGTTTCACTGACAAGGGTGTTTCCAAGAAGAGTTTGGGAACAGGCAGTGATATAAAAAAGCTGCTGCCAAAGGCAGCAACCTAATTTACATCTTTTTGGTCATATTTAGAAAGTCTGTGCATATGGAAATATATGACGTCGTTAAGCAGGTAGGAATTTCTGGTTCCATGTGGGAAGAATCTATTGAAAGGCATGATGTTGTCCGTGAGGAATTCGATGGTGTTTGCTTTTATCGGGTGACGAAAAAGGTTGGTGAGTTGGGGAAAGGGGCGATCGTCACCCAGGAAGGAATCCTCTTTGATTTTCCGCGTATTGCCCGAATAATGCATCTGGAAAATGGCATCCGTAAGGCTTTTACCCAACCATTTTATGTCGAAGAAAAGGTCGACGGTTACAACATTCGGGTTGCACGCATTCAAGGCCGTGTGCTGGCCTTTTCGCGCGGTGCATACGTCTGCCCCTTCTCGACAGATCGGATCGTGGATTTTTTGGATGTAAAAAAGATATTTGATGAGCATCCGGGCTTAATTGTTTGCGGTGAATTTGCAGGTCCGGATAATCCTTACAACATTGAATATCCCCCGTACGTAAAGGAGGATATCAGATTTTTTGCTTTTGATTTAATGCTGTTGAATAAACCTCATAGTATTCCTGTCGAGGAGAAGTATAAACTCTTTGATGCGTATTGTATGCCAACTGTCAGGAGATTTGGGCAATTTTTAGTCTCCGACATTCTTGCCCTGAAAAAAGTTATTAAAGAGTTGGATGAGACAGGGTGTGAAGGGATCGTAATAAAACCAACCCATCCTGCTGAAGATATCCTGAAGTACGTGACATTAGGCTCCTGTTTACGTGATATCCATGTTACTGCCCCACTGATGGCGGAGATGATGTCTGAGTTTTTTACCCACCGCATCATTCGTGCAGCCATGTTTATTCAGGAACATGTCAATTCGTTGAAATCAGAAGTTTTCGCTCAACTGGGGGAGGTAATGTTGAAACCCGTATATGAAAGTGTTACCAAGGCGGCGCGGGGAGAACTGATTGACGAAAGATTTCTTCTAAGATTTCGGGAAGAGGAGAGTATTCAAAGGATGGTTGATCATCTGCATAGGTGTAAGGTAAAGTTCGAGATTTTGTCAAAAAACAAAGAAGGTGCTTACTGGCATGTCCGGTTTGCAAGAAGATGTTACGCCTCGTACGAGATCCTCCAAAGACACCTGGACGGCGCATCTCATGTTGATTAGTTTTTCAAGATAATCAAATTATTTGTGGGCTTGCTGAATTAACGTGTCCAGAATACCCCGCAGCATGCGGGGATCAATGTATCGGATACCTAGTTTATCCGCCCACTTGACGATACCTGTATCGGCTGTCATCAGGATGCCATCCATTTCCTTAGCCAGAAGAATTAGATCAACGTCTTCTTTACTGTCAATAATTCCTTCACGAAGTGCGGAACGGTATTTTTTCCTCAGATTGTTAATAGCTTCTGGTTCAGTTTCAGGCGATGTCTCTCTTACAGCATCTTCAGCTACCCGTAAACCTTTGTCAATTCTGTGGCGCACATCCTCAATAAGTTCATACAGCAAAAAAGCCGGAACGGAAAGTTCATACCTTTTTGGGGGTTTTTGAAATATACGAATTTGCAATTCGGTGGGGATATCCTTTATTTCGACAAAATTCAGCAGTTCGTGATAAATTGTTGGCGGCATATAAAAGGTCGGTCCGTCCAATTTGCCGATAATCTCCAGGAATGCACGTAACGCATCTGTGGGACTTTCACCAAATGTTTGGTATACCTCCGGATTGGTAAAAATACTCGTATCAATGATAATTCGTTCGTGTTTGATGTCTTTTTCCATATTTGCCCCTTTATTGTATTTACCACGAAAATAATGCGTATGCGATTCTTGGTGTTGCAGCAGGAACCACTCTGTTAGTAACTGTCAGGTTCAAATTCCTGCTTGCTTTATATTTTTTATGGAATTTCTTTCTCTCTCTGTAAGTTGAAATACCATTCTAAAGATATGTTCTTCTACGGGGGTCATTTCTTTGTCCCGCCTTTTCATTGCAATCTTTGCCGCCTGTAACGCCTTTTCTAATATATAGACCTTCATACCATTATCTGAATACCAGGTAAAAGAAGGAAGATATTTGGGTGGATAGGCGGGGGTAATTATATTACAGGCGAAACCAAAAACACTGCCTGTCATAATTGTTGTATTGATGGCCGTTTTTGTATGGTCTCCCATTGCCATGCCAAGGAACATATGATTTGTATCAATGATATTTTCCCCAAATTCAACCTTTATATTTCCATAGGTATTGAGTAAATTGCTGTTTACAGTACCTGCCCCGATATTCACCCATGAGCCGACATATGAATCACCGAAGAATCCGTCGTGCTGTTTATTACTGTAACTGTGAAAAATGGTATTTACGATTTCTCCTCCCACCTTGCACACCTCTCCAATATTGGCTCCTCCACGTATTCTCGAATTAGATTGAATTATGGAATGATTGCCAATATAGACAGGTCCTTCAATGGTCGTGTTTGGGGCGATGGCGACGTTATTACCTATATAAATTGGCCCATTTTCTGCATCAAATACGCAGCCTGGTTTAATCCGGCTTCCTTTACCAATAAATACCAGGTCTTCGTTGATAAGATAAACACCTTCATATAATTTTCCAGAAATCGAGCCTTCCTTGACAAACAGCATGAAATCCTTTTCTATTTGTGACTTGTTGTGTCTTATGATATCCCAGAAATAATTGATGATGGGTACTTGCGTATCAACTACCTGCACCGTGTCTTTTAGCATTTCAATGACGTCTTGTGTGAGAAATTTTTCGTGAGATATTTTTTTGGCATTATTCCCTTTGAGCCGGGCGTAGACAAGGGTATTGTCATGGACCCCAAGTTCCTCCGGACCTTCCAAGGAAACAGGGAGGGAAATAATCGCGCGCCCGTTTAAAAAAAGACAGGGAACATCTGTTGCGTGAAGGGTATTAACGCGATGAGTAAACCTCTCTTGCAATACATCTGATAGGTAATTTCTGCAAAAAAGGGTAATCGTGGCATCAGGATAGTGTCTGATAGTTCTTTCCAAATTGGAAAACAAGCCGCATCTGAGATCAAACACTGGCCTTGTATACACGAGTGGGATTAATTGTGAATGTTGGTTATCTTCAAATACACAGATGTGTTGCATGTCGGTTAGCATACTGAGACCGATAATCTTTGTCAAGCTATAAAGTCAAGTAATGCATACCTGTCCGTTGAACTGCAGTGATTCTGTTACGTGCTAATGAAATACAATGCCTTTGTTACGCAAGCCTATGCAACCGATAGATTATTTTGCCCTAAGACGTTACGATTTATTTTATTAGAGTTAAAATATTTTTTTATATACTTGACATAAGATAATTCACGTAATAGAATTAGCGAAAATGTAAAAAGACCAATTTTTTTATCGGTAAATGCCTATGAGTAAAACGCAAACCCCTATATTTTCAATACCCATGAGACGGGTAGAAGGTTTTCTTGCCGATAAAATCTGCTTTCGTGACGCAAAGGCACGAACACCGCATCCTGGTTTAATACTGGAGAATGATTCCCATAACGAATGCCGATTGCAGATATATGATAAATTTTTAATCAAGCACGAATATAAAATCTCCAAACAGAACGGCGAACAGTTTGTTGATGTAACCAACGATAATAATATCATCCACAGAAAAGGCAACATCGTTCCCGGTGCGATGACCGTTTCAAAGATCATCCTTCCTTTAGAAATCCTCTTTGCAGAATTAGAGATATCCTCCGTAAATATAAAATTTACCGGTTCGGCTTTTTATGGCGAAAGGACGTGCAATCTCTTTTTGTGGCAGTTTGTGAGCAGCGATTATATTCAAATTGAGGTAAAAACCTATCAACAGGAGAGGGTAGTTGCCACCACGGTCATCCTGGGGAGATTGAAAACAGCGACTAAACAGGTCAAGGAAATAGAGGAGGCGTTGGTAAACAAAAAATGTCTTGCGAGGGTGCAGGCCTATTTTGAGACCTTGGGGATTCTGAGTGATTTTTATGTGAACAAGGATGGATACAAAGATTACACCTATCCTTTGGCCTATATTGCCGCACTCCCTTCAGCAGAGATTGTCAACCAATTGTCCGGTCAGGGCGGTATGATTAACATATTACGGATGGATTTCGGCAATTTCGAAAGGATTCCGATTACGGGCGATAAAGGCCCCGAAGTGAAGTTGGCGCGAGCAAAGAAGCGTAACACCTTTAATAAAATTATGACAGAGGTTGCAGAAGGGCTTGTTACCTACTATCGCGGCCTTGCCATTGTGAACCCAATAGCCAAATTTCAGAACTCTACAGAGCCTGTGCTGGATGCTCTTAATAAGCTGATAAGTCCAAAGGAAGACACCTCCATGCCTTTTGGCGGTGCCAATAAAGTCTAGCCTTACAAGTAGTTGTTCTGCTTACCTCACATTGACGTGCGAATCTATTTGCCTCAAATATCCTCAAGTTTTCAACCCAATGCTGGCGATTTCAGATTGACATCCGCTATGTCATACGATAACATGCTGACAATTATAGAATAAAGATAAATGGTATCAATTTAGTCTTTTGAAAAATTTATTAATCATGAGCTCCGTCAGGAGCAACCTGTTTGTAGCAAGATAGGATGCCATAACAGATATTAGCTCCGTTAGGAGCGACCTGTTTGCATATCAATCATATACAGATCGCTCCTACGGAGCTAATCGTATCTTAACGATTAATTGCTACAAACAGTACGCCCTTAACAGGGCTTAATTTTTCAAAACCCCAGGGCATGATTTTTCAAAACACTAAATTGTTACGATAAATGTTATCAGTCTATGACATGGATTTCTGATAAAATAAAGCAAAACCATATCAGGTGAAACAGGTACGAAATGTTATAGTGAAGTATAAACTTGGAGGGGATATTGATGCATAAGTACGAGATTATAATTTATTGGAGTAAAGAAGATGAGGCTTTTATAGCAGAGGTTCCCGAACTTTCAGGATGTATGGCCCACGGAGAGTCTCCGGAAGATGCGTTAAAAAATGCCAAAGAAGCGATTCAATTATGGATTGATACGGCTAAAGAGTTTGGAGACCCAATTCCAGAGCCGAAGGGAGAGCGATTAATATTTGCATAGACAAACAGGATGCACCTAACAATTCACTCCATCGGACGCGGTGAGACCGCGCCGCTGAGTTTGGTCGTTAGTGGCAATTAATTGATAGAGGCCCCTATAGAATCCTTCCCAGTGCATAGTATAAGCTTTCTCATCGGATATAAGATAATTATCAAGGAACGCTCGTGAACCGTTATGCCCTTTTTACCGATGTGAGTTTAAATCCCAAACTAAAGCTTGGTTTTGGAGCGTATCTTGTCATACCTTCTTCATTTCTGGAAATACCACCTGAAAGAATTATTCGGTCTGATTTAGTTGAGCAGATAAAACTACGGAGATTTGACGTCACCTCATCGACAAAACTTGAGGTTCAAACCCTTTTGTGGGCACTTGAAGATTTCCAAAAGGAATTATCAGGTTCAAGGTTCGGAACACTGGATGTATATTCCGATTCTCAGTGTGTGACAGGACTACAGCAAAGAAGATCTCAATTGGAAATGAATGGATTTTGTAGTAATGGAACGAAGCGTATATTAACGAATGGTTGTCTCTATCGTAAGTTTTACGAGTTTCATGACACACTGGGATTTGAGGTTATTAAGGTGGTAGGACATTCTCGTTCTTGTTCGCACGATTCTATTCATCGTATCTTTTCGTTTGTAGATAAAGAAGCCAGAAAGGCATTAAAGCTTTGCATGAAGGGATTC
>Ga0209212_1009546_pt1 | contig 10100 bp, 9 predicted proteins | sample RifGroC2_FD_183996 | JGI IMG/M metagenome (GOLD analysis project Ga0209212, IMG submission 183996) | Groundwater microbial communities from Rifle, Colorado, USA - Groundwater C2 (SPAdes) (version 2) | ecosystem: Environmental > Aquatic > Deep subsurface > Groundwater | place: Rifle, Colorado... | reverse complement strand
TTTCGCAGAAGGAGAAGGACGCCTCCGCGCAGATGACGCCGCTGCGGCGGAACGGCCTCCCGGAGGACGTGGCGGGGGCGGTCCTCTTCCTCGCCTCCGAGGAGGCGCGCTTCATCACGGGCGCGTACCTCCCGGTGTCCGGCGGGATCCAGATGCCATGATTACGGAGGCGCCCTGGGAGGGTGCGCTGCGGCGCCTCGAAGGGATCCTGGCGCGCGTCGAGGCGCTCCTCGGGAAGCGGGAGGCGCCGCCGCCCGACGCGTCGATCTTTCGGGCCCACCACGCGTTCCGGTGGGAGCGCGGCGGCGAGGGGGGCGGCCGGATCGTGCCGATCCCGCACCCGCACCGGGTGGATCTCGCGTCGCTCGTCGGGATCGACGGGGCGAAGGAGGAGCTGCTCCGGAACACGGAGCAGTTCGTTTCCGGACGGGGAGCGAATCACGTGCTTCTGTGGGGGGAGCGCGGCACCGGGAAGTCGTCGTGCGTGAAGGGACTGCTCCCCGTCTTCGGTCCGAGGGGCCTCCGGATCGTGGAGCTCGCGCGATGGGACCTGTTCGTCTTCCCGAAGATCGTCGGGCAGCTCCGCGGGCTGCCGTTCCGGTTCCTCCTCTTCTGCGACGACCTGTCGTTCGACGAGGGGGAGGCCGACTTCCGGGGGCTTAAGACCTTGCTGGACGGCGGCGTGGAGGAGCGCCCGGAGAATGTGCTGATCTACGCCACCTCGAACCGGCGGCACCTGATGCCCGAACGGCGGGTCACGCTGGGCGCGGAGGACGAGATCCACCCGGAGGAGGCGGTCTCGGAGAAGCTCTCCCTCTCCGACCGGTTCGGCCTGCAGCTCGGGTTCTACCGGTTCGACCAGAAAACGTACCTGGCCGTCGTGGACGAGTACGCGCGCCGGCTGCGCCTCCCCGTGAAAGCGGCGGAGTTGCGGGAGGAAGCGCTGCGATGGGCGCTCTCCGCGGGCTCCCGCAGCGGACGGACGGCGAAGCAGTTCATCGACGACCTCGCGGGCCGCCTCGGAACGCCATCGCCCTGATCCGGGATCGGATCTTTCTTCCTTCCCCCGGCTTCCCCTCCACCGGGCGGCTGTGGTATGTAAGGAATGGAATCCCGGCGATGGAGTTCGCCGTGAAATGCCTGTGTCGATAGAGGCTGATGACTCCTGCCCGACACCCGTTGGGAAGGAGTTTTTTCAATGACCTGTTTCCGTAGCATCCTGTTCGACGAATCCGGGATCCGCACGGTGATCGATGGGCGGGAAGCCCCCGAATTCTTCACGGACCTGAATCTGGACCAGGTTGTCGCGTCCATCACGGCAGGCTTCGAAGAATACAACTTGAAGCCGATCTTCCACTCTCCGTTGACCCGTGTCGAGACGATCCATTATCGCCACGAAATACTGCGGGACCTCGAGAATCGGGAACTGTTCGGGTATATCAAATCGTTCGCCCGGAAGATGCGGGCGATGCGCGGCCATCTCGCTCAAGCGGACAAACTTCGCTATAAATACCAGAAGGAACGCCGGTTCCTGGAAGCGGCGGACATCTATTGCGACGCCGTCAGCGGACTGACCCATGATCTGACGCTCGCAGATCTACGATCGCGCGGTTTCCTGGCCTTCCGCGAGTTTCTGACGTCCTACACCCGGTCCGGCGACTTTGCGTCGCTTCTCGCCGAAACGCGGAAGCTCATAGCCGATCTGTCCGGCGTAAGATATTGCCTCCACATAAAGGGGAACCGTGTCAAGGTCAGCCGATATGAATCGGAACCTGACTACAGCGCGGAGGTGTTGCGGACATTCGAGAAGTTCAAGCAGGGATCGGTGAGAGAATACCGGTTCGACTTCTCCTCCGATCCGGAGATGAACCATATTGAAGCGGCCGTACTGGACCTGGTCGCACTGCGGTATCCCGGGATCTTCTCGTCCCTGGACCAGTACTGCCATCGCCATTGCGACTACCTGGATGCCACGATCGGTGTCTACGACAGGGAAGTGCAGTTCTACGTCGCCTGTCTCGAGCACGTCGAGCGCTTCAAACCCTCCGGGCTGCCCTTCTGCTATCCCACCGTCATCGACCGATCCAAGGAAATCCATGGCCATGAGGTATTCGACCTTGCCCTGGCGAATACTCTCATCCGCAAACACGCACCCGTGGTGACCAACGACTTTTTCCTGAAAGACCCGGAACGAATATTCGTCGTGTCCGGAGCGAACCAGGGCGGGAAAACGACATTCGCCCGCACGATTGGACAGCTCCATTACCTGGCCGGCATCGGATGTCCCGTGCCGGGCAGGGAAGCGAGGCTTTTTCTCTTCGACAGCCTGTTTACCCACTTCGAGAGGGAGGAAGACCTCCGGAACCTGAGCGGCAAGCTGGAGGATGATTTGCTCAGGATTCACGGGATCCTCGAACGGGCGACGCCCGACAGCATCCTCATCATGAACGAAAGCTTCGGCTCCACGACACTGAGTGACGCGCTGTTTCTCGGCACACAGGTCATGCAACGGATCATCCGGCGCGACATGCTCTGCGTGTCCGTGACGTTCCTGGACGAGTTGGCGTCATTAAGCGAAAACACCGTAAGCATGGTCAGCACGGTGGTTCCCGAGGATCCGGCGCTGCGGACGTTCAAGATCGTCAGAAGGCCTGCCGACGGGCTTGCGTACGCCGTGGCGATCGCGGAGAAGTACCGCCTCACCTACGAGAGCGTGAAGGAGCGCATCGCGTCGTGAAGGCCTTTCTGATGTACAAAGATCGGGATTTTGACCAGGGAGGGGATTTATCACCGAACGAAGCGACGTTGACGCAAGACCTGGAGCTGGACACGCTGTTCGGCGCGATGGCCGTCGGGGACAAGTTCCTGCTCGAAGTAGTGAAGAAGGCTGTCTTGACGCGCCTCGATGAACCGGAGGCGATCCTCTATCGCCAGCGCATCCTTGCCGATTGCCTGGAACGGCCTGCGATCGTCAGGGAGATGTACGCCATCGCCGTGGAGGCGATCGAACGCGAGAAGAAGGTCTGGAGCTGGGGCCGGTACCCCGATGGGGTGCTGCATCGGTCCGTCGAGGTGATCAAGCAGTTCATGGACCTGCTCAAGAGGCTCAGGCGGATTGCCGATGCGCACGGAGCCGAATTTCGCTCCGAAGGCTTTACGACGCTCTTCCGCATGCTTGCCAGGGAGCTTGATGATGAATACCTGAGCGGCGTCGAGGACCATCTACGGCGGCTTCAATTTCGGGACGGCATTCTGATGAGCGCCGAATTGGATCATGGCAATAAAGGCGCCAACTACGTACTTCGCAAACCGTGGAATACGCAACGGGGCTGGATGGAGCGGCTTCAGGCATGGATGGAGCGGCGTCTCGCCGGAGACCGCTCCGATTTCGTGTATGAAATTCCCGATCGCGATGAAAGCGGCTTCCGGGCGTTGTCGGAGCTGAGGGGCCGGGGAATCGGCCTTGTCGCCGGCGCGCTCGGTCAGTCGACCGATCATATTCTTGGCTTCTTTCGCATGTTGCGATCGGAGCTGGGCTTTTATGTCGGTTGCTTGAACCTGCGTGAACGGCTGGACGGGAAGGGGGAGCCGATCTGCTTTCCCGAGCCCTTCGCCGCGGGGAAGGCCATCCTCTCCGTTCGGGGACTATACGATCTCTGTCTGAGTTTGAGCGTGAAGGAGAGAGTCGTCGGCAACGACGTGAGCGCCGATGACAAGTCGCTCGTGATGATCACCGGCGCCAACCGGGGCGGTAAATCCACGTTCCTGCGAGGCATCGGCCTCGCCCAGCTGATGATGCAGTGCGGCATGTTCGTGCCGGCCGAGTCTTGCCGTGCGAATGTTTGCGACGGCGTCTTTACGCACTACAAGCGGGAAGAAGACAGCAGCATGAAGAGCGGGAAGCTCGACGAAGAGCTGGGCAGAATGAGCGCGATCGTCGACAACATGACACCGAACAGCATCGTTCTGCTCAACGAGTCGTTCGCCTCGACAAACGAGAAGGAAGGCTCGGAGATCGCGAGGCAAATCGTCAGGGCTCTGCTGGAAACCGGCATCAAGGTGATCTACGTAACCCACCTGTTCGATCTGGCGCAAGGGTTTTACCTCGCGAAGAAGGACGCCGCCCTGTTCCTTCGTGCGGAAAGGCTGGCCGACGGGCGGCGAACGTTTCGACTCGTCGAAGGCGAACCGTTGCCGACGAGCTATGGCGAAGACTTGTATCAACGGATCTTCGGCGCGGCGTAACGGGACCGCTCCAAGGATCCCGGAATGGGTCGCAGGGGGTCGGTGTTGGCTAAGCGCAGCCCGAGGCAGCAGCGGTGGGACGCGGCGTCCGAGCGCGCCCGCGAGGAACTCCTTCGTCCCTGCCCCTACATCGGGTTCGACCACGACCGGATCGGCGCCCACTGCCTCTCCCGGGAGGCATACGGAATCGCCGAGCAATCGTTCCGCCGGGCGATCTGGCTCAACCCTTACAAACCGGGGTTTCACCTTCACCTGGCCTACGCGCTCTTCCGTCAAAAGAGGCACGAAGACGCGCTAGGCGTTTTGAACGAACTACGGGAGAAGTGGCCCGACTTCGTTCAGGAGAGGGAATTGCGGGAAGCCATCCTCCAGACATGGAACGCGGGGAAAGGAGAACGGGATGCCGGAGAAAAAAGAAGTGTGACGGAAGGTTGATACCCCGGATGCGGGGAATCCATGCCAGCGAGGGGAGGGTGTCGATGAGCCGGATACGAAGCGTGGTCGCGAGGGAAATTCTCGGACGGCCTCGCGGAGAACGACTGGAAGGGCTGGAAGATCCTGCAGGAGGAGCTCGGAGACAAGATCCAAATCGTCGGCGACGACATTTTCGTGACGAATACCTCCCTCCTGTCCCGCGGGCTCGAGGAGGGGGTCGCCAATTCCGTTCTGATCAAGCTGAACCAGATCGGGACCATAAGCGAAACCGTGGAAGCGGTGGACATGGCCCGTAGCGCCGGGTGGACGGCGGTCGTGTCGCACCGGTCGGGGGAGACCGAGGACGCGTTCCTGTCCGATTTCACCGTGGGGATGGGGATGGGGCAGATCAAGACGGGCAGCGTTTGCCGGACGGACCGGGTGTGCAAATACAACCAGTTGCTGCGGATCCAGCAGGAGTTGGGGGAGACCGCGATGTTCGCGGGGGGAACGCCGTTCCAGCGCCGGCAGTAGCGCGGTCCTCCGGAAGCAGACGTTTTGTTGTTGGAGCGGCGCGAGGTGTGGTATCCTCGCCCGGAACCGTGAACCCGGCGATGGAGTTCGCCGTGAACCGCCTATGTCGATAGAGGCTGATGACTCCTACCCTACACCCGTGGGGTAGGAGTATTTTTATGCCCGGAAAGGAATGATCGATGTACGAAGTCTGGGGGATGGCGGCGCTGTGGCTGGGGCTCGCCCTCATAGCGACCCTTCTCTCCATCCGGCTGCGCATCGCCACGGCTCTCTCCGAGATCGTCGTGGGCACCGTGGCCCAACTGCTGCTCGGCGTTTTTCTCGCGGCGTCGCTGGGGGCCGACCAGCCCTGGATCAAGTTCCTCTCGGGTACGGGGGCGATCGTGCTGACCTTCCTCGCGGGGGCGGAGATCGATCCCGATGTATTCCGGCAGAAGTGGAAGGAGGCCTCCGTCATCGGCCTGATCTCCTTCGCCGCCCCATTTCTCGGGTGTACCGCCGCGGCGTACTATCTTCTCGGCTGGACGGTCCGGGCGAGCTGGCTGGCGGGGGTGGCGCTTTCCACCACCTCCGTCGCCGTGGTGTACGCCGTCATGCTGGAGTTGGGGCTGAACAGGACCGATTTCGGGAAGACGGTCCTGGCGGCGTGCTTCATCACCGACCTGGGCACCGTCATCGCACTGGGGTTGCTGTTCGCGCCCTTCACGATCCGCACCGTGGCCTTCGCGGCCGTCGCCGCGATCGCCTTTGTCGCGCTGCCATACCTCACCCCGCGCTTCTTCCGGAGATTCGGAGGGCGACCCTCCGAGGTCGAGACGAAGTTCCTGCTCCTCGTCCTCTTCGGCTTGGGGTCGCTGGCCGCGTGGGCGGAGAGCGAGGCGGTGCTCCCCGCCTACGTGGTGGGCATGGTGCTGGCGGGGACGGTGGGTAGGGACCACGCCCTCATCCGCCGGCTGCGGACGCTGACCTTCGGTTTTTTGACGCCCTTCTACTTCCTTCGGGCGGGGTCGTACGTTTCCGTATCGGCGATCGTCGCGGCGCCGTTCGCCCTGCTGGTCCTGTTCCTTTCGAAGATGGCGACGAAGATCGCGGGGGTGTACCCCGCCACGAAATTCTTCCGGTACGCCCAGAAGGAGGGGATGTATACCACCCTGCTCATGTCCACGGGGCTGACCTTCGGGTCGATCTCCGCCCTCTTCGGGCTGACCCATGGCATCATCGACAAGGGGCAGTATTCGCTGCTGCTCGCCGTCGTCATCGGGAGCGCGGTGGTCCCCACGATCATTGCGAATGCCTATTTCGTGCCGAAATACCTGCTGCCCAAGCCGGTGCCGTCGGAGAAGACGGCGCCCGCGGCGGCGGGGGTGGGCACAAAAGCGGAAGGGTAACCAGGGGACGGATCCGGGCAACCAAGGGAAGGGAGGTTTCGCCATGTTGTTCAAGAAAATTCTGGTCGCATTCGACGGGTCGCCGGGCTCATGGAAGGCGTTCGATTTCGCCCTGGAGCTTTCGGCTCTCTGTAAAAATAACGGGTACCCCGAGATATACGTCCTCTCGGTGGTGCGCCCGCCGGAACCGATCGAAATCGTGGAGATGGGGGCGGTGATCGATGCCGCCACGACCCTCTATGAGGAGCAGTTCCGCAAGATCGTGGCGAAGGTGAAGGACAGGGACCTGGTGCTTCACACGGACATCCTCACCGGGAGCCCGGCGGACCAGATCGTGCGATACGCGCACGACAATAAATGCGACGTGGTGATCCTGGGGCACCGCGGGAAATCGGTGGTGGAGGACTGGCTGCTGGGATCCGTGCCGAAGCGGGTCTCCTCCTATGCGCCGTGTCACGTCATCATCGTGAAGTAGGCAGAGCCTCGCTCCCACCGGATAGGTCACGGTGGTGCGGTTGTGTACACCCTGCGGGCATGCTATCTTTTGAAGAACAGAACGGCGATGGAGTTCGCCGATAACCGCCTGTCGCACCGACGGCTAATGACTCCTGCGATTCCGTATCTTTCGCAGGAGTTTTTTTATGGATCCGTGTCGGGGGGCGATGACGCCGAAGCCGGGAGTGAGCGGAGTGACGATCCCGCGCAACAGCGACGATTTCCCTTTTCTTCCCATCTGCACATACCGACGTGTGGTGCGGGAGGGACCGGGTTCAACTTCGCTTTACGTTTGCGGCTGTTCGGGCGGCCTCCCGATCGGGAAGGTCGGCGAGGAGACGCTCCTGCTGGCGGATACGTGCGGGCCTTGCAGCGTCCCCGTCGAAATCTCTCCGATCCGCCGTCCTTGTCTTTTCCTGGTCCCGGTCCGTCTGTGGGAGGGGGATACGCTCCGCACGGGTTTCTCCTGCCGGTGGTTCTGCTCCCTGAAGCCGAATTCGCTCCCCGGGGAGGCGTGGCAGGTCTGCCTCGGCTGTCCGCACTGGTTCCCCCGCCCGGAGGAGGAGACCGACGTTCCGAGGATGGACAGGTGGATCCGGACGATTCTCCGGATGTACTGGGAACCGGAGCCTCCCGGCGAATCGAAATGGAGCGTCCGGCTTGCGGACACCCCGACGAGCCGGCGTGAACGGGTGATGACGCGCATCGGGGAAATAATGGGTATCCTGTTTCCGGCGGACGGTGTGGCGCGACGTTTCCGAAAGGGGCGTGGAGCACCATGATTGCGAACGATGCGAAGGGTTCGGTGGCCGCTGGTATCGACTGCGTCGGAGCGATCTGCCGTCGTTTCCGGATCGACTCCCTCGCGCCGCAGCTCACCGCGTGCGAGGAGATGCTTGGGGACGGCGGCGTGGTGGACGTGGCCGTTCTCGGGCAGTTCAAGGCAGGGAAGAGCTCCTTCCTCAACAGCCTGTTCGAGGCGCCCATCGTCCCTGTGGACGTCCTGCCGTCGACCGCCGTGGTCACCCGGATCGGGTACGGGGAAAGGGAGCGGGTAATCGTCCACGGCCTTGCGCGGGAACCGTTCGAGATCCCGCTGACCCGGCTGGCCGAGTTCGTCACCGAGCGGGGTAATCCCGCCAACGAAAAGCGGGTGGCGGTGGTCGACGTGGAGCTTCCCGTCCTCGCGCCGTACGAGGGAGTCCGATTCGTCGACACGCCGGGGCTGGGCTCCGTCTTCGCGCACAACACGCGGGTGTCGAAGGAGTGGATGCCTCGCGTCGGGGCGGCCCTCGTCGCCGTCAGCGTCAACCACCCCCTGTCCGAAGACGACCTCCTGCTCCTCAACGACGTCTCCCTGCACACTCCCGAGACGGTCCTCCTGCTGACCAAGGCGGACCTGGTGTCGGTGGAGGAGCTCGCGTCGGTGATCGATTTCACCCGGAGCCAGGCGGCCTCCCGGACGGGGAAGGAGTGGAGGATTCTCCCCGTCTCCAACCGTCCCGGCTTCGAGGGGATGCGCGAGGAGGTTGCGAAGTACCTGCGGGAACGGATCGCGGGGCGGCGGGAGGAGGCGTTCGGAGAGATCGCGCGTCACAAGTTCCATGCGCTGGTCGCCGGGTGCCGGGAATACCTGAATCTGGCGGAACGCGCGGCGGGGGCGGCCGACAACGCCCGGTCCGATCTCATCGAGGCGTTGGCGCGCGAGCGCCGCGGGTTCGGCTCCGTGAAGGGGGAGCTCCGGCTTCTCTGCAACCACCTCCAGGCCGAGGTCCGGACCGCGGCGGACGAGCGGTTTCACGCCTACCATGGTGAAGTGACGGGACGGGTGACCGCGGCTCTCCGGGAGGCGATGACGGGGTGGAAGGGGCACCTCGGACGGGTGACCCGGGAGTTCGAGGGGTGGCTCGCTGACGCAATGATGGAGGAGATGGGGGCGGTCTCCCTGCACGGCGAGGGGCACCTCGCGGGTTTTCTCTTCAGGGCGCAGGCGAGCGTCGAGCGGTCGGTGCGGGCCTTCGTGGACCGGCTGGCGAGGGAGATCGAGCGCGCCCTCGGGATCCGATTCGAGGGAGCCCGGTTCGATCCCCAGGTAGAAGAGCCGGCCCACCCCGACGTCCGGCTCTCCCCCACGTTCGATACCCACTTCGAGCTGCTCTGGTTCCTCATCCCGATGCCGGTCTTCCGGCCGCTGGTCCGCAGGCATTTCCTCCGCAGGATCCCGTGGGAGGTCGAGAAGAACCTCTCCCGCGTGGCGGGCCAGTGGGCCGACGCCGTGGGCGCCTCGATCGACGTTCTTTTCCGGGACGCGACGGCGTTTCTCGAGCGCGAGGTCGGGACGATCGCGGGGCTGGTCGGCGAAGCCGAAGCGGGGAATCGGGGCGAGGAGATCGGGGCCGCGCTCGCGGAGCTTGACGGCCTCGAATCCGAAGAATGCCGATCGCCGGAACACGAGGGACGATACGGCAGGAATGATCATAACTAGCGGGATTATTTAAGGTTTCATAGGGACACCGGCGGCCTTCGATGTGGTAAGATAATCCGATACAGCGCGTCGTGAGGCTACGTTACGGCCGCGTCGATCCGCCGCACCCAAGGAGCGTCACCACCCCATGGACCTGTTCCAGAAGCAGGCACAGCCCCGCGCCATCCAGGACGAGATGCGCCAGAGCTACCTCGACTACGCGATGAGCGTGATCGTGGGGCGGGCGCTCCCCGACGTCCGCGACGGCCTGAAACCGGTCCAGCGCCGCATCCTCTTCGCCATGCACGAGCTGGGGAACGAGTACGGCAAGCCGTACAAGAAATCCGCCCGCATCGTCGGCGACGTGATCGGTAAATACCATCCGCACGGCGACAACGCGGTGTACGACGCCCTCGTGCGGATGGTGCAGGAGTTCTCGCTCCGGTACCCGCTGATCGACGGGCAGGGGAACTTCGGATCGGTGGACGGCGACTCGGCCGCGGCGATGCGGTACACCGAGGTCCGGATGGCCAAGGTGACGGGGGAGCTCCTCTCCGACC
>Ga0209212_1009543_pt1 | contig 10101 bp, 8 predicted proteins | sample RifGroC2_FD_183996 | JGI IMG/M metagenome (GOLD analysis project Ga0209212, IMG submission 183996) | Groundwater microbial communities from Rifle, Colorado, USA - Groundwater C2 (SPAdes) (version 2) | ecosystem: Environmental > Aquatic > Deep subsurface > Groundwater | place: Rifle, Colorado... | reverse complement strand
TTCGGCATGGCGGTATGGACAGGCATTCTGGCAGGCCCGGCAGCCAATGCACAATTCGTCGTTGTGCATCGTGATGCCTTCCGGCGTCTTGAACATCGCCTTGGGAGTCGTCGGGCAGGCCGCGACGCAGGGGGCGTCCGTGCAGTGGTTGCAAAGCACCGGCATCACCCAATGCATCGTATTCGGGAATCTACCCTCTGTTTTCATGACCAAGTCGGCCCAGTTGTGGCTCTGCCCGCTGGCGCGGGTGCGGGTGTTGTTCTCAGCCTTGCAAGCCAACGTGCAGCATCCGCAACCTACGCATTTCTGCAGGTTGATGACCATTCCAAATCTAGACATTTCTATTCTCCTTCAGTTCGGGTATTCGGTAATCAGGCTTTCTGGACCTTGACGCCCGTGAAACCGCCATTGCGCGCCGTGGAGCCGCTCAGGCGATCGTAGTCGTCGACTAGGATCTCGTTATTGTTCCCGCCGCGCGGCTGCGCCTTGGCGTAGCTACGCGCCGCAACGCGGCCGTAGGCCCAGTGTCCCTGGCCGTAGCACTTCGCAACCGTGCCGGGCCGCACGCCTTCCCAAAGCTTCAGCTTGGTGACGATCGAACCTGCCACCGAGGAGACCCTGACGGTGTCACCGGTCTTCAGCCCCAGTTTTGCGCCATCGGCCGGGTTCATCTTGAGCACGTCATCCCACGAAACGTCACCGGGGTCGACCTTCTTGAACTCCTGGTACCAGGGCAAATTCTGAGAACGGCCCTCGCGGTTGAGCCGTGACTTGTAGTCGATGAAGTCGAACGGATACTCAGCAACGCTGCCGTGGCGCTTGGGCGGTTCGTAGTGCGGCACGAATGCCAACTCGCCGCGCGCCACATAGCCGGTAACGGTGAGAATTTCGTCGACTGTGGTCTGGTATTTCGCGGCATGCGCGGCGAGGCCTTTCTTCGCGGTCTCGCTGTAGAACTCGAACTTCTTGGTGGCCGTGGCGAACTTGCCGCCCCAGCCGCGCTTGAAGCTGTACTTGGCGCTGTTGTACATCCCCTTCTTGCGGAAATCGGCCCAGCCTTCGATCTTGTCACCCGGCAGCGGCTGTTTGGGCATCCACATCGGCGCGCTCGAGATTTTGGCGGCGATCTCGGTGAACTCTTTTTCGTTGGCCGGGGTCTTGCCGGATTCGGGATCCTTGAACTCCTTCGAGTAATAGTCGTACAGGTTGGGGAACCCCTTGGCCTTCAGCTTCGCGGCGAGCAGCCAGACGACCTCGGTCTCTTCCTGCTTCACGTCCCACAACCGTTTTGCCGCCGGCTGCTGGATCGTCGCGTAGCCGTACAGGTTGCCCATGTTGGTGACCACCGAAAACCCCTCGCTGGAGTTGTGCGTGGAAGGCAGCACAATGTCGGCGTACTGGGTCATCTCCGACACGTTGGTGACCATGTGCGCGAAGAACGGCACCACAGCCAGCGCCTTTTCCCAGCGCGCCGCGCCGGTGCACGAGAAGGCAAAGTTGCTCCACGAACTCAGCAGCACCTTGACCGCGCCCGGATCCTTGAGCATGGTGTTGGCGATGTTGTTGGTCACCACGCCGCTGCCGGGTTGGGCATTCATCATCGCCGGCATCTCCTTCTCGCCGCGGCCGTCGATTTTTTTGTGCTTGCTGTAACCCTTGGCGATGTCGTCGAGGTAAGCGTCGGATTTCGGGAACGCACCGATCGAAACGCTGGAGCTTTGCAGCGTGCCGCCTTCGACGTCGATCGAGCCTACTAGGCCGTTCAGGGCATGCACCGCCATCGCCGCGTAGGTGCCGCGCGGGGTCATGGCAACGCCCGGCCCCATCCAGACCGCCACCTTCGGGGCAGCCTTGCCCATCGCGCGCGCAACGCGAATCGTCTGCACCGCCGGAATCAGGGTTTCCTTCTCCGCCCAGGCCGGGGTGCGGTCCTTCAGCTCGAGATTCCACCACTTGACCAGGCCGTGCGTCTCTTTCTCGGCAAAGGCGGCCTCGTCAACCGTCTGACCGGCGACGAACAGGTTCTTGCCGTCCGTGAAATCGCCGACGAACTCCTTGTTCCACAGCCCCTCGGTGAGCAACACATGGGCGATGGCGCCGGCCAGCGCGCCGTCGGTTCCCGGTTTGACGGGAAGCCACTCGTGGGCCTTGGCCGCCGAATTGGACAGGCGAGGGTCGACCGCGATGACCGTGCCGCGCGCGAGGATTTCCCCGAATTTGCCGATCGTGTGGGGTACCATCCGGTTCGAGGCGAGCGGGTCGGTGCCCCACGCCACCAGGCACTGCGTGTTCCCGAGATCGTAATCGCGATATCCGAAGAAGCCCTGGGTCAGGCCCGGCCCCATCTTCTCGGCTTCGGCGCAGATGGCGCTGTGGGAGAAGTAGTTGGTCGTGCCGTAAATCCTGGGCAGCGTGCCGTACAGGAGCTCCGTGGAGGTCGGCGAGTAACGGCCGCGGATATAAGTGAGCTTGTGCGCCTCGTTATTCTTGCGCAGCTCCATCATCTTGTCGGCGACGATGTCGAGCGCCTCGTCCCAGCTGATCGGCACGAACTTCGGATCGATGCCGCGCCCCTTCTGGGGATTGGTCCGCTTCATCGGCACCTTGATCCGGTCGGGATCGTAGGTCTGCTGCGGGATCAGGTGTCCCCTGGGACAGACGTAGCCACCATTAGTGTTGCTCAACGGGTTTCCACGCACCCTCACCGCGCGGCCATTCTGCACAAAGATCTGAATCGCGCACCATTGAGTACACCCCTGGCAGGCGGTTGACACCCACTCGCCCTTGGCGGGACCTGCGGGTTTGGCCTTGCGCCGCGCCATTGCGCTGGTTGCCGGTTGGGCCAGCGGCAGCCCCGCCGCCAGCAAAGCGCCGGTGGCGACCGACGCCTTGATGAAAGCCCGTCTCGTCAGTTTCATACAAGAATCTCCTTTGCTGCTTTCAGAGTTTAAGATCCATGCTCAAGACCGTGTCAATTCCATGCTTGGCGTTTGCGTAGCGCGCTTCACGCTCTAGTCTCCGTAGCGAACGTCTTGAAGAGAATGCTCAGGATGACGGAGCGTGAGGAAACAGGATTGGAAATCTTGTACTCCTTTTCCTCCCGCAACTCGATACTATCGCCAGGCATGAGATCGTTGGATTCGCCGCCGGCCGAAACAGCCGGACTTCCCTCGATCACAAAGTGGATCACGGGGAACCTTCCTACCTCGTCTTTTTCCAGGGTGCTCCCCGGTTCCATCTCTGTGCGCAGAATTTCCAGAGAATCCCACTCGTAGATCACGCGCACGCAAACGCCTCGATGTTGACGGGAGCGCAGCGATTCTTCCCGCCTGAATATCTTCACAGGACTGCCGCCGGTATCCTTCTTGGCCGCCATCGCCCGTTTCCAGCAGGTTACAAAAGCAAGAAAAATACCAACTTGCGGAAAAATCTTGGGCCGATAACTAGCTAATTTATCAATGGATTTCTTGATGCGGAAAGCGACTCTGAGCGACGCCGGAGAAAGAAATTGCAATTTGCAATAGTTGATTTCCAAGCTATTGAAATTGCAGGGACTTTTTGAAATTTCATTTTGCAATGGATTGCAAGATGAAAGATCGCAGGAAGCGATGGGCTAAGAGAGCCTTGCCCCCTTATGATTCTCGCTGGAGTTTACGCCAGATGGTGGAGGGTGAAATACCGAGGATTGCTGAAGCCTTAGCTTTATTGCCGCCGCAGGCGTCCAGCACCTCTTTAATATAATCGAACTCCAACACCTGCAAACTCTTAAATCCCTGTGCGGCAAAAGGTTGGGGCTCACCCATCTCGGCGCGGAGCTGGGGCGGGAAATGGCTTGTTCGAATAGGCTCGCCGGGGCGCCCAAAAATGACCGCCCTTTCCACGGCGTTTTTCAGCTCTCGCACGTTTCCCGGCCAGTCATAACGCATCATCAGGCTCAGCGCCTCCTGAGAAAAGTCCGCCACCGGCTTTTTCATCTCTGCGGCGAAGAGCTTGAGAAAGTGGCGCGCGAACACGGCGACATCTTCCTTATGCTCGCGCAAGGGAGGAACCGCGATCTGAACGACATCGAGGCGATAGAAGAGATCTTCGCGAAAACGGCCGGCTGCGATCTCTTCTCTCAGATCCTTGTTGCTCGCTGCAATGACCCTGACGTCGAGCTGAACTTCCTCTTCGGAACCCACCCTTTTTACCTTTTTCTCCTCCAAAACCCTGAGGATCTTGGCCTGCATATCGAGGCGCATGTCGCCAATTTCATCGAGAAAAAAAGTCCCCCCGGCGGCTAACTCAAAGCTTCCGCGTTTGGTATAAAGCGCGCCGGTAAAGGCGCCCTTCTTATGGCCGAAGAGTTCGCTTTCCAAAAGATTCTCAGGAATGGCCGAGCAGTTTACCGTCACGAAAGGGGCATTGGCGCGTGAGCTGTGAAAGTGAATCAGGCGGGCCACCACTTCCTTGCCGCTGCCGCTCTCCCCTACAATCAGCACCGAAGAGTCGGTCTCGGCCACCTTGATTGCCAGGTCGAAAAGCCGTTGCATCGCCTGGCTATTTCCTATCACCACATCCCTGCCGTTGAACTGCTTGAGCTCCCCTTTGAGATAGAGATTTTCATCCGCCAGACGCTTCCTTTCGAAGGCGCGCTCTACCACGAAGCGAATATGGCTTGGGGAGAAGGGCTTGGGAACATAGTCTTGCGCGCCCTTTTTTATCGCCTCGACTGCGGACTCGATGGAGGCGTAGCCCGTGATCACCAGAAATATCATGGTCGGGTCAAGCTCTTTGACCCGATCCATAAGGCTCAGCCCATCCATCCCCGGCAACCTGATATCGCAGATCACCATGTCAAAAGAACCCGCTTGGATTCTCTCCAACGCATCCGTTGGATTCATGCTTGTTTCTACCAGATAGCCTATCCGTTCCAGCGCCTTCTCCACCGCCTCGCAAATGCGTTCCTCGTCATCCACAACGAGGATTTTCCCCTTGATCTTCTTTTCCGCCTCATCCATCGGTTCCACCCCCTTGCTCTAGCTGGCCGCTGATTGCCGCCTGTCGGCTCCTGATGCCGGAATGTAAAGGCGGATTGTCGTACCGACGGATGCTGACGAGTCCTTCCCAATCTCCTCGGCAATTCGGCTCTCCACCTCAATTCTGCCCCCGTGTTCTTCCATGATCCTATAAACGATCGAAAGCCCCAAACCTGTTCCCGCTTCCTTTGTAGTAAAAAAAGGGTCGAAGACCTTGCTCCGGATCTCGCGCGGAATGCCCGCCCCGCTATCCCGGACCTCGATCTCAGCTTGGCCTTCGCGCAGCGCGGTTTTCACGCCCAGGCTACCCCCGCGCGGCATCGCCTGAATCGCATTAACAAAAATATTCATCAGCACCTGTCTCAACCGATCCGGATCACACGAGATCAGGGGGAGATCCGAGGAAAAATCCTGGTGCAGGGAGATGCCGTGGAGTTCCAGTTGGTGCTTTACCAACCCGAGAGTGCTGTCGAGCAGATCATTGATATCAGAGGAGCGGATGTCGAGTTCATGGCGGCGCGAGAAATCTCTGAGATCGTCAATAATTCGCCGGCAGCGCAGGGTGTCATCGCTAATACGCTTGAGTTCCCTGTAAATATCCGTGCTGTCACCCGCTTCCTCCATCAGCAGGTTGATATTCATGAGAATACTGGTCAGCGGATTATTCAGCTCATGCGCAACCCCCGAGGCCAGAAGGCCGATCGACGCCAGCTTTTCTGACTGGAGCAAAGAGTCCTGCGCCTTCTTTAATTCCTCCGTTCGCACGCGAACTTTTTCCTCTAAAGAGCGGCTGTAGTCCTCGATCCGGTCTTTATACTCTTTCAGGGTCTCAACCATCGCGTTGAAAGAATCGGCTAACTCGCCGATCTCGTCATGGCTCCTCGCTTCGACCCGGTGTTTCAGATCTCCCTCCATAATTCTTCGGGTGCCGTGAAGGAGGTCGCGGGCAGGGACGGTAAAACGACGCGCCGCGGCAAAGGCGACGGCCGCAGTCACGCCAAGCGATAAAAAAGCGGAGAGAAAGAAAAGCAGGGTCGTCCTCTGGCCGATCTGTGCCGATTCTCTGCGGAGGACTTTGACCCTTTCCGACAGGGCCGTCGACATCGAATCCATCAGGCCTTGAGTTTGGGTGACCAAGCTCTCGACCTCTCCTCTCAACCGGATGGTGTCCTGGCCCGGATTTTTGCTCTCGAAGATCGCTGTGCCCTTCTCCTGGACGCCGGCAATCAGCGGGGAGAGCAAGGCGGCCATCTGTTGCGGCTCTTTAGCGGCTCCGTGGCATACAGCCGAGCCGCAGCTCTTCAGGCTGCTCCTGACGACAGACAGGGCGCCGCGGAACTTATCGAAGGCCGGACCGTAACCGCCGCCCAAAAGGTATTCATCTATGGGTCGTGAAACCTGAGAAAGGTCCAGCCCCAGAGAGCGAGTCGCCTCTAGAGACAGACTGATCTCTTCCAACTGCCGATTAACGACCGTCGATCGATGTAAGGAGTAAAAGCTCACTCCTCCCAGCAGCACAGCTTCAAAGGCCGCGATCAGGAGAAATCCAAGGACCAATTTCCCGGCCAGGGATCGAGCAAGAGGGATTTTTGCCTCTCTCCGCTTGGCCATGTTTCGCCTCTGGGCGCCGGCCCATTTTACCTGCTCTATTTGCCTTTGGAGAGGTCCCGCATGTGGACTATGAGATCCTTTAGCTCTTTCTCGCTCAGGCCGGATTGCGGCGGCATCTTTCCCTTCCCTTTGGACAGGGCCTCTAACAGCTCTTTATCGGGTTTTTTCCCCATCTCTTTCGTGGTGAGATCAGGGATAGTTGTCTGCAGGGCCTTCGCCATTGTAGGACTGCCTTTTCCGTCCGGGCCGTGGCAGCCCTGGCAACGGTTTGTGTATAGGGTCTTTGCGGCTTCCGCACCGTAGGATAGGGGCGTCAGCAGCAAAAGAGTCAGACCTGTCAAGACACCAGTGTAAACACGCATGAACTTTCTCCTTTCACTTCACCTCAATTTCTCTACTTCTTCTGGTGGCACTTCGAGCAGTCTTTGGCTTCCTTGGTTGAGAAGGCCTTCTTGCCGTTATGGCAGTTGCCGCAAAATTCCCCGCCGTTGAGCTTGGCCATGGTCATCTCCGGCGACGCCGCCATTTTCTTCATTTGAAACACCTTGGTGTGGCAATCCGGACACTGAAGCTTCTTTTCCGCCACATGGAACTTGTGGCTAAAAGGAACCGGTGTTAGCGGCTTGGTGTCCTCATAAGAGAAATCGGGAGGAACCGGCACCTCGCCGCTCTGTGCCGGACTCCCGCCCAGCCAAAGAGCTAACGCGGCAATGATTACCATCGCCGTCGTGAAACCGATTAGTTTGCCGTTCATTGTTGTCTCTCCTTCTTTTTTTTTCTGCCAAACCTTTAGACGATCCCGCCAAGCAATATATTCTATCTCACTTTGTTGGGCTCACGGTGTAGCCCAGATAGGTGAGCACTAGCATGTACACTATTATGGCGACGGCGATCCAGGTAAATAAACGGCTCGCCTCGCCGCGCGCGGCCCGCCGGTCGAGAAAGGGTATCAGAGCCAGGAACAGACCACCCAACCCAAAGCCCAAAACTCCCAGGATCTCACCCTCGATCCCGAGAATAAAGCTGGGCAGATACTTGAGTGTCTGGAACATAAACATGAAATACCACTCCGGCTTGATGCCTACCGGGGCAGGTTGGAAGGGATCCGCCTTCTTGCCCAACTCCGCAGGAATAAATGCCGCCAATGCAGCCAGAATGGCGAGGGCTATTAGCCACCCCGCGAGATCGCGCAGGAGAAAGTTAGGAAAAAACGGCATCACTTTTTTCTCTTTGCTTCGCCGCTCCACGTCCGGCGGCACGCTCATCCCATGCTTCTGAACCAAAAAAAGATGCAGCCCCAAAAAGAGCGTGGTCAGCGCCGGCAGGATCGCCACGTGAATGCCATAAAAACGCGTAAGCGTCGCGCCGGTGACATCGTCGCCGCCGCGCAGGAGCCGCCGCAGAAAGGATCCCACGAGCGGGATCGCCCCGGGGATTTCCGTTCCCACTCTTGTGGCAAAGTAGGCAAGCTCGTTCCACGGCAGGAGATAACCGGTAAATCCGAAGGTCAGAGCCAGTCCCAGTAACCCCATTCCCGAAAGCCAGGTAACCTCACGCGGCCGGCGATAGGCCTTGAGCAAAAGGACGCTAAAAAGATGGACGAACAGCGTAAAAACCATCAGATTGGCGGCCCAGGAGTGGATCGAGCGGACGAGCCAGCCAAACTCGACTTCGGTCATCAGAAACTGGATCGACTCGTAGGCCTCCTCGGCGCTCGGACGATAGTAGAGAAGAAGAAGGATTCCCGTCGTCACCTGAATGACAAACAAAAAAAGCGTCATGCCCCCGAGGTAGTACCAAACGGTATGGGTATGAACCGGCACATCTTTCTTCTTGACCAGCTTGAAGATCTCGGTCAGGCCGACGCGCTCGTCGAGCCAGAGCCAGAGCTCTTCTAGCTTACGATCTCCATTCCCGAACATCATGCGCCCCTGCTCACCACGATCTGATCTCCGCGCACATTGACGACATACTGCTCCAGAGGCCGGGGAGGGGGACCCGAGATATTCAGGCCGTTTAGATCGAAGTGGCCGTTGTGGCAAGCGCACCAAATATGGTTCAGGTCGTTGCGGTACTGAACGATGCAGGCAAGGTGGGTACACACCGCAGTAAAGGCTTTGAGCTCCCCAGCGGGACTGCGCACCAGGATGGCCGGCTGGCTCCCGAATCGGAAGATTTGTCCGGTGTTAGGCTTGACATCCGCGGGCTTGATTGAAAGGATTACCGTCCGGGAAGTCGATTCCTGCACCTTCGGCGGCACCAGGTAGCGGCTTATCGGATAGAGGACCGTAAGCAAAAAAGCCCCCGCCGTCGTGCCCAGAAACCAGTTGAGAAATCTCCTGCGATCCACCAGCTCGCCTATCGGCCATTGTGCCATCGCAACTCTCCTTGAACTTAATCTGCCCCGTTTACTTTTCTTTGCGTTCCATTCGCCGTATCTTCACGACGATGGCGCCGACCAGCGCCAGGATGATCGCCATGGACACGACCAGCCACCTGCGCCGGAAGCCTAATTCTTCAAGCGCCTTCACCCCCCGGGCATGAGCCTTTGCGCTGATCTGCAGACCGGGATCGACTTCCTTTTTCACCACCACCACCGAGAAAGCGTGAATCGCCGCGCGCGCTTTAACCAGCGCCGTCTTCGCCTCGCTGATCTCAAACTGGGCCTGGCTCACCTCCATGCCTGAATGCTCGGCCTTCAGCAAAATCGAATGCGCTTTATCGTATTCCTTCCGAAGCGAGTCGATCATCGTGCGCATTGCGGCAGCGCTCTTTCCCCCTGGATCCTCCGCCGAATGGCACCTGATGCACACGGCCTGCTCGCCGAGACCAATCATCTCGTCGCTGGTCTGAAGAATCTGGTGGTTATCGTGGCAGCTCGCGCATCCTGGGATCCCCATCTGGACGAATACTTTGGCATGACGGCTCTTATCGAAAAGCTCCGTATTCACAACATGACACTGCCCGCATACGTTCCCGACCCAAGAGATCCCCGGAGGACTAGCGCCATGATTTCCATGGCAGTCGTTGCATGTGGGCGCGGAGAGATCCCCTTTGACTGAAAGCAGGTTCCAGTGCACGCTCTTTTTGTATTTTTCGAGCTGGTCCGTGGGGATTTTGTACTGCGCCATGATCTTGGCCTCGGCGTGACAGGAGCCGCAAAGATCGGCGACCTTAAGCGGATGGACACTGGAGCGCGGATCCGAAGGCGGCCTGATAGAGTGGGTCCGATGGCAGCTCGCACAGGTCGCGACCTTCGGATCACCCGCCTCCTTCAGGCGACGGCCATGGACCGAGCTATTGTACTCGGTCACCTGATCCACCCGCAATGCCGGATTGTACTGCCGCATGAAACGGGCGTTGGAATGGCAGCGGCCGCAGACCTCCACGATCTTCGTTCCTTTGGGTTTGCCGATGTAACCTTTGGCCGGACTCATGGCGCTCATTTCCGCGTCCGTGGCGTCGCCGCCGT
>Ga0209212_1009540_pt1 | contig 10106 bp, 13 predicted proteins | sample RifGroC2_FD_183996 | JGI IMG/M metagenome (GOLD analysis project Ga0209212, IMG submission 183996) | Groundwater microbial communities from Rifle, Colorado, USA - Groundwater C2 (SPAdes) (version 2) | ecosystem: Environmental > Aquatic > Deep subsurface > Groundwater | place: Rifle, Colorado... | reverse complement strand
GCCTTAAACCCTAACTTTGCCAGATCAGCCCTTCTGCTTGGAGCTAATTCCCCAATTCCGCCAACCTGAATAGCAATAGAACTGAAATTCGCAAACCCGCAAAGCGCGAAACTTGCTATAACTATAGCCTTAGGAGAAAGAACAGCAGTAGTTCCATGAATCATAGGAACAAGATTTAAATAAGCAACGAATTCGTTGATTACCATTTTAGTTCCCATCAAACTGCCTACTGTAGCAGCTTCATGCCATGGAACCCCCATTAACCAAGCAAATACCGAGAAGATTCTTCCCAGAATACCGCTAAGACTTAAATGTTGAAGATCAATCCCAATAAATCCAAAATTAAGGCCGATATTTGCAGAAACAGCACCGGCTGCGCCTAAAATTGCGTCTATCATATTAATAAGAGCAATAAGCCCGATAAGCATTGCTATTACGTTTATTGAAATTCTCATGCCTTCGCTTGCGCCATGAGCAATTGCATCCAGAAGATTTGCGCTTGTTTTCTTAACTTCAAGCTTAATTTCACCTTTAGTTTCTGACTCTTGTGTTTCAGGGAAGACTAATTTGGAAATTACCAGCGCACCGGGAGCTGCCATAACACTCGCCGCAAGAAGATATTCCGCAGGAACACCCATTGAAATATAAACAGCCATAACCCCGCCGGCAATACAAGCCATACTTCCCGCCATTGAAGCAAGAAGTTCAGAGTTTGTCATGCTTGCCACATAAGGCTTAATAAGAATTTGGGCTTCTACCTGTCCTACAAATGCGCTTGCAGCGTTTGAAAGAGCTTCGCTTCCGCTTACACCCATAATTTTATAAACAATTTTTGCGACAAAGGCGACTACTTTTTGCATCAAACCTATGTGATAGGCAATATTTACAAGCACCGCCACAAAAATTATTGTCGGAATAAGCTTAAATGAGAAAATAAAACCGTTTCCCGTGCCAAGCACTTTTTCAAGAAGCGGCTGATTTGCAAGTCCGCCAAAAACAAAATCCCCGCCTTTATTAGCAAAATCAAGAAGATAACCTATACCCTTCCCGAGTTCTCCAAATATAAATTGCCCCCACGGGGTTTTAAGCACGAAAATCGCTATGCACAATTGAAAAATAAGCCCTGAAATTATCGTCCGCCAGTTTATAGCCTTTTTATTGTTCGACATAAGATAGGCTATGCCGAGTATCACAATAATTCCAAAAATTCCAAAAAATCTATCCAACTTCACACCCTCTATTTTTACTAATTATGGTTATTTTACTATTTGAGCTTTTTAATAACAAGAACATGTTTTTTAATAAATTAGGTCTTCATTACGAGGAAGAACCCACTTTTTTGATTAATTAACCTGAGTCGCTAATTAGTAAAAACACTTATCAATAGTGGGTTGTCATTCTGAGGACTTTAGTCCGAAGAATCTGTCCAAAAAAGAATTGAAGTTTAAAATCCAAAAGGGATAGATGTTTCGCTTTGCTCAACATGACAATTCAAAAATTAATTCACGACTCGAGTTAATTATCAAAAAAGAAGGGGGAAGACGAAGCGCCGACGCGGCAATCTATAAAGATTTAAATTTTTTGGATTGCTTCGGGCAAAGCCCTCGCAATGACAATTCACAACTTTTAGTTTTCTTTCCTTAACCCTGTATTATAAAAATAGCCTCTTCCGCATAAAAATTCGGGAGAAAATTATGAAAAATATCCTTTTTAACCTGTGCTTTATTCATATAAATTTCTTTTAAAATATTGATTTGTCTTTCCTGACAAAACTCTTTAAAATCATTTATGGTTAAAAGATGGATATTAGGAGTATTGAACCACTCAAAAGGAAGTATACTCGACTTGGGCATTCTTCCTTTCATAAATAAATGAAATCTTACACGCCAATAAGCGAAATTGGGGAAACTTATAACCGCTTTTTTGCCTGCGCGAAGCATTTCCTGTATTACATAATCAGGTCTGTGAGTACATTGAAGGGTTCTATTCAGGACAACATAATCAAAAGACTTATCCTGATAGTCTTTCAAGCCTTCATCAATATCTCCCTGAAAAACCGATAATCCTTTTTCAATACACTTAATTATATTGTCTTCGTTGATTTCAACGCCTCTACCTCTAACGTTTTTCTTGTCCTTAAGAAGTTTTAACAGTTCTCCGTCACCGCAGCCAAGATCAAGAACCTTTGCTTCAGGCTCTATCATCTGCATAATAATGTCATAATTAACATGAAGCCCCTGTGAGGTTTCATAATGCTGTCTGGCTTTTTTGTTATCCCGTGAAATTGTTTTTGTCATGTATTTATTATACCGTTTTTAAGTTTATTTTATCACGAAAAATCTTCATTATAAAAAACAAAGTGGCGAGCGAGTCGCCGAAGGCGACGGAAAGCGAGCCAAAAAATCTACTCTAGCCCCCTTCCTTGAGGGAGGGGGTTGGGGGTGGGTGTTAAAATCAAATTAACAATTACTTTTAAGGAACAAAATAAAAAACTCTTGTTTTACTTATTTTATCACCTTCTTGAAATTTTAAAACTTTTTGAGGTTTTTCAATATTAAATTTTCTTGCATAGCTTGTTTTTACAAGAATATTTTTTGCTTTTTTAATGATTTGTTTAAAAGATATATCTTTATTTTCCACTTCAACCCTGTCAGGGTATATTTTCAGGATTTTATAACTGTTGGGGTAAGTCACGACCGAAGGAAGCGAAATAAAAAGTTTTCCGGCTATGTTTTTTACGGCATAATTGTGATGATGTCCGCTTAAAACCAGTTTCACCTGCGGATATTTGTTTATAACATTTAAAAACTCGTCAGAGTTTTGCAAAATAAATTTTTTCCAGACAGTTTTGTCAGAAATTGTTGCCTGAAAAGCGGGATGATGCATAACAATCATAATAAACTTATCAGGATTGGCTTTTAAAGTATTATCAAGCCATAAAATTTCTTCAGACGGCAATTTACCTTCAAACTTATTCTCAACAGAAGTATCAAGACCAATTAAAAGAGTATTTTCTGCCGGCTGTTGAACCCAATATGTTAATTCAGGATTATCAAATCCGTTTCTTCTGAATTCGGCGCAAAAATCATGTTTTGTGTAACCATTTTTCAAGTCAGCATCTCTATCACCAAGTATTGCAAAATATTTAAAACTTATATCTTCAATACTGTCAAGAAAAAGAGGCAAATCACTCAACGCATTGTCATCATTATCCGTCAAATCACCGCCAAAAACCACAAAATCAAGGTCGGGAATTATTTTTATGCTTTTGATTACATCCTGAAAAATTACAAAACTTTCTTTATAAAGAATCCAGCCGTCTTCATCTTTAAACGAAACGTGCGTATCAGGAAGAAAAACCATTTTAAGGGGTTTAAAATTTTGATAATCCGAAAATTCGTCATTGCGAGGAGCTTGCGACGAAGCAATCCAACTATTATTGGCTAATAAATGGATTGCTTCGCTTCGCTCGCAATGACATATTGATAGCAAAAACAAAATTGCTATTATAAATAAGTAATACCTTTTTGTCACTTCCTATACTCGTTTAAAAAATTTAACTTGCCTGAACTTTATCAAGCACTATACTTTCATCATCCAGCTCAAACTTTGTGTGAAGAGCTTGTATGGCATCATTAGCCCGCTCTTTATCGACAAGACAGCTAATTTTAATTTCACTTGTAGCAATCATCTTAATATTAATATTTTCATCGGCCAACGCTTCAAACATATCGGCAGCAATACCGGGTCTGTCAATCATTCCTGCGCCGACTATACTGATTTTTGAAATATTGGTGTCCACTACGATTTCTTTTGCTTTTAAAGCCTTTTTAAGATCTTCAAGTACAGAAAGAGCTTTGCCTAAATCAGCCTCATCAACCGTAAACGCAATATTATTGGCATTATCTTCTTCCAGAGACTGAATAATCATATCAACGCTTATATTATTTTTTGAAAGCGATCCAAATACCTTTGCGGCAATGCCCGGCTGATCGGGAACTTTTAAAATTGCTATTCTTACCTGTGAATTATCTGCGGCAACGCCGCTAACCGCTCTATAAATCTCCATATTTTCAACTCCTAAAATTAAAGTTCCGGGATCGTCAAGATAAAAACTGCTTCTCACCCTCATAGGCACATTAAATTGGTTTGCAGTCTCAACTGACCTCGGATGAAGTACATTAGCTCCAACTCTTGCCAATTCAAGCATTTCTATATAAGAAATTTGATCAAGCCTGCTTGCCTTTGGAACACATCGGGGATCCGCAGAGTAAACAGCTCTTACATCAGTGTAAATATCGCACCTGTCAGCTTTTAAAGCCGCTGCCAGCGCGACTGCCGTTGTATCAGAACCGCCTCTTCCAAGAGTTGTAATTTCTCCTTCCAGAGTCACTCCCTGAAATCCTGCCGCAACAACAATTTTACCGTCAGCAAGGCATTTTTCAAGCTTTTCTGTTTTAATATCAATAATTCTTGCTTTTGAATGAACGCTCTCTGTAAGAATTCCAATCTGGGAAGCAAGAAGACTTACGGCAGGATAACCTGCTTCATGGATAGCCATGGTCAAAAGGGCTATAGAAACTTGCTCTCCTGTAGAAAGAAGCATATCCATTTCTCTGCTGTCAGGTTTTTCGGAAAGTTCTCCCGCCAGTTTTACAAGATAATCCGTTGTGTGTCCCATTGCAGAAACCACTACCACAACCTGATTTCCGTTTTTATATTCTCTAATTACGGCGTTAGCGACATTTTTAATTTTTTCAGAATCTGCTACTGATGTTCCGCCAAATTTTTGAACTACAATGCCCATATCTCTTACTTTCTCTTTTTTATTTTTCTATTTTTTGAGGTCGCAATTTGCGACTTCAAAAATTTCTATTAAACAGATAACAAAATTAAGATTTTTCGGTAGCAATTGTATAAGCATAATAAGATGCCAGTATTAATACAGCAAACATACTAATTATCATTGCAATACCGCCAAAATAATATTCAGACATTTTTAAGCTCCTTTAATAATTTTCTGATTCTTTTATCAAGAAAAAATAAACCTATTATTAAACTAAATGAAACTAAAATAAATGAAGTTATAGTAAATATTTTACAAGGAAATTTATTGTTAACCAACCAACCAATACCGCCATTAGTTAGAAAAACACCTGTCCATAACAAAGGAACTATTGTTTTATAATAACCGATTTTTTCTTTTAAAAAATCTTTATCCATTACTTAATTCCACATTTTTCAGCATAAATTTATTATATTACACCCTATATTAATTTAATTGTAACAAATTGTAAACACCGACAATAAAATCATGCAAGTTTTTATATTCACATGATTTGTATAAATAGAAATTAATCAGGAAGTTAAAAAATTAGTTAAATATTATATGTATTAATTGAGCAAAACCCGGAAAGAAAATAGAAAAATGATGAATTTTAGTGTTAACTCAGTTCAACCAAATTATGGAAAACAACAGGTAGGTTTTAGCGGAAAAAAAGTAATTTTGACGCAAGCAGCACAAATTTTAGAAAAGAAAACCGCTCAATATGCCGGACAGGTTGGTGCAACACCAGAGCATATCCAATCTAAGTCTTCAAAACCAACCTCATTGCTTAATTACATAATAGAAAAGCTAAAACGATAATAAGATTTATTAAAATTATTTAACTATAAAATTATGCAGTTTTTTATATTCACATGATTTGTATAGATAGAAATTAATCAGGAAGTTAAAAAAAATTAATTAAATATTATATGTATTAATTGGGCAAAACCCAGAAAGAAAATAGAAAAATGATGAATGTATCCCTCAATACAACAAATTATGCTGTAAGGCATAAAAGTAATCAAAAAATAGGATTTGGAATGGTTACCCTTGAACAACTAGGACCCGACACATTTAATAAAAAGGAAATTAAAAAACTTGCTAACGAATTTTCTCTTAAAGTTGATAGTTTTTATCCACAACACGTTATGCTTAAGGCTGATTTACATAAATTATTAAAAGAGAATCCACAAGAAAAAAATATAAAAACTCTTGGAGCTAAAAAAGAAATGGCGTTTGTTGATCAAGAATTACAAATTATGAATCAAGAAAGAACACCTTATCCCAAAAGTGATCTTTCACCTGAAGGTAGTTTTTATGGAGAAGATCCAAAAAGCGGATATAGAGTAAATTACTATAATAATTAAACGAAATATTTCTTGTTAAAAAACGGTGAGTAAAAAATTCACCGCTTTTTAGTCTCTAATATCGTTTAAATTATTTAAAATCTTCTGTTAAATCATCTTTTCTTAATTTAATTGCTGCATATAAAAGAATTAAACCACCTATAATTGCACCTATTATCATTACAATTTCATCAGCAGACATAATTTTATTCTCCTTTTTTCTTTAAAAAATTTATTCTTCTTTCAATCATAACACCTTTTTTAAGATAATTCATAAGAAATATTAAAGAAAATACAAAACCTATAATCATCATTATTATTTTCGGAATTAAAGGAAAATGAGAAAGCGTTATGCTTACACTACCGCCAAAAGAACCTAAAAATGCGACCCAAAAATGTGTTTTAGCATCTCTTAAATAATCTATTTCTTTATCCAAACCTTTTAACATAAAAATGATGCTCCCTCCTGTTATTATAATTGCGAATTTTAACCGATAATATCATCTAAATTCTTGCCATAATCAAGCTTTTCCAAACTCTTGTTAAGATAAAGATGAATAAGCCCTCTTTGATCAGGATATTCATGATTTAATCTTCTAAATTCCTGTTCAAAAAACTCAAAATCCCCGTTTTTTGCCTTTATAAAAGCAATATTAGCCAGAGAATCAATATGATTCGGGTCAATTTCCAGAACTTTATTAAAGAATTCGGCAGCTTGCGCCAAATAAATATCATCTTTATAATAATCAGCCATTTCTATATATGTTCCGCCTACAAAAAACAAAGCAGGCACAAATTTCGGGTCTTTAAAAAGCAATTCATGAAATATAGCCAGAGCTTCATCAAAAAGTTTCAGCCTTATCAAGGCTTCACCTTTTCCAATATAAGCCGGCAACATATCAGATTTAATTTTTATTGCGTTATTAAACTTTTCTATTGCATCTTTTAAAGTTTTATCATCTTTTGAGAGAATTATTCCGTAAATCATACAAACCTGCGCAGAATCAGGAGCCATTTTATAGGCTCTTCTTATTTTTCTTATTGCCTCTTTATCATCTCCAACTTCATTAAGTGCTACAGCATAACCCACATAAGAATCTAAATGCTCTGAATCCTCATTTATAGCCTTTTGATAATATTCAATAGCACTCTTATAATCATTTAAAGTGCTATACGCTGAAGCTATCATATAATTTGCCTCTGTTTTCTTAAGATTGAACTTAGAAGCTTCTTTATATCTTTCTATTGCAAGTAAAGTATTACCTTTAATACTGGCTATAGTGCCCAACTTCATATAAGCTTCAACATAACGTGTATCTTTTTCAACAACAGAAAGCAATATTTCTTCCGATTTATCCAAATCTCCAATCTCTGCAAGTGAAATAGCCAAATAATACATTACTTGTGTTTGATCAGGTTTGATTTCGATAGATTTATTAAGTTTATTAATTGCCTCAAAATGCTCCCCGTATTTTTGAAGCGTAATTCCCCAGCAAAGATAAAGATGCGCATTTTCAGGATTTGTTTTTTCAGCAATTTTATAATACTCGATTGATTTATCATATTTCTTCATCTCTGTTAAAATTTCAGCAATATTAAGCTGAAAATCCACTTTTGAAGGGGTCATATCCAAAGCCAGCTTGCCTTTTTCATAAGCATCCTCTAACTGATACTGTTTTAAAAGACATATTGACCAATAATACCAGGCATCAGGATTGTTTGGATTGATTTTTGTGGACACAACAAATTTTTCTACAGCTTCATCATATCTTTCCAGCTCAACCAGAACAACTCCCCAGAGAAAAATTGCCTGATGCGCTCTAGGACTAAGATTTACAGCTTTCTTAAACTTTGTTTCCGCTAATTGTTTTTGATTTTGTCTTGCAAGAGCAATTCCCCAATTAACGTAAATTTCAGCATTTTTAGAGTTTAAATCAAGCGCTTTTTGATACAACTCCTCTGCTTCATTAAATTTACCTGTTTCAACAAGGGCCGCTCCCCATAAAGCATAAGATTTTATACATTTTGAGTCTATTTTTAACGCTTTTCTGAATTTTTCTATGGCTTCATCGTATTTCCCTTGTGTAGCAAGAGCTATCCCCCAGTTATTAAAACTTTCAGGGGTTTGTGGTCGCATATAAGTTGACGATTCAAATTTTTCTAAAGCTTGCTCAACCTCACCGGAATTTGCCAGATAAATTCCCCAGTTAACATAAGCTCTTGAAGGAATAGCAACTTCTTTTGTGACAGCTCTATAACTTAAAATGGAATTATTAAATTTTAAAACCTTATCGATAAGTTTTTTTATAAATTTTATCATCCACTCTACTCGGATTTTTATAGATAACTCAACTTTGTATTATTATTGTTTATGTCAGCAACTTAATTTTTAACTGTCATTGCGAGGCTTGAAACGTTTTTTAATTCATTATTTTTTCTTACGAAGCAATCTTCCAAATGACACCACACTACTTTGGAAGATTGCTTCGTTTGTCAATTTAAATTTATAATTCATTCTTTATGCCTCGCAATGACAATCTTAGCTAATTGACAATTCGAGTTTTAATAAAAATTATAACAGAAAAATTCTATGAGGTTTTTTAAAAATAAAATGACAAAAAAAATTCTTGAAATAAAAGACATTGGACTTGTTCATCTTTATAAAGTCAAAAATGCTAAAAATTTAAGAATTATTTTGAAACCGCATAAACCGCCAAGAATTACAGTTCCTTTCAGAATACCTTTTAAAACAGCTGAAGATTTTATACACTCAAAAATATTCTGGATAAAAGAAAACATTGAAAAACTAAAACAAATAGAAAACAAGAAAAAACCTTTTGACGAAAAGACAATAGAAAATTTGCGTTTAGAAGCAAAAAATTACATTCCTGAAAGGGTTAAACAACTTTCAGAAAAGCATAATTTAAACTATAACAGGGTTTTTATTAAAAATTTAAAATCAAGATGGGGAAGCTGCTCTGCTAAAAACAACATTAATCTGAATCTTCATCTTATGAATTTGCCTCCCCAACTTATTGATTATGTAATTTTGCATGAACTGGCGCATACAAAAGAAAAAAATCATGGCAAAAACTTCTGGAATTTATTAAGTTCTTTTGTTGTTGAGGCAAGAGAACTTAATAAAGAACTTAAAAAATATTCTATAAATCTTTAAAAATCTTGTTCATTCTTATTTAAACTGATAAGATAATTTTTATAAAAAACATTTATTTTTATTTCAAAAAAGTGTAATATTGATTTTAATTGCCAATTATCCTGTACCATTTTAAATCCGGTAAAAGTAAAAATATGCAAACCTCGGATCCGTCTAATAAGATATTTGCTAAAACTGTGAATGACTATACAGAGCTTATAAAAACTGTAGCGCGTATTGAATATTCAAGGCTGTCTTTATCTACACATATTATAGATTATTCCGAATTAGTAAATATAGGAGCAACATCTGTATATGTTGTTTTGTCTTCTCATCCTGCTGCTAAGCATACGGATGCTTATTTATCTACAGCCATTAAATGGGCAATAAGAAATGAATTTCGAAGGCGTTATAAATGGTATTCATGCAAATATTTATCAAAAGAATTTGACGATGATGATGAAGAAAATGAAGAATTAAACGAAAACAATATCAGAGAAGCAATATATGAAACGATTTTTTCTATAGAAGAACTTGCGGAAGCTGATAATCCGGTTCAAATAGAAGACACTGCTTTTACTCCCGATCAGAGAATAGAATTTCTTGAAATGAGCAAAGCTATAAGAGAAGCAATGAAAGGGCTCCCTCCTCGAGAAAAAATGGTACTTGAAATGAGGTTTTATAAAAACAAAAAAGTTAAAGAAATAGCAACAGAATTAAATGTAACATCCTCAAGAATTACAAGGATTATTCAAACAGGACTTGATAGAATAAAACT
>Ga0209212_1009539_pt1 | contig 10106 bp, 9 predicted proteins | sample RifGroC2_FD_183996 | JGI IMG/M metagenome (GOLD analysis project Ga0209212, IMG submission 183996) | Groundwater microbial communities from Rifle, Colorado, USA - Groundwater C2 (SPAdes) (version 2) | ecosystem: Environmental > Aquatic > Deep subsurface > Groundwater | place: Rifle, Colorado... | reverse complement strand
CCCGTCCTCGGCAAGGAGGCAGCCGCCACCAACCTCCCCTGGGTGATCCGCACGGAGGAACTGACCCGGACATTGCGGGTCCGTTCGGCCCGCCTGCTCAATGACCTGGAGGCAATGGCCTGGGGTGTTCCCCTTCTGCAAAAGGGGGATCTGCTGATGCTCCACGAAGGCAAGGCCGCCCCCGGCGGGGCACTGGGGATCATCGCCCCCGGAACCGGCCTCGGAGAGGGGTTTCTGACCCGCGAGGGGGAGAGTTACCGGGCCCACTCCTCGGAAGGGGGACACGCCGACTTCGCACCGACCAACGATCTGGAGATCGGATTGCTGCAATACCTCCTCCGCCGCTACCCGCATGTCAGTTACGAACGGGTCTGTTCCGGACTCGGCATCCCCAATGTCTACGAATACATGAAGGAGGCTCGCTTCGCCGCGGAGCCCAACCGGGTCTTGGAAAAGCTCGCCCGGACGGAGGACCAAACTCCGATCATCATCGAGGCGGCGCTCGATCCGGTCAGTCCCTGCCGGCTCTGCCGGGAAACCATAGATCTGTTCGTTTCCATCCTCGGCGCCGAGGCGGGCAATCTGGCCCTGAAGGTCATGGCGACGGGCGGCATCTATCTGGGGGGCGGCATCCCGATCCGTCTCGCAAACATTCTGGGCAGCGGACCGTTCATGGAAGCCTTCCTCCGCAAAGGGCGTTTTTCGCATCTTATGGAGCGAATACCTGTTCATGCGATCCTCAACCCGAAGGTCGCCCTGATCGGTGCGGCCGCCTGCGGCCTGAACGAGCCCGCGGGGTGAATCCGGAGGGAAAGCCGGCTTTCCGCCGTTGCATCCGCCTGAGCGGTCTCGCATAAAGGGGGCCGCTGCACATTCTGCCGCGGGAAGATCGCCGGCGTCTGGAGCTGAGCGGGAATGACACAAAAAGACACATTTCAGAAGTCTCGAAAGGAGATCCGCTATGAGTTTCATGCAAATCGGTATGCCGTTCGTCTCCTTCAGCCTGGGGCTCACCGTGGCCTGCCAGGCGGGAAAGGGAGGGGGCGAGGTCCGTCCCCCCGCCGTGGCCGGGAAGTTCTACCCGGAATCAGCGTCCGTCCTCAGGCTCGCCATTGAAAAATTCATGCAGGACGCCCTGCCGGCACAGGCAAGGGAACCTCTCGCCATCGTCGTCCCCCATGCCGGCTATATCTACTCCGGCCAGATCTGCGCCGACGGCTACAGCCAGGTCAGGAACCGGCCCTACGACATCGTCGTCATCCTGGGCACCAACCACACGGCCCCCGGCCTCCGGAAGATCGCCCTCTACCCGGGCGGCGGCTTCCGGACCCCCCTGGGAACCGCCCCGGTGGACGGAGAGATCGTCTCGGCGCTCCTGGCGGCCAACCCCGACTGTAAGGCCGACGCGGCGCCCCACGCCCACGAACATTCGGTCGAGGTCCAGGTTCCCTTCCTCCAGGTCCTTTTTCCGAAGGCAAAGATCGTCCCAGCGATCGTCGGTGAGGCGGATGCGGCCCTCTTTAACCACTTCGGCGCCGCCCTGGCCCAGGTCCTGAAAGGGCGCCGGGCGCTCATCGTCGCGAGCTCCGATCTCTCCCATTACCCATCGGCGGCGGATGCGGAGATTGTAGACGGAAAGACGCTGGCGGCGATCCTCTCCCTCGATCCGGCGGTGCTCCACGCCGCCATTCAGGCGCAGGCGGCCCGCCGCATCCCGAACCTCTCCACAAGCGCCTGCGGCGAGGCCCCGATCATGGCGGCGATGGCCGCCGCGAAGGCCATGGGCGCGACCGGCGGGAGGATCATCAGCTACGCCCACTCAGGGGATCTCCCCATCGGGGAACAGGAGCGCGTCGTCGGCTACGGCGCGGTCGTTCTGGGGTCCGGCCTGGAACCCGCCAAAGAGGCCGCTCCGGTTGTACCCGCTGTCGACCGACACCTCACGCCCGAAGACAAGAGGGCGCTCCTCGCCCTCGCCCGGGAGACGATCTCCCGCTACCTGACGACGCAGATGGTCCCCCTGCCCAGGGGGTTCAGTCCCGCCGCGATGGAACAGCGCGGGGTCTTCGTCACCCTGAAGAAGCACGGGAATCTGCGCGGCTGCATAGGGAGGATGATCCCGGACCGGCCGCTTGCCACCCTCGTCGGAGCGATGGCCCTCCAGTCCGCCTTCGAGGATCCCCGCTTCCGCCATGTCGCTCTGGAGGAGGTGCCAAAGCTGGAGATCGAAATCTCCGTCCTGACGCCCATGAAACCGGTCTCCGGCCCCGGCGACATTGTCGTCGGCAGGGACGGCGTCCTCCTTCAGAAGGGAGGGCGCTCGGCGGTCTTTCTCCCCCAGGTCGCCCCGGAACAGGGGTGGGGAAGGGATGAAATGCTGGATCAACTCAGCCTGAAGGCCGGACTCCCTCCCGGGGCCTGGAGGGAGGGGGCGAGGTTCTCCACGTTTCAGGCCCTGGTCTTCGGTGAAGCATGACCATGAAGAAAAAGATGATCACCGCCGTCCTGCTCGTCCTTCTGGGCATCGCCGCCCTGATCGCCTACCCGGTCCTGAGGATCCGCTGGGCGCCTTCCGTCTCCCCTCCTCTACCCGCCGCTGCTCCCGAAGAGATCGGTCGCCTCCGCGCTCATGTGGAAGAACTCAGCATCCTGATCGGCCCGCGCAGCGTCCTGGATTACTCAAATATCGAAGCGACCCGGCGGTATATTTTCGCCACGCTCAGGGCGCTCGGGTACGACCCCATTCTCCAGACTTATGACTACCGGGGGAGACCGTTCAGCAACGTGATCATCTCGATCCCGGGGACGGGAAAGAGGGAAGAGACGGTTCTGATCGGCGCCCATTATGACACGGTGGACGGAACGCCCGGCGCCGACGACAACGCGAGCGGCGTGGCCGTTCTGCTCGAGATCTGCCGGATACTGAAGGGTTCCTCGCCCGGAAGGACCCTGAAGATGGTCTTCTTCGTCCTCGAGGAGCCTCCCGCCTTTCGGACCCCATTCATGGGAAGCGCGGTCTGCGCCAGGGAGGCGAAGGCCGCCGGGGAGAAGATCAGCGCCATGATCTCCCTCGAGATGCTCGGATACTACAGCGAAAAGAAGGGGGGGCAGGCCTTCCCCCTCCCCCTAATGGGCCTGATGTTCTCGACGACGCCCGACTTCATCGCCGTCGTGGGTAATCTCAATTCGGCGGGTCTGGTCCGGCGGATCGCCGGCTTGCTGAAGCGGGGGTGCGATATCCCTGTGGAGACCCTCGCCACGATGGGCTTCGTCCCCGGCGTCGACTTCTCCGACCACCGGTCCTTCTGGGAGTTCGGCTGGCCGGCCGCGATGATCACCGATACGGCCTTCTACCGAAACCCGAACTACCACGGCGAAAGGGACACCATCGCGACGCTCGATTTCGACCGGATGAGCCGGCTCCTCAAGGGGCTGGTGAAGACGGTCGAGGATCTCTGCAACACCTAACATGTCCCCCCGTGTGACCGGTCCCGGCGTCGGGCCCGCGCCAGAAACCTCCGACACAGAGGGGTTCTCTTCGTATCTTCCCGTTATTATAATGTTTTCAATAGTTCAATCGGGAGTTCATCCCCCCATCGACCCGGCCTGTCTGATCTTTTCTCTCAGGAAGGCGACCGTTCCGGCCATATCTACGGCCGTGGTGACTGCCGTAACCACGGCTACCCTGCGCGCCCCCTCGGCGAGCACCTGCCCAATGTTGGCGCCGGAAATGCCTCCCATGACGGTGAAGGGTACTTCAAGACCCGCGGCGACACCTGCAATGGCCTCCGGTCCCAGAAACCGTTTCACACCCTCCTTGTGCGGAAAAAAACTTGTGTGGAAAAAAACTTTGACACACGAGGTCGTTTATCCCATACTTCTCTCCGACAAAAAGAGGACTCTTGTCAAAGAAAGGCTGCCCTGATCGTCTTTCTTTGAAGGCAAGAAGAAATAAGGAGAGAGGGGTAGGGAGTTAAGGGGTAAGGTGTTATGGAAACAATCGATTCTAAGCTTGAGCGACTTCGCTCATTATTGACAGAAATGGGAGGCGTGGTCATCGGCTACTCCGGCGGCGGCGACAGCACGCTGCTCGCGGCCGTGGCTAAGGAGGTCCTGGGGGATCGCGCGTTATATGTGTTGGCCTCTTCGGAAACCTATCCCCTATCGGAAGAAGAGGAAGCTTTGGAAACAGCCGGCAAGCTGGGGCTCACCGTGACCAGGATAGAAACCAGCGAACTTGAAAACGAAGACTTCGCGGCCAACACCCCCGACCGATGCTTCTTCTGCAAGAGAGAGCTGTTCGGCAGGCTTGTCGAGATCGGCAGGGAACACGGCATCAACCGGGTAGCCGATGGTGCAAACGTCGACGATCTGGACGACTACAGGCCGGGCAAACGCGCCGCTGCGGAGCTCGGGGTCAGGAGCCCGCTGCGCGAAGCCGGCTTTACCAAGAAAGATATCCGCGAAATATCGCGTCGGATGGGACTCCCGACCTGGAATAAGCCGTCGTTCGCCTGCCTTTCTTCCCGCATTCCTTACGGTACGAAGATCGACCGTGATATTCTCCGGCGTCTCGACAAAGCGGAGCGGTTCATGAAGGAACTGGGTTTCCGGCAGGTGAGGGTCCGGCACCATGGGGATATTGCGCGGATCGAGGTCGAGGCCGAGGAAATACCGCGCCTCGCGTCTCCTGAAATCAGGCGGCAGGTGACGGAAAAGTTCAAGGAATTGGAGTATCTTTATACGACCCTGGATCTAAACGGCTACCGGATGGGAAGCATGAACGCCGTTCTGGGCAGGGAGAAGAAGGCATAACGGGGGTAAGGAGAATGGATTCCAAGCGGCTCAAAAAAATCCTCGAAAAGGTGAAATCCGGCGATCTGCCCGTCGATGAGGCGTTCAACAGCCTGCGCACCCTTCCCTATGATGATGTAGGATACGCGAAGATCGATCTGCACCGCAGCATCCGCACCGGTTTCCCGGAGGTCGTTTTCTGCCAGGGGAAAACCAGCGAGCAGGCCGTCGAAATCGTAAAAAGGCTCGCCGGACACCACGTAAAAGTCCTCGCGACCCGCGTGGCGCCTGACGTCGCCGAGAAAATAGCCGGAACTGTCGCAGGTTGCACCTACCACGGCGTCGCTCGGCTCCTGGTTGTCGACGGGTCAAAGGTGAAGACCAAAAAGGCGGCTGAAGACGGAAAGTACGTGATGGTACTCTGCGCGGGGACGGCTGACCTCCCCGTGGCGGAGGAGGCCGCGGTCACGGCGGAGTCGATGGGCAGCCGGGTCGAGCGCGCCTACGACGTTGGCGTCGCCGGCCTGCACCGACTTTTCGACCAGAAGGACAGGATCATGCAGGCGAACGTCCTGATCGTCGTGGCCGGGATGGAGGGGGCGCTTCCGAGCGTCGTCGGGGGAATGGTCGCCTGTCCGGTGATCGCCGTTCCGACGAGCGTCGGCTACGGCGCGAGCTTCGGAGGGCTTGCCGCGCTGCTGGCGATGCTCAACTCCTGCGCCGCCGGCGTCGCCGTCATGAACATCGACAACGGCTTCGGGGCCGGCTATTTCGCGCACCTGGTGAACCGATGACGGCTTCGTAAACTGAGTATTTTACAGATTTTTTTCGGGAGCATTCACCGATGTTGATTGCCTATTTCGACTGTTTCGCAGGAATCAGCGGCGATATGACGCTCGGGGCGCTCATCGCCGCGGGAGCGGACCCGGAGCAGTTCCGGGACAAACTCGCCGGCCTCGGCATCGGGGGTTACAGAATCGAGATCGGCAGGAAGATCAATGGATACATCGAGGCAACGGACGTCCGCGTGGTCCTCGACGATCACCATCACCACGAGCGCCGGCGTCTAAAGGAGATACTGAAGACGATCCATAAAGCAGACTTCTCCGAAAGGGTGAAGCAGACGGCCGAGCGCATCTTCAGGAGACTTGCCGATGCCGAAGGCAGGGTGCACGGCAGCTCTCCGGAAGAGGTGCATTTCCACGAGGTAGGGGGGGTGGACGCCATCGTCGACATCGTCGGCGCGGCCATCTGTCTCGAGATGCTCGGCTGGCCGAAGGTCATCGCCAGTCCGATGCCTACCTTTCATGGCTACGTGACGGGCTCCCACGGCGTCTTTCCGCTGCCCGCGCCGGCCACCGCCGAGATCCTGCGGGGGGTTCCCTGGCGGAAGCTCGACATCGAAGGGGAACTGGTTACGCCGACCGGCGCGGCGATCATCAGGGAACTCGCCTCCGGTTTCGGACCGCTTCCCGCCATGACCATCGTGAGCATCGGCTACGGCGCCGGAAAGAGCGATTTCGGCATTCCTAACGTGCTTAGGGTCATACTCGGAGAGGAGTCCGCTTCTGTTTCCGGATCCGGTCCCGAAGGCGTCTCCGTCATCGAGACGAGCATCGACGATCTCAATCCCCAGTTCTATGAAACCGCCATGGAGCGGCTTTTCGCCGCGGGCGCACTCGACGTCTTCATGAGCCCGATCCAGATGAAGAAGAACCGGCCGGGGACGCTCCTGTCGGTGATCTGCGATCCGGGCCGGGCGGAGGCGATCGCGGCCGTCGTCCTGGCCGAGACCTCGACGTTCGGCGTCAGGATCTCCCGGTGGGAGCGCATCTGCCTTGATCGCCGCTGGGAGGAAGTCGTCACGGCGTTCGGGAAGATCCGGATCAAGATCGGGGAGCGGGACGGCAGGGTGATCACGGCCTCCCCCGAGTACGAGGACTGCAAAAGGGCCGCAATCGAACACGGCGTGGCGGTCCGGCACGTCTACGAAAGCGCCGTGGCCCTATTCAAGGCGGGAAGATTGTAAGACAGAGGAGCAGATGCCCGGAAGGCCGACCTCCGTACGGAAGAACCCATTTCTCCGATCCGCTGAGGAGTGCGTTTAACGCATGTGCCGGCAGGAAGAGTCGAAGAAAGCAGGAGGCAATCATGGAAAAACCTTGGCACAAGTTGTGGCCCGACGTTTATCCCAAGTCTTTGAAGTACTACGAGGGCAGCGTCGTTGATTTCATGGAGGCCAGCGTTAGAAGGTTTCCGGAGCGGACGGTTTTCATTTTCATGGGAAAGGCCATGACCTACCGGGAACTGCACGATCAATCCCTGAGGCTGGCCACGGCCCTGGCCGACCTGGGTGTAAAAAAGGGGAACCGGGTGGCCCTGTTCATGCCCAATTGCCCCCAGTTTGCCGTGGCCTATTACGCAGCTTTGAAAATTGGGGCCATCCTGACCATGTGCTCGCCCCTGAACAGCGAAGCGGAGCTCAAATACCAAATCGACGACTCCGGGGCTGAGACCCTCATCACACTCAAACTCAATCTCCTCATGAATAAGCTGCTCAAGGTCAAGGACCAAACCGGTCTGAAGAGAATCATCGTCTCCGGCCTGGATGAAGCCCTTCCCGCGGTAAAAAAATACGGCTTCCTGCTTCTTAAAAGAAAAAATATTGCATCCATTAAAAGCGATTCCGCTGCTGGAATCTACCTCTTCAAAGATCTCCTGGCCAAATATCCGCCCAATCCACCCCAGGTGATAATCCATGGAAAGGAGGACGTGGCGGTTCTGGCCTATACCGGCGGGACCACGGGGCTTTCCAAGGGCGCCGTGATTACGCACTACAATACCATCGTTAACGTCAGCCAGGTTATTAATTGGAACGCCTCCACCTTTGGAAATAGGGTTATTGAGGACCTCACACCGGAAAACTGCAACGCCCAAGGCTCGCACTTTATGGCCGTCAATGTTGTTCCCTGGTTTCATGCCATGGGGACCGTCGCTTATTTAAACTATCCAATCTTCGTCGGTACGACCACTTACATACTCCCGAGATTCGATCCGGGCGAGTATTTGAAAGTCCTCAAGAAGTACCCGATCGAGGCCATGGGCGGCGCGCCTCCGATTTATACCTCCTTGCTGAATCATCCGGATTTTCCCAAGTATGCTCCTTATTTCATGAAAGTCAAAATCGCCGCCAGCGGAGCCGGCCCCCTGCCGGTAGAATATTTGAACAAGATGAAAGAAGTCATCGGAGGGGTTTTTGTGGAGGGCTATGGGATGACCGAGTGCACCATGGCCATTTGTCTCAATCCGGCCGCCAGGGAAGCGGTCCGCAAACCAGGCTCCGTCGGTATTCCCATTTTCGATTCCGAGATCAAAATTGTGGACTTGACCGATGATACTAAAGAAATGCCCATCGGCGAAGAAGGGGAGATCCTCCAGAAGGGGCCCCAGGTCATGAAAGGCTACTGGAACAAGCCCGAAGAGACGGCCAGGGCCTTAAAAGATGGCTGGCTTCACTCGGGCGACATCGGCAAGTTGGACAATGACGGTTACCTTTACATCGTGGACCGCATCAAGGACATGATCAAGTATAAAGGCTACAACGTATTTCCCAGAAACCTGGAGGAGATCCTCTATCAGCATCCCAAGATCAAGGAGGCGGCGGTCATCGGCATTCCCGACCCGGCCGTTACTGAGTACCCCCGCGCCTATGTGGTCCTGAAAGAGGGTAAAACGGCCACCCCGGAAGAAATCATGGATGATATCAACACCCAGGTGGCCGGCTACGAAAAGATTCGGGAAGTGGTCTTTCGTAATGAACTGCCTGTGAACTTGGCCGGAAAGGTCTTGAAGAGGGAGCTAAAAAAGGAGGCCCTGTCCGAAAGAGAGGCCAAGGGGAAGCCGTTTGCCTACACCACTTCGCGATAGACGTCGGGATGGGGCCGAGAAATGACGACAGAGTTGACCAGCAGGCCGCGTTCGGCGATCACGAGCTTGGCCGCATGCGCGGCCGATTGAACTGCGGCGACGTCGCCGGTCATCGTAAAGTATGCCTTGCCGCCGAGGGCCATTGCCAGGCGGATTTCCAACAGCGTCACATTTGCAGCCTTAGCTGCGGCGTCAGCCCCCTCCAGCAATGAGGCAACGCTGAATGATTCTACAATTCCCAGCGCACCAACCTGTTCCGGCACTTGCGAACGGCCAAGAGCGGCGAAGACGTCGGCGTGAACGTTCGAAATGATGAATTTATCGATAATACACCCGTTTGCCTCGATGACACCCGCCTCTACTGCGCGCTGCACGGCGCCGACCGCGCCGCCGATCAACACCATGTATTTGCCGGAGCAAATGCTGCGCGACAGGATGAGCTGGATGTCGGCCGCTTTCAGCATCGCGTCGGCTACGGCAAAGCCGGCGGCGATGCTGGAGAGTTCAATCAAACCAATGGATTTCCCGTTCATGCTTGCCTCGTCAAAATAATGAGGTCATCGGTGACCTCGGCGACGATCCCGGCTATCGGCGCATGGATGATCGCGCCCAGGTCCTTGTCGGAAATCTCGCCCAACGGCTGCCCGACCGTGATCTCGTCGCCTTTTTTCACAATTGGCTTGTTCGGCGCGCCGGCCGCTTGTTTCAGCGGCAGAATGACTTGACGCGGTGTGACGGCGATGTCCTGCCACGGCGCGGGCACATCGTATTTCTCAAGGGCAAATTTCTTCATCAACATCTTGATCGGCACGCGCCGGCCGTCGTGCAGCGGATGCGGTCTGGTCGGCGCCGCGCCGGTCCATCTGATGTTCGCGGCTCGCATTTCGGTTTTCGACGCATCACAAGCTTCCTTCGGGAAAAGTGATTCGGGGCAGGCATAGAGCGTGCAAAGCCCGCACGCGCAGCAGTTTACTGCCATCTGGTTCCAGTAACTCTTGTCGGTAGCGGTGAATGCCAGGCTGCGCATGACCTGGTGCGGTTCGACCGCGTAGCCGAGCAGGTAACGCGGACATAACTCGGTGCAGTAGCGGCATTGGTCGCAGGCTGACTTGCCGATGCGCGATTTGAGCGGGTCGGGCTTGAGCTTGCGTTTCTTGTATTCCGCAGCGAGACCGTCGCAGGTCAGCACGCCGTTCTTGTAGGCCGACGGACCAGGCTTGAAGTAGGTCATCTTGACCTTCTTGCCGGCCACGAGTTCCTTGCACTTCACCGACAGGTCCAAGGGGTCCTGGGCGGCCAAGGCGGGGATGCTTGGCTTCACCAGGCAGCTGGCGCGGGAGCTGGCCCCCTACGGCGTCACCGCCAACTGCGTCGCCCCCGGCGTC